>Ga0075154_10000440_pt1 | contig 35052 bp, 40 predicted proteins | sample JI71714BDNA_FD_70965 | JGI IMG/M metagenome (GOLD analysis project Ga0075154, IMG submission 70965) | Wastewater effluent complex algal communities from Wisconsin, to seasonally profile nutrient transformation and Carbon sequestration -... | ecosystem: Engineered > WWTP > Effluent > Algae...
CTGGTTCCGGTCAAAAAACCGGGCAGCGTATGCCGCGTTTGGGTCACTCAGAACACCCCGCAGGTGTCCGCCATCAGTTTGGAATGCTGTCCGCCATCAGCGTGGAATCGTGTCCGCCATGGCGTGGAATACGCACGTTCGGCCTCTTTGCGCCCGTGGGCGACGATCTCGGGCAGCTGTTCGAGCAGGGACTTGGGCATGGGGAGTGGTTTCGCCTTCCCGTGCGCCGCCAAGGTGGCGCGCCGGTTCAACGATTCATTCAACAAACGATTGAATGAATCGTACAACATGAAGTTGAACCATTTTTCTACCGAAATTTAGTTTTCGGGCATGGACAACAAGCTCGAATTTGCTCAGCGTCTACGAGAGGCCATGGTGGCGGCTGGACTGGAGCCCCGCCCCGGCGTTTTGCTCAACTTGTTCAACACCAACTACTGGGGTCGCTCAGTGACTTTTCAGGCCGTTTCTCGTTGGCTCAAGGGCGAAGCCATCCCCGCACAGGACAAGCTGGTCGTGCTGGCGGGGCTACTGAAAGTAGAACCAGAGGTGCTGCGGTTCGGAGAGCAAGTGCGCCAGTCGGTCGAGCGCTACCGCCAGCGCTGGGATGAAGGCATTGGCTACCAGGAGCGTGAGGTGTTCGACGCGTTTTTGCAGCTTCCCGCACCACAGCGCAAAGTGCTGCGCGAGGTGATCCTGACCTTTGCGAAGGTGCACACCGCCGACAAAAACTGACCCCGCACCGCCCGCCCGGCCGCCGTCCCGTTTCCCTGCCCGCGGCGTTCCACCGGCACCCCAACGCACACCTTTTGTGCAGGCTTCACCACCCGTTGACCTGCAGCCAGCCGTGGGACGCGGGGCGCCGTGGAAGGGGCGCTCGTTCCGGGGGGGCGATGGGCTCGGGGCAGGTCGGCTGGAAAACCCGGTGCCAGACCGCTGTGGTCACCCCGTGCGGCGCAGGGTTGACCGCTGCCGCGCCCGCTGTATGCGGCGGCTGGCGCAGACTGCCCGCGCCACCCACGCCTGGGCGTTCAGGCGAGGTCTTGCACCGTCAGGCCGTGGCGGCGCAGGGTGGCGATGATCTCGGCAATGGTGGCTTCGCGCTGGGCCAGCCACTGCTGGCGCCGTTGCTCGCGTTCGCGGGCCTGTTGGCGCTTTTCTTCGCCGTTGTCGGCCTGGGCAAAGGCGCTGCCCAGTTGGCTCATCAATTGGCGAAAACGCTCGTCGCCCATGGGCACGTGGGGTTGCGGACGGGCTGGCGAGGCGGCTGGACGGTTGCGGTAATGCTTGTGGGCCAGTGACATCTGCGTGGCAAATGGAAGGTTGAAGGGTTGAAGGATTCAACAATTCAGCGACGCATCATAGTGTGCCAAGGCTCCACCGGCACAGGCGTGGAGCGCCTGTGCGACTGTTCGCCGCCCGGGTTTCCCGCCCGGGATTCAGGCGGCGGGGTGGCGGGCGCCGGTCGGCGGGTGGATGGCGGTGGCGCCCGGCGTCGCGTGGGGTGGGGCGGGCTGCTCGTCCGCCGGGTGATCGGGCGCGCGTTCGGGAAAGCACATGCGCTCACCGTTCCAGCGCTGGCCACACCAGCAGTAGCCTTCGGCGTTGATGATGCAGGTGCCGGTGCCGCAGCAGCGCGTGTCTTCCATGGGTGTGCTCCGTCGGTGGTGGGATGGGGAAAGAATAAAGCGGCTCGGGTGGCCCCGGGCGGTTTGGGGCCAATGGCGGGTTTGCCCCATCCGCCGCTGGCTGAGGCGGTGAGCGCCCGCACGGCACGGGCTGGGCTCTGCTGGGCCGGGGTCACCCGCAGCAGGCTCATGTCGCCGCGGTCTTGGCCTCAGTCCAGCGCAATGCCTTCGTGCGCGGCCACCATTTCCAGCGCCTGCTCGAACAGGGCGCGCGCCGAGCCGGAAATGGCGCTGAGCTGGGCGTGCAGGCGGGCGTCTTCGGTGCTGTTGCTCAGGCAGTCCTGGCTGTATTGCTCAAAGCTGGCCAGCTGGCTGATGAGTTCGGCCACATGGCGCGGGCATTCGCACAGCACGGTTGACGGGATGGCCGCCACCCGGGCGAGGGTCTGGTCGCTGTAGCGGCGTGGCGGAATCAGGGCGCCGGCATCGGCCGCGCGCGTGGGTGCGCGGGTGTCCACCAGCAGCAGGGCGCGCACCAGTTCGGCCAGTTCGGTATCGGCCAGGGGTTCGCGGCGCACGATCAGGCCCTCGGCCTTCATCGCCTCTACCACCCGCTCCTGCCCGAAGCTGTAGAGCACGATGGTGTGGGGCACCCGGTACTGCGCCACCAGGCGGCGCACGGCGGTGTGGGTGGTCAGGTGCAGCGAGCCCACCCGCGCCAGCAGCAGGTCGGGCGGCTCGCGCAGGCCGGGCGCGGGCGCGTCCGACAACTCGGCCAGGGTCTCGGTCACCCGCAGCGCCACGCCGGGCAGCGCGTCCAGAAAGCGGGCCGACTGCACCCGGGTGGCCAGCGGCAAGCCCACCACCGCCATCGACACCGGGCGTGGCCCCTGGCCGGTGGCCGCGCGCTGCCATTGCGAGCCGCGCTGTGCCTGCAGCCGTGCCCCGAGCTGGGCCGCGTCCAGCCGCGCCAGCGTGCTGATGGCGTGCCCGGCCTCGGTCAGTTGCCGCAACAGCGTGGCGCGCAGCACGTCGTCGTCGCTGTACAGGCGGTGCTGGCCGGCGGTTTTGCGGGGCACAAAAGCGGCGTAGCGCGACTCCCACACCCGCAGCGTGGGCACCGGCACCCCGCTCAAGGCCGAGACCGCGCCAATCCGGTGTTGCGTGGTTTCCTCCGCCATTTTTCTCCAATTGAATAGGTAATGAATAGAAAAAGTAAAAATACTTTGGTTTTATTCTATGCAAACACCGCTTTGGCTGTAGATTCCAGCCATCCCCCAACCCTTGTATGGAGTTGCCATGCTGTCCAATAAAACCAAACTCTGTGTCAAAGTCTTGGTGGCGATGGCCTCGGCGCCGCCGTCCCGGCCGGTCACCGTGCAGGCGCTGTCCGACCGTCTGCAGGTCTCCGTCTCGCATCTGGAATCCATCACCCGCATCCTGCGGCTGGCCGGTTTTGTGCGTGCGGCCCGGGGCCCCGGTGGCGGCTATGTGCTGGTGGCCGATGCCGACACCCTGAGCATCTGGGCGGTGGTCCAGAGCGTGGACAGTGCCCTGCGCGAGCCGCTGCCGGCATCGGCCCAGGCCACCCCCATCGCCGGGTTGGAAGCCGCCATCCGCGACACCTTCATCCAGACCCTGTCCGCCCACACGGTGGGCGAATTTGCCCGCCCCGAGGCCTGGGGCGATGCGGTGTCGGTGGCCGCCCCGGGCTTTCGGCTGCGCCCCATGCCCACCCTCACCCGCCCGCTGGCGCCCAACTCGGTGTTTGAACTCTCGGCTTTTGCCCGCGCCCGCGCGGCCTGAGAAGCCCCGCCAGTCTCTCGCGGTCGTTCACCCGGCCGTGCAGTCACCCATTCAGCCGTCCGTCCACCCGCCCGTGGCCAGCCGCTCGCCAAGGGTGGCCACGGCGGCTTCGGCCGCGTCCACCGCACCGGCCAGGTAGCCAGGCGTTTCGCGGCTGGTTTCACTGCCGGCCATCAGCAGCCGCCCGGCCCAGTCGCCCACCACCCAGTCGCCGGGCTGGGGGGCGGGGTGTTCGCCCGGGTGGCGGTCGTCCTCGGTGGCGGTGCACGGCTCCAGCGCCCAGTCTTGCAGCCAGGTGGCGGTCGGCGTGCCGGCGGCGGGCCCAAAGAGCGCCTGCAGCTGGGCCACGGCCTGTGCCGTCAGGGTGTCGCGGCCCATGGCCGCGCGCTGCGCTGCGGACCAGCCCACAAAACCGAACAGCGCGGCCCGCCCGTCGGCGGTCGTGGCGTCATGAATCTCCACCAGCGGCCCCACCCGGCTGTGCGCCGCGCCCGAGAGGCCTTGCGCGCGCCAGAACGCCGTGTCGTAAGCGGCGCACCACTTGGCATGCGGCGCCATCCAGGTGGGGGTGTCGCGCCAGCGCTGCACGCAAGCGGCGGGCAAGGGTGGATCAAACGCCAGCCGTGCAGCGGCCAGCCGCGGCGGCAGCGCCAGCACCACTTGCGCCGCGCGCAGCACCGCCGGGCGGCCCTGCGGGTCGCTGAACGCCACCGCCACCCCGTCGGTCTGCTGCACCAGCCCTTGCACCCGGTGCCCCAGGCGCAGGCAGCCCTCGGGCAGGCGCTGCACCAGCGCCGCCACCAGCGCACCCATACCCCCCGCCAGCCGCCAGCTGGCGGGGTGCGAGCGCAGGCCCGGGTGGCGCTGCGGGGGCGCGCCCGGCGTGTGCTGCACCAGGGTGGCGCCACGGTCGTGCTGCGGGAAGGCGTGCAGGCCCAGTGCTTGCACCAGGGCATGCAGGCCGGGCTGCACCGCCGGCCAATACCAAGACGGTCCGAGGTCAAAGCCGCTGGCCGCAGGCTGGCCGTGCCGGTCCACGGTGAGGATGCGGCCACCCGGCCGGTCGCGCGCCTCCAGCACTGTGCAGGCCACGCCCGCCTGCTGCAGCCGGTGGGCGCAGACCAGACCGGCCAGACCGCCGCCGACGATGAGGACCGGGATGTCGTGCATGGGGCGCGATGGTAGCCGCCACCGTCCGGTCGTCGATATCAGCCGTCGATATCAGCCGCCACCACCGGCCGGAAAGCGCAGGCAAAACACCGTCTCCCCCGGTACCGATTGCACGCTGACCTGGCCCCCGTGCGCGGCCATGATGGCCTGGGTGATGGACAGGCCCAGACCGGTGCCGTCGGCATCGCCGTGCTGGCGCGACGGGTCGGCGCGGAAAAAGCGGTCGAACAGCCGGGGCAGCAGCGCCGGGTCGATGCCGGGGCCGCCATTGCGCACACACAGCTGCACCGCGTCGCCCTGGGCCGACAGGTCCACCGCCACCGTGCTGCCGGCGGGCGCGTGGCGCAGCGCGTTCGACAGCAGGTTGCTGATCGCCCGGCGCAGCATCAGCCGGTCGCCGGTCACCCGCGCGTGGCCGTGCAGCCGCAGGCCCACCTGCCGCTCCTCGGCCACCGCGTCGTAAAAGTCAAACAGCGACTGCACCGCCTCGCGCAGGTCGATGCGCTCGCGCCGCGGCAGCTCCAGGCCGTGGTCGGTTTTGGCCAGGAACAGCATGTCCGAGACCATGCGCGCCAGGCGCTGAAACTCCTCGGCGTTGGAGGCCAGGATGTCCTGGTACTCGCGCGGCGTGCGCGGCTGCGCCAGCGACACCTGGGTCTGCGTCAGCAGGTTGTTGAGGGGGGTGCGCAGTTCGTGCGCCAGATCGCTGGAGAAGGCTTGCAGCCGCTGCACATCGCCCTGCAGCCGCTCGAGCATGGCGTTCAGGCTGGCCGCCAGATCGGCAAACTCCACCGGCACGCTGGCCACCGGCATGCGCTGGTCCAGCTTTTGCGCCGTCACCGCCGAGGCGCGCTCCTTCATCAGCCGCAGGGGCTGCAGGCCGCGCCGCGCCGCCCACCAGCCCAGCAGGCCGCTGAGCAGCACCCCGCCGAGCAGGTACAGCGCCAGGCTGCGGTGCAGCGCGCCCATGAAATGGCTGTGGTGCACCGTGTCCAGCGCCAGCCGCCACTGCAGCGCCGGGCCACCGCCCAGCGCGGCCGGGGCCGGGCTGCTGGCCGCCAGACCGCGCAGGGTGCGCCCGTCCACCGGCCAGTCCAGCGGGTTCTGGTCCGGCCCGGGCAGGGCGGGGGCTGTTTGAAACACCGGTGCCTGCGCGCCATACACCGGCACACCGTCCTGGCGCAGCTCCACAAACAGGCCCTGGTGGCTGGCCAGCAGGGCATCGAGCCGCTCGGCCAGCAGCGCTCGCGAGGGCGACTCGCCCGCGATTTGCTGCACCAGGCGGAGTTTGTCGGCCAGGTAGTCGCGGTCGAGTTCAACGAAATGGCGGTTCACCACCACCGACACCAGCCCGCCCAGCCCGGCCATCACCAGCGCGGCCACCAGGGTGTAAAGCGCCGTCAGGCGTGCGGTGAGCGACCAGCGCACCGGCTTCACCGCATGCCCTCGGGGGCTTCGAGCACATAGCCCATGCCGCGCACGGTCTGGATCAGCCGCGGCTCGAAACCGTCGTCCACCTTGGCGCGCAGGCGCCGCATGGCCACCTCGATCACGTTGGTGTCGCTGTCGAAGTTCACATCCCACACCTGCGAGGCGATCAGGCTGCGCGGCAGCACCTCGCCGTGGCGGCGCATGAGCAGCTCCAGCAGGCCAAATTCCTTGGCCGTCAGGTCGATGCGCCGGCCCGCGCGCGTGACCCGGCGGCGCAGCAGGTCCAGCTCCAGGTCGGCCACGCGGATGCTGGTGGCCTCCAGCGCACTGCGGCCCCGGCGCAAGATGGTGCGCACCCGCGCCAGCAGTTCGGCAAACGAAAAGGGCTTGACCAGATAGTCGTCAGCGCCCAGCTCCAGCCCCTGCACCCGGTCTTCGACCGCGTCGCGCGCGGTCAAAAACAGCACCGGCACCGTGCGACCGGCGGCGCGCAGGCGCCGCAACACCGACCAGCCGTCCAGCCCGGGCAGCATCACGTCCAGGATCAGCAGGTCGTGGTCGCCGCCCAGGGCCAGGTGCAGGCCGTCCACACCGTTGTGCACCAGCTCGACGGCAAAGCCCGCCTCGCGCAGGCCTTGCTGCAAATAGTCGCCCGCCTTGGGCTCGTCTTCGACGATCAGGATTTTCACGTTCCGCTCCAGCGGGCGAGTGTGCACGTTTGTGCCCACCCGTGGCCGAAGCTGACATTTTTGTCACCCGCCGGTCAGGCTGCTGTCGGGGCCGGGTTTCCACAATCGCCCGCCATGACATTCACCCCACGAGTATTCACGGTGAAAGCCCTTCAGCACGCACGGCATGCCCGGCTGCGGTTGGCTTTGGCCGGGCTGCTGGCGGCGGCGCCGGTGCTGGCGGCACCCCCCGCCGACCGGCCCATCCAGCCGTCGGACTGGCGGCAAGCCAACGACACCGTGGGCGCCTTCCCGCGCGGTCATGCCGATGTGCTGCGCTGGGAACAAGCCCAGCCGCCCGCCACCAACCCCGAGCCCGCCCCCGCGCCCGCCGCCACCGGGCTGGCACTGCCCACCGCCGAAGCCGCGGTGCGCCTGGCCTGGCGCCTGCACCCCGAGCTGGCCCGCCCGCTGGCGCGCATCGGCCCGGCCGCCAGCACCGCCATCGCCCAGGGGCAATGGACCGCCATCGACCCGTCGCTGCAACGCCGCATCGACCACCTGGACGAGGTCTTTGCGGTGGCCGTATCGGCCCGGCAGGCGTGGCTGGCGGCGGTGGCCGCGCAGCAGCGCCTGCGCCCGCAGCGCGAGGCGCTGGAAGCGGCCGAAACCGCCTTCGAGCTGGGCCAGCGCATGGCCACAGTGGGCAACTGGAGCGCCCTGCAGGCGGCGCGGGTGCAGCGCGCTGCCCTCAGCGAGCGCATGAACCTGCAGCGCGCGCAGGCCGCTGCCGCTGCGGCGCAGGCCGACCTGCTCCACCTGCTGCGCCAGGCGGGCCAGACGGCTGCGCTGGTGTTGCCCGAGCAACTGCCCGCCGTGCCCGAAGCCGCCATGGCCGCTGCCGACCTGCAACAGCGCGCCCGCCTGCTGCAGGCCCAGCTGCCCGACGCCCAGGTGTTGCGCAGCCGCTGGCAGGCGCCGCTGGCCATCGACACCTACCGCGCGGCACACACCCTGGCCCGGCTGGCGACCACCGAACAACTGCCTACCCAGCGCCTGATCACCGACGAAGTGCTGCTGCACTACAACGGCATGCTCAAGAGCGTGTGGGACGTGCTGGCCGAGGTGCGCAACCGTGCCCAGGCCGAGGCCGAGGCCATCGACGCGCAACGCGACTTCTGGCTGGCCGAGGCGCAACTGCAATGGGTGCTGCAAGGCGGCGCCCCCGAACGGCTGCTCTCGCTCGGCGGGCCCGGCGGCGCTGGCGAAGCCGCTGCCGGCCCCGGACACTGACAGGGCGGGCACACCGCCGTCAAGGTGGAGCGCAAAGCCGCCAACCGTGCGAGCCCACGAGCCCACGCCCAGGCTTTGCAACGACGCCACGGCGGTTTTGCCCAAGTCCTCACTGAAAGGCACTGCACACATGACCTCACCCACACGCAACCGCCGCCAGTTCTTTGCCGGTGCCGCCGCTTCGGTGGCGGGGCTGGCCGTGGCCCGTTCTGCCCTGGCCGGGCTGCCCGAGCCGGTCATCCAGACCTCGGTGGCCACAGCGGCGCCGCTGCTGCCCCCCAACGGCCGCCCTTACAACCCGGTGGTCACCCTCAACGGTTGGACCCTGCCCTGGCGCATGAACAACGGCGTCAAGGAATTTCACCTGGTGGCCGAGCCGGTGGTGCGCGAAGTCTCGCCCGGCTTCAAGGTCAACATGTGGGGCTACAACGGCCAGAGCCCCGGCCCCACCATCGAGGTGGTCGAGGGCGACCGGGTGCGCATCTTCGTCACCAACAAACTGCCCGAGCACACCACCATCCACTGGCACGGCCAGCGCCTGCCCTGCGGCATGGACGGCGTGGGCGGGCTCACGCAGCCGCACATTCCGGTGGGCAAAACCTTTGTCTACGAGTTCGAGGCGCGGCGCCCCGGCACCTTCATGTACCACCCGCACGCCGACGAAATGGTGCAAATGGCCATGGGCATGATGGGTTTCTGGGTCACCCACCCGAAGGCGGCGCATCCGCACATCAGCGAGGTGGACCGCGATTTCTGCTTCCTGCTCAACGCCTTTGACGTCAAGCCCGGCAGCAAAACGCCGCAGGTCAACACCATGCTCGACTTCAACATCTGGTGCTGGAACAGCCGCGTGTTCCCGGCCATCGACACCCTCAACGTGCGCCTGGACGACCGGGTGCGCATCCGGGTGGGCAACCTGACCATGACCAACCACCCCATCCACCTGCACGGCCACGAATTCCTCGTCACCGGCACCGACGGCGGGCCCACCCCGCCGGGCACCCGTTGGTACGAAGTGACCACCGACGTGGCCGTGGGCCAGATGCGGCAGCTCGAATTCATCGCCGACGAAGTGGGCGACTGGGCCATCCACTGCCACAAAAGCCACCACACCATGAACGCCATGGGCCACGACGTGCCGACCATGATCGGCGTCGACCACCGCGGCCTGGTGGGGCGGCTGCAAAAGCTGGTGCCCGACTACATGCTCATGGGCGAGCGCGGCATGGCCGACATGGGCCACATGGAAATGCCCCTGCCCGAGAACACCGCCCCCATGATGACCGGGCGCGGCCAGTTTGGCCCGCTGGAGATGGGCGGCATGTTCACCGTGCTCAAGGTGCGCCCCGACCAAAAACCCGGTGACTACCGCGACCCTGGCCCCTATGCGTTCCCGTCCGGCACCGTGGCCTACGAATGGACCGGCGACACCCCCGCCGCGCCCCGTGCCGCCGCCCCCGGGGGCCAGTCCCCCGGTGGCCCGCCACCCGCCCAGGCCGTCAAGCCCGGCCCCGCACACGGCCACCACTGAAAGGCGCTGAGCCGCTTGGAGCCTTGCCCGGCCAGCGGCCCAACGCCCACCCCAGACACCCCCCGCTTTGTTGAACCCCAAACGCCCACCCACCATGACCGCCACCCCGCTGACTCCCCTGTTGCGCCCGCTGTTGCGCCCCCGCCACCTGCTGCCCACCCTGGCCCTGGCCCTGAGCGCACCGCTCGCGCTGGCCGGTGGCCAGCATGCCGGTGGCCACCACAACCCCGCCATTGGCGAGCCCGGCGTGGCGTCCAACGTCACCCGCACGGTGCAGGTCGAAGCCTCGGACACCATGCGCTTCACCCCCGCCGAGCTGAGCGTCAAGCGCGGTGAAACCATCCGCTTTGTCATCCGCAACACCGGTCAGCTGCCGCACGAGTTCAGCCTCGGCACCGAGAAAGACCTGCTGGAACACTACGAAGTGATGAAGAAATTTCCAGGTATGGAGCATGCCGAGCCGAACCAGATTTCGCTCAAACCCGGCCAGCAGGGCGAAGTCATCTGGCGCTTCACCAAAGCCGGGGTGGTGCACTTCGCCTGCCTGCACGTCGGCCATTACGATGCCGGCATGAAGGGCCAGGTGCGCGTGTCCACGAAATGAGCCCATTGCCCCACCGCCCCACCCTGCCATTGGAGATGCCCATGCCCAACACCGTTGCGAACCGCCACCCCACCCGCCCCGTGTGGGCCGCCGCCTTGGCGCTGCTGACCATGCTGGCCGCGCCTGCACTGACCCAGGCCCAGGGCCATGCCCACCACGGCAGCCCGGCCGCCACGCCCGCCGCCACGCCCATGACCGCGCTCCCCTGGACCGACGCCGAGGTGCGCCGCATCGACCAGGAAACCGGCAAGATCACCCTGCGCCATGGCCATATTCAAAACCTGGACATGCCGCCCATGACCATGGTGTTCACCGTGCGCGACAAGGCCCTGCTCGACAAGGCCCAGGCGGGTGCGAAAGTGCGGGTGCAGGTGGTCAGCGACAATGGCCAGATGGTGGTGACCGATCTGCAGCCGGCCCCCTGACGACGCGGCCGCCTTGCAGGGGGTCGCCCTTGCACAACCCACAGGAGACCTCCATGAGCTACGGATTCGATTGCACCCTCGACACCCGCGATTTCGCCGCCGCGCTCGCTCGCGTGACCGATGCCCTGAAGGCCGAGGGCTTCGGCGTGCTGACCGAAATCGATGTGCAGGCCACCATGAAGGCCAAGCTGGGCCTGGACGTGTCGCCCTACCGCATCCTGGGTGCCTGCAACCCGCCGCTGGCCCACCGCGTGCTCAGCGCCGAACCCGACATCGGCCTGCTCCTGCCCTGCAACGTGGTGGTGCGCCAGGCGGCAGAAGGGCAACTGGTGGTCGGCTTCATGGACCCGCAGGCCGTGCTGCAACTGACCGATAACGCCGAAGTGGCCGAGGTGGCCGCTGAAGTGCGCACGCGCCTGCTGCGGGTGCGCGACGCGCTGTCCCGACCGGTCTGAGAGCTGCAGGGGCCGCCATCACCCCCGAGCCGCTGAGCGCTCGGCCTCAGGGCCGGATGCAGCGGAACCCGATGTAGACCACCGCGGTGTCGGCCGGTTTGGTGGCGCGGTGATCGCGGTGCATGGGCCCGGCGCCGTACCACCACGAGCCGCCCATCGTCGGTTGCTCGCGGCCGGGGCCACCGTCCACCCATTCCCACACATTGCCGCCCATGTCGTGCAGACCGTTGACGCCCGCCGGTGTGCGGCCCACCGGTGCGTGGCCGCGGCCGCGGCTGGTTTGCGCGTGGGCCACGGCGGGCGCGGTGTCACCGCAGTCGCCCAGGCAGTTCGCGCCGGTGGGCCGGTCGCCCGTGGGATAGGGGTACGACCGGCCGCGCACCAAGCCCGGTGGCGGGGCGGGGCGCTGCTCGGTGTAGGCGGCGCTGCGCCACTCGGCCTCAGTGGGCAGGCGTTGGCCGGCCCAGGCGCAGTAGGCCTGGGCCTCGCCGTGGGTGACATGGGTCACCGGTTCGTCGTCAGCGCCCGGGCGGCCATAGGGCGCATGCCACACCCAGCCGGGCCGCTGTTGCCAACCGCCTTCATAGGTCTGGCCGCCGCCCGCGCGCTCGGCCTGCGTCACCCGGCCGGTGGCCTGCACAAACGCGCGAAAGGCGCCAATGCTCACTTCCGTCCGGTCCATGGCGGGCTGCACCTGCACCGGGGTTGTGGCTGGGGCCTGCGCCTGCACCAGGCTGGCTAGCAGCGCAGCGCCCAGCAGGGGCGTCCGGCGCATCCGGCACAAAAAAGCCGCCAGCACCGGCGGCAGTGGTCTTCTACCCGCCGGGGGCTGGGCGGTGGCCGAGCGGGGCATGGGCTGGACCATGGGTGTGTGCAACAGGGAGCGGGCGTGGCCTCTGGGCCGTCAGTGGTTGCGGGCGCGCAGCGCCGCTTCAATGGCGGTGCGCAGATCGGCACTGCCGGGCTCCACCGCGCTGGCAAAGCTGCGCACCGTCTGCCCGTCGCGGGCGATCAGGTATTTGTGGAAATTCCACTGCGGCTCCTCGCGTGTGGCCGCCGCCAGCTGGGTGTAGAAGGCGTTGCGCCCGGCGCCTTTGACCACCGTCTTCGCGAACATCGGGAAGCGCACGCCGTAGGTGTTGAAGCACAGGTCGGCAATTTGCTGCGCGCCGCCCGGCTCTTGCTGGCCGAAGTCGTTGGACGGGAAACCCAGAATCACCAGACCGCGCGACCCATACTGCGCGTGCAGCGCCTCCAGCCCTTCGTACTGCCGGGTAAAGCCGCAGTAGCTGGCGGTGTTCACCACCAGCAGCACCTGGCCCGCGAACTGGCACAGGTCCTGCGGCGCCTGGTCTTGCAGGCGCGGGAAGCGGTGGCGCAGCAGCGGCGCGCAGGCACTGGCCGCAGTCGGGGCCGCCCAGGCCGGCCATGCGGCGCTGCCCACCGCGCCCAGCAGCGCCAGCGCGGCCTGGCGGCGGGTGGTGTGTCGGGGCAGCGGCGGGGCGCCAACGGCAGGGGGTGGGGGCAGGCGGTTCATGGGCGCATTTTGCGGCGCCCGCCAAAGCCCTGTTGGTCACTCAACGGTTGCGCCCGGTTGGGGCCGCCAGTCTGCCGCCGCCGATGCTGGCGCGGCCACGGCGGGGGCCCCGCTCCTACAGGGATGCGGGGACATCGCTGGCGAAGGGGTGCGGGCGGCAGAGGGGAACGGAACCGGGGATTTCGGCGAGGGCGCCGCTCCTACAAATACCGGGGCATCGCTGGCGAGGAGGGGCAGGCAGTAGAGGGGGAAGCCTGCAGGAGCGGCGCCCCCGCCGCGAATCCCCGCTCCCGCCCGCTTCACCGGGCCCAAGCCTTGGGCGGGGCTGTCCGGGCAGGTTGGGGCCGATGCGTTCGCAGCCGCTCAGCCCGCTGCCGTCTCCAGCACCAGCACCGCGGCGGCCAGGTCTTCCAGCGCGTTGCCGACCGACTTGAACACCGTGCGCTCGCTGGCGTTTTGGCGGCCGGTGGCCAGGCCCCGGCTCAGCGTGGTCAGGGTGCCGCGCACCTGGTCGGCGCTGAACACGCCGTGCTGCATGGGCACCAGCAGATCACCGCTCTTCTCCAGCGCCTCCTCGGTGTCGACGAACAGCCGCGCCTGGGTAAAACAGGCGTCGTCGGCTTCGCGCATGGCGGGGGTGAAGCTGCCGATCAGGTCCAGGTGGCTGCCCGCTGCCAGCCAGGTGCCGTGCACCACCGGCTCGGTGGCCAGGGTGGCGCAGCTGACGATGTCGGCCACCGCGCAGGCGGCGGGCAGATCGGTGCTGGCCTGGGCGGCCCAGCCTTGCGCCCGCCACTGGGTGGCCAGGGCCTGGGCTTCGGCTTCGCGCCGCGCCCATACCGTCACCTGTTCGATGGGGCGCACCGCGCGCCAGGCGGCGGGCAGCAGCCGCGCCACCCGGCCTGCGCCCACCACCAGCAGGTGCCGCGCATCGGGCCGGGCCAGGTAGCTGCCCGCCAGCGCCGACGCCGCCGCCGTGCGCCGTGCGGTGATCACGTCACCGTCGAGCAGCGCCAGCGGCACCCCGCTGCGCGCATCAAACAGCAGGTAGCTGGCGTGCAGACCGGGCAACTGGCGGCGGGCGTTGCCCGGTGCAATGTTGACGATCTTCACCCCGTAGCAGGAGCCGGGAATCCAGGCCGGCATGATCAGGCTGGTCATGCGTTGCCCGGCGGCGCCCTCGTTGGCCAGCGCCGGGTTGGCGATGTCGTGCACATGGCGCCGCGGTGCCTCGCAGCCCGCAGCAAAGCGCTCGCGCAGCGCGGCGATCAGGCCCGCAAAGGGCAGGGCGGCTTCGGTGGCGGTGGCGTCAAAAATTTTCATGGTGCGGCCATGGTAGCCGCGTCCCCGGCCCGCCAGCAGGCCATGGGGCTCTGCCGGGCACCGTCGGCGCACCGGTCACCCACCTGCCGCGGCGCAGGCGGTGCTGGCCGGGTCTCCCGGCGGGTGTGGGCGCTGGCTTTTCAGCCGCTCAGGGTGTGCGGGTGGCGCAGTGTGCCGGGGCGGCCGCCGCAGCGGCCAGCTCGGCCCGCGCCTGCCGCCGTACCGCCAGGCCGCCCTGCAGCGCCAGCGCCGCCATCAGCATGGCCACCGCCAGGTCGGGCCATGCGGTGCCGGTGCCAGCCACGCCCAGCGCGGCGCCCATCACCGCCAGGTTGCCCACCGCGTCGTTGCGTGAACACACCCACACGCTGCGCATGTTGGCGTCGCCCTCGCGCCAGGCGTACAGCAGCACCGCCACGCCCACGTTCACCGCCAGCGCCAGGGTGCCGATCAGGCCCATGGTCAGCGGCTCGGGCACCGCGCCGTGCCACACCGACCACAGCGCCCGCCCGAGCACGAAGGCGCCAAACCCCATCATCGTCCACGCCTTCACCCAGGCGGCGCGGGCGCGCCAGACCAGCGCCGCGCCCAGCACCGCCAGCGACACACCGTAGTTGATGGCGTCGCCCGCGAAGTCGATCGCGTCGGCCAGCAGCGACAGCGAACCCGCCTGGTGGCTGCCTGCCAGTTCCACCGCAAACATGGCGGCGTTGAGCACCAGTGCCGTCCACAAAATGCGCCGGTAGCGCGGCGATTGCGCGGCGGCGGGCGGGGCGTCGTGTTCGCAGGTGCAAGCCATGGGATTTTTTCCTTTCAGGGTGCTATTGGACACCCGCAGGCGCGCGCCGCCCAGCCCCGCAGCGCCCGGCCCGTGCGCTGCCGCTCAAATCAGCAGCGTCAGGCCCAGCCACAACACGCTGGCCCAGCGGGCGGCCGCCGGGCTTTGGGGTGTGCGCCACAGCGAAGCGACCATGAACAACCCGTACGGCAGCGGCAGCAGGTGCACCGCCAGCACGGTGCCCGGCGCCTGCCCGCGCGCGAGCAGCACCAGCGCCGTCAGCGTGGCAGTGGCGCTCAGCAGGCTGCCCACCAGCAGCACGTCGCGCCAAAACAGGGTGCGCCAGCCCATGCGCCCTTGCCAGCGCGTTCGCCAGAAGGCGGGCACACCGGCCCTGCCTCCATCGCGCGCCCGGCCCGCGCCCATACCCGTGCTGCCCATGCCCTGCGGCCCTGGCGCTCAGGGCCGCGCCGCCCGCGCCCGGCGCCGCCGGCGCTCGCGCCGGATCAGCACCGCCCAGCCCCAGTACACCAGCCCATAAGCCAGCGTACCCAGCAGCGCCCCCGCCAGCGGAAAACCCACCAGCAACGCCGGCCCCCACGACACCACCTGCTCCCACAGCGCGGCGGGCCAGGTCAGGGGCGACATCAGCTCCCACTCCACCGGCGCTGCGGTGGGCGCCACCGGCGCTGCCTGCGGCACCACGAACGAGCCCAGAAAAGCCGCCAGCGCCCAGATCGGCGCCATGGTGAACGGATTGGTCAGCCAGGTGGCCGCCGCCGCCGCCGCCACATTGGCCCGCAGCAACACCGCCAACAGCATGGCCACCGGCATTTGCAGCGGCACCGGAAACACCCCGATGCCCACCCCCAGCGCCACCCCCAGCGCCACCCCGCGCCGGTGCATCACCCACAGCATGGGGTGCTCGTGCAGGTAGTGGCTCAACCAGCCGAAACCCTTGGTTTCCTGCAGCGACTGGGCGGTGGGAAACCAGCGGCGAAGGCGGCGTTTGAATTCGGCCATGGTGGGGGGAGGTGCAAAAAACGCAGGTCCAGCGGGTCACAGGGGTCCGGTACGCCCGGAGAAGGCAAACGCCATAGGTTAACCGGGTTGGGTTAACAGGGTGGCCTTCACAGGGTTGCCCGTGCTGTGGGCCGCAGGCGCCGGGCTCGGCGGCCAGCCTCGCGCGGCTGGCGCTGCCGGCCATCGAAGCCGCCTTCAAAGGCAAAGGACCATGGAAAAAGGGCTTGCCCCGCCTGCTGGAAACCCTGGCCCACGCTACGCCGGTGGCAGGCGGCGGCTGGCGGGGCTGAGCGGTGGGGTTGCGCCCTCAGCGAGCTTGTCTGCCGCAGTCGCTGGCTGCGCTGCTGTCCCCTGTTTGTGCTTGTTGCATGTCACGCGGCGGCGCTGTACGATGTTGCATGTAACTTGAAAGAGGGGGTACCCATGGCAGCAACCAACGTCAATGCACGGGTTCAAAAGCACCGCGACGCGCTGCGCATGGCGGGGCTGCGTCCGGTGCAAATCTGGGTACCCGACACGCGCCGCCCAGGCTTCACGGAAGAATGCCGCCGCCAATGCCTGCTGGTGGCGCAGGCAGACAGCGCCGACGAGGCCCTGCAGCCGTTCATGGACGCGGCCTTGGCCGACGTGGACGGTTGGACAGAATGACCCGCGGCGACCTGGTGCCCGTCGCCCTCCAGGGCGACTTTGGCAAGCCGCGCCCCGCGCTGGTGATTCAAGCCAACGCGTTCAGCGAGCACACGAGTGCCACGGTGTTGCCCATCACCGGCACGTTGCTGGCTGCGCCGTTGTTGCGCGTCACGCTTCACCCGAGCGCAGAGAACGGCCTGCAGAAGCCTTCACAGGTGATGGTGGACAAGGTCATGACGGTCAAGCGCGACAAGCTCGGCCCAGCCTTTGGACGCATCGATGCGGACGCGCTGGTGGAGGTCGAGCGCTGCCTGGCGGTGTTTTTGGGGATAGCCCGCTGATCGGGGGCATGGGTGTGGCGGTGTGTGTTCACCGGGCCAGCCCCCTGCCGACAGCGCCCCAGCAGGGGGCTGGCGCCGCCCGGGTGGGGGCGCTCAACCGGCAGGGGCCGGCTTGCGCACCACCACCACCACCAGGGTGATGAGGGTGATGGGTACCACGAAGCCCATCATCACCGCCGAGAAGGTGCCCAGCGCGTCGTGCGCCTGGGCAGCCAGAATGAGGTAGGCCACATAGGCAGCGTAGTAGACCAGGAACACGCCGCCTTCCCAGCGGGCAATTTCACGCCCGGTCATGAACACCGGCAGGCAGGCCAGGGCCACGGCCAGCATGACCCAGATGTCAAAGTTCAGCACCGACGGCGGCACGCCCAGCCCGGCGCTGCCGGCGGCGATGCCCGAGAGGCCCACCACGCCCAGGATGTTGAAGGTGTTGCTGCCCACCACGTTGCCCACTGCAATGTCGCGCTCGCCTTTGATGGCTGCCATCACCGAGGTGGCCACTTCGGGCATGGAGGTGCCGGCGGCGACGATGGTCAGGCCAATCACCACATCGCTCACCCCCATGGCCTTGGCAAAGGCGACCGAGGCGTCCACCAGCCAGTCAGACCCGGTGACCAGCAGCGCCAGGCCGCCGACGATGAGGGCCAGTTGCGCGGGCAGCGAAGCGTCCCAGCTGCCAGCGGTGGCGGGTTTGACCTCGGCGGCGTATTCGTCCTGCGCGGCCTGGGTTTCGCGGCGCGATTGGACGATCAAAAAGCCGGTGTAGGCCGCCATCAGCGCGGCCAGCAGCGCCCCGTCCCACAGGCCGATGCGGCCGTCCAGCGCCAGGGCCAGCAGCAGCAGCGAGGCGCCGAGCATGATGGGCACTTCTTGCCGGATGAGCTGGATGTGCACCACCAGCGGGGTGATGATGGCCGACAGACCCAGGATGAGCAGCACGTTGAAGATGTTGCTGCCCACCACGTTGCCGATGGCCAGGTCGGTGCGGCCGTCGAGCACGGCGCTGACCGATACCGCCATTTCGGGCGAGCTGGTGCCGAAGGCGACGATGGTCAGGCCCACCACCAGCGGCGAGATGCCGAACGACAGGGCAAGTTTGGAGGCGCCGCGCACCAGCAGCTCGGCACCGGCGATGAGGCCGGCCAGGCCGGCGAGAAAGAGCAGTACGTTGGTCATGGGCAAAAACCTCCAGAGGCCCGATCATGCCCGCACCCGCCATGGGTGGGCGCTGCGGGGTTGAAAAAAGCCCGCCCGGCTCAGGCCCAAGGGGGCGGCGCGGGGGCTCAGGGCTGGTTGGCGGATGGGGGCGTGCGTGCGGCCTGGGCGCTGGCGCAGGCCGGCCTGCGAGGCAAGCAGCGGTCAACCCGCAGCTCAGGCAGCCAGCAGGGCCTGGCAGCGCGGCGTCCAGTGGCGCAGCAGGGGCGGCAGTTCGTCCCAGTGCAGGGCGTGCGCGGCGTCTGCCGGGGGCACGGGCTGGCCGCGCTCGTGGCAGGTGTAGCAGGTGGCTTCGGGCAGCACGCGGGCGAGGTGGCGGCGCAGGCGCAGGGTGGTGTCCTCGCCCAGCTGGCTGTCGATGAGCACCAGCCGCGGCTCCAGCCGCAGGGCCATGTCCAGTGCCAGCCGGTCGTCGCGCGCCCATTCCAGGCGCAGCGCGGGCGGCGGCCGGTCGGCGGGCTGGCGCAGGGCTTGCACCGCGTCGGCCTGGGTGGTGACGAGGAGCACGCAGGGCGTTTCGGTGCGGCTGCGGGCGCGGGGGCGGGTGTCGGATGACAGGATCATGCTGCGCACTGTGCCGCGCCGCCGCCGCGGCGGCTGCCGGGAAAACTGGATGCGCTGCGCGCGGAAACCCCGCAACCGGCTGCCATGGGCTGTACCGGCTGCGCCAGCGGTTCAGCGTTCGTGGGCGCTGATCAGGCCTTCGCGAATGGCCAGCCGCACCAGGCCGGTGAGGTCGTCCACGCCCAGCTTGGCCATCAGGCGGCTGCGGTAAGACTCGACGGTTTTGGGCGAGAGGTTCAGCGCCTCGGCAATGGCGGCGCTGGTCTGCCCGCGCACCACCAGCAGCAGCACCTGTTGCTCGCGCACCGAGAGGCTGGCCAGGGCGTTGGCATCGGGCGAGGCGGTCAGGCCCTGCACGGCCAGTTCGGCGGCTTCGGGGCCCAGGTAGCGGCGGCCGGCGAGCACCGCGTCGATGGCGCGCAGCACCTCGCTGGCCGGGGCGCCCTTGAGCACATAGCCCACGGCGCCCAGGCGCAGCGCGTCGGCCACATGGCGCGCCTGGGCCGACATGGTCAGCACGATGGTGCGCACCGGCAGTTTGCGCTGCTGCACCTGCTCCAGCAATTCCAGCCCGGAGCGCTCGCCCAGGTTCAGGTCGAGCAGCAGCACCGCCGGCTGCAGGCGCTGCAGGTCGGCCAGCGCGGGGGTGGGGTGTTCGGCTTCGCCGACCACGCGGTGGCCGGCGTCTTCGAGCACGGCGCGCAGACCGTCGCGCATGAGGGCGTGGTCGTCCACCAGGTAGACATCGGTCATGGGCGGGTCTCTCCCAGGGTATCGGGGCGCGGGGGCTGGGCGGGCCAGTGCAGGCTCACCCGCAGGCCCTGCGGCTGCGCCGGCGCCACCTGCAGGCGCGCGCCAATGGCCAGCGCACGTTCGCGCATGCCCACCAGGCCCAGGTGGCCGGGCAGCGGGCGTTCGCCGGCGGGCATGCCGCAGCCGTCGTCTTCGATGTGCAGCGTCAGCTGCTCGGGCTGGCCGTCGAGCTGCAGGCGGATGTGTCGCGCCCCGGCGTGGCGGATGGCGTTGGCCACCGCTTCGCGCGCCACCATGAAGGCGGCGTGCTCCACATTGGCCGGCCAGCGGGTGTGGGCGGCGCGCTCGCCGGTGCCCAGGGTCAGTTCGGCGGGGGCGGCTTCGGTGCGGCGCATTTGCAGCTCGTTGTCCAGTGCGCTGGCCAGGCCCATTTCTTCGAGCAGCGGCGGGCGCAGCTCGATCAGCGCCTGCCGCACCTCGGCAATGGCCTGGTCGATCAGGCTGCCCAGGCGGGCGGCGCGCTCGCGGTGGCGCGGCTCGCTGGCGGTGTGCCACAGGGGTTGCAGGCTGTCGTAGGTCAGGCGCACCGCACCCAGCGTCTGGCCCAGCTGGTCGTGCAGGGTTTGCGCCAGCCGCCGGCTGGTGGCCTGCTCCTGCTCCATCAGGCGCTGGTTGAGGTCGGCCAGTTCGTCCTGGTGGCGGGCCATGCTGGCGGCGGCGCGCACCCGGTCGGTGATGTCGCGCACCAGCACGATCTGGCCCTGCGGCTGGCCGTCGGGCGCGCGCAGCGGCAGCAGCCGCCATTCGCCCCAGCGTTCGTCGCCGTCGCGGGTGTGGGTGCAGGCTTCAAAGGCGCTGGGCTGGCCGTCGGCGGCTTCGTGGCGGTCGGCATGCACCTGGCCGGGCAGCAGCGCGTCGATCGGGCGGCCCATGGCCTCGGCCGCCGTCCAGCCAAACACCGCCTCGGCCTGGCGGTTCCAGAAGCTCACCCGTTCGTCCGGGTCGAGCAGGTAGACCGGGGTGGGCAGCTGGTCGAGCACCTGTTGCAGCCGCTGCGCGTCCTGGATCATGTGCTCCAGCAGCGCCCGGGTGCCGTCGTCGAGCCGCCAGGCGGGCGCCAGCTGGCGCAGCGCGTCGGCCACCGCGCCCAGAAAGGCGCCCGGCACCGGCGGCCCGTCGGCCGCCGCCGGGGTGGAGACGGTGGCCGCGTCGAGCACGGCGCGGTAGGGCTGCGCCAGCCGGCGCGAAAACCACAGCCCGGCCGCTCCGATGAGCAGCGCCGCTGGCAAACCCCAGCCGAGCAGGCTGTCTTGCAACAGGGTGGCCGGGCGGGTGGCGGCGGCCATGGGCTGGCTGGCGCGCGCCTGCCAGTGCAGCGGCAGCGGCGAGTCGACCGCCCGCAGCGGCACGGTGGCGGCGATCAGGCCGCGCCCGTCCGGCGGGCCCAGCAGCCGCTGGCCGTCGCGGTCGAGCAGGGTCAGGTCCAGCGAGCGGCGGCCCTGCGCATCGCCCAGTGCAAACTGGCGCATGCCTTCGATGTAGTCGCGCTGCAGCAGGGCCACCAGCATGCCGCGCGAGGGGCCGTCGTCGCGGCCCACCGGCACCAGCAGCGCGGTCAGCGCCTGGCTGGCCGCGGGCAGGCGGGCGGGGGCCAGGGCCGAGGGCGGCAACAAAAACGGTACCCGCTGGCTGGCAATCTCGGGCGGCAGCACCGGCTGTCCCGGGCGCGGCTGGGGGGTGGCGGCGGCGTGCAGGCCGCCGTCGGGGTCGACCCAGCCGATCCAGCCGTAGGCGCTGGACTGTTGCATCAGCCGCGCCAGTTCGCGCGCGGCGGTTTCGGTGCCAATCGGGCGCAGCAGCAGGATGTCGGCGGTGAGTTCGAGTTCGGACGCGCGCTGCGCCAGCATGCGCGAGAGCTGGTCGGCAAACACCTGCGCCTGCTGCTGCACGCGGAACTCCGCGCGCTCGGTCAGGTCGCGCTGCACCAGGCGCTGGTTGGCCCACAACACCAGCGCCAGCAGCAGCAGGGTGGCCAGCGCCGGCAGCAGCGGCAGCAGCAGGCGCAGGCCCGAGCGGGAGAGGTGCAGTGAACGCATGCCGCCATTGTGGCGCGGCGCGCGCCGCGCGGGCGCCGGTGGTGCGCCGGGCTCTAGGAGCCTGCGCGGCAGAAGCGCATCGGCTGCAATATCGCCGGCGCGGTCCCTTGTTCACTGCCTTCCGGACCCATCGCAGGCACCCATGGCCCTGCACATCCGGCAAAAACGGTCCTCGCCGGGGCGCTTTTTCGCTTTCCGCGTCCAAAGTCCGACAGGCTGCTGGGACAATCGCGCCGTGCCGCCCACGCCCATACCCCTGACCGAAGCCCCGCCACCGACCGACAACGCCGACACGGCCGATCGGGTGGCCGCCGCCGACGCTGCCCCCACCGGCCCGCTCGCGCGCGAGGCGCTGGCCCTGGGCGCGTTTGACCATGTGGTCGGCCACCTGGCGGGTTTTCGGGTGCGCGCCGGGCAGCGCGAGATGGCGGCGCACATCGCCGAAACCCTGAGCACCGTCGACTGGCCGGCGCGGCCCGAGAAGGGCGAGCCCGCGCCCGACCCGGCGCCGGGCGAGCGGGCGATTGCCGTGGTGCAGGCCGGCACCGGCGTGGGCAAGTCGGCGGCGTATGCGGCCACCGTCGTTCCGCTGGCGCTGGCGCAGAGCAAGCGGGTGGTGATTTCCACCGCCACCGTGGCGCTGCAGGAACAGTTGATCGCCAAAGACCTGCCGGCCCTGGCGGCCGTGCTGCCGCAGCCTTTTGCCTTCGCGCTGGCCAAGGGACGCGGGCGCTACGTCTGCCGCCTCAAGCTCGACCAGCTGGCCGGGGGCGATGTGGCCGCGTCCGACCTGTTCGGCGATGCCGAGCCCGACGAAAAACCCAAAGGCGATGCGCTGGAGCGCGCCTGGGCCGAGCAGTCCAAACTCTACAGCCGCTGGGGCCAGATGCTGGACCAAGGCGACTGGGACGGTGACCGCGACCGCCTGGCCGAGCCGCCCAGCGGCGAGCAGTGGGCCCCGGTGGCCGCCGAGCGCCACACCTGCACCGCACGCCACTGCCCGGCTTACAACAGTTGTAGCTATTACCAGGCGCGCGCCCGGCTGGCGCAGGCGCAGGTGATCGTGGTCAACCACGACCTGCTGCTCTCCACCCTGGGCCTGCACGCGCTGCCCGACCCGTCAGACTGTTACCTGGTCTTCGACGAAGCCCACCACCTGGGTGCGGTGGCGCAAGGCCAGTTCACCGAAAGCATGGACCTGATGCGCGGCGGCTGGCTCGACAAGCTGCCGCGCGCGGTGAGCGACGTGGCCGGTGCCATTGCCCACACCCCCGGCGCCGACGTGGCCACGCTGGCGCGCGAGCTCAAGGCGGCGCAGGGCGAGCTGGCCCGGCGGGCCATGGCCCGCCTGTCCGAGTCGCCCGAATGGCTGGCGCTCAGTGGCCAACAGGGCGGCCTGCGCCCGCGCAACGGGCGCGACGGTGGCGCGGGCTTTGAATTTCACCTGCCCAACGCCACCGAGCGTTTGGAGGGCGGTGTGCTGCCGCCCGACTGGACCGAAACGGTGGCGCAGATCGCCAGCCGCGCCGCCGCCCTGCTCAAGGAATGCGAGAGCCTGGCCACCCGGCTCAAGGCCATTGCGCGCGAGGAGCCGGGCGAGGCGCCGCGCTGTGCCCAGCTCTACAGCCGCATCGGCAACTTTGCGCCGCGGGTGCAGCACATGGCCGCCACGGCCAGCCTGTGGCTGCAGCAGCCCAACGACGGACAAGAGCCGCTGGCCAAATGGCTGGAGGCCGGCATCCAGAACGGACTGGTCACCCTCAGTGCCCACGCCTGCCCGCTCAACCCCGGCAGCCTGCTGCGCGACCAGTTGTGGCGCCGGGTGCGGGCGGCCGTGGCCACCTCGGCCTCGCTCGTCACCTGCGGCGGCTTCGAGCATTTCCTGCACGAAAGCGGCCTGGCCTTTGACGAGGACGTGCGGGTGCGCGAGGTGCAAAGCCCCTTCGACCATGCCCGGCAGGGCCGGCTGGTGGTGGTGCAGACCCAGCACGACCCGAAAGACGTGGAAGCCTACAGCCGCGAGATGCTGGACTTGCTGCTGCAGGATCTGCAGCCGGTGCAGCGCGGCGCGCTGGTGCTGTTCACCTCCAAAGCCTTGCTGCGGCGCGCGCAAGACCTGCTCGAGCGCGGCCTGCACAGCGCGCTGCGCGAGCGGGTGCTGGTGCAGGGCGAGGCCTCGCGCCCGGTGCTGCTGCAGCGCCATGCCGACCGGGTGGCCGCCGGGCAGGCGTCCATCCTGTTTGGCCTGCAGTCGTTTGGCGAGGGGCTGGACCTGCCCGGCCAGCTGTGCGAATGGGTGTTCATCACCAAGCTGCCGTTTGCCTCGCCCAGCGACCCGGTGGGCCAGGCCCGGGCCGACTGGCTCAAGGCCCAGGGCCGCGACCCGTTCAGCGAACTGGTGGTGCCCGCCACCGGCGCCCGCCTGCTGCAGTGGACCGGCCGCGCCCTGCGCACCGAAACCGACGAGGCGGTGGTGGTCTGCTACGACGCGCGCCTGCTGCGCCAGGGCTATGGCCGCCGCATGCTCAAGGGCCTGCCGCCCTACCGGCTGCAGCGGCGCGAGGCCTCAGGGGTGTTGAGCGACGTGGCGCGGTGACGAAAACGGGGCGTGCCCCGGCTCAGGCGGGTGGTGGCGCCAGTGGCCGCCGCGCCACCGGCCCGATTTTTTCAGCCCATGACACCAGGCCTTCTGGCTGCTTTTCAGGTGTCATCCTTCACTTCGGTTCGGGCGCCATCAGGGCCACGGTCGGAAAGTAGCCGGCGTACCGCCGCACATCCCGCGTCAGCACCGGCAGCCCGGCCACGGCGGCATGCGCGCCAATGAAGAAGTCGGCCAGAACGTTGGTCTTGGTGCCACCCTGGCGACGGTACTTGACGAAGGCTTTGCCAGCCAGAAAGAGCGCCGGCTTGGGAATCTCGATCACCGGGATCTGCAATGCGGCCAGCGCCTCGTCCAGCCCTTCCACGGTGCTGAAGGCCAGCGACAGTTCGGCATAGATGACAGGGTTGATGACCAGGCGGTGGATTTGCGCCTGGGCGCGCAGTTGGGCGACAGACCAGTCGGCCCAGTCGGGGTCGTTTTCCAGCACGTCCACCAGGACGTTGGTGTCCACCAGCATGTGGGGCGCCGGTGCGGTATCAGCCGCGCAGCAGGGCCATCAGGTCCTGCGTGCGCCACTGCACGTCGGCTTTGCCGCGGGCGGCGTCAAAGCGGTCGGGCTGGGGTTGGGCGGCGCCTTTGCCTTTGGAGTCCCCAGCTTTTTGCAGCACCAGCTGGCCTTCGCGGTTGACGGCAAAGTCCACCGCGCTGCCCGGCGCCAGGCCCAGCGCATCGCGAATCTGCTTGGGAATGGTGACCTGGCCTTTGACAGTGAGGGTGCTGGTCATGGCGGGTGTCTCCTTGGGTCGTCTTACCAAATTCTAAACAGGTAATACCAGATGGTGATGCCGGACAGCCGCGCTCCATGGGTCACGTCCAGAAAGGCCGCGTTCGCTGTGCGGCTTGACCCGGCTTGACGCTTGACGTGTGAGGCGCAACATGACCTTGCCGACCCAGGGTCGCCGGGCTGGTCAATGTGCGGCGGTGAGCCGGGTGTTGTGCTGTGCGCAGCTTTGCACCGCGTCGGCTGCTGCCGCTGGGGCCATTGGCCCGGCGCCGCGCGCCCGGGGCCGGGTTGGTGCAACATCCGCACTGGCCGGCGCGGTGTTTGCGTGGCTGTTCTCTGTCTCCTCAAGGTGTTGTCCCATGCTCTACGCCACCCTCAAACTGTTGCACGTGCTCGCCATCGTCGTCTGGATCGGTGGCATGGTCTTTGCCCATTTCTTTTTGCGCCCGGCCGCCCTGCAGCTGCCGCCGCCGCAGCGGGTGCCGCTGATGCATGGCGTGCTGCAGCGTTTCTTTGCGGCGGTGCTGGTGTGCATTGCGGTCGCGTTGGCCACCGGCTTGTGGATGATCGGCCGGGTGGCCAAGGAAACGGTGCAGGCCGGCCTGGCCTTCAACATGCCGCTGGACTGGACCCTCATGGCGGCGCTGGGCATCGTGATGATGGCCATCTTCGGCCACATCCGTTTTGCGCTGTTCAAGCGCCTCTCGCGTGCGGTGGCGGCGCAAGACTGGCCTGCCGGTGGCGCGGCGCTGGCCAGCATCCGCACCTGGGTGGAGGTCAACCTGGCCATCGGCGTGGTGATCATCGTCATCACCTTGCTGATGGCCTGACGCGGCTGCACGTCAGCGCGGGTGGGCCCAGGGCGGCGGTACGTCGTGGCCCCACATGCGCTGGCCGATCCAGCGCAGCGCCGGGCCCACGGGCGGGCGTTCGCTCACTTGCCGCGCCGGGGCGCTGCCCACGGCTGGCAGGTGGCCGAGGTCGAAATTGAACACATAGGCCGGCTCCTGGCCCATGCGCAGGTCGGTGATGCGCAGCTGCCCCTCGGGCGTGACCGATGCCTTGACGAAGCCCTTGGCAAAGGCGCTCAGGCGCGCCACCGGCGCGGTGTGGGCGTGCTGGGTGAGCAGGTCGGCGCCGCGCACGTGTTCGGTCCAGCGCAGCGGGCGCCCCTGGTCGAACACCGAGACATAGGCTTCCCGAAAGTGCGGATCGGCCGCGTCCGCCGGCAGCGCCACCACGCGCCAGAGCAGGGTCTGCAGCGGTGCGGGCGTGACCAGCAGTGGCCCGGGCGGCAGGCCCTGCTGCTGCAACGCCGTGCGCGCCACTTGCTCCACATGCGCCTGGGCGAGCGCGCTCCAGGCCAGGTAGCCGGTGGACAGCAGCAGGCCAGCGGTGTTCCAGCGCAGGCCGCGGGCCCGGTCGCTGGCGCGCAGGGCGGCCACCAGGCCCACGATCAGTGGCAGGGTGTAGGCCGGGTCGATGATGAAGATGCTGCCGACGGCGTAGGGGTGGTCGGTGAAGGGCTGCAGCAGCTGGGTGCCGTAGACCGTCATGGTGTCGAGCAGCGGGTGGGTGAAGAGCACCGCCCATAACGCCAGCGTCCAGCGCCCCCACGCTCCGCCGCTGCGCGGGTCGCTGCCCCCCGGGGGGGCGCGATTCCCGCTGGGGGCGGCCCGGCGCGGGAATCCTTCCTCAGGCCGGTCGAACCGCCAGGCCACCCAGGCCAGCAGCGGCGCGAGCAGGGTGAGGAACAGCAGCGAATGGCTTTCGGCGCGGTGCCGCACCATGTTGAGCAGGTCGTCGCCGTGGTCGATGAGGGCGTCGAGGTCGGGCAGGGTGCCGGCGATGCCACCCCAGAGGGCGGCCTTCCAGACGGCGGTGCGCTGGCCCATGACGCCGATGGCGACCGCCGAGCCGAGGGCGATTTGCGAGAGAGAGTCCATGGGGGATCAGGCGCCGCCGGGGGCGCCGCATGGGTGAACGGTCAGGCCTGGACGACCACCGGGTAGTCGGCGCTCAGGCCGTCGGGGCCGTTGACGAAGGGGCGGGTGAGGGCGGCCTGGCCGGCTGCGTCGAGGCGGCGCCAGAGGAAGTCGCGCACGTTGCCCGGGTCGCCCTGCACATAAAACTGGGTGGTCAGCAGGGTTTCGCCGTCGAGCCGCACTTTGACGTGGATGTGCGGCGTGCGCCCGCTGTAGGGCGCCGGCTTGAGGGTGCGGAAGCGGTAGCGGCCGTCGCGCCCGAGCGTGACCTGCCCGAAGCCCTGGAACGCCGGGTCGGCCCGGTCGCCGTCGCCGGGGTGGTGGTAGTGGCCGTCCTGGTCGCATTGCCAGATTTCGACCACCCCGCCGGCCAGCGGTGTGCCCCGGGTGTCGGTGACGGTGCCGGTGATCCAGGCGGCCTGGCCTTTGGCGTAGCGCGCGGTGCCGGTGCGCAGCAGATCGGCGTCGGCGTCGGTGGGGATGCGCACCGGATAGAACGGGCCTTCGCTTTGGCTGGGGGTGGGGCGCAAGGCGGTGCCCTGTGCCCGGGCGGGCAGCAGCCAGACCGGGGCGGCGGTGGCGGCGATCAGGCCGGCGCTGCGCACCAGCAGCGTGCGGCGCGCAGTGGGGTTCTGGGGCATGGCGGTCTCCTGCAGGTGGGGCCAACCGGGCGGCGGGGCACGCGGGCCCCGGGTTGGGCTGGCCGTGCTCTGCCGCGCCGTTCAGGCGCTGGGGTGTTGGAGTTCCAGCCGAATCTGGCGCACCGAGGGGTCGTCCGGGTTGGCTGGGTCGGCGGGGCGGTCGGGTGTTTGGAAGCCCAGACGGCGCGCCAGTTCCAGCATGGCGGTGTTTTCGCGCAGCACGCTGCCCACCAGGCGGCGGGTGCCGCGGGTGCGCAGGTGGTCGATGAGCTTGTGCATCAGCCGTTGCCCGATGCCGCTGCGTTTGAGGTCGCTGCGCACGATGAGGCCGAATTCGGCTTCGAGGTTGTCGGGGTCGATGGCGGCGCGCACGGTGCCCAGGGTTTCTTCACCGCCGTCCGCCAGCGCGCGGGTGGCGACAAAGGCCATGTCGCGCGCGTAGTCGATCTGGGTCAGGCGGGCCAGTTCGCTGTGCTCGATGTTGCGCCGGCTGTAGAACACCCGCAGGCGGATGTCTTCGGGCGCCAGTTGTTGCAGAAACAGCCGGTGCTGGGCCTCGTCTTCGGGCCGGATCGGGCGCAGCGTGACCGTCTGCCCCTGCCATGTCCAGGTCTCGACCAGCTCCACCGGGTAGGGGCGGATGGCGAAATGCGCAGCACCGGCCGGGCGGGTGGCCGACAACCGCACCCGCGCATCGAGGGCGATCACCCCCTCGGGGTTGGCCAGCAGCGGGTTGATGTCGAGTTCGGCCACCTCGGGCACCTCGGCCAGCAGTTGCGACACACCCACCAGCACCCGGGCCACCGCGTCGGTGTCGGCCGGGGGCCAGTCGCGAAAACCCTGCAGCAGTTTGTGGATGCGGGTGCGGGCGATTTGCGCCAGCGCCAAGGGGGTGTTCAGCGGGGGCAGGGCCAGCGCGCGGTCGGCCAGCACCTCCACCGCCGTGCCGCCGGCGCCAAACAGGATCACCGGGCCAAACAGCCGGTCCACGCTGGCGCCGACGATCAGCTCGTGCGCATGGCGCCGCTGGATCATGGGCTGCACGGTAAAGCCCTGCACATCGGCCTCGGGCCGCTGCTGGCGCACCCGCTGCAGCATGTCGTTGCATGCCTGTTGCAGCTCGGCCGCGCTGGCAATGCCCAGGCGCACACCGCCCACGTCGCTTTTGTGGCTGATGGCGTGGGAGAGGATTTTGAGCACCACCGGGTAGCCCAGCGCGTTGGCTGCTGCCACCGCCGCGTCGGCGCTGGGGCCGACCACCCGGGTGGGCACCATGGGCAGGCCAGCGGCGGCCAGCAAGGCCTTGGCTTCGGGTTCGGTGAGGATGTCGCGCCCCTCGGCCAGGGCGGCGTCGACGATGGTGCGGATGGTGGGCAGGTCGATGGCGCGCTGCGCGTCGCGCGCGGGCGGGGTTTGCAGCAGTTCCTCCTGGTGCCGGCGGTAGGTGCGCAGGAAGCCAAAGGCGCGCACCGCGTCCTCGGGGGTGGGGTAGTCGGCCACCCCGGCCTGGCGAAAGGTTTGCCGCGCTTGCGCCACGGCGGTGTCGCCCAGCCAGCTGCCCAGCACGCGGCGCGGCGCAGCCGTGACCTGGGGCAGCACGGCCTGCGCGATCTCGGCGCTGGGCACGATGGCGGTGGGGGCGTGGATGAACAGCACCGCGCTGGTGCGGTCGTGCGCCAGGGCTTCGAGCGCGGCCACGTAGCGGGTGGCGGGCGCGTCGCCAATGATGTCCACCGGGTTGGCGCGCGACCAGTGGGCGGGCAGTACCGCGTCCAGCCGGGCCAGCATGTCGGCGTCCAGCGGTGCCAGTGGCACGCCTTGGGCAGCGGCTTCGTCGGCCGCCAGCACACCGGCGCCGCCGCCGTTGGTGAGCACGATCAGGCGCTCGGACGGGCCGTCGCGAAAGCGGGCCAGCGTTTCGGCGGCCAGAAACAGGTCGGGCAGGGTGAGCACCCGCAGCATGCCGGCACGGGCGATGGCGGCGTCAAACACCGCGTCTGACCCGGCCAGCGCGCCGGTGTGCGAAGCCGCTGCCGCCTGGCCCGCCGCCGAACGCCCGGCCTTGACCACGATCACCGGCTTGTTGCGCGCCGCCGCCCGTGCGGCCGACATGAATTTGCGGCTCTCCTCGATCGACTCGATGTACAGCAGGATGGCGCGCGTCTTCGGGTCGCTGCCTAAAAAGTCGAGCAGGTCGCCGAAGTCGACGTCGGCATGCTCGCCCAGCGAGATGAAGTGCGAGAAGCCGATGCCGCGCGCTGCCGCCCAGTCGAGCATGGCGGTGACCAGGGCACCCGACTGCGAGACAAAAGCCAGCTCGCCCGGCTGCGCGCCGATGTGGGCAAAGCTGGCGTTCAGGCCGCGGTGGGGCACCAGCAGGCCAATGCAGTTGGGCCCCAGGATGCGCAGGGTGTGCACCCGTGCGGCGTCGAGCATGGCCTGCCGGGTAGCGGGGTCGAGCCCGGCGGTGACCACCACCGCCGCGCGGGTGCCGCGCGCGCCCAGCTCGGCGATCAGGCCCGGCACGGTGGCCGCCGGGGTGCAGATGACGGCCAGGTCGGGGGCTTCGGGCAGCGCCTGCACACCGGCATAGACCGGGGTGTCGCCCAAGCGGCGGTGCCGGGGGTTGACCGCATACAGGCGGCCCGGGAAGCTGCTGCGCAGGTTGTGCCAGACGGTGGCGCCCACACTGCCGGCCCGCTCGGAGGCGCCGAAAACGGCCACGCTGGCCGGGGCAAACAAGGCGTCAAGGTGGCGGATGCTCATGGGCGTGGACCGGGTTCTTTGGGGTTGGACGACATGAAGGCCATCAGCGCCAGGCGCATGGCCTCCTCGACCGGCATGTCGATCGGCGTGGTCCAGCTGCGCGGCACGATCACGGTGTAGCCGCCGATCATGTAGCCCATGGGCAGGTAGACCGCCACCTGGTCGTCGAGTTCGGCCAGGCCCTTGGGCAGGCCCCGCATGTGGCGGCGGGTGACCAGGCCCACCGTGCTCAGCGCGTGGCCGGGCATTTTCAGCAGCACCACCTGCTGCGCGTCGTGCTCGTGCGGGGCAAAGTAGTCGGCAAAGTTCTTCAGCGACGAGTAGATGCTCTTGACCACCGGCAGGTTGGTGAAGGGCAGCTCGATGAACGACAGCAGCCGCCGCGCGGCGGGCAGCGACACCAGCACCCCCAGCGCCAGGATCAGCCCGGCGCCCAGCGCAATGCCCAGGCCGGGGAGGTAAAAGTCGCCGGTGATCGGGCGCAGCAGCGCCATGGCGCTGCGCTCGACCCAGGTGACAAACAGCACCAGCACATAAACAGTGACGGCCAATGGCAGGAAAGCAATGAGGCCGCGGAAGAAGTACTGCGACAGCCGGTTGTGCGCGGGTTCGGAGGGGGTTGGTGAGCTCATCGGATCAGCATAGCAGCGCCGGCTGCCCGGCGCATGACGTCGGCCGCCGTGCTCAGCGCGTACCGCGTTCGAGTTCGATGGTGGCGCTCATGCGGCCGGCAAACACGATGTCCATGGCCAGGCCGTCGCGCTGCGCGTCCACCTTCACCCCCGGCTGCGCTGCCGGCGCGGTGCTGGCCACTTGCAGCAGCCCGGCCGGCCAGCGGAACGAGAGCTGGGCCTGCATGGGCAGGTAGCCGTCGAGGTAGCGGCGCATCAGCGGGCCTGCGTACAGGCGCCAGCGGTCGCTGCCCGGCAGGCGTTCGAGCGCGCGCGAGCGCAGGGCGATGCACACCTGGCCGCCGCGCTGCACATCGGCCAGTTCGACCCGGTGACCGTCGACCCAGGCGCGACCCACGCCCTGGGTGGACGCGATTTCGATGTGCTGCACCCGCTGCGGATTGAAGGCCACCACCACCCGCCGGTTGGGGTCCAGCGCGTGGTGGCAGGTGTTCAGCGAGATGACACCGGTCTCCAGACTCTCGGGCCCGATGTCGACCTGCGACGAGTACCAGTAGGCGCCCGGATCGGGCCGCTGGGCCAAAAAACGCAATTCGCCTTCGCGGGCCACATCGTCGAGCTCCAGGGCGCTGGCGGCCAGCGGCAGCAGGGCGGCAACCAGCAGGGCAAACACGGTGCGCGGCAAAAGCATGGCGGTCTCCGGTGGTGGCTTGCATTCGGGGATCGAACCCCCATCTGTTACGAGCGCATGGCAAGCGTCGCCATTGTGAAGGGCGCGCCATCGGCGCGCCCGGCCTGGGGGTTTTGGCCCAATCCGCAGGTCGTCAGGCCGGAACTGATCCGGTCGGCCGGGCTCAGACTGCCATGACCGGATTCACCGATTTCCTTGGCCGCGTGCTGCGCGGCATTGTCAGGCTCGTGCTGGTGGCTGCCGCCACCGTGTTCGTGCTCAGCTTCCTGCTGGCCGCCCTGTTCGCAGTGCTGCTGGTCTCGCTCTGGTCGCTGCTCACCGGCCGCAAGCCCGCGCCGGTGGTGCTGTTCAGCCGCATGCGCGAGCAGTCGCAGCGCTACACGCGAGGCGTGTGGCCCGGCCACTCGGCCCAGGGTGACAGCCGCACCACCGCCGACGTGGTGGACGTGCAAGCCACCGAAGTGCGCGAAGCGCCGCTGCAGCGCCTGCGCTGACCCGCGCAGCGGCGCAGCCGCGAAACAGCGCCGGTAGGCGATGGAGCGCAAGGGGGCTCAACGATCCGGCGCCGGGCCGCCCCAAGGCGGATCAGCCCCCTTGGGGGGCTGAGGACCGCGGCTCACGGCCTGCCTGCGCAGGCCGGGACGGGACGAAGAGGCGTTGACTCCGGCAACGCCGCGGCCTGCAAGGCGCGACCCGCGCAGCGGGGGAGCGTGGGGGCTCTATTCCTTCCTCTCCAGCGCCGCCGCATACAGCGCATTGCGCGGCAGGCCGGTGATCTCGGCGCACAGCTTCACCGCCGTCTTCACCGGCAGCTCGGTCAGCAGCAGGTCCAGCGTGCGCAGGCTGCTGGCGTCCAGCGCGTCCTCATGGTCGGCATCGGCTGCGGCAGGGTGCACCAGCAGCACAAATTCACCCCGGGTGCGGTGGGGCGTGTGTTGCAGCCAGGCCGACAGTTGGGATGCGGGCATGTGCGCCACCTCCTCGAACTGTTTGGTCAGTTCGCGGCCCACGGTCAGCGGGCGTTCGCCGAGCAGCGCCAGATCGCGTGCCAGGGCCTCGATGCGGTGCGGCGCTTCCAGCAGCACGCAGGCGCGCGGCTCGGTCGCCAGCGCCTGGACCTCGCGCTGGCGTTCACCGGCCTTGGGCGAGAGAAAACCCAGAAACACAAAACGCCCGTCGCCACCACCGGTGCCCGCCACGCTGAGCACCGCGGTGACGCTGCTGGCCCCCGGTACCGGCAACACCCGGGCGCCAGCGGCCACGGCCGCCGCGCACAGCCGGGCACCCGGGTCGCTCACGCCCGGCGTGCCGGCGTCGCTCACATAGGCCACCCGCTGGCCCTCGCGCAGGCGCTGCACCACGGTCTGTGCGGCTTCGGCTTCGTTGTGCTCGTGCACCGCCAGCAGCGGCCGGTGCAGCCCCAGGGTCTGCAGCAGCCCGGCGGTGTGGCGGGTGTCTTCGCAGGCCACGGTGTCGGCCAGGGCCAGCACCTGCAGCGCGCGCAGGCTGATGTCGGCGGTGTTGCCGATCGGTGTGGCCACCATGTAGAGGGCGCCGTGCGGATAATGCTGCTGCCCCGCCATTTCGTGCGCGGCGGCCAACAGGGTGGGGGTACTGGCAGTCAATGGGGACGTTCCGTCATCAGGGGTCGTTGGAGACGACCAAACAGCGCGGCGACGCGGCCGAGGCGCTGGCGCTGGACCACCTGCAGCGCCAGGGGCTGCGCCTGGTGCAGCGCAATTTCAAAACACCGGGGCGCGGCGGCGGCGAGGTCGATCTGATTATGCGGGAGCCGGACGGCACGCTGGTCTTTGTCGAGGTGCGCCAGCGCGCCAGCGCGGCGCGCGGGGGTGCAGCGGGCAGCGTCACACCGCTCAAGCAGCGGCGCATCGTGCTTGCTGCGCGGCACTTTCTGCTGCGCTGGGGGTCAGAGCCGCCGTGCCGCTTCGACGTGGTGCTGATCGACGGCGCGCTCGGCGCCGCGGCTCCCCCGGCGGTGCAGTGGCTGCGCGCCGCCTTTGAGGCGCTTGATGCGCCTTGAGTTTGCCTTGAGTTCGCCATACCCTCCCCCGCTATCATCGGGCCATGCTCCTGCAACGCATTCAGCAACAGTTCATCGACAGTGCCGACCTCAAGTACCAGTGTGCGCAGGCCATTGCGCCGGCTGTGGAAAACGCCATTCAGGCGGTGCTGGCCAGCGTGACCGGTGGCGGCAAGGTGCTGGCCTGCGGCAATGGCGCTTCGGCGGCGGCGGCGCAACACTTTGCGGCCAGCTTCATCGGCCGCTACGAGCGCGAGCGCCCCGAGCTGGCGGCGCTGTCGCTGTCGGCTGACGCGGCGGTGCTCTCCGGCCTGGCCAACGACTTCGATGCCCGCGCCGTGTACGCCCGCCAGGTGCGGGCCCTGGGGCAGGCGGGCGACGTGTTGCTGGCGCTGTCGACCAGCGGCAATTCGGCCAACATGCTGGCGGCGGTGGAGGCCGCGCACGAACGCGAGATGACCGTGGTGGCGCTGACCGGCGGGCGTGGTGGCCGGCTGGCGCAAATGTTGCGCGACACCGATGTGCAGGTGTGCGTGCCGCACGAGCTGCCGGCCCGCATCCTCGAGGTGCACCACCTGGTGTTGCACTGCATTTGCGACGGCGTCGACGCCCAGCTGCTCGGCCTGCCGGATGCGCCCATTCCCGAACCGGAGAACCTCTGATGAACATTTTCAACCGTCTGGCACGGTCCGTCCTCGGCGCCGCCACCTTGGTGCTCGCGCTGTCGGCCTGTGCGCCGCTGGTCATCGGCGGCGCCGTGGGTGGCGCCCTGTTGGCCAATGACCGCCGCACATCGGGCGCGCAGCTGGAAGACCAAGGCATCGAATTGCGGGCGGCCAACCGGCTGCGCGAGCAGCTCGGTGAGCGCGGCAATGTCAGCGTGACCAGTTACAACCGGGTGGCCCTGATCACCGGCGAAGTGCCCACCGAAGCCGACAAAGCCGCGGTCGAGAAAACCGTGGCCGCTGTGGACAATGTGCGCAGCGTGGTCAACGAACTGGCGGTGCTGGGCGCCACCTCGCTGTCGCAGCGCTCGTCGGACGCGCTGGTCACCGGCCGCGTCAAGGCTTCCATGGTCGATGCACGGGATGTGTCGGCCAGCGCTTTCAAAGTGGTCACCGCCCGTGGCACGGTTTATCTGATGGGTCGTGTCACCCAACGCGAAGCCACCCGCGCCACCGACATCGCCCGCAACACCCCTGGCGTACAGCGCGTGGTGCGTGTGCTGGAAGTCATCACCGAAGAAGAACTGGCCCGCCTGCAACCCCAGCCGGCACCGGTGAAAGACGCCAAGCCAGCCAAATAAGGCGGCTTCCGACCCGCCGCGTCGACGAACACGCTCCGGCGCACGGGCTTGAAGCCCCAGGGCGCCGTGGAACGGGCTTGACCCGGCCACAGGAGCCGTCCCCCCGCGCAGCAGGGGCTGCGGGCCGCGGCTAGAAGTCTGCCTGCGCAGGTGAAAAGGTAAAACCCCCGGCGCGAAGTGTCTGAGCATCAGGGCGCCGTGGAACCGGCTTCGCCGGGCCACAGGGGCCGTCCCCCCGCGCAGCAGGGGGGAAGCCGCGAAGCGGCGCAGGGGGGAAGGTGAATCCTCCGGAGCGCGTGCCCCAGCCCCAGGACCCCGTGGAACGGGCTTTGCCCG
>Ga0075154_10000441_pt1 | contig 35045 bp, 27 predicted proteins | sample JI71714BDNA_FD_70965 | JGI IMG/M metagenome (GOLD analysis project Ga0075154, IMG submission 70965) | Wastewater effluent complex algal communities from Wisconsin, to seasonally profile nutrient transformation and Carbon sequestration -... | ecosystem: Engineered > WWTP > Effluent > Algae...
CCATCGTGGTCGGCATCCGCGCCTACAACAGCAACAAGGGCATGAAGGAGCTGCACCCGCTGCTGCTGCAATACGTGGAGCAAGGTGGCACCCTGGTGGTGCAGTACAACACCACGCCGCGCTTCTTCTCCGGCGCCAGCGACTTCCAGATCGATCCCGCCACGCTGGGGCCGCACCCGTTCACTATCGGTCGTGGTCGTGTAACGGTGGAGGAAGCGCCACCCACCTTCCTCGATCCCAAACACCCGCTGCTCAACACACCCAACAAGATCACCTCGTCCGACTTCGATGGCTGGGTGCAGGAACGGGGACTCTACTTCGCCAGCGACTTCGGCACCAACTACACACCGCTGATCGCGTGGAACGATCCCGGCGAAGAACCGCTGGATGGCGCGCTGATCGTAGCCGATCATGGCAAAGGACGATTCATCTATACGGGCATCAGCTTCTTCCGGCAGTTGCCAGCGGGGGTGCCGGGAGCGTATCGGCTGTTCGCGAACTTGATCTCGCCGAGGGATAGGAAGTGACAGAATGTAGAATGTAGAATGTAGAATGTAGAATGTAAAATCCCAAACTACTGGAGGATGGAACGGAAGTACGATCTGGAAGAGCGATGCTGTTTGTTCGCGGCAGCGGTGGTGAAGCACACGGACACTATGCCGAACACTAAGGCGGGCAATCACCTGGCCGGCCAACTGCTCCGGAGCGGAACGGCACCAGCACTGCATTATGGCGAAGTACAAGGCGCGGAATCGCCAAAGGACTTCATCCACAAAATGAGCGGCGCGTTGAAGGAGCTGCGGGAGTCGAAGAACAACCTGCGCGTACAGGTCCTGAGCGGCATGATGGATGCCAAGAACCAGGAACACGCATGGCTCATCCAGGAGTGCGGCGAACTGGTCGCCATCTTCACCGCCAGCGTCAAGACCGCCGAGCGCAACAACCCCCGAAAGTGATGCCGACCTCGTAGGTCCACCCATTCGCACCTCTACATTCTTCATTCTACATTTTACATTCCTCACACCCACCCCGCAGTGCATTGGCTGGACTGGCTCATTCTCCTCGGCACCCTCGGCTTCATCGTGGGCTATGGCGTGTGGCGGACGCGCCGGACAACGACCATCGATCGCTACCTACGCGGTGACAACGAGGATCGCTGGTGGGCGGTGACACTCAGTGTGATGGCCACACAGGCCAGCGCCATCACCTTCCTCAGCACACCGGGCCAGGGTTTCCTGGAAGGCATGGGCTTCGTGCAGTTCTACTTCGGGCTTCCGCTGGCCATGGTGGTGATCGCGTGGGTCTTCATCCCGCTCTATTACAAATGGAATGTCTACACTGCCTACGAATTCATCGGCAAACGCTTCGATGACCGCACACGTCTGCTCACCGCCATCCTCTTCCTTATCCAACGCGGCCTGAGCACCGGCCTCACGATCTACGCACCCAGCATCGTGCTCAGCACCATCCTGGGTTGGCCGCTCAGCTGGACCTGCGTGTTCATCGGGGGACTGGTGATCCTGTACACGACCACAGGTGGTGCGAAAGCCGTGGGTGTGACGCACAAGCAGCAGATGGCCGTGATGTTCGGCGGACTTTTCGTGGCGTTCACGTTGTTGGTCCAACAGATCAGCGAGCACGCCACCTTCGGAGAGAGCCTGCAACTGGCCGGTGCGTTGGGTAAGATGAACATCGTCGACACCACCTGGGACCCTGCGGCGAAGTACACCCTGTGGAGCGGCTTGATCGGAGGCTTCTTCCTACAACTCTCCTACTTCGGCACAGACCAGAGCCAGGTGCAACGCTACCTCACTGGGCAGACCATCCGCCAAGCGCGCGTAGGTCTGCTGACCAACGGCTTGTTGAAGATCCCGATGCAGTTCTTCATCCTGCTGATCGGGGTGCTCGTGTTCGTGTTCTACCTCTTCAACCCGAGCCCCGTGCATTGGAACGCGGCGAACGTAGAGGCTATGCGATCAGAAGATCAGCTGATCAGAGCATCAGAAGATCCACGTGCGGTCCTTGGTTCCACCTCCGCTGCTATCGACCCTCAGGATGCATCCTTCGTGCTACAGGCTCAGCACACGGAGAACGCCGCCACGATCGCCACATCCGCAAATGCCTGGGTAGCCGCCCATCGCGCCGATCAGCCCACCGGCAACGAGCAACTCGCCGCTGCATTGGCCGAGGATACTCGGCTCCGCGAGGCCTACCGGACCGAAGTGGAGGCCGCTCTACCTGCCGCCGAAGCGAACGACAAGGACTATATCTTCATCACTTGGGTGATGGACAACCTACCTGTTGGGGTGGTAGGCCTGCTGCTGGCCATGATATTCAGCGCGGGCATGGGCAGCACCAGTTCGCAGCTCAGCGCGTTGGCCACGACAGCCGTGGTGGATGTTTTCCGCAAACAATGCGAAGGCCGCGACCAGGTGATCGCCACCAAATGGGCCACCATCGCCTTCGGCGTTCTCGCGCTCTTATTCGCAGCCATCTTCCCGCTCTTCGACAACCTGATCCAGGCGGTGAACATCCTCGGATCCTTGTTCTACGGGACTATCCTAGGTATCTTCCTCGTGGCTTTTTTCCTGAAACATGTGGGGGGAACGGCGGTGTTCATAGCAGCGCTGGTTTCCCAAGCTGTCATCTTGGCGGTGCACTTCAGCTCTCTGGAAGTGGCCTTTCTCTGGTATAATCTGATCGCGCCCACCATCGTACTGGTCATTGCGCTCATCATCCCTTCGAAGCCGAGACTTTCTTCAGCAGAACATTGATGCAACATGTCTTCAAGGCTGGCAAGATCCCGCGCCGAATCACCTTAGCCGAAAGGCCTTATTCCATCGACCAGAGTAGCATAATCATCGACAATTTTATCGCCGGCAGTATTCAGGTTCGTGTATCCTTCACGAGAATGGTGCGACGTACGGTATTTTTCACCGTTCGGGAATCTTGGAACCACCCATCACAATGCGTTCCTTTGCACTACCTCGAGTTCAAAACAACAAAACCTCACAATGAGCAAACTATACGTTCCTGTGCTGGCACTGGCCCTTGTAAGTGGCGGTGCTTACGGACAGCTAGCCGTGAAAGCTGGTGCTGCCCGCCCTGCCAGCAAGATCCAAAACTTCCCAGTTCGTGCGCCTCAGACCCCAGCCCTTTCTGGCGCGAACCGTGAGGAGATCTGGTCAGATGATTTCTCCAACCCTAGCAACTGGGTAGCCGGTACCCTATCTGGGGCCAATAGCGACACGTGGGTGATCGGCACCGAAGGTCCAACAGGCGCATTCTCCGGGCCACAAGTTGGGATCATCGCATCCACGACAGCAGCGAATGGTTTCGCTTTGTTCGACTCTGACGCATATTGCGGGGGGAACCAGCATGCGACATTGACCATTGCTAACCCGGTCGACCTTACCGGAAACACCTCCGTACTGCTCCAATTCGAACAGAATTACAAGCGGTACTACGATAATGTGTGGGTAGACTGGAGCACCAATGGCACCGATTGGACGTCGATCCAAGTCAATGCGGACTTCGGGAATGGCGGTGATGCGGAGCCCTCGGCAAATCCAGAGCTAACAGCCGTGCTTCTGAACGGGGTCAATGGCTCATCCACTGTCACCTTCCGCTTCCGCTTCGAGTCCACTCCGACATCGGCGGATCCTTTGACCGGTATCGGTTATCCATCCAACCTCGTTGGGTGTGCTTACGCATGGATGGTGGACGATGTGGCCATTACCACTCTCCCGGACTACAACATGGTGATGAACTATGCCTACACCAGCACGACAGGCGAAGGCGAGGAGTACGGCCGTATCCCTGCAGCCCAATTGCCTGGAACGATGAATATCGGTGCGGAGATCCACAACCTCGGTCTCCTCGAACAGACCAACGTGTCAGTGGACGTGGTGTTCGAAGATGCTGCTGGCAATGCCGTACCCGGTTTTTCCGGCACCCTAACTGCCGGCACCATGCAGCCAGCGGACACCGTTGTCGTGGACGGCGACATCAATATACCAGCCGGACTACCCATCGGCCTTTATACCGCGACATTCACCATTACGAGTGATAACATCGGCCTCGACGCCGATCTGTCCGACAACGAATTGACCCGGAACTTCGAGGTCACGACCGATCTGTACTCGTTGGATGCGATCGGAAACAACCCGGATATTGAGAGCATTTTCCAGGAAGGCACCGCGACCTACACCGACAACTCCATCGTTCTCTTTATGACGATGTACACGCTGAACACGCAGATGACCGTCACAGGTATCTCGGTTGCACTCGGCCCTGCTTCTCGTCCTGGGACCGGAGCAGAGATCGAAGTGTTCCTGCTTGACACGGCAGATGTGCTTTCGACGCCTTCCAACATTTCCCAGCCGATCGATGGTGTCACGGGCTCCCACGCGATCACCGCTGGTGATGTGGCGAACAGGGATGTCGGCATCGCGTTCGAACAACCCGTGGTCCTGAACCCGGGAACGTATTATGCCGCTGTTCGACTCTCAGGCTCAGGTACGCCTAGCGCCACGAATGCCAACGACCCGGAGGTTTTCATCCTTGATGATGAGACCGTGCCCCAGCCTGGACTGGCATCGGCTCTCTACACGCCGATCGACTTCAACGATGACGGAACGGAAGGACCGCGCTTCTACGGTGGTAACGGAACGGCCTACGCCATCCGCATCACCTCGTTGCCGACTGTAGGAATCAGCGAGCCTACCGAACTCACCGGCATCAATATCTTCCCGAACCCCACCGAAGGCATCTTCCAGATCACCAGCGACCGCACCGATGTGCTGTTCGTTGAGGTGACCGATGCACTGGGTCAGATCGTGCATACCACGACGTTCAGTGCAATGAAGACGATGGATCTGAGTGAACTGGCTGCAGGTGTCTACAACGTGGCGATCAGCAGCGGTACCGAGCGCACCATCCAGCGTGTGACTTTGAAGTGATCGTTGGCTTTTTTCCTGCTAAAAGCCCCCTCCTCCAGGAGGGGGCTTTTTCATGTTCACTCCGTTCACACCTCCTAGAACCCGGCTGATGGTCGTCCCCAACTTGGACATTCGCGGGCTACTATTCATCTTCACAGGCACAACCCCTATTTGACCATGACCATACCAAGACCATTACGGACAACGGCAGTCTTTTTAACGACACTGCTTCTCCACGACCAAACTTCTGCACAGGACCCAGGATCCCTGGACAAACAACTTCAAAACATAGTGTCGCAGAGGAAGTTAGCCTCCTAAGACCCCCAAGCATTGATGCAGGTATGGTGCGCGACGCGTTCTTCTCAGAGGACTTCTCCGGAGGCAGCATCCCTGCCGGCTGGACCAATGTGGATGACCTGACGCCGTTGGGCTTGGAACCTGTCCTTTTCGAGTGGTCCAACGACCCTTCCGACGTCAGCGTTGCACAAGGGAGCTTCGCGAACCTGGTCGGGACTTTCAATGCACCAGGAGCGTCTAACGGCTATCTATGGGCCAACTCCGACCGCGGACTATCGGCCGCACCGGCAGAGAACCATTTGACCCGCCTTACAACGAGCGCGATCGACTGCTCAGGCCAACTGAGCATCATGCTTAGCATGCAGAGCACCATTGGCGTGTTCGACAACGATGCGAGCGAGTTCGTGAAGATCCGCGTAAGCACCGATCTGGTCACATGGACCGATTTCGCTCCGTTCCCGTGCTTGGTGACGGGCGATGCTACGCCCCCCTGCTCGCGTTTTTCCTTCAACCCGGAATTCGTTGCGGTGGACATTTCATCCGTCGCTGCCGATCAAGCCACGGTATACATCCAGTTCGAATGGCAAGGTGGCTGGGAGTATTGGTGGGGTATTGACGATTTGCAGCTCTCGCCATTGCCTGACTATGAGTTGATCATGAACCTCGCCTATAACAGTACCACTGGTACTGGTGAGGAGTATGGTCGCATTCCCGCCTCACAACTGCCGGGTACCATGAACGTAGGTGCGGAGATCACCAACTTCGGTGCGAATGATCAGACCAATGTGGAACTAAGCGTAGTGTTCGAGGACGCCTCAGGGACCACCGTTCCTGGCTTCTCCACCACGGTCGACCTAGGCACCATCGCAAGTACAACGACGGTCAATGCGGACGACAACGTCAACATTCCAGCCGGGCTCCCTATCGGGATATACACCTCTCGGTACACCGTCTCTTCGGACGACATCGCTTTGGACAATGATCCCTCGAACAATATCCGCACCCGGAATTTCGAGATCACCGAGGAGGTCTACTCCATTGACGCGCTGGGCAACCACCCAGGAGGGACCCAAAGCACCCAACAATATGGAACGGCGACCTTCGACGACAATACCGAGATCTATTACATGAGCATGTACTTCTTGAATGCCCCCATGCAAGCCACGGGGGTCATCGTTGCGCTCGGACCTGCCACCATCCCAGGTCAGCAAGCCTCTATCCAGGCTATGCTGCTCGATACGGCAGATATCACTGGTACCTCTGCTACTGTCGCGAACGTCATTGATGGTGTCACCAGCAATACGCACACAATAACCGCGGCTGACGTGGCGGCTGGGTTCGTCGGGCTTCCCTTCGAACAACCCATAAACCTTACACCTGGAGCCTACTATGCGGCAGTGAAGCTCTCGGGATCAGGAACTGTGGCCACCGAGAACAACACGGACCCCGAAGTGTACATACTGGACGATGCGACCGTGGGCCAACCTGCCTGGACATCGGCGGTTTTCCTGCCGATCGACTTCAATGATGACGGAACTGCCGGCCGCCAGAGCTACACGAACGGCAACGCGTTCGCCATCAGATTGACGAGCGATCCCACCGTGGGCTTGAGCGAGATGGAGGTGCTCGATGGTATCTCCATCTTCCCCAACCCCACAGCCGGCGTGTTCCAGATCAGCAGCGATCGCAACGAAGTCCTCTTCGTTGAGGTCACCGACATCATGGGCAAGGTGGTACGCACCTCGACGTTGTCCACGCTTGCGACCATGGATATGAGCGATGTGGCCGCTGGCGTTTACACCGTGACCGTGAGCAACGCCACCGAACGCAGCGTTCAACGCGTGACGGTGAAGTGACCATCCCTATTTCCAAGGAACCCCTCTGCCACAAGCAGAGGGGTTCTTCATTTTCTCCCCTCCTCATGGCAAAGTGCAGGACCGACAGCCCATAGCGCAATGGCTCGTTCGATGCCAGCGAGGAGCGCGGGATACGGAGCACGGTGCTGTGGGTAGCAAAGCGGCGAAAGGCCGAACTTGGGCCATATAAAACGAAAGGGCCACCCCTGGCGGGATGGCCCTTCGCAGTATGCTTATTGACAGGCTTATTTACCGCCTTTCATCGCGGTCGCGATCAGCTCGCGGTTCATCTTCACATACGCTTCGTTCTTGGCCTCTTGGGCCATCTTCATGCTCTCTTCCGCAGTGGCGATGGCCTCCTTGGTCATCCCGTTGGCGGCTTGCGCACGGGCGAGGGTATGCATATGCCAGAACTTCTTGTCCATGGAGACGCACTTCTCCGCCCATTCGAGGGCTTCCTTGGTCATCACATTGCGGTCCAGGCAGAAACGTGCGCTACCTCCGTATCCGCCAGCTTTCATATCACCCTTGGCCATGGCCTCCTTGATGTTGGCGATAGCCTTTTCCGTGGCGTCGGTCACGATGGGGATCACCACGCGGGTCTTCTCCCAACGGATCTCCAAGTCGGCATTGTCGTTCTGGTAGTTCCCCAGGTCGATCGTCAAGGTCTCGGTATGCTCGCAAGTGAGCGGCTTCACCTTCACCGAGGCCACGTTCTGTTCCGCTTTGAACTCATCTTCGCCCCAAAGCTCCACGTTCGAGTTCAAGTGCACCACCCAGGTCTCCTTGCCAGGAACGGTGAAAAGGGAGTACTTGCCAGGCTTCACGTCCACATCGCCGAATTTCACCGGTTCACTGAACTCGATTGTGGTGTTGAGGTTGGCACCGGTGCGCCACAGCTTGTCATAGGGCACAAGATCACCGAAGATCACGCGGCCTTTGGCGCTCGGGCGGGAGTACTCCACTTCTACTTTCGTGAGACCCACCAGCTGCTCGACCTCACCAAGAGGACTCGCTTGTGGTAATTCCTGGGCACTTACTGCAACTGCGCATACGGCAGCAGCGGCGAAGAATATCGCTTTCATGGTCATGTGGTTCGAGCACGTTCGCACGTGCGGTTTCGTGTAGGGGAGCAAAGCTAACCCCTGCAAAGGCACCTCAAGCCACCCGAAGGTTGCTCAGGCGCGAGCGGTCGAATTTCTCGCGCGCGTAGCTCAATGTGACGCGCAGTTCAGCCGGTCGGTCAGGCGCACCGGGCATCTCATACATGGCGTCGGTCATGATCGCTTCGCAGATGGAGCGAAGGCCTCGAGCACCAAGCTTGTAATCCAAGGATTTCTCCACGATGAAGTCCAGAACCTTCTTGTCGAAGGTGAGCTTCACTTTGTCCATCTCGAAGAGCTTCACATACTGCTTGATCAGCGCGTTCTTCGGTTCGGTGAGGATCCGACGCAAGCTCTCCCGATCCAAGGGATCGAGGTAGGTGAGCACCGGAAAACGACCGATGAGCTCGGGGATGAGCCCGTAGGTGCGCAGATCGCTGGGGCTCACGTACTGCAAGAGGTTCTCGTCGTTGATACGCTGCTCCTTGCTGGCGCTGTAGCCCACGGCACCGCTCTTCACTCGGCGTGCGATCATCTTCTGGATGCCATCGAAGGCACCACCACAGATGAAGAGGATGTTCCGGGTATCCACTTGTATCAGCTTCTGTTCCGGATGCTTGCGGCCGCCTTGCGGAGGCACGCTCACGGTGCTCCCTTCGAGCAACTTCAACAGCGCCTGTTGCACCCCTTCGCCGCTCACGTCACGCGTGATGCTCGGGGTGTCGCTCTTCCTACTGATCTTGTCCACCTCGTCGATGAACACGATGCCGCGCTCCGCCTTGGAAACATCGTAATCCGCTGCCTGGAGCAAACGGCTCAGGATGCTCTCCACATCCTCGCCCACGTAGCCCGCTTCTGTGAGAACGGTCGCATCGGCGATGGCGAAGGGCACGTTCAACATGCGGGCGATGGTCTTGGCCAACAAGGTCTTGCCACTGCCCGTTTCACCCACGAGGATGATGTTGCTCTTCTCGATCTCCACATCGTCCGACGCGCTGGCCGGTTTCTGGAGCAGGCGCTTATAGTGGTTGTACACGGCCACGCTCAGGACCTTCTTGGCGTCGTCCTGACCGATGACGTACTCGTCCAAGTGCCGTTTGATATCAGCAGGCCGCTGGATGATGAGGCTGCCCTCCATCTCCGTGCGCGTGCGCTGACTGAGCTCTTCGGAGATGATGTTCTGCGCCTGCGTGATGCAACTATCACAGATATGCCCGGTGATCCCGGCGATCAGCACGTTGGTGTCCTGTTTGTCTCGCCCACAAAAAGAACACTTGATCTCTTTCTTATCCATGGAAGTGTGTGCTGCGCCGCTGAACGGGATGCGCAAAGTCCCGCAAGATACATCGAAGGCCGGGTGGACGTCCACCCAGCCTTTGTTCGTGCTTGACCATCAAATGGTTGCGTCTTGCCTCCCCGGCAGCCGCCTTGACCGCCGACTACTTGGGGTTGCGTACCAGGACCTCGTCGATCATGCCGTAGGCCTTGGCCTCTTCGGCCACCATCCAGTAATCCCGGTCTCCGTCCTTTTCCACCCGTTCGAACGGCTGGCCACTGTGGTTGCTGATGATCTCGTAAAGCTCCTTCTTCAGCTTCTGGATCTCGCGCACCGTGATCTCCATGTCACTGGCCTGACCTTCCGTGCCGCCCATGGGCTGGTGGATCATCACCCGGCTGTGCTTCAGGGCGCTGCGCTTGCCTTTGGTGCCCGCGCAAAGCAGAACCGCACCCATACTCGCTGCCATGCCGGTGCAGATCATCGCCACATCGGGGTTGATGTACTGCATGGTGTCATAGATCCCCAATCCGGCATACACGCTTCCTCCAGGAGAGTTCATGTAGATCTGGATGTCCTTCTTGGCGTCCACGCTTTCCAAGAACAGCAGCTGCGCCTGGATGATGTTGGCCACTTGATCATTGATGCCCGTCCCCAGGAAGATGATGCGGTCCATCATCAAGCGGCTGAACACGTCCATCTGGGCCACGTTCAACTGGCGCTCTTCGATGATGTACGGCGTGACCGAGGAAGTGATGGCCGCCTTGGTGTAGCTGTGCAGGGTATTGCTGCTGATGCCGCGGTGCTTCACCGCGTACTTGTCGAACTCGTCTTTGGGGAACATGGTCGTTCGTATGCTATCAGGTTAACGCGACTTCACCAGCACCTCGTCGATGAGGCCATACTCCTTGGCTTCCGTGGAAGTCATCCAGAAATCACGGTCGCTGTCCTTGTCGATCTTCTCGTAAGGCTGTCCGGTGTGGTATGCGATGATCTCGTAGAGCTCCTTTTTCAGTTTCAACACCTCCTTCAAGGTGATCTCCATATCGCTGGCCTGGCCTTGCGCACCACCCAAGGGCTGATGGATCATGACCCGGGCATGCTTGAGGGCGCTGCGCTTCCCTTTCGCGCCAGCGCATAGCAGTACCGCGCCGAAACTCGCGGCCATACCCGTGCAGATGGTGGCCACGTCCGGAGCGATGTATTGCATGGTGTCGTAGATGCCCAAGCCGGCATAGACCCCTCCTCCGGGACTGTTCAGGTAGATCTGGATGTCCTTCTTCGCATCCACACTCTCCAGGAACAGCAGTTGTGCCTGGATGATGTTGGCCACTTGGTCGTCCACGGCGGTGCCCATGAAGATGATGCGGTCCATCATCAACCGGCTGAACACGTCCATCTGGGCCACGTTCAGGTGCCGCTCTTCGATGATGTACGGCGTGAGGGCACGGGTGTAGCCGCTCAGCGTATTGCTGCTGATGCCACGGTGTTTTACCGCGTACTTGGTGAATTCGTCTTGCGGGAACATGCGGAGGTCTTCAGGAAGGTAAAGGACGGCGTTGGAACGTTGATCCGTTACGCCGTACGCGCCAAGGTTACGAACGTGTCGAAGCTCACTTTGTTCTCCTTCGGGCTCAGGAGGGCCTTGAAGTGGGTGTTGAGCTTCTGTTCCACGATCGTGTTCCGGATGCGGCCGATCTGCTCGCGGTCGCCCAGGATGCGCGCGGCCATCTGCTGCAGCTGCTCTCCCTCGGGGGCAGGCATGCCGTACTGCATGAACTGGTCGCTCACGTAGCGCTTCGCGAAGGCATCCAACTCCTCGCCTTTGGCTTCGAGGCCGTACTTCTCGATGACACGTTCCTCAAGCAACTGGCGCTTCAAGCCGTTCGCATATTCACTGTAGCTCTCCTCGATCTGCTCCGGCGTCACTGGGTTCTGGCTCGTCTCGCGGATCCATCGTTTCAAGAAGCTATCCGGCAGCTCGAAGCTGGTGCCTTCTTGGAGCTTCTTCATCACCAAGCGTTTGAAGATGCGGTCACTATCGCGGCGGAACATGTTCTCCAGGCCTTCCTTCACCTTGGTGCGGAAGCCGACCTCATCGGACACGGCATCCTTGCCGTACACCCGGTCGAAAAGCTCCTGGTCCAGGGCAACAGGCACCATGCGCTTGATCTCGGCGATCCGGAACAGGAAATTCCCCTCCACGGTGTGGACACGGTCGTGATCAACGCCCAGCATACGCGCCAGGTCATCGTGACCCTTGCTCACTTTGTGCGGATCGAGTGTCACCTCATCCCCGATGCGCTTGCCGGCGAGGGCCGATTTGCTCGCTTCATCCTCGATGAACTCCAGGCTCATGGAGGTGCGGTTCATGATGCCTCCCTCCTTGATCGAACCATCGGCGTTCAGCTCGATCATATCACCGAGCACCATATCCTTGTCGCCACTCACTTCGGCATCTTCCACGGTGCCAAAACGGCGCTGCATATCGGCCACCTCGCGTTGGACGAGTTCGTCACTCACATCCACGACCGGATACTCAACGCCGAGTTTTTCGCTGAGGTCGAACTCGATGGAAGGAGCCAGTCCGAGCTCATACGCGAAGGTGAGGTCGCCGGGTTCGTCCCAGTTGTTGGCCGAGCTGTTGTCCGGCTTCGGCAGCGGCTGGCCGAGCACCCGAATGGCATTGGTCTGGAGGTAATCGCGCAGGTTGCTGTCGATCAAGCGCTCCACTTCGTGCAACAATACGCTGCGGCCCACCCGCTTCTTGATGAGGGTCATGGGTACCTGCCCAGGGCGGAAGCCGGGAAGCACCGCGTTCTTGCGCTGCTCCTTCAGGGCTTTTTCCACACCCGGAGCGTAATCCTCGGGGGTGAGCTTCACGTTCAGGATCGCGGTCAGGTTGCCGGTCTCTACGCGTTCGATGTTCATGGGATGTTGTCGAATGTCGAATTGGGTCTGCTGTTAACAAGAGACAGGCCGTGGGTCGATCCGGCCATTTCGGCCTGACATACCCTGACAGCCTGCGGGTACGATGAACGGCTAGCGTTCACCTCGTACGGACGGGGGGACTCGAACCCCCACACCTTGCGGTACCAGATCCTAAGTCTGGCGCGTCTACCAATTCCGCCACGTCCGTGGGTCCATTCCACCGGGCAGAACCCGCTGAAAGGGCGCCAAAGATAGCCCTCCACCCCACTCCTCGAACCGGTCGTTCGCACGCCATTACCTTCGCCCTCCCCTTGCCAGTCGCCAACCCATGAAAAGCTTCGATCCGGCCCAGTTGACCGTTCCCGAACTGCATGGCTACCTGGTCGGCGCCATCGGCCCCCGACCGGTGGCCTTCGCCAGCACCATCGATGCCGATGGAAGGCCGAACCTGAGCCCGTTCAGCTTCTTCAACGTGTTCGGTGCCAACCCGCCGTTGCTCATCTTCAGCCCGGCCCGGCGCGGACGCGACAATACCACCAAACACAGCTACCACAATGTGAAAGCCGTGCCCGAGGTGGTGATCAACGTGGTGACCTATGCCATGGTACACCAGACCTCATTGGCCAGCACCGAATATCCCGAAGGTGTCAACGAATTCGAGAAAGCCGGTTTCACCCCCATCGCCTCGGACAAGGTCAAGCCTTTCCGGGTGAAGGAAAGCCCGGTACAGTTCGAGTGCGTGGTGAAGCAGGTGATCGAGACCGGCACGGGCGGAGGAGCCGGCAACTTGGTGCTCTGTGAAGTGGTGATGATCCACGTGAACGAAGCCGTGCTCGACGATAAGGGCAAGATCGACCAGCGCAGGATCGACCTCGTCGGGCGCATGGGTGGCCATTTCTACGCTCGTGCACACGGCGACGCGCTCTTCGAACTGGCCCAGCCCACCACCCAATTGGGGGTTGGTGTGGATAGCCTTCCACCCGAGGCCCGCACCAGCCCAGTGCTCACCGGCAGCGACCTGGGGAAACTCGGCGCCTTGCTCACCGTACCCGATGAGACCTCGGTGAACGAGTACAAGCTCACCGAACTGAGTGATATCTTCATCGCCCACAAGGATCAGCCCAGCACGCTGCTCATCGCTCTCCACCAGCACGCCCGTGAAATGCTCGCGCAGGATCGGGTGGATGAAGCATGGAAGACCCTTCTGGCATTCAACGCACGCTAACCAACAAGCAGGTCCGCAAGAACGCGGGCGACAAGAACCCCTCCTCCGCCGAGGCTATGGCGGGTAACACATGGCACAAGTAACCATCACAGGCACCATCAAAGTAGTCGGTAAAACACAAGACGTGAGCGACAAGTTCCGCAAACGCGAACTCGTGGTGACCGAACCCAGCGGCCAACGTCCGCAGCACATCCCGGTCGAATTCACCCAGGACCGCTGTGGCCTGCTCGACGGGTACAACCCGGGCGATGAGGTGACGGTGTCCTGCTACGTGAACGGCCGCGAATGGGCAGGTCGTGATGGTGTGACGAAGTACTTCCTCAGCCTCAGCGGCAACCGCATCGAACGCTCCGGCACGGGCGCGGGCCAACCAAGCAACGGAAGCTACCAAGCCGCACCGCCGCCCAGCGCTGCCGATATGCCTCCGGCCGGTGATGAGGACGATCTGCCCTTCTGATCGACGGATAAAACCAAGTGAAGCGCGCGGGCCTCGGCTCGCGCGCTTCGTGTTCCTAGGTACGCCTACCCTTCCAGCGCGGACGATGGACCAGCGACACGACGGCGATCACCGGTGCATAGACCAAAAACAACATGTAGCACAAGACACTGACCAGATCGCTGGAGCGCTGTTCGAACTTGCCTCGCACCTCACGTACCAAGCCCACTACAGGGGCGATGGCCAAGCCCCAAGCGGCGATCAATAGGAACAGCACTTCCAGTCCTTGGCCCTCGAGGATGCTCGCCATCTCGGATCGAGCGCTACTTCGAACCAGGAGCCATGGCCAAAGCAAGGCCATTGCACCGAGCACGTTCATGGCGCTCACCATGCCGCGCATCTTCCCAGCCCAACGGATCCGTTGTTGCATGAAGCCGGCCCAAGTGCCTTCCCCTTCCACCGTGACCAAAGCACTCGGATCAGTGTACCCAGCGATCGTCCTTCCCGCTTTGCGCATGCGGTCAACAAGAAAGACGTCGTCACCACTCGCGAACCGATCACCGGTATATCCGCCCACCTCATGGAAGGCCTCTTTCCTGAAGGCGAGGTTAGCCCCGAACGCCAGGCCAGGGCGATCAAGCTTGGCTTCGCCTAAAGCCATCCCGGCCAGTGCGGCTTGCTCTTCTTCCTGGAGTCGACCGAGGAAGGAACGCTCGCCGATGGTGCGAACTGGAAGGATCAACAGATCGACGCGACCAGCGACCATTCGCTCTGCGATCGCACTAGCACGACTTGGTCCGCAACGGGCATCGGCGTCGGTCAGTACCACGATGTCATACTGTGAAGCAGCCACTCCCGCAGTGATCGCGGCCTTCTTTCCCGGCTCTGGTGCGCTGATCAACTTGAGCTGCGGCCAGCGCGGCATCATAGCACTTACCACACGCGCAGTATCATCCTCGCTGTGATCATCCACCACGATCACTTCGATGCGCTCCTTGGGCACATCCTGTGCGAACAGGTCCTGTAACAAGGACACCAATGTTCGGTCGGCGTTGCGGGCGGGAACGATCATGGAAATTCCATCTCGCGTTGGGCGGTGGTCGTGCAAGGATCCTTCTCCCTTCTTCCACAGATCACGCCAAGCATTCAACAGCATGGCCTGGACCAGACCGATACCGAAGAGTACGAATGCCATCGTCAGCGCGGTCATAAGTCGGGCTCGATACGCGTGCGGATACGGGCGAAAAGAAGAATGACACTGCCCACACTGGCAGGCAGGGCCACATTGATCATCCAAAGCACCGAAGTGGCCAACAAAACCAGCCCCGCATCGCCTCCCAAGGGAGAAAGAACGGCCACCGCGACAGACCCGCGCACACCAAGTTCCGTGAGCATGACCGATGGAATAAGCGTCGCGATGAGGTAGATGAGTGGCACACCCAAGACCATGGACCACACTGGTACGCCCGCGCCAAAGGAGCGCAAGAGCAGCACGAACTGAAGACCGAACACGGTGTAACGCATGGCGCTCAAGAGTAGCACCACGATCAACTCACCCCGGTCGAATCGGGCAAGCACTTTGGACGGGCCCTCAAAGCGGCGCGCGTATGGAACGAGCAAGAGCACTTGCCTGAACAACCCCGGATATGAATAGAGGACCAAGGCGATCACGGTGACCAAGGTGGTGAGGGTAGCCAGCGCCCAGGATATCCACCCCACTGGCCAGGGCAACGGTAGTACTGCAAGCGTTAGGATCAGCAACCCCAACGCACCCGCCACGAGCGTGACCACAAATTGAGCGATGCTCCCCAGTGCCGTGGCGAAACCACCCGCGAACCGGTTCTCGGGAGCCAGGAACAACACCCTACCAATGAATTCACCGGTCCTATTCACGCTCACGAAACCAACGCTCGTGCCTGCGATCGTAGCCAAGAATGCACGCCAAGGTCGTACAGTTTCCACACCGATCATCAACCGGCGCCATTTGAAGGATTCCAGCCACCAATTGGCCAGCATGAGCAGACCCACGATGAACAGTGTGGCCCGGTTCTCGACGAGGATAGCGAAGGAACGGTCGCCTGTCGTGGCAACGATACCTTTGGCACCGGCCAGCTTCACATAGAGGAACACGCACGCCAGTAGGAAGATCACCCACCGGAAAACCATGAGCAAGGAGCGGCGCGCGGACATCGGTCCATCAAAGGACGCACAACCGATCAAAAGTAGGCCTGTTGAAGCTGGTGGTCCTTTGGGTTCCGAGCGCATCATCCTGGGTATCGACCCGGGGACCACGGTGATGGGGTTCGGTGTGCTCGCTGTGGTCGGGCAGGATATCCGGCTATTGGAAGCCGGTGCGATCCGTTTCGACCCAGGCCATGATAACACGCTGAAGTTGCGGGCCATCTTTCGTAGCACGACGGAGATCATCGAACGCCACCTGCCCGATGAACTGGCTATTGAAGCACAATTCTTCGGGAAGAACGTGCAGAGCATGCTGAAACTTGGACGTGCGCAAGGCGTGGCGATCGCGGCTGCGCTACAGCGCGATCTAAGCGTGGTGGAGTACGCCCCGAAACGCGTGAAACAAAGCATCACCGGCAACGGGAATGCCGCAAAGGAGCAAGTGGCGGCCATGCTGCTCAGCATCCTGCGTATCAAAGAACTTCCCAGCAGCACCGATGCTACGGACGCCGTGGCCGTGGCCGTGTGCCACCATTTCGCGAACACCGGCCGGATGTCCGGAGGAAGCGCGAAAAGAAGTGGAGGAAAGGATTGGTCGTCCTTCATCCGGAACAACCCGGACCGGATCCGTTAGCTCAGGCCTGGCGGATGCGCTCGGCGAGCGCTGCGAACTCCGCAGGGGTGAACTTCGCGCGTGGCTTGGTGAAGTCCAGGTCGGAGATCGAATCGATCGGCACCAGGTGTACGTGGGCATGAGGCACCTCCAAACCAATGACGCTGATCCCGATCCGCGTACACGGCACCACCGTCTTGATCTTCCGCGCCACCTCCTTCGCAAAAGGTAGGATGGCCTGAAGCTGTCCATTTTCCAGATCGAACAAATGGTCCACCTCGGCTTTGGGCACCACGAGCGCGTGGCCAGCACGGAGGGGGTTCACATCCAGGAATGCGATGAAGGAATCGTCCTCCGCGAGCTTGTAAGCCGGGATCTCCCCATTGATGATCCGTGTGAAGATGCTGGCCATGTTCACCGGGTGATCTCAAGCACTTCGAATTTCGTCGAGCCAGCGGGCGTGGTCACTTCCGCCACCTCGCCCACAGAGCGCCCCAGCAGCCCCTTCCCGATCGGCGAACTCACGCTGATCTTTCCGGTCTTGATGTCGGCTTCGCTCTCGGCGACCAAGGTGAATGATCGTTCAGCACCTGAACCGACCTGCTTGACCCGTACGGTGGAGTGGATGTAGGCCTTGCTCGTATCGAGCTGGGAGGCATCGATGATCCGCGCATTGGCGACTACTTCCTCCAACTTCGCGATACGCGCCTCCAGCATGCCCTGATCCTCCTTGGCTGCGTGGTATTCGGCGTTCTCGCTCAGATCGCCCTTGTCACGCGCGTCCGCGATCTGCTGGCTGATGTGCGGTCGTTCTACGGTCCGGAGGTGGTGTAGTTCCTCCTGTAGTTTCCGCAGTCCTTCTTCGGTGTAATAGGCCGGAGTGCTCATGGCCGGAATGCTTGAGGTGGGAAAGAATGAAAGAGGACCCCGGAAGGTCCTCTTTCCAAATATAGTGCGAAGGATCAGAGACTGATACGCACGCCGATGCTATGGATGCCTCCGAAGGGGTTCGTAGCCCGGTAGGAATAGTCCACGGCGATCGCAGACTTCTTCTCTTCCCCGAAAGGAAGGTCCACACTCAAACCAGCTGAGGGGCCCGTAAGAACCGTGGTGCGCTCCTCTTCGGATGTGATACCGTCCTCGTACATGTAACCACCACGCAGGTGAACCATTTTGCGGAAGGCGTACTCGATCCCGAAAGACCCTTGGTCCTTGGTGAAAGAGTTCGAAGTGAAATTACCCGCGAACGTGATCCGGTGCATGTCGTTCAGGTGCCAATCATAGGCCGCACCGATGTTCAACAGCGACGGGATCTCAAAGCGTGCAGAACGCTGCTCCAAGGTCAACTGATCGCTACCCGAGACCAGTAACCCCTGCACGGATAGACCGTCACCGGAGAAGGACATGGCAGGACCCACGTTCTTCAGTGCGATGCCGAAATGCAGATTCTCCTTTTCTCCCGTCACATACTGGATACCTGCATCGAAGCACATACCCTGTGATCGCACGTTGGCGATGCTCTCCGATACCATTCGGATGAGAAGACCGCCGTGGATGCTATTCGAGAAGCTCTTCGCGTAGGAGAACCCGATGTTGGACATCGAGGGACGGAATGTACCCAAACCACCTGCTGGGTTATCCACCGTGGTGATCTCGAGTTCCCCGAATCCCATCGTCATGGCCGAGATGCCCAACACCCCAGAAGCTCCCAACTTCTGGCCGAAACCAATACTGTTGATCGTGGTACCAGAGCCGCTCAACCATTTCGTATTGGTGAACAGCACCTCGGTCTTGTTGATGTGCGCCAAGCCGGCGATGTTGCCGAACATGGCTTCAGCCCCACGTATCGAGGAGGAGTTAGCCAACGCCCAGCCCGAGGAACGCGCCCATGGGTTGATCAACAGTTGGGTGGCGCCAGCGGAACCCGCGCGGTCCGGATTACCTGCTAAGGCGGCCGCGGTGGTAAAGGCCAACGCCATGGTGAGCGCTGTGATCCTTTGTTGCTTCGTTCGCATCGTGTACTTCCGTATTGTGTGTGCTGGCACTTAGAAATTCTGGAGGTCCAATGGACGCATGGCCCCGAACCACTTCACCACTTTCTCTCCTACACCGGGCACATCCACGTGACAGATGTACATACCACCCGCGATCGGGATGTTCGTGGTGTTCTTCAAGTCCCAATCGAGGAAGGTGAGTTCATTGTCCTTGCGGAATTTCCGCACCAGGGTGCCGTTCACCGTGTAGATTGAAATGGTGCACACTTGAGGCAGGTTGATGAACTTCACCCGGTTATCCAAGCGCGATGTCTCGTAGCCGCTGAACGCATAGTACGGGTTGGGTACGATGTTTATCAGATCCAACGCACTCTCGGCCGTTGCCTGGTCATCGTTGATCGTTTCCAATCCGATGGTGCTGAATTTGTACAGCGGTAGGCCGTTGTTGCGATCCGTGGAAATGTCGCCAGGACCACCAGCATAATTGGCGTAGCGCACGAACGGCTTCTTCACATTCAGCGTGATCCGGACATCCGTTCCAAGGAATTCCGTTCCGGGTATCAACATCGCGCTTCCGACCCAACCGATCGCCGTGAACACGTTCAACCGGGTCAAGGTCGTATTAAGACCCATCTCGGCTCTGATGAAAGCGCCTTGATCATATTGGGGAACTTCAGTAGCGAGATTCAACGTCCTCCGCTCGTTCTTGAACACGTAGATCCAGTGGCACCCACCGAAATAGGGCTCACCAGAGCTCGTGAAGAGATCGCCATTCGGATTCCACTTCATATCGCGACCAATGCCGCCACCGAGGAAACTATCCTCACCGTATCCCATGTTCAACCGCTCGCCCGTCTCCAGATCCACCGCATAACCCGGGAACCAGCCCATTCCTGTCGCACTGACCAAGCCACCTTCACTTTCGTTGTAGCCGGGCATGCCTGCCATTCGTCCATCCTTATCGATACTTGGTGATACACGCAAGGACATGCGCGAAGCACCACCGACCGCATTTCCAGTGGCATCCTGCTCGAATACAGGGCAGCGGCTCCAGAGCTCCTTATTGGCCGTGATCACGACCTGGACGCTTGGTGTATTCTTCAATAAGGCGAACGTCATCGATGGATGCGGGAAATCCGGATTCGTGGTGGATTCGGATGTCAGTCCCCCTTGATAGGGAGCCTGCCCGATCAAACTCCACGGTGCCCACGTACCGCCCAAGAAGTTCTCCCATTCTTCGTTCGGATCCACTGAGGCTCGATCAGCGTAAAGCGGCGATTCTGGGCTACTGTAGACCCCCGATCGTATCCAGTTGGTCGGTTGATCCGCTTCGCCATCGGGGATGCCGGTCAACCAGGCGCGTGAAGCATCAGCGAACTCCAAACTGCCAATACCAACTGGATCGGCCAGGTCTCCGCTGTAGTACGCTTGTTGTATGGACACGCTAATCCCCCACTCAGGTATCACCTGTTCGTAAGCGACATCAATGATCCGCTCACTGTTCACCGTGTCGCCGGTGGAAGTATTGATTATGAACCAGTTCGCATCATTAAGGTTGCCAGGAGTGATGGTATCATCCTTCATCCAGATCTCGAACTCCCCAAGTGGAACTTTCAGAGGGTCGATGACCTTCACAGCGACAGGACCTGCACCACGCTCGTAGGTGAACTCCTGTTGTCGCCATCCGGTAGCTTCTGCGATCTCGCGCAGGTCATTCCGCTTTATCGAGGTTACAAGGCCACCATTGCCCTGCCCCTCCAACCGTGTGATCTCGAATGTATCTCCATAATCCGCGTTGAGGATGGTGCCACCGGACGACGGATCGGGACGATGCGGAATACCTACATAGCGGCGAATGGAGCCGAAAGCCGCTTTCCGACTTGCTACGTAAGGGAATGCCTGTCCAGAACGACTGACGATATCATACGGTTCGTAGTTATTGTAACCGTAGGCGATCGCCATGTAGTAGTACGATTTGAAATTCACCAACCGTGGGTCGCCTTGTGCGAACTTATCCTCGGTCACTCTAATGGAACTGGCCACACCCGCGTTGGCACCATTGACCATTTCGGTCGGTACAGGCGACCCCAATATCTCGTTGAACGGATAGTTGATGATCTGAGCGATGTTGTCCTCGATGTCTCCTTGGTAGACCAATCGCGCGAGGTCGACATTGTCCAAGTCCGCAACGCTAACGTCCGCATTCTTCAACTGGTACAGTTTGTACCCTTGGAAGCGGTACGACCGGTCGTACGCGACCGTCGTGATGACGGTGTCGTAGTTCAGGAAGCCAGAGTCCAACGGAAGCACCAGGTCAAGTGAATCAACAATGACCCCATTCTCAGCATAGAAGTAGACTTGCTCCAGGTTCGAGGTGATGGTCTCGGTCGTCTTGCTTTCCGGGATGATCGGGTCGAGCTCCGTGTAGCTCAATGGCGGCAAGTCGATGGGTTGTTGCTGATTGTTGTTGCTACCTTCAGGATTCGTCAGGAAGATGATGAGCTCACGATCGAGTTCAACGATCTCCAGGTCCGGAGCATCAGGTCCATCCAAGATCTTGAAACAGTTGTCGAACAAAGATTGGGCCTTGTCGTCGGCTGTGCGCAATGCACCAACACTAGCCACGGCTCCACCGGTCTGAGCTCGAGCCCAAGCAACACCGAGGGTGATGTTGTTATAGGCCCCGGGCTCCAGTGTGAATGGCCCTGCACTTTGCACGAAACGACGGTCGATAGGTTGCTGCGCGGATTCACGCCAATCAGGTTGTGGTACGCAGTTCGTTCCCCAACCGACCGGGTCACTGTTCCATGGGAACATATACCTGGTTTGAATGGCACCCGCACTCTCGTCGTATCCACTTCCACCATACGTCATGTTCACGTTGGTCTTCCAAATGGACTTCAAATAATTGTAGAAGTGACCCTGCTGGCTCGGATCGGTCACAGCGAAAGCTCCATCGCGGTTCCAGAACAAGAAAGCACGCATACCGAAGCGCTCGTTATCAGCGAAACCATCACCGTACCCTATCCCGAGGCCTTTGTACGGAATGCCATCGTACTGCTGGGCAGAATCACAATCCAGGAACTCCAAGTTCGTCGCAGGACCAGGATTGTCCAAGCCATCGGAGTCTTGATATGGTCCCTCGAAGAAATCGACCCCCACCGCGGGTGGCTGAACTCCGTAACCCTTTGCACCATTGCAATCCTCATCGTTCTCATCCCAGTTATAAGCGAATCCGAATCCACGCTGCACATCACAGCCGACGAAATCGTCGTTGGCGCATCCAAGATCAGGATCGATGAAGTGGCCGAAGTAAGTCTCGTTCAGGGTCTGCTCCCCTTGGTTGATGACCGTGAAATTGTAGAAGGTCATGTTGTTCACTTCGTTGTTCGAACTGAACGCGAATGCTTGCGCACGCACCTCCAGACCTATGGCCTCACCACCGAACGACTCAGTATGCACATCCCCCTTATCATTGAAGATCCAGAAGATGTTGTAATCACCGAACAAGTTCACGGGATCCTCACGCTGGCGTGTCTTACACTCTTCAACCGTTTCATCCAATCCGTAATCGGGATAGTCGCCCGAACTCGGGTCGTAGGTGCCATCACCGTTCGCATCCACGAAGGGGGCGAGATAGAGGTCCTGTCCCTTATCCACGTTCCCTTCAGCAGGCCAATCATTGAACGCACTCGGTATAGAATAGCCATCCGGGAACAGCTCGTTCAGGTCGCAGTTCTCAGGATCCAGAGAACATTGATACCATTGGATGAACGTCTCGACCTGTGAACGCTCAGTGATCCAGAAACGGTCGTACTCCAAGCAAGTCTCCGCTTCCACAGAGGCATTCGTATTGTTCAGCGGACCAGGCCAGAAGTCGTTACCCTCGGTCCGGAACAGGACTGCGGCGAGCTTCAGTTGATTATCGGACGAAACACCGCCCATCCAAAGGCCACCGGCAAAGATCGCGCTGGCCCCCGAAAAGGGTGCATCGGGCAAGGTGCTCTTTGGCACCTCGTAGCCTGATTGGGAATTGCCACCCCGGCGCTGCCACATGTTACCACCATTCTCAATGATGGCCCGAACGTTATTGTAGGCAAGTTCCGTGCGGTCCGAGGCCGGAACGCAAGCCGCGGCTTTGGGACGCATCTGTGCCATTCCGTTGGTACCGGCCGGTCTATCCGGATTGCGACCGAACATCGGCAACACCGTTGCCACAAGAAGACCGGACAGCATAGCCCTGGTCAGCGTTGTTCTCGTGTTGGCTTTCATGATCTTTCGTTTTCTCCGATTCAGGTCAGAAATTGAACCGTACACCCAAGCGGATCGTACGTGGCGCACCATAGTTGAACGGATTGTTCACGCGCAACTCGTACAGATCGCGGTAAGACTGAGGATCCGTCTGGCCCGCAATGATCTGCTGGGTCTGGGCGGAAGCCAAGTATCCATCGTTATCCGGTGATCCAGTGTATCGATAGGCGTTAACCACGTTCTGCGTGTTCAACACGTTGGTGATGAGCAGATAGATGTTCAGATCCGCACTTTTGGCCTTTTCACCATCCTTGCCTCCGAAGGAAAGCGGGATGTCCCGATCGATCTGCATATCGGTCGTGAACTGCCATGGTAGTCGAGATCCGTTCAACGTTCCTTCCAATGCGCGACTTCCTGTACCCGCACCTTCATTGTATACCAAGCTGCTCCGGCTGTATGGAGTGCCGCTACCGAGAATGCTCACAAGGTTGACCCCCGTACGGCTCAGTATCGGTTTACCGAAGAGCATGGGTCCGTTGTAATCCTTACCACCACCATATCGGAAGTCGAAAGTTGTCTGGAACCTGTGACGTTGGTCGAAGTCAAGTGGAGCGATGTTCCTCAAGTTGGGCTGTCCACTGTTGATCAGGTTGATGCCAGTATTCGGACCTGAACCTGTACCATCCGCGAACTGCAACGTGTATGATGCGCGCATCCAAACGTTGCCTGTCTGGCGTAGGTCGAAGGTGGCCGTGAAGCCCTTGACCGTACCGAAATCGAAGTTATCGTAAGTCCGGTAAGTACGCGGGTACGCATTCACGATGTTCCTGATCTGGACCTGATCACGAAGCTCGCGGTAATATGCCGCGATCTTCAATGAGGACGACTTGGACAGGACTTGCTGGAAGCCCAATTCGTAATCGATCGTCTTCGTTGGTTGTAGATCCGGATTGTTCACGATATCACCGGTCAATCCCAAGTAGCTCATGGTAACCAGGTCCAAGCGGCTCTGGACAGCGTTGGGGCGCTGGGTCAATACATCGTAGTGAGCAAAGAACACGGCCTCGTCGCTGATCGGGAACGAGAAGGCCACACGCGGCATCACGTTGATGGCTGGAGTATAATCCCTGAAACCGTTCTGCCGCATATCCGAGCCGTCGATCTCATCCTCGAGGTTCCCTTCCACCAAATATGGACGGACCGTACCACCTTCGGCCACCGCGTTACCATCGGATAGTTCTACCCCCTGTGCGTTGTACCAAGTGTCACCATTGCGATAGCCGTTGATCCTTGAAGGATCCGCCACATTATCCACGTAAACCACATAGTCATCGCCGATGTTCGACGGCCGATCAGCCAGTGCGTTCTGGATCGCGCTACTAGGAACGGTCGAGCCTGCCGTGTAGGCTTCTTGGAAGAGATATTTGTCCTTCAGCACACTTTGGTTCGCATCATAACGATCAACGCGAACGCCCACGTTGAAAATGATGTCATCGAACGTGAATTTGTCCATCACATAACCCGCCATGTAGATGGGCTCGAAGGGTGCTTGCAATCGCGTGTTCTGACCTTGGTCATTGCGGCCGGTGAAGAAATCCGAGAAGCTCGGCTTGTTCGTCAGCTTATTTCCCAAGTGATCGAACCCTACGTATGACACTAGACTGTTCCCAGCCTGGATAAGTTCATCGGGAGAGAACATATCCAAGGAAAGTTGACCTGGATCCAATGCATCGAGGTCGATCAGATCAATGCCGTCCGGATCTAGGCCGAGCGAGGTACGTAAATTGCGGTCGAATGCAGTTTGTGTACCGCTAGCGGAACGGTCGCTCAAGGAGAAGGGCAACGTACTTCCGGGCAGATTCACCGTACCAACGGAGACCGTATCCACCCACACGATGTGCGAGTTCACCAAGCCTCTGCCGCGGGTCCAAAGACCCACCGGCGCTAGGTCATATCTGCGCTGGGCAAGTTGTTCATACTCAACCCCGACGGATACCGCGTGGTCGCCGATGTCCGCGCTGCCATAGGCGGAGAACCTGATCTGATCATTCAATCGCTTGCGGAAAACCGCTCCATTCGGATCATCGATGAACCCAGGACTATTCCACATATCATAAACGACACGTGGGCGTTGACCATTCCAAAGTGCTCCTCTTGTCTGGGTCTCGACCAGGTTCCTGTAATACCCGATGTAGGAGGCATCAGGGATGCCGATCAGCAGGGATTGCGGGAACTGCTCTTGCGGTAACGCATTGAAATAATACGTGTTCACTGCTGCCAATTCCGGATTCTGAGTACCAGGAGTGAACACCACAAGGGTATCCTGCAAACCCACTTGAGACCATTGACCGGGCTGATCCGCTTGGAGTTCGAACTGCGGCGCATTAAGGGTCACGAATTTCCCAACGTATCCATAGTCGAAGAACCTATCCGCGTGGACGAAATCCTCAACATTGTTCTCGTAGCGGGAATAATCCAACTGCAGCGTGTAAAAAGCGTTCTGTATGGTGCTGCGTTTTTCCTCCGCTGAAGTGCGATTCACGAAACGTTGCGTGAATTTCACGAAACCCCGCCAGGTGTTCTCCTTGATCCGGATGTTGTTCTCCGCGTTCATCAATGAATTGGCGCGGTTCCAGCTTTGGCGGTTGGAATAGTCGACCGTACCACCGAGGGTCAAGTTGATCGTTGGCGTGGTGGTGATGTCGATCTTTCCAGAGGCCAGGTAAGTGATCTCGCCGGCATTCTGGCGGGTCTTCAAGGTCTCGATGTCGGACTTGCGCAGGAATTCACTGGTATAAGCGAGGATGACATCATTGCCTCCATTGGAGCGCAACTGGGCGGGGTTCGCCAAAAGGTCTTCTTTCACGTCGCGCCGAACGCGAATATCACCGAGGTAAGAAGGTGACCCATCCACCACGTTGGTGTATTGGCCGGAGATGAAGAAACCGATCAGTGGTTTGGTCTTGTTGCCGAGGCTATCCTTCTTGAAGAGGATGGGGCCGCTCAAGCTGGCCTCCAACTGGTTGAAGGCATATTTATCGAGACCCACGATGTCGGTGATATCACTACCCACTTTATAGCCGGAAGTGAGGTAATCGAAACCTCCGAAGAAACTCCGGCTGGGACCACGGGTGGTGATGTTGATCAGACCACCGGTCACGTCACCGAAGTTGGCCGGCACACCACCGGTGATCACCTGAACCTCTTCAATGGCGCTTTTGGGAAGACCCGTACCAGCACCAGCTGGCACCTTCACACCATCGATATAGTAGTAGGTGTTCTCCGTGCGTGAGCCGCGGATGCTGACGCCACCACCTGTACCCGCATCGCTGGCACCAGCTACCGTGGTGGCAATGGAGTTGGCTGAACGACCCGGCATTTTAGCGATCTGGTCGCGCGTGACCGTTCCACCGGAAGCACCACCGTCCTTATCGATCAGTGGAACTACGTATTGGACCACCTCGAACTCCTTCAGTTCCACACCCTGGTTCAGTCCGATGTCCAAGAAGGTGATCTTCCCGTTGGTGATCACGACACCGGTCTGCTTGTAGGGCTGATAACCCACGTAGCTAACAACGATGTCGTAATTACCAGGGTCCAGTGGTTTGATGAAGTAACCGCCATCGAAGTCCGTGGCGCCACCGGATACCTGTGTGCCGTTGCGTTCGACCACAACGTTCACGAACGGCAACGGTTCGTTGGACTTCTTGTCCTTGATGGTACCCTTTAGACTGCCGGAACCCGTCTGAGCGAACAACGCCAGCGAGGTGGATAAGGCAAGGGCGGCTGTGGAGAATATTCTTCTCAACATCAACGGTAGGTTTTGCGTTCTGCGTAACAGGGCAACGAGGGGGCGCTAATATAGAAAGTTCCACCTTCCGACATCCCCGCTTTGATCGGCGTCCCGAGCGGGTTTTCGCACACGGATGATCCGGACTTCAGGATCCGGGGCCGTTGCGCGGTGGCGGTGGCGCTTAACATGTCCGAAATATATCCGCGATCATTCCTGGAAGGGTAACCCGGAACGAGCAAAGGTCGAAGTGGAGCGGATCGCGAAAAGAGGTCACCAGCCAAAGGTGCGCTGGAAGAAGCCATCCCTATGGGCACCACTTCCTCTTCGGTCGGCACGCTTGGTATGCCGGCGTAAGCGCTTTCGGGTCGCCTTGTCCTGCAATGACAGGTGCCTCCGGCGATCATACCGCTCTTGCTTGGCCTTCTCCTTCTTTTCGTGCTTGGCCTTCTTCGCCTGGATCTTCTCCTGCTTCTTCTTGGAGATGCCGTCCTGCCCGTTCACCACCTGCGGAGATGCAACGGCTCCAAGGATGACGAGTAGGATGACCGCCCACCACTTGCGCATGGTACAAGGATACAGCAATGACCGCTGCATTTCCCCGTTACCCCGTCAGCGGACTATTTTCGTACCAGCTACCATGACACGAAGAGCCTATTCCCATGCCGCCTTGTTGTTCCTAGCCATCGCCATGGTAGGTGCGGGGTGCCGGAAGGAAGAGCGGGGCGGAGTGCCCCTGACACCCATGGATATCAGCATCAATGTGAACAATCCTGCCTATGCGGATGTGGCCGTGCCAGGTGGCTGGGTCTATCTCTCGGGTGGCTCACAAGGGCTGATCGTCTACCGGGCATCCAACGATCAGTTCGTGGTGATGGACAGGCACTGCCCGTATCAGCCGGCTGAATTCTGCAGGGTTTTCGTGGACGACACCGAGATCATCGCACGCGATACGGCATGCTGCCATTCGGCCTTCAGCATCGTGGATGGCACGGTGATCGAAGGCCCCGCAGCCTTGAACCTGCAGCGGTACAACACCTCCTTTAACGGCACCACCCTGAGGATCTACAACTGACAGGCGACCGTCAAACATGAAAAGGCCCGCTTCCAGCGGGCCTTTTCGTTCGGTTCATCGTGCTTAGTAACGGTAAGCGTCGCCCTTGTAGGGGCCGCTCTTAGCCACACCGATGTACTTGGCTTGCTTGTCGTTCAGCTCTTCCAGCTCCACACCGATCTTGGCGAGGTGCAGGCGGGCCACCATCTCATCGAGGTGCTTGGGCAGCACGTACACCTTGTTCTCGTACTTGTCGCTGTTCTGCCACAGTTCGAGCTGAGCCAGGGTCTGGTTCGTGAAGCTGTTGCTCATCACGAAGCTGGGGTGGCCGGTCGCACAACCCAAGTTCACCAAGCGGCCTTCGGCCAGGATGATCACGTCCTTCCCGCTGATGGTGTACTTGTCCACTTGAGGCTTGATCTCCACCTTGCTCTTGCCATGTGTCTTGTTCAACCAGGCCATATCGATCTCGTTGTCGAAGTGGCCGATGTTGCAAACGATGGCCTTGTCCTTCATCGCCTCGAAGTGCTCTGCGCGAATGATGTCGCAGTTGCCCGTGGTGGTGATGACGATATCGGCACGGCCCACACAGTTCTCCATCTTCCTCACCTCAAAACCGTCCATTGCGGCCTGCAGCGCACAGATGGGGTCGATCTCCGTAACGATGACACGCGCTCCGGCACCGAGCAAGGAAGCTGCCGTGCCTTTGCCCACATCGCCGTAACCGGCCACGACAGCCACTTTGCCGGCCATCATCACATCCGTGGCACGACGAATCGCATCCACAGCACTTTCCTTACAGCCATACTTGTTATCGAACTTGCTCTTCGTAACACTATCGTTGATGTTGATGGCGGGCATCACCAAGGTGCCGTTCTTCTCACGCTCCATCAAGCGGTGAACGCCGGTGGTGGTCTCTTCGCTGAGGCCTTTGATGCCGCTGACCAACTCCGGGAACTTGTCGAAGACCATGTTGGTGAGGTCACCACCATCATCGAGGATCATGTTCAGGGGCTTGCCACCTTCGAAGGCGAACAAGGTCTGCTCGATGCACCAGTCGAATTCGGTCTCGTTCATGCCCTTCCAGGCGTAAACAGGGATACCCGCAGCGGCGATGGCGGCAGCGGCATGGTCTTGCGTGCTGAAGATGTTGCAGCTGCTCCAAGAAACCTCGGCACCCAGTTCCTTGAGGGTCTCGATGAGCACGGCCGTTTGGATGGTCATGTGCAGACAACCCGCGATACGAGCACCTTTCAGCGGCTTTTGGTTTCCGTACTGTTCGCGCAGGGACATCAAGCCGGGCATCTCAGCCTCAGCCAGTTCGATCTCTTTGCGGCCCCACTCAGCGAGGGACATATCCTTCACTTTGTACTTAAGCTGCTCTTTGGTCTCGGGCATGGTCGTGTTCATTGGCCGCAAAGGTAGGTGTTTAATGGGTTCGGGGGCAAGCGTTGACAACTCGTCCAAATCCATGGAACCGCCTGAACATCAGCGTTCATCGGCCCGTTGATCGGTCGGTCACCCTACGTTCTCCGAAGTCCGAGTGCTAAACCCGCGAATGAATGGAATGTTCGCGGCGGATGCGTCTATTTCCTGACCACCTCGCGATAGAGGCGTTCGGTGTCTTCCGCTTTGCGCTTCCAAGTGAATTCGGTGACGGCGCGGTGGTGGCCAGCACCACCTAAGCGCTGGCGCAGGTCGGCATCAGCGGCCAGCTTCAACATCGCATCGGCCAGGTCATCGATCACCTGCGGAATGGACCGTGCTTCAATGGCAAAACCCGTTGATCCATTCACATATACCCCTGGGCCTCCAAGCTTTAGACAGACCACCGGCTTGCGCATCTCCATGGCCTCCAAGAGAACGAAACCTCCGGAATCATGCAAACTGGGATGGACGAGCACATCGGCGTCTTGGAACTGGCGTAGGCCATCGCGCCAGGGCAATTCACCGGTGAAGGTGACCTTCTCGCGGATGCCAAGCCGGTCCACCAGGTCTTGCAAGCGCCCCATTTCCGGACCGTTGCCCACCACGACGAACTCCGTATTCGGAATGGCCGCTTTGGCGAAGGCCTCCAACCCGAAGTGGAAGCCCTTCCAGTGGAGTAGACGACCTACACTGATGAAGCGCACCTTGCCGTCTGGCTTCCGTGGAGCGGACTCGCCCAACCCACCGGGTGTGATCCCGATGCTGGACATGACCCGAAGATCCTTCACACCGAGTTTTCGCATCCGGACAGCCGTGTCCTCTGAACAGGCCACGGCGATGGTAGCGGCTTGCGCGGTCCGCTTCAGCCAAGGGTCCCGCTCAAAGACCCAACGCATCAAGGCCCGCAGGTTCTCCTCGAACAGCCCTTTCATGCCCACGCCACGCAAGAATCCAGGAGGGGCCGATTCCCCGCCGCCCAAGGGACCCCAGACGAAGGGGATCCCCAATGCAGCGCCGGCACTTGGCATCCAATAACGCACGTAGGTTACGTGGTGGACGAGGTCGAACCGGTGCTCGGCATGCAGGCGCTTGGCCAACCTTCCTGCACCGATGTTCCAGATGTAATAGTAGAGGTTCACCGTGAACTGGATCCGCCACATCCATTGTGTCCATGCCGGCATGGCGTGGTAGGCCACGTGGATGTTCTTCTCGCCGTGTTCCTTGAGCCAAGCCTCGATCCTTGCTCTATGGGAAGGATCGGTGATCACCCACACCGGTTTGTCGCGCGAAGCCGCGTAGGCACAATTCCAGCCTACGGCCGGTTCGCTGCCGCGCTCAGGCTCGCACGCGAAAGCGATCTGCAGGACTTTCAGGGGACGGTCGGACATCGCGGCAAACGTAGCTGGTGGGAAGTGGCTTGAACGGACCCGATCGCTGCGATGTTCCGACAAGGTGATGAACACAACCTGGAGCCGCATGCACCGTTCTAGTCAAGGCAGGCCGAAGGGTCATCCGCGAGGGCCTCCGTATGTTCGCACGATGGGCCGCGTATCGCACCTGCTGGAAAACGCTCGAGAGGAGGGTCGAAAGATGCTTGCCGTGCTGATCGACCCAGACTTCGGCGCGGACCAGGACCGGTTGGACCGTACCGTGCAGAACGCTTGCATGGCGAAGGCGGACCTGATCTTCGTGGGCGGCAGCTTGCTCACTACAGCCGCTTTTGACCGCTGTGTGGCGCGTGTGAAGGAACTCAGCGACCGACCGGTGGTGCTCTTCCCCGGAAGTCCAGCGCAGTTGAGCGCACACGCCGATGCCGTGCTCTTCCTCTCATTGATCAGCGGCAGGAACCCCGAGTTACTGATAGGACATCACGTGACCGCAGCCCCTTCGGTAAAGGCCCTTGGCATCGAGCCCATCCCCACCGGATACATGCTGATCGATGGCGGTAAGCCCACCACGGTGAGCTACGTGAGCCAGACACTGCCGATCCCTCATGACAAGCCGGGTATCGCTGCGGCTACGGCACTAGCCGGGTCGTACCTCGGTCTGCGGACCATCTATATGGACACAGGTAGCGGTGCAGACCGCACGGTGAGCCCGGCGATGATCGCAGCGGTGCGGGGCCAATTGGACCTTCCCCTCATCATCGGTGGCGGGATCAAGGATGCAAGGACAGCATCGCAGCTCTGCGATGCCGGCGCCGATGTGCTCGTGGTGGGTACTGCGTTCGAACAGGACCCCGACCGTATCTTCGAACTGAGCGAAGCCGTGCACCGCTGAGGGCGTTGGGTTGAATGTGACCGACCTTCAACCGATGAACAGACTCCCACTCCTTCGCACGTTGGCCTTCGGGCTCTGCGTTGTCTTGGTTGGGGCTGCAGGCGTCGCGCAAACGGATTCCCTTTGGTCTGTGTGGAGGAACGTGTCCGCGCCAGATAGCGCACGCTTGAAGGCCATCCAACAGCTGGCTTGGCGCACCGTGTTCGAACAGCCCGACAGTGGCATCGCCTTGGCCAACAAACAGCTCGCGCTGGCCAACCGCGTGAAGGATATCGAAGCGCAGTACGAAGCGTACACCACGCTCGCCGTCGGCGCAAGCATGAAGAGCGATCACAGCACCGCGCTCGGGCATTTGCAACAAGGCCTGGCCACCGCACAGGCCATGAAGGACCGCAAGCGCGAGGCCAACACGTACAGCAACATGAGCAACGTGTACAAGAACCTGGGCGATCTGCCGCAGGCGCTTGAACAGTTGCGCAAGAGCCTCAGGATCGATACGGAGCTGGGGAACAAGGAAGGACTTGCGGGCACCTACAACAACATCGGGAACGTACATACCGAACTGGGCGACCTGCCACTGGCGCTGGAGAACTACCAACGAAGTGCGCAGTTGGCCGATGAACTGGACAACACTCGCGGCCGTGCACAGGCGCTGTTGAACCTCGGCGCGACCCATCTGGAGTTAGGCGAACTCGACACAGCACTCTCCGAATTCCGATCAAGCCTGACCCTGTACAAGGCGATGGGGCGCAAGCTGGAACAAGGCATGGCCTTCAACAACATGGGGCGTGTCCTCGGTCAGCTTGGCGATACCAGACAAGCCTTTGCGAGCCTCGATTCGGCAGAAGCGCTGCTGGGCGCCATCGGAAGCATGCGGCAACTGGTGCGCACATACATCAATCGAGGCAACCTACACCTGGACCAGCAGCGTTTCGAACAAGCCGTTGGAGCCTGTGCGTACGGCGCCAAGCTGGCCAACGAACATGATCTGCTGCAACAGGTCCGCGAATGTGAATTGTGCCTCACCCAAGCGTACGAAGGGCTCGGCGATTATCGCAAGGCATTCCTCGCGCAGCGCGCCTATCAGCAGGCGAACGATTCACTCCTGGAATTGAACGACAGCAAGGAGGTGGCGCGCATGGAAGTGGCACGCGTGTTCCAGGAGCGTATGCTGGCGGATAGCCTGAACAACGTGCAGGAGCGTTACACACGCGAACTGGCCTACCAGGAGAACCTGGGCCAGGAGCGCGACCGGAGGAACATCCTACTCTTCTCATCCCTTGGTGTACTGCTCGTAGCGGGTGGGCTCTGGGCCCGATTGCGATACATGCGGCGATCGCGGGCAGCCATCGCCAAGGAGAAGGACCGTAGCGATGAACTGCTCCACAACATCCTACCGCGCGAGGTGGCCAGCGAACTCAAGTTGAAGGGCCATGCCGACGCGAAGCACTTCGACCAAGCGACCATCCTCTTCACGGACTTCAAGGGATTCACCCAAGCGAGCGAGCGGTTGAGCCCGCAGGAACTGGTCGAGGAATTGAACGTGTGCTTCAAAGCTTTCGACCGGATCGTGACCGCGCGCGGCATCGAGAAGATCAAGACGATCGGCGACGCTTACATGTGTGCAGGTGGCCTGCCTGATCCGCGGTCCTCGGCCCCGTCCGATGTGGTACACGCCGCATTGGAAATGCAGGCCTTCATGCGCGAACGGAAACAAGCTCGCGACGCAAGTGGCAAACCTGCCTTCGAGATGCGGGTGGGCATCCACACCGGTCCAGTAGTCGCCGGCATCGTGGGGCTGGCCAAGTTCCAGTACGACATCTGGGGCGACACGGTGAACACGGCGAGCCGAATGGAATCTGCCGGTGAAGTAGGACATGTCAATATCAGCGAAACCACTTACCGACTCGTCCGCGAACAGCACACGTCTTCTGGAAATGCCGCATTCTCATTCACACCCCGGGGGAAAGTGGAAGCGAAAGGCAAAGGCGCCATGGAGATGTACTTCGTTCGTCGAAGCTCCGAAGGAGCGTAGAGGAACTTCGTCAGTAGAAGCGCGGACATGGCATAGCCGATACGTAACGGATCGAGAAACCTCTTGGTGGGGGCGAACATGAAGCGCTCTTCAGCGATCACTTCACCCGTTCACCAAGGTCACTGAAGGATCAAACGCTCTGTGAACGATCTCGTTCCTGCGGTGACATTCACCAAGTACATGCCACTGGGCAACGTGTTGTTGAGCTCAAGCGCTGTCTGCAAGAAGCCATCCTGCACGGCGATGGTACGAGCCATCACGCGCTTGCCGGTCATGTCGAAGATGTCCACGTTCACCGTGTTCACACCTTCCTCCACGTTGCTCACGCTCAGGAAGAGCTGGTCGCCACGGTTCGGGTTCGGGTACATGGTGAAGGTGTTGTTGCCTTCTACCACCATGCTGTTACCACCACCATTCACTGCTGCGCATGCGTTGATGGTCACCAAGCACATCGGGCCCCACGCCTCGGGATCGGCGCACGCGGAGGTCTGGTCGGCTGTCGATGGTCCGAAGCACCAGGTCACTCCGCCGTTGAGGCTCACGCGCACGTCCACTTCGTAGGTCTTGCCGCATTGCAGTGGTGTGCCGGTGGTCCAGTTCAGCACCAAGCGGGCGCTGGTCTGGGGCGGACGAACGATGCAGACGTTCTCACCCGGTATGCGGAAGCGGAACTGGTAGCGCACGTTGCTGCTGGCCACGGCCGGGATGGGCTGGGGCGGAGCGGCGGTGATGCGGTTGCTCGGACTGCTTGCACCACCGAAGTTGCGGCTCACGCCACAGCTGAAGTCCGAGGTGTTGGCAGGATCGTCCTGCAATTTCACACGGGGGCATGCAGCCAGAGCGGCGTCGAGCTTGAACTGGCAAGCTGGGCCGAACTCCAGGTTGTTGCCAGCCTCACGACCGCGAACACGCACGTTCAGGAGCACGTTGTTGGGCAGGTGCGGGGTGCTCGGGGTGTTGATCCAGCCATTCACCTTGATGTGGCAGGCGCGGGTGGCACCGGTGCCGAAACCATCGCTGGTGGCGTGGCTACGGAAACGACGGTAGCTGTAGCTGCCGTTCGGATCAAAGAACCAGAACTCGTAACCGCTGGTGGTATTGGTCACGCCGAACTGAGCGGAAACCACTGGGTTGGCACTGGCCACGATGAACTTGTTGTTCACCCAGTCCAGCTTGTCGCAGCTGCTGTAGATCAGCTTATCGGTACCGATCGGCAGGCAGAAGGTCTGGTCGCCGCTGATCGCGCTCAAGCTGCCGCTGCTGAAGTTGTTGGTGTTGTCGATGATGCGCTCGTTGCCATTCATTGCACGCAGGACGTAACCTCCGTTCAGGATACCATCACCACTAAGATCAGT
>Ga0075154_10000449_pt1 | contig 34615 bp, 28 predicted proteins | sample JI71714BDNA_FD_70965 | JGI IMG/M metagenome (GOLD analysis project Ga0075154, IMG submission 70965) | Wastewater effluent complex algal communities from Wisconsin, to seasonally profile nutrient transformation and Carbon sequestration -... | ecosystem: Engineered > WWTP > Effluent > Algae...
GAAATTGAACGCGTTGCTCAAGTCTTGTCACGCCGGAAAAAAAATAACCCCATTTTGATCGGTGAACCCGGTGTGGGTAAAACGGCTATCGCTGAAGGTCTCGCCCTACGGATTATTCAGAAAAAGGTTTCCCGCGTGCTTTTCAATAAACGTGTCGTAACGCTGGATTTAGCCTCGCTCGTCGCCGGTACCAAATACCGCGGCCAGTTCGAAGAGCGGATGAAAGCCGTTATGGGTGAACTGGAGAAATCCAAGGATGTCATTTTGTTTATCGATGAAATTCACACGATCGTTGGGGCCGGTGGAGCTAGTGGCTCGCTCGATGCCTCCAACATGTTCAAGCCAGCGCTCGCTCGTGGGGATATTCAATGTATCGGTGCTACTACATTAGACGAGTACCGGCAATACATCGAGAAGGATGGTGCACTCGCCCGTCGTTTTCAAATGGTCATGGTCGATGCCCCATCTGTTGAAGAAACGATCGAGATCTTGAATAACATCAAGAATAAATACGAAGACCACCACAATGTGAATTACACCGATGAAGCGATCTTGTCTGCGGTAAAGTACTCAGAAAGATACATCACTGATCGGTTTTTACCGGACAAAGCGATCGATGTGATTGATGAGGTCGGTGCACGTGTACACATTAAAAATATCAACGTTCCGCAAGAAATACTTGACTTGGAAGATTCCATTGACCAAATCAAGTCTGAAAAAAATCGGGTAGTCAAAAATCAACGCTACGAAGAGGCAGCACAACTGCGGGACAAGGAAAAGAAACTGTTAGAACAATTGGACTCGGCTAAAGTCGCTTGGGAGGAAGAAACTAAAACCATGCGGCATACGGTGACGGAGGATAATGTGGCCGAGGTAATTGCCATGATGACCGGTATCCCCGTTCGGAAGGTCAATATGAACGAAGGTGAAAAAATCCTAAAAATGGGGGATGCGCTCCGAGGGCGTATCATCGGCCAAGATCCTGCCGTAGAAAAGCTCGTGAAGGCCATCCAGCGGACACGCGTTGGCTTGAAGGATCCAAAAAAACCCATTGGTACGTTTATTTTTCTTGGACCCACAGGTGTCGGGAAAACAGAACTCGCCAAAACACTGACCGAATATCTGTTCGACAAAGAAGATGCTTTGATTCGTATCGATATGAGCGAATACATGGAGAAATTCTCCATTTCTCGCTTAGTTGGAGCACCTCCAGGCTATGTTGGTTATGAGGAAGGTGGTCAGCTGACTGAAAAAGTGCGCCGGAAACCCTATTCTGTTGTTCTCCTGGATGAAATTGAAAAAGCGCACCCCGATGTATTCAATATCTTGTTGCAAGTATTGGATGATGGTATCTTAACCGATAGCCTAGGACGTCGCGTTGACTTTCGGAATACCATCATCATCATGACATCCAACATCGGTGCGCGTGATCTAAAGGATTTTGGTACTGGGATTGGTTTCGCTACCAAATCTCGTCAAGATACGCAGGAAGAAGCCATGAAGGCCACCATTCAAAGTGCCCTCCGGAAAACGTTCTCTCCTGAGTTCCTGAACCGCCTAGATGATGTTATTGTGTTTAATTCCCTCAGCCGGGAGGACATTCACTCCATTATCGATATCGCCCTAAATCGACTGTTCGGTCGGATTCAAAATATTGGATTTGCAATCGAATTGTCTGAAAAAGCGAAAGACTTTTTGTCTGAAAAGGGGTATGATCAACAATATGGGGCGCGCCCACTAAACCGGGCGATCCAAAAGTATGTCGAAGATCCCCTTGCTGAGGAAATCCTTAAGGGTGAATTGAAAGAGGGCGATGTAATTATGGTGGATTACGATGGGGAAAGTGAACGACTTTCCTTTGGAAAAAAAGCCATTGACGAACCTTCATTATAAGATGTTCCTAGTTGCCCTCAAAACAAAAAAGCTGCCTCAAACGAGGCAGCTTTTTTGTTTTGAGGTTTAGTGAATCCAGAGTTCGAATTTTTAATATATTCGGCAAATTCACGAAAAAGCCAAATTTAATTCTTTTTTAATGAAAATTAAAAACAGATTAAAATTATATTTTATAGGATTTATTTTGATTTTTTTAAAGAACTTTTAGGGAAAAAATAAAAAAAATAGCTGAAAATTTGGATGTAATCCCACTTGAACCGCATCTTTGGTTAAGATTTTAGGAAGAACAAGGCAGGCCTGCTAACTTCTATAAAATTTGGTCAAATATCCTATTTGTAAAATTTTATTAAACCAAAGAAATGAAAAGAGTACTACTATCCCTTACGTTGATTGCAGCCACATTCTCGACCATGGCACAATCGTCAGATGACAAACTTAGTCTAGGTGTTTCGTTGAATCATGATGCTTTTTTTGGATTCAATCCAATGCTTACCGGATCTTACAAAGCCAGTGAAAAGACTGCGTTCACTTTTTACGGTATCCAATGGGGCGCAGGTACAGGCTCTGCTTGGGGGAACTGGACAGAAGTTGGGGTTGGCGCTAATTTTACCGCGGGTAACTTTAACATCAATCCTCAAATCGGTTTCACAATGGGATCTCTTCTATCTTCGGGTGCAGCGTCTCGCGGAGTTGTGGGTGATGGTATCGTACCGAACTTGACCATCAACTACGATGCAGCCAAATTTGAAGGCCAGTTTTATGGTGGTTATTACGGCGCTTTCCGCAACAATACCGAGCGTAGCCAATCCACCAATAACTACGTACATTATTGGGCCAACGCCGGCGTGAAAGCTACCTCATGGTTGTCTATCGGTGCGCACGTTGAGAATCTGTATCTATCAGGTGGTGCAACAAACGGGGGCGGATCCTTGGACCGTGCGGATGGATACACTTGGGTAGGACCTTACGTGCAGTTTAAAAAAGGCAGTGCTGGCATGAGATTCTCTTTTGGTAGCAATGTGGCTGATGAATCCGCTCGTTTCTCACCAAACGATTTCTATAAATTAGCTTTCTTCTTCGGAATCTAATTGATCAATTTTCTCAATATAAAAGATCGAATTCCCTACCTTTGTGGACTTCGATCTTTTTTTATGCGCTATCTTCTGTATCTGTTTTTTATCTTGCGGGGGCTCGCCGCTATGGCCCAAGACTTACCCGCTCTTTCTACCGAAGCTAAGATTTCGATTCTTACCGTCGGACCAGGCTTTGAGTTGTACTCTCAATTTGGGCATAGTGCGGTGGCAGTTGAAGATCCGGTATTGGGCATTTCCCTTGCGTACAATTATGGGGTGTTCGATTTCCGAACGCAAGGATTTTACTTGAAATTTCTACGTGGGCAACTGCCTTATCAATTAGGTCGTTCTTCACTACAAGCCAATTTGTCGGGTTGGTATCAAGAAGGACGTTGGGTGAAAAAGCAAGTGTTGGATCTATCGCAACAAGAAAAACAAGCCACTTTGGCTTTTCTCGAAAAAAACTACTTGCCTCAAAATCGAGAATACGCCTACAAATTCTTCTTTGATAACTGTTCTAGTCGAATTGGTGATCTGGTCCAGACAATAAAAGGCGATTCAATTCGGTGGGACTCGACTTGGAATGCGGATTTGTCCTTCCGTGATTGGATCGATATTTACTCCAAACAACAGGAAAATCACTGGTCTGATTTTGGGATGGATCTTGCTTTGGGCACCCCAGCGGATCAAATCGCCACGGCCAAGCAAGCGATGTTCTTGCCCGATAATCTTTTTTCTGCCCTCGACAAGGCTCGAATTTATCAAAATGGACGTTGGGTTCCCATCATTCAGACCGAATCTTTTCAGCCCGGTTATCCCGTTGGAAATCCAACCCCCGCACCCATTCGCGATTCTTGGCTACTTCCCCTATTGTTTTTTGGCTATATGGTTTGGTTTAGTCGATCTACTGGGTGGGTGGTTGAAAATATACTAACGACTATTTTTGCGCTGGCTACCTTGATTTTATTTTTACTTTGGGTCGGGACAGACCATGGGGTAACAGGACCCAATGCCCACATTTTATGGACCTTTCCACATGTTTGGGTTTTAAATATTCTGGTAAAACGTTGGAATAAAAAAATCCATTGGGTGGGCTATGTGTCGGTGATTTTTCTCGTTTTTTTGTGGAGTGGGCAAAGTTTTCACCCTAGTTTTACTTGGTTAGTGGGCATTCAATTTTTTATGACGTATAAACTTTGGCAACGTTTCTCATGGATTTAAACGCTATATGTGATCGTGTAATTGTACTCGCAAAAGAGGTAGGCCAATTTATTCAAGGCGAACAATTGAAATTTCAATCGGAGTCTATTGAATACAAAGATGTTAACAATGTAGTATCCTACGTGGATAAAGAGGCTGAAAAACAACTTGTTTCGGCCCTCCATTCTATTTTGCCTGAAGCAGGTTTTATCACCGAGGAAGGGACGGTTGAAACGCAAGATTTACCTTTAAAATGGATCATTGATCCGTTGGATGGGACAGCTAATTTTGTTCACGGTCTACCTCATTTTTCGGTTAGTATAGCTTTAGTTCAAGACAAATACCCCATACTCGGTGTCGTTTATCACGTCGGTACGGGCGAGTTGTTTTGGGCGATTCAAGGGCAAGGCGCTTACCGTGGCGACCAACGGATTCAGGTATCGCGGGCGAAACATCTTGGAGAAAGCTTATTGGCCACTGGGTTTCCGTATTATTCCTTTGAACAACAGGATAAATACCTGCTCATCTTGGAATCACTGATGCAAAAAACCCACGGCCTACGCAGATTCGGATCGGCGGCCATTGACCTTGCTTATGTGGCTTGTGGCTATTTTGATGGTTTTTTCGAATATAATCTAAAGAGCTGGGATATGGCCGCTGGAATTTTGTTGATTCAAGAAGCAGGTGGTCATGTTACGGATTTTGAGGGGGGCGATGATTATCTTTTTGGTGGAAACATTGTGGCAGGTGCACCGGTACACCAAGAATTGTTACACGTAATTTCAACACTATGGAAAGCCTAAGAAAATACCCATTGGGAAAATTTATCCCGCAAGAAACGTATTCTGAGGAACAAATAAAGGAAATAATGCACGATCTTCGTGTTTTTCCAAAAGACTTAAGGGCCTATTTGGAAAATGTTCCCGAGGAATCTTGGGATTCTCCCTACCGGCTTAACGGGTGGACGGTACGTCAAGTTGTTCATCACCTCGCCGATAGCCATGCCATGATGTATATTCGGGTTAAATTGGCTCTCACCACTGATCGTCCTACTGTGCCGGGATATCCCGAATCAAGTTGGGCTGAATTACCGGATAATCATCTTAGCCCTTGGGTATCCGTACACGCGTTGTCGGCTATTCACGAACGACTGGTCTATATTCTTGAACAAATGCCTGTCAAGCAATGGCAGGAGGCAGCCTATTATCATGCGGGTTATGGAACTTGGAATCCACTTGATCGTGTTTTAGCTTTGTATCAATGGCATGGAAAACACCACTTGGCGCACATCAAGCTGGCTGTCGAAACCCCCGAATTGTAATGCAGGAAATTTTAAATGGGTTGATCATAGGCTCCGCCGCATTGGGGTCAACATATTTCTGGATTCGACGCTTTCGAAAAAGCTTTAAATCCCAAAAATCCTGCGGGTCATCCTCCTGTGGGTGTGGTCAATGAGTCATGGCTTCTTCGACTAAATCTGCCGAAGCTTCTTTACCTAGGTATTTATTTATCAAACCATGCGCCAAATAAATCAAGGGAGTCATGGCAATGGCTACCCCAAATTTATACAAATAGTTTACCGATCCAACCGCTAGGATTTGGTAAAAACTCCAATTACCAAAGACGAAAAAGGCAATAAATATAACGATAAAGCTATCGATGAATTGAGAAACTAGGGTGCTTCCGGTTGCCCGAAGCCAAATCATTTTGTTTTTTGTCCACCGACGTAAGTACCTAAATACCAACGCATCCATAATTTGTCCGAACAAAAAAGCCACCAAAGATCCTAAAATAATTCCCAAACCTTGCCTAAAAATAACCCCGAAGGCTTCATTGATTTGAAGTGGATTTCCTTTGGGGTCTACTCGGTTTAAATCAATCCAAAAACTGGCTGGAGGTAATAGTGTTGCGAGGTACAACAAAACAAAACTGTAGGAAATGAAACCGGCAGTCAAAAATGAAATGCGCTTAACGCCTTTGTAGCCATAATATTCATTGATGATGTCGGATGTTACAAAGACAAATGGCCAATTGAGAACCCCGGCCGACATGTTAAAATCAAGCGTAAAACCCAATAAACTAATTTGGGCCGGAGGGAAACCGAGTGTGGCTTCCACCGAAAAAATTTTTGGCCCAATTATTTCTGCAATAATGGCGTTGGTTAGGAATAGTCCGCACAAAAAAAGAAATAGTGTGTCTTTTTTGGATGAAGAGGCAAGAATCATGGGGTATCGGTGATGAGCTGCCCATCCTGCATTCGAAACTGTCGATCTGCGGCTTGAGCGAGTGAATCATTGTGTGTGACGATAACAAAACTACATCCGTATTTGTTACGAATTTCTTGGAAAAGTGCATGCAAGGATTGTGCATTAACCGAATCTAAATTGCCGGATGGCTCATCAGCAAATACAATTTTTGGATGATTCACCAAGGCTCGTGCCACGGCCACACGCTGCTGTTCTCCTCCCGATAATTGACTGGGTAGGTGGTCCAAACGGTGCGATATTCCCAGCAGTTCAGCCAACTCAAGTACACGATCCGCTACGTTATTTTTCTTGGCAATCCAAGCAGGCAAGGCTATATTCTCCCGAGCAGTCAATTCAGGGAGCAGGTGATGAAACTGGAATACAAATCCCATTTTTTGATTGCGTAAAGTGGCTAATTCGGATTCGGGAAGGGTATGAATGGCAATATCATCAAACCAGATTTCACCTTGGTCACACGAATCTAACGTGCCTAAAATTTGCAATAAAGTACTTTTGCCAGCGCCAGACGCCCCCACTAACGAGACAATTTCCCCCGGCATAACCACCATGTCGATTCCCCGTAGGACTTGAATTTGACCATACGATTTGGCTATTTTTTGTGCTCGAAGCATGCCTCTTTAAGTTTTTGACCGCCTAAATTTACATATTAATATGCTAATTTCTTATCGAAACCTGTGAATCAACAAATAATATTACTAATTTGGCAAAAAATTAGAAAAGTTTAATTTTCACGACAACTCATTATGAATATTCACGAATATCAGGGGAAAGAAATTCTCGCCTCGTATGGCGTTCGGGTTCAACGTGGCTTTGTAGCATCTACCCCGGAAGAGGCAGTAGAAGCTTACCAAAAGATAGTTGAATTAACCCAGTCAAAATTTGCCGTTGTAAAATCGCAAATTCATGCTGGAGGGCGCGGAAAGGGTAAAATTGTGGGAACCGAACAGCGCGGCGTTCAGTTGGCTAAATCAGCCGACGATATCCAAACCATCGCCACCAACTTACTCGGTAATGTGTTGGTTACGCACCAAACAGGTGACGAAGGGAAAGTAGTCAACAAGATTTTGGTTGCAGAGGATGTCTATTATCCTGGTGCTCAGGAACCTAAAGAATATTATATTTCCATTTTACTTGATCGGGGTAGTAAATGCAACGTCATCATGGCCTCAACTGAAGGTGGAATGGACATTGAGGAGGTAGCCGAACACTCTCCCGAAAAAATCATCAAAGAGTGGATTGATCCAACCGTAGGTTTACAACCATTTCAAGCCCGTAAGGTTGCTTTTGGCCTAGGTTTATCAGGTGCCGCGTTAAAAGAGATGGTATCTTTCATTACTTCGCTCTACAAAGCCTATGAAGATTCAGATTCTGCCATGTTCGAAATAAACCCTGTGTTACGAACATCAGATGATAAAATTTTAGCGGTTGACGCGAAGGTTGATTTGGATGACAACGCCCTGTACCGCCACAAAGATCTAGCAGCATTGCGGGATAAATCGGAGGAGGATCCTATGGAGGTCGAAGCTTCCGAATCTGACCTTAATTATGTCAAGTTGGATGGAAATGTGGGTTGTATGGTGAACGGAGCCGGTTTGGCAATGGCCACCATGGATATCATCAAATTGTATGGCGGAGAGCCTGCTAACTTCCTCGACGTAGGGGGTGGAGCCAATGCGCAAACCGTCGAGGCTGGTTTCCGGATTATTTTAAAAGATCCTAACGTGAAAGCCATATTCGTTAATATTTTCGGTGGAATCGTTCGTTGCGATCGCGTAGCCAATGGCATCGTTGAAGCCTATAAAACAATCGGTGAAATTCCTGTACCTATTGTGGTTCGTTTGCAAGGTACCAATGCCGAGGAAGGTGCCAAAATTATCAATGATTCCGGCTTGAAAGTGTTTTCTGCCGTAAAATTGAAAGAGGCTGCTGAACTTGTTCAAAAAGTTCTTGCCTAATTTTTTTGCACGTTAGGCCGCCTATTCGAGTCTTATGCCTCGTTTAGGCGGCTTTTGTATTGTATTCAAGCTAAATTTTTGTCTTAACTGTGAGTTTCGAATTACACTACCATTTATCGACCTACCTTCCCACTGTAACTTGTCCAGCCGAAAAGATGAGTGTCTTGCGGTGCCTCCAGTTTTTGAATCAGGTGGCTCAGCCTTTTCACCGAGAAACTGCCGAAGGGCATTTTACCGCCTCTGCATGCATCGCATCATCAGATCTCTCGCAGGTTGTACTCTTGCATCATGCTAAGTTAGATAAATGGTTACAACCTGGTGGACACTGCGATGGCAATCCCAATACCCACTCTGTTGCTTGGAAAGAAGCCATTGAAGAAACTGGGTTATCTTCGATCGCTGGACCGATGGGGATTTTCGATGTCGATGTCCATTGGATTCCGCTTCGGAAATCGGTTCCAGGCCACTGGCATTACGATATCCGGTATTTATTTTATTTTACTGACCAGGAAAAAACACTTCGAAAAAATGAAGAATCTCATGAAATAACTTGGGTCCCTGGGGTAGATCTAGCTCAATTTACTCAGGAGGGCTCTATTCATCGGATGTGGACGAAGTTACGGGAAAAAAACTTTCCGTCGCGCTGAACTACCTTCATCTTTAACCTCCAAAAAGACTGGCGCACCAATTTGATGTATTTGGTCAATCACATGAAGCCAATGGGATTCTACGCCCTCGATTGTCCATAATTTTTGACCCGACATGTTCAGGATGGACGTCTCCACCCGCTGGGACTGAAATTTTGACTCGTACCAAGTCCGGATATCCGTTATGGATTCGGTTTCAATTTGGGTGATGATGGTTTTTTTAGCGGCTTCTCGTACTCGGTCCCAGTGTGGAATGCCATAACCTAATTGATTGTTGGGTGTTTTTGCCAATGATCCAGCCTCCATCATCAGTCTTCGCAATTGTCCTGCGGTTAGTTCGGGATACTTTTCCCAAATCCCAGCTGCCATCCCAGCAATCAAAGGAGAGGAAAACGATGTGCCACTACTGGATAAAATAGAATTTGATGGGGAAACGAGAACTGTCGACTGGCCCATCGCTACGATCTCCGGCTTTATTTGTCCGCTCGCATTCGGTCCAATACTCGAAAAGGAGGCTAGTTGGCCAAGGGTATTGACTGCCCCTACGGCTAAAACAGAGTCGGCGTCTGCTGGAGCCGTGATGTACCGCCAACTTCCCCTCCCTTCATTGCCTGCCGAAGTTACCACAAGTATGCCTGCCCCTGCTGCCCAGTTTGCCGCACGGGTGATTAAGGCTTTTTGACCGGTCAGATCGGCATAGACATAGTTTTGTGCCGGTGTATCAAAGGTGGAATAGCCAAGGGAGGAATTGATGATATCAACGCCTAGGCTATCGGCTATTTCAGCAGCCACTAGCCAGTTCCATTCCTCTAATTTTGTTTCTGATGCGACATCTTCGGTGCGAAATAAGGCATACGCAGCACCCGGTGCCGTCCCAGAATATGCCCCCGGTATATTGGCTGCTATGGCACTTAAAACCAAAGCACCATGAGAATCATCATCATACACATCATTTTCTGAATCCACTAGGTCACGAGTAAATGCAATTCGATTCTCTACAAATGCTGGTTTAAAGGCCTCGGTTTGATTCACTCGGGAAAACCCGGAATCAAATACGCCAATAAGCACTCCTTTGCCCGTAATTCCTTCTTGAAGCATTTGGTCAATTCCAAGTTGAGTCAACTGACTTTGATTTTGATTCACAAGTTCAACCGCATTTTCTGAGGTTGATATCAATTTCCCTCCGGATCGAATGTCCCCTTGGGTTTCTAAGCCCAGAACAAAGGGTAAAGCCAATATTTGGGATAAAGTTTGGCTTTGGGTTGTTTGAATTAAGGCCGCATTCAGCCAGCGAGACGTATGGATTATTTTTCCGCCTCTTGAAGAAATCTGGGCTAGGTACGTTGGATTCACGGGTAAATCTATACTCCGAATGGCCAATTGTTGCTTCATTCGCCTTTCTAAAGACCTGGGACCTAAAAAGGATTGAGGTTGCGAAATTTGGAATGGGGAATTGGCTTTATCTCGAAATTTCACCACATACAGCCCTTGACCAAAGGTTGTAATGGATGTAACGAAGCACAAAAGGATCGAAAGACGCATGGAATTGCTAATTAAAGCCATGAATCTACAAAAAAAGATCGGTATTAAACCGATCTCAAACTTTTCAAAATCCAACCACCTCCAATTAAATCATCGCCTTCATAAAAAACAGCCGCTTGGCCGGGCGCAATAGCACTGACAGGCTCATGGAATCGGACCTCAATTTTATCGGGTTCAATTTGTTCAATGATTGCCGGACTTCCCTCATGTTTATACCGTACTTTAGTGGTTGTTTCCATGGGTAAAGGGAGTGCATTGTATTTTTGGAGATTCAATTTACCCACCCACATACCTGGGCGATCAAGGTCTTTTTCGATTCCAAGAACAACTTCATTGGAGTCTTTCCTAATTTCTGTCACATACACGGGATGGCCTAGGGCAATGCCCAAACCTTTTCGTTGCCCAATCGTGTAAAACGGGTAACCTTCATGTTTACCCACGACAGTTCCATTTTCTAAGACAAAGTTTCCGCCCCGAACTCGATCTTCCAATCCTTCAACGCGTCTTTTCAAAAAACCTCGGTAGTCATTATCGGGAACGAAGCAGATTTCATATGATTCAGATTTATTGACCAAATCAAAAAAACCACGCTCTTTGGCCATTTCACGAATGGTGGCTTTAGTCAAATGGCCTAGGGGAAGTTTTGTACGGCGTAAACTTTCTTGGGATACTCCCCACAAAACATACGATTGATCCTTCCACACGTCCACCCCTTTGGACACAAAGTAACGGTCGTTGGCTTGATTAAGATTGGCGTAGTGTCCGGTAGCGATAAACTCACAATCCAAACGGTCGGCTCGCCGTAAGAGTGCATCCCATTTGATGTGGGTATTGCATAAAACACATGGATTTGGTGTTCGGCCTTCCAGGTATTCGCCGGTGAAATGATCAATAACATAATCGCCAAATTCCTCTCGAATATCCAAGATGTAGTGGGGAAATCCCAATTGGACAGCCACATTTCGGGCGTCATTTATAGAATCAAGGCTGCAACAACCTGTTTCTTTCTTGCTAGCTCCTGAAGAGGCATAGTCCCATGTTTTCATGGTCATTCCAATTACCTCATACCCCTCTTCATGTAAGAGAACTGCCGCGAGAGAGCTATCGATTCCTCCACTCATGGCCACTAAAATTCGACCGTGTTTGCTCATAGATTCAGCATGGGTTCAAAGCCCATCGTTTGTATGTGAAAGAAAATAACACGGCAATGAATCAAAAGGTTCTTTCTATTTTTGTGGAGAAATTAGAAAAATTAGTATGCTATCACATTCGGTGTATGTAGGAGGAATTAACAATTTATCGGACGCCCGTTATGCCGCAGGCATGTTCGTAGATCAGATTGGTATTCCAGTAGGTGGAGATCAAGGGATCTCATTAAACAAGTTTACGGAGTTGACTCAATGGCTAAGTGGAGTCAATATTGTAGCGCAGCTTCACGGAATTCCAGACTTTTCATTAGATAGTTTATCTGCCTCTGCATTTGAAGTGGCGGATAAAGCGTTGTTTTTGTGGGTAAAACAAAATTCAGATCTTCCTGTTGGATGGCGTGGTCCTCTTCATCAGGTTCAAGATGTACCCGAAGATGTGGCATTTCATGTGGTAGAAGGTGCAACATTACATGATATTGAAAAATATCCACAAGTTTATTGGGAGATAAGTGAGGAGCTTCTACAACAACGGGTTTGGGAAAAATTTCCGGGAATGAAATTAGCTTTACAAGGGGGGAATGAACAACGGCCAGGCTTTTCTGATTTTGGCGACTTAAAGGATATCCTGGAGGCATTGGAATTGGATTAAATCCATTAATCGGTGCTTAGTGCCTTTTATGTAGTTTGATGAACTCAACGGTTTGATTTTCATTAACTTTAGTGTAACGCAAAAGATAATGAAGAATATGAGTAAGAAATTGTATCGAATAAAGAATGCTGAAACGCTGTTGGGAGGGGTTACCTTGGGTGTTGGTCAATACTTTGCTATTGATCCAACGTGGGTACGCGTACTTTGGGTGATTTTAGGGTTTACCACGTTTTCCCTTGCCTTTATTTTGTACATCGTCTTGTGGATCGCATTACCAACCTCCGATGGTATTACCTATACAAATGCGTATTCATTTGATAATCAAGTAAATAATTCCTCAAATTATATGAAAAAGCAAAACAATTCCTCCAATTTAGTCATGGGTCTCGTACTCATTGCCATCGGTGTTATTTTTTCCTTCAAGAGTTTTTTTGACATCAATTTATTTGGATACCTCAAAAAAATGTGGCCCTTATTGCTCGTGGTTTTAGGGGTTTGGTTTTTAGTACGGGATAATTTGACTGATGACTCTTCGAATGGTCCAACCAATTTACCCTCCTAAACAATCATGAAGACACGTAATGTAATCTTGGGGGTTGCCTTTATTGGCGTAGGCCTAGCTTTATTGGCTGAAAATTTTGGATTGTGGGAAATTTCATTTGAAAAAATAGCTCCTTTTTGGCCAATAATGTGGATTTTGGCAGGACTATTTGCTTGGTTTGATCCCCACAAACGAGTCATGAATGGGGCAACCACCTTACTTTTAATTATGAGCATCCCATTGATTTTCTATGCTCAAGCATTGAAGGTTCGTCCCAATTTTGACTGGGATCAATGGGATAGTGACGAGGTTGAGGAGGAAATTTCGTCCTCCAAAACCTATCAGTCATTTCAAGTTCCAAATGATGAATCGGTTGAATTAGCCAATTTTTCCATCACCTCGGGTTTGGGTGAATATAAAGTTGAAGCAAGCGAAAAGGCTTTATTTTCAGCCGAAATGAAAGGCCGGCACCGTCAAATGAAAATGACCGATGGCCTTGAAAATGGCGTGTACCAAATTCAACTAACTGAATCAGAAAAAGAAAAATCAAAAGGACGTTCCTCGGATCTTCTGGTACGATTTCATCCTCGTCCGGTATGGGATATGGCTTGGGAGGTTGGTTTGGGTGAGGTCGATTTAGACTTGAAAGACTTTAAAATTCGAGATTTATCCTTATCAGCTGGCTTAGCTGAGGTAAAATTAAAAATTGGTACTTTACAAAAAGAAACGAAAATTCAACTTAAGTCGGGTTTAGCCGACACAAAAATTTCGATTCCTGAACAAGCTGGAGCAGAAATCAGAACAGAAAGTGCGTTAAGCTCTTTTGATTTTGAGGGTTTCGACGAGGTAGAAAAAGGGGTCTATCGTACCGCCAACTTTGCCGAATCTAAACAAAAAGTTTGGATTGAAATTGAAAGTGGATTCGCTTCAGTCGAGGTAAAACGCTACAATTAACCTTTATTTTTTTAATTGAAGTGCCTCCATCGGCTTGATCCGAATAACCCAATAGGTAGGAATCCAAATGATTAAAGAAACAAGGATGGTCATGACCAGATTGATGGCTAAATACCAGTTCCAAGTCCAGGCAATTGGGACAAAAGACATATAATAATTTGTTGGATCCAAGGGGATTACCTGCCAAGTCGCCTGGATCCAACAAATACCTAAGCCAATCAAATTACCCCATAAAATTCCCCAACCGATAATGCGAAGGGCATTGGTCATAAATAGTTGACGAATCGCCCGATTGGGCATTCCTAAGGCTTTCAATAATCCTATGGTGGTGGTTCGTTCCATGATAAGGATCAACAAAACCGAAACCATATTAAATGAAGCCACTAACACGATCAGAATGATCACAATCAAAATATTTCGATCGAGAAGGGTGAACCAATCAAAATACGAAGGGACTAAATCCCGAATGGACTTGACCTGCAAGTAGGGTGGAAGGGCTTTGAGTAAGTTGTTTTTTACCGTTTCCATTTCCTGTATATCCTCTACCCAAATTTCATAATGACCAACTTGATTTTGTCCCCAAAAATTAATTCGGTGAATCAAAGGCGCTGAGGCAAAAACGAGCTGTTTATCATATTCCTCCAATCCTGTTTCGTAAATACCCACCACCTCCACCTTACGTGCTCTTGGGGGCTGTTGGATGAAAAATAAATTCAGTTTACTGCCTACCGTAACGTCCAATTGGCTCGCTAATCGACTAGAAAGAACAATTTCAAGCTCCTTGGCGGGGTTGTTCATTCGTCCTTTTACTAGGTGCTTATCAAAGTTGACAGCTACAAAATTCGAATCAATTCCTTTTAATAGTACACCTGCAATATCCTGATTGGATTTGAGAATGGCCGCTTTATGGGTAATGGGAAGTGCGGTGGATATTCCCATATTGGGACGTCCAATCGGTTCTAAAGTAGAATTAATTGTGAGCGGGGTTTCGTCAAACGATTGATTAAGTGTAATTTTGCTCACCTGAATGTGGGCACTAAGTCCGAAAAGTTTATCCTGAATGGTATTCTTAAATCCATAAAGTACTGAGTATGATATGATTAGAATAGAAATACCCAATGCGATGCTACCAATTCCGACTCGGATAACGGTGTAAGAAAAGGAAGCTTTGGGCGCTTTTCTAATTTTTCGGGCAAGATATTGGGCAGCATTCATGTAAGCTAAACTTTCCTTGACTATGAAAAAATGGATTTTAATCGGTATTTTGTTCTCCTTTACGAGTTGTTGGGGTAAAGATACAACCCAAAAGGGAGATCTCCTTGTTGGTGCTGAACGTTTGGATGTTTTACTTCCTCTTCTGGGTCAAAAACGAATCGGCTTGGTGGTCAATCATACGTCGCGGATAGGCGAAACACACGTTGTTGATACCTTGCTCCAACGAGGAATTAATATTCAAACCATTTTTGCACCAGAACATGGGTTTAGAGGTACAGCGGACGCCGGTGAACTCATTCAGGATGGACGAGATCCCAAAACCCGTTTACCGATTATTTCACTTTACGGAAAGAATAAAAAACCATCGGCTGCACAGTTGGCCTCTGTGGATATTCTTGTTTTTGATATTCAAGACGTTGGTTTGCGCTTTTATACCTACATTTCGACCATGTACTATGTGATGCAGGCCGCTGCAGAAACAGGGAAGCAAATCATTATATTAGATCGACCAAATCCGAATGGCCATTATGTGGATGGGCCTGTTCTAGAAAAAGGCTTTGAATCCTTTGTCGGCATTGTACCTATCCCGGTTGTCCATGGTATGACAGTGGGTGAATTGGCAAAGATGTTTGTTGGCGAAAATTGGTTGGGGAATAACTACAAGTTGGATCTTCAGGTAGTTCCCTGCCTCAATTACGATCGGAATCAACCCTATTCGCTTCCAGTCCGGCCATCGCCAAATCTTCCCAATGATCAAGCCGTTCTTTTGTATGCTAGTTTATGTTTTTTTGAGGGAACCGAGATCAGCTTAGGAAGAGGTACCGATTTTCCTTTTCAAGTATATGGAGGGGCGTCTTCAACCTATGGGACTTTTCCATTTACACCAGTTGATAAGCCCGGAGCATCCAATCCTCCGCTAAAAGGGAAAGCGTGTTATGGTGTTGATTTACGTCAGATTGATGCACGAAAAGTAGGTTTTACGTTACACTACCTTTTGGATGCTTACCAGAAAACACCCAAGTCAGCGCCTTTTTTCTTGAAAACCAATCATTTTAATTTATTAGCTGGAAATGCATGGTTAAAGGAAATGATCTTGGCGGGTGCAACAGAGGAGGCAATGCGTCGAGCTTGGACGCCTGGATTAGATCACTTTAAAAAGATTCGAAAAAATTATTTGGTTTATGCAGAATAGGGTTCGGGTCAAAGAATGGGCCGATGTTAAAAAAATTGTGGGCCGGGTGGTCTTTGTTTTGGGATTAACGGGGGTAGTTCTTGGTGGAATTTTGTGGTTGGATCCCTACCAGGATTTAGATAAACGTCGCCACATTAATGCCTCAATAATTGAAAAACAAGCTCTACTAAGTAAACAGCCAAGCCCTCGTATTATATTAGTTGCAGGGTCTAATTTTCTCTATGGGATTGATAGCGATAGTTTGGAGCAATGGGTAGGTCTTCCCGTAATCAATATGGCCTTACCGTATTATTTAGGCTCAGATTTTTTATTGAAGCAAATCGCCCATGCGCTTCGTCCCGGTGATATCGTTGTACTTGGATTTGAGTACATGATGACGCGCGAAGGACAAATGAATGAGAAAATGCTAACGGCTCAATTTTATCCGCCAGCAAAAGAATGGATTACGCATGACACGTGGCAAAGTGCACTATCAGCCCCTTGGATAGCTCGTTTTTTACGCATCCGAAAAATGATCTCCCGTATGTTTACTTCCTTTGAAGAGGAACCTGATGTGGAAGACACCACAAATGAGTTATTTCGCTTTGGAATTGACGGGCATGGAGATTTGGTAAGTCAAGACAATAATCCCGCCGAGAAATCAATCACGAGTATCCCGATGACTACTGAGCAAGATTTTCTTCCGGTCATAGATACTATGGCTGACATGATTGTTCGTCATCCAGAAGTCAGGTTTTATTATTTATTTCCCACGCTAAGTGAAACGGGGTATCAAGCAGATCGAACGTACATTGATCGAATAGAATCCAAGCTAAAACCAATTCCTCGGTTAAATCGGGTTTCAGATTCTGTTTATCCAGATTCTTTATTTCATAATAGTATTTATCACCTTACTCCCGCTGGGCGCCGATGGCATACGCAACGTGTTGCGAATTGGCTAAAGCGAACCTTATAACGCATGTTGTTTAATTCGCTCGATTTTATACTTTATTTTGTTGTGGTTGTTGCCACCTACTTTTTGCTGCCTACCCGGTACCGAAATACTTGGCTCTTATTGGTGTCGTGTTTCTTCTACATGATGTTCAAGGTAGAATATATCTTGATATTGGCAGGAACCATTGTTGTGGATTATTTTACGGCGATCTGGATGGATCGCGTGGAGGGCAATAAGCGAAAAGCTTGGTTAATCGTTTCTTTGGTGGCTAATGTTGGTGTCTTGGTTGTGTTCAAGTATGCTGATTTTTTTAAGCTTATTTATGCCGAGACTCGGATGTTATTTGAGCCTGATTTTCAGTACACTAATTTTTGGAAGATTTTATTGCCCATGGGTTTGTCTTTTCATACATTTCAGGCCATGAGTTATTCGATTGAAGTGTATAGAAAACACCAAAAACCAGAAAGGAATTTTATCAATTATGGGTTATATGTCATGTTTTTTCCACAGCTCGTCGCTGGCCCTATTGAGCGTCCTCAAAACATATTGCATCAGTTTTACCTGAAGATGACGGTAGATTATGACCGGATTCGGAGTGGTTTGGCCTTGATTGCTTGGGGGATGTTCCAAAAAGTCGTGATAGCTGACCGGTTGGTGACTTTCGTAGATCCCGTGTTTCAAAATCCAGCGGGAAGCTCAGGACTGATGTTTTGGGTGGCGACTTTTTTCTTTAGTTTTCAAATTTACTGTGATTTCGCAGGATACTCCAATATTGCCATTGGTTCGGCTAAGGTTTTAGGGTTTGATTTAATGAAAAACTTTGATCGACCTTATTCATCGACAAGTATATCAGAATTTTGGCGACGTTGGCATATTTCGCTATCTTCTTGGTTTAGGGACTATCTCTATATTCCATTAGGTGGGAATCGTCAAGGGGAATTGCGAAAGTATTTTAACCTACTCTTCGTATTTTTTGTCAGTGGTTTGTGGCACGGAGCCAATTGGAATTTTCTCATTTGGGGGGGATTACATGGGGTGTACAATGTAGTTGGATTGTATACCCGAAATATTCAAGAAAAAATTTACCGAGGCATACGTTTAAATCGAATCCCTTGGTTGTACATGGGCTTTCAACGTGCCACAGTCTTTTTACTGGTCTTGTTTGCTTGGTCCTTCTTTCGTGGAAATTATTTGTACTTTTACATGTCCATCGATATGGCGAAGAAAATGTTGTTTTGGGAGGGCTTACCCACACAATTTGATTGGACTCAAGAGATTTTGCTTAACCAGCCTCTAAGTGAATATATTTTGGGCGTTTTATTCATTATTGGACTTGAGGTAGTGCATTTTCTTCAAAAATCTGGAAGTCTTCGTGCAAGGATTTTTAATCTCCCGGCACCTTGGCGTTGGACAATTTATGTAGTCGGTTTACTTGGTATTTGTATTTTTGGTGTTTACGATAAACCAGTTCAATTTATATATTTTCAGTTTTAATCACCATGCAAGAACAAATTCTTATCATAGATTTTGGCTCCCAATACACACAATTAATCGCGCGACGGGTTCGTGAGTTGAATGTGTATTGTGAAATTCATCCTTTTTCAAAAGTCCCTGTGCTTACTCCCGACATCAAGGGGGTCATTTTATCGGGAAGTCCTTGCTCTGTTCGGGATGAGGATTCACCTCGAATTGATTTGGATACCTTCCGAGGTGAAGTGCCTATTTTGGGTGTTTGTTACGGTGCTCAACTCCTTGCTCATACCTTAGGTGGAGAAGTAAAACCTTCGGCTATTCGGGAATATGGACGTGCAATTTTATCCGAGGTTTCATCTTCCAGTGTACTATTTCGGCAGATTCCGCAACACTCACAAGTGTGGATGTCGCATGGGGATACAATAGTTTCTATTCCTGAAAATATGACGTTAGTGGCTTCTACAGATGCAGTTCGTGTAGCGGCATTTCATATACAAGGGGAAGAAACGTATGGGATTCAGTTCCATCCCGAGGTAACTCATTCGGTCGATGGGAAAACCTTATTGCATAATTTTGTCGTTGGTCTATGTGGTTGTTCTCAATCTTGGACACCTGCTTCTTTTATTGACACTACAGTGGCGGAGTTGAAAGCGCAATTAGGGCAAGATAGGGTTATCATGGGCTTATCAGGCGGAGTTGATTCAACTGTTGCGGCTGTTTTGATTCACAAGGCCATAGGCGATCAATTGCAATGTATTTTTGTGGATAATGGACTGCTTCGAAAAAATGAGTTTGAGGAAGTATTGGCATCTTATCAGGGGTTAGGGCTTCAAGTGAAAGGCGTAGATGCCAAAGAGGCATTTTATATTGCTTTAGCCGGTTTAACTGATCCAGAGGCTAAGCGTAAAGCCATAGGTAAAGTCTTCATCGATGTGTTTGATGCTGAGGCCAAACATTATACTGATGCTCGTTGGTTGGGCCAGGGGACCATCTACCCGGATATAATCGAATCGGTATCGGTTAAAGGTCCGTCTGTGACAATTAAATCACACCATAATGTGGGTGGACTTCCTGATTTTATGAAACTTCAGGTGGTGGAACCACTCAAACTATTATTTAAAGACGGGGTGCGCGAGGTTGGAAAAACGTTACAAATTCCGCAAGCCATTTTAGGTCGGCACCCGTTTCCCGGACCAGGTCTAGGCATTCGGATTTTAGGCGATATTACCCCAGAAAAGGTCCAAATTCTACAGGAAGTGGATGCTGTTTTTATAGGAGGCTTGAAAAAATTTGGTCTTTATGATCAGGTTTGGCAAGCCGGTGCTATGCTTTTGCCGGTTCAGAGTGTTGGTGTCATGGGGGATGAAAGAACGTATGAGCGCGTTGTGGCGCTTCGTGCTGTAACTTCTGTTGATGGGATGACCGCGGACTGGGCGCATTTGCCTTATGCATTTCTTGCTGAAATCTCCAATGAAATAATAAATCGTGTCAAAGGTGTGAATCGAGTGGTCTATGATATTAGTTCTAAACCGCCAGCTACGATTGAGTGGGAGTAAGAGAAAAAAAGGCATAGAGATCACTGAGGGTACTCACAGAGGTTTGGTGGGTTAATTTCGAATTCACGTGTACCCTCCGTGGTCTCTGTGTAAAAATAATCACAAAGATTAAAGTAATTAATTCTGTTTAATCACCATTGGTGGGTTTTCTTCAGTTGCATCAAATCGAATTTTTCCAGGTCCATTTTTATGATGTTGAAGTTGGGCTTTTAGTTGAATTTTTTTTAGGTTTAATCGTCTATTTTCTAGCCAGTAGCCGGTAATTAGGTACAATATAAAATAGACCACAATGATTAAACATAATTGAGTATTAGATAAATAATGCCTTAGTATGTAAGTAAATGCTGTGGAAAGAATGGTGTAAGCATAAAAAGCCATACTCGCTTGAAAGTGTGTTAGACCATTATCTACGACCAAATGATGCATGTGGATTCGGTCTGCTTTGAATGGAGATTTTCCTCGCATAATCCGAATAGCAAAGACGCGTAATGTGTCAAAGATAGGGACACTTAATAAAACGATCGCTAAAACAGGGGCATTGATAAACAAGGAAGAGCGAAATGAATGGAGTACATTAAAATGGATGAACTTGACAGCTAGGGTAGTTATGACAAACCCGAGTATCAAGGATCCTGTGTCTCCCATGAATATTTTATTCGTTTTGGAGAAATTATAAATTAAAAATCCAGCTAAGGAAGATGATAAACAAAGACTTAATGAGGCAAGACTAAAATGGCCATTGAGTAAAAACCAAAAACCGAAAAATGCCGTTACAATCATGCCAATGCCACCTGCTAAACCATCTATTCCGTCAATTAAATTGATGGCGTTAATTAAGGCAATAAAGATAAATATGGTAAGTGCTACACTTAGAGCATAAGGGATTTCGTATAAACCAAATATGCCAAAAAAATCAGTGATGCGTAAATCAGAGCCAATGACGACAAGTGCAGCTGCAATAACTTGGGAGATGATCTTTTTGATGGGCGCTAAGGCAAATAGATCATCCTTGATTCCTAAAAAAAACAAAATAATAAAGCCAACAATGACGCGGTGCATTAAGATACCTTCATCACCGAAGTTCCAAATATGATATGCAATCAAGGTCGCGGCAAATAGAGCTATTCCCCCAAATGTTGGCGTAGGGTGTAAATGGGAACTTCTTTTTTCCTTTTCAGCCATCAATCCCTTTAAGTTACACACATTGATAATGACAGGAATTGAACGATACGTAATTCCAAATGCAAGTAGCATGGATAAAAAAACCCGAATATAAAAATTAGGGACAAATTCCTCGAAAGTTAAATTCATGCGGTAGTGTGTATGAGTGAATAGACTCCCAGATAAACAAAAGTAAATAAAAATGACTGATTTTGCATTTTAAAATCTGTCCTTAGTTTGTAAAATTTAGTGAATGGTCAAGGAACAATAAGCCTGACTTTTTTAAATTGCGCTGGATTGCCTTGGTAAATCTTATCATTTTCTAAATTTCTGGTGGCGACCGATTGTACACTTAAGACGGCATTTTCATAACAAGTCACTCCCGGACAAACCACCGCCCAGGCACCAATCCAAACCCCTGGATGTAGGTGAATTTTACCAATAATCAAATCAAAAGTAGGTTTTGTGAAATCGTGATTGCCTGTTAACAGCATGGCACCCTGTGAAATACAAACGTTGGAGTCAATTTGGACATCATCCAAATTATCAATCCAAACTTTCTCTCCAATCCAAACATAGTCTTGAACCCGTAGGCGCCAAGGATACTTTATTTTTACCTCAGGCTTAATCATGCAACCCTGTCCAATTTTAGCACCAAACAATCGGAGCAAGGTACATTTGATTGATACTGGCCAGGGCCAAGAGGATTCAAAGAATACAATGGATACCACCATCCAGAGTAGTCGTTTGAGAAATGAGCCATGGTGATACCAGCTATTGTCATATCTATTTAGTTCTACTTTCATGTAATCTATTGATGAGTAATGTACTTTTTTGGCGTCCCTCCTCCAAACGGGGGGATAGAAACCTTTTGGTGGCCTCAAACTGTTGGTGATAGCTTGCAAAATCGCCTTTTTCAATAATATTTGCCCATTCATGGACAGCGGTATGAAAGGCTAGGTCATCCTGTCGGATGCTTTTATCATATACTGCGGTATGTATACTTTCAGTCAGTAAGTCCTCATTCATCATTAAATATTCAGCCATACCGACGCGAATTCGAAAGGGTGGTGTTTGGCAAACTAAATTTTGATAAGGATTTGTACCTAAATTTTTCCATGCCATAACCATGCTCAATAGGCTTAAGTGCGAATTGGGCTTGTGTGAAAGAGTAGGATTTAAACTATATTCGGACATGATTGAATCCTCCAACATTAACTTTCCTTGATAATCTTTGAATACTTGATCTCGAGCTTCGCGTATTTTGCGGTTTACTTTTTGAAAATTTTCAGAGATCATTGAGCCAAATAAATCCAATTCACTTTTGGCATAGATTCGGACATCATGTCGGGCGGCTGGATTCATCAACGCGAGACCCGAATAAACATGCGACTTGTAACTGTAGATGCGAAGCGTGAGCAACAATTTAATCGTATCAAGTCCGTTGTGCTGGGCACCTTCCTCCCAAGGATAAATTTTTCGGTGCATAAAGGCTGTACCAATGCTTTCAAAGCCAATATGGGTTATCGCCTGAATATCGGCCATCATTTTGTCATGTATCTCGGGAGTATCCAGGTCAATCACCTCTGAACCAATAGCTTGTATAATTTGATTCGCCATTGCTTCTTTTTCTTGGCTTGAGCACCGGTACTTTATCCGAACTAATTTTTGACCGATGGGGGATACATTTGGACCAAATAAAGCATGAAGCGTGATGATATGCGTGTCTTTGGGTAAATATTGTTCAAAAGCCTCAATTTCAGGGGCTTTTATGGAGGTTTGGCCCGCCACAATGGCCCCATATTTGGTTGATGGACCTAGCGATTGCACCACAGATTTTAATTTTGTCGCTTCGACAGAATACAAAATAAAGTCACAGGAGCGCACTACCTCTATGCCAGAACTTGTTATTTCAACCTCTGCATAGACCGAAAACTCGGTTGTTAGTGCTTCCAAATGGATGGGCAAATCACAGCCCATCACCTTGTAACCAGCCTTCGCCCATGTGTGAGCAAATAGCCTTCCCATATCACCTAAGCCTACAATACCTATTTTCATGTAAATTATTTTCGAATCACGAGGATTTTCTTGATTAAATTCTCCTCCACCTCATACACGACCACCATTTCGATGAACTTTGTTTCTCCCATTCTGCCTGAAATAACCTCGTAATCGATGACTTTATTTCCAATGATCGTTCGACCCAAGATTTCAGAATGAAGAAATGGAGATCGTTGGAATAAGTCGAGGTATCGATTTTTTACTTCCGTAAATCCAGAAGCTATTGGCGCCATGAGATCCCATTCATATAATTGCACATTGGGATGAACGAACGACATAAATTTATCAATATTACGCTGATTATATGCCTCTAAATTGTTCTGAACGATTTGTTCTGGATTGGATTGCGCCTGTATAGCGGAGTGGAATAGAATAAAAAGTAAGGCAAAACCGAGTGATTTCATGAGCGATTTAGAACGTTTCTACAAACAAATATAGGAAGTTCCTAGGTATCCTTGGGAGAGAAGCCCTTTTTTTATGGACGATTCTTTATCTAGACTAATAAAAAACGTCTCCTATCCTACAGAGTGGAGAGGAGACGTTGATGTGAATGGAACCCTTTATTTCTTAGATGACTCTATTTTTTCGTTGAATTTATAGTACAAACGTTTTTGTTTATCATCCAACTCCACTTTTCTACCTTGAATATAGGCATGAAGCACCTTATTTGTCCGCATATCCAGGATATCTCCTTCTGAAACGACTAAGGTGGCATCTTTCCCAACGGCCAAGGTACCAACCCGATCGTCGATACCTAGTATTTTGGCATTATTCTCGGTTATCAATTGCAAGGCTTGTCCTGGGGTAAGTCCGTAGGCAGCGGCAGTCCCAGCGACAAAGGGTAGGTTTCGTGTTCTCCAATACGAAGCATTGTAGAAAAGACCCACCAATAAACCTTCTTTTACGAGTTGACTAGGTAATTTATACGGTTGCCAAATGTCATCATCCGACTTATTGGGTAAACGGTGTGTTCCCGAAACTAAGACAGGAATTTGTTTTTCCTTCAATAACTCAAGAGCTAGACCCGGATTTTCTACACCGACCATGACTACCTTTTTTACGCCCATCTGTTCGCAAAATTGAATAGCCTCAATGATTTCCTTTCCTTCATTCGCCTCAATAAATAACCTTTGAGCTCCTGTAAACAAACCTTTCATTGAAGCCAATTTAAGATTCACTACCTCTGGTTTAGGGATTTCTTGATATAATTTAGCATCCCGGAATAATTGGTTCAATTCCATTTTGATGGCTTCATACCTTGGATTTTTCCCGACTTTAAACTCCATCGTGGCGAAATCAAAAGAACGGGATTGGCGTGTTGGCCAATTCATCCAAATGCCGTCATCTACTTTAAGTGCAGCATCCTCCCAGTTCCAACCATCGTAGTGCATAATCGATGAAGTACCTGCTATGATGCCTCCAGATGGGGTAGTTTGGCCAATCAGAACACCATTTCCCCGAATGGTAGGAATGACTTCTGAGTCCGTATTATACGCAATAAGAGCTCTAACGTTGGGGTTGTAGTCGCCTATTTCTTCGAAGTCATGGGTGGTCCGTACGGCACCGATTTCATTCAAACCCGCTTGCGCATATGGGGAGATCAGGCCAGGGTACACATGTTTGCCCACAACTGAAATGACTTCCGCACCGGCGGGTATGGCGACATTGGCGGCACCGACCTGCGTTATTTTACCTTGATCAAAAATCACGACTCCGTTTGGAATTGTTTGGCCATTACCAATACAAACAGTTCCTCCGACGAGGGCGATGGGTTTAGTTTGCTCTTTTCCCGGTAAGGGGTTTTGAGCAAAGGCCGAAAATCCAATGGCCATCAACCCGATCCATTTTGGGATTAAATTCCATTTTTTCATATCCATTATTCTTTTTCAGTGGATTGGTTAATCATACGGAGGGTCATGTCCAAGGCTTCGGACGAAATTCCCCCAAATTCTATCAAAGTATCACAATGTACATGCAACGAGTTGCCCATTGGTCGCGCGCGTTGAGTAGGTGCGCCAGTTGTTTTGGCTGAAATCATTTTTTGAACAATTCGCTGCCGCTCTTGTTCGGCCTCTTGCCGCAAGACTTCGTCCCGCTCACTGTCAAAATATATTGTTCCATCAATAATAGTTTTTTCAGGACGAGCATAAACGGAGAGAGGATTGGCATTCCAGACCACAACATCACCGTCTTTGCCTTCTTTCATCGAGCCAAGTCGGTTATCTAAATGCAACATTTTAGCTGGATTCAAAGTGATGGTTTTCCAAGCTTCTTCCTCCGATAGGCCTCCGTATAATACGGTTTTAGCGGCTTCTTGATTTAGTCGGCGGGCCATTTCGGCATCATCTGAATTAATCGCTGTTAAAATGCCAGCTTTATGTAGTAAGGCGGCATTGAACGGAATTGCTTCTTTTACCTCCATTTTATAGGCCCACCAGTCAGAAAAAGTGGATGCGGCTGCATTGTGCTTCTTCATTTGTTCCGCTACCTTATATCCCTCTAAAATGTGAGTGAATGTATTCACTTTAAAGCCCATTGAATCGGCCACATTCATCAACATATTGATTTCAGATTGAACGTAGGAGTGACATGTGATGTGGCGTTTTCCTTCCAAAATTTCCACCAAGGCTTCAAGTTCTAAATCACGGCGCGGTGCCAGGACTCCAGATTTGTTTTTTAACCCATTGTATTGCGCCCATTCTTTTTGGTAAGCTTTAGCGCGAGTAAAGGCATCAAACATCACCTGTTCAACGCCCATGCGGGTTGCCGGGTAACGATCGGGTGTGGATGGGCCGTTTCCACGTTTTACGTTTTCACCTAAAGCAAATTTAATGAATTCAGGTGCTTGTGGGATTTTCATGGCCTCCGGCGATTCTCCCCATTTCAATTTGACCAAGGCTGATTGTCCACCAATGCTGTTGGCAGAACCATGAAGTAGTTGAGAAGTTGTCGTTCCACCAGCCAATTGACGGTAAATATTAACGTCTTCAGAATTGATTACATCGCCTTGGCGGACCTCGGACGATACGGTTTCGATTTCATTAATAGAAAATAGCGCAATATGGGAGTGCTCATCAATAATTCCCGTGGTGACATGTTTTCCCGTCCCATCAATTATCTTAGCATTGGTCGCGGTTAGATTTTTGCCAACTTTTGCAATTTTTCCTTTATCCAATAAGACATCCGTATTGGATAGTATTCCCTCTTTTTCGTTGGTCCAAACCGTCGCATTTCGGATTAGGATTGTTTCTTGTTTGGGTTTTTCCTTGGCACCGAAGGCGGTAAAAGGGAAAATAACATCTCCCACTTGTGGGACTTCTGGACTTTTTTTCGTTTCTGTGGCTAGAGCTGATTTGGAGCCTTGGATAGTCGCCGACCAATTGACGGATTTTCCATCGCCATCAAATCCTTTCCCTTGCCATTTTTTTTGCGCGTAATACCCACTCAATCGAATCGTTTTCCCTTTCACTACATAGGAAATCGTAGCCAATTGGCCATCGATGGTCACCTTTGGGGTTATTTTGGTTGAATCTGCTAATAAAATTTCATGGTTTAAGCGGTCTGATGCTCCAGTAACTTTCCATGTCCCTTGTTGATTTCCAACCAGCAGGGCGTAATCTCCACGCCAGTCTGCCGGATCCATGGCTTGAATCTCATACACTTGACCTTGGACCCAATTCTGTAAAATTTTCGTATTAGACTCGAAAACGTCATCCGATGCGATAAAAAAGTTAGCAAGTAATCCTTTTTTTATTGAGCCAACGAATTGATCTACCTTCATAAGTTGGGCAGGACGTTGGGTGATTGAGGCCAACGCTACATTTTTTGGAAGGCCATACTGGACGGCTTTGCGCAGGTTGATCCAGAAGTCCTCGGTCTTTTTCAAATCACTAGTCGTGATTGCAAATGGGATACCGGCTTGATGCAAAAACGCCAAATTTTTAGGAGCCAACTCCCAATGCTTCATGTCGGTCAACGACGTGCGTTCCGCGTCATAAGGATCTTCCACATCATACGCCTCTGGGTATTGAATGGGTACAATGAGAGGGGCTTGTGTGGCTTTTACCTCACTTACTTTCTGGTATTCATCGCCTGAGGTTTTGATAATGAATTGCATGCCAAACTCGTCACCAATGCGATCTACCCGCAGGATCTCCAGCACATTTCGGGCATCAAATAATTGGGGTAGGTTTCGCTGGGTATAGAGTGTCTCGAGCGAAATATTCCGCTCTTTCGCTTGTCCTCCGTTGGCATACCATTGTGCATCATACAAGGTTTGGCGTAAAAGGGCTACGCTACCCATGAGCGAAACTGGAAAGGTTTGTGTCGATGTCCCCTTATCTAAGGAAAAATGCTGACCAACTTTAGTCTGTAGCAAATTCAGTTGTTCTGATGTATTACCCAGTGCTACCAACGCCGAGGTGCCTCGGGCAATTCCATCTTTCACGTGAACGATGGCTGAGCTGAAGCCCTGTTTACGTAATGCCTCGGCTTTAGCCGCTTGAACGGTAAATACCTCAGCGGCTTGAACCTCGGGATGAATGGATTGATTCCAGTTGTAGGCTCCTTTTTTTTCCGAGTCGAATTGGGTTTGGTAAAAACTGCGGCCACCACCCCGGGCACGTTTTATCTCGGGCATACCGTAGTCACCGTAGGCTTCTACGAGTCCTGGGTACACGTGTTTTCCTTTCAAATCAATTATTTGTGTACCGGCAGCTACAGGGATTTCTTTGCCGATAGCTTCGAATTTACCATCTTTTATGATAAACATGGCATTTTCTAACACCGTTTCAGCATCAATGTGCAGCATGGCATTTTTAAACGCGACAAGGGTAGGCCGTTGGTCTTGTACCCCGTTGGGTTTAAAAGTAACCTGAGCCATCCCATCGCTTACCGAAGCCGCCCAGAACAGGTAGCCTAACAGGATAAAACGTTTTTTCATTTGGAACGAGAGTTTAGTGAAAATATACACGCAATATGCGTCATCCTCTGCATCTTTCAAAGGACTATAGGGTCTCTTGAACGGATTTGGCGACGAGGGTCCGAATTTTACGTACGATTATTTTATTTATTTCTATGGGTTCATGCCACATTCCCTTAATTTTGCACCTTAATCATTTGATATGGAAAAATCACCGGTACTTCGAATTGCGGTTCAAAAATCAGGACGATTGAGCGAGGACTCTCTTCGGCTCTTGAAAGAGTGTGGAATAAAATTTGATAGTGGAAAGGGTAAATTGAAGGCTGAATCCACCAACTTCCCAGCGGAATTTTTATTTTTACGAGATGATGATATTCCGGGATATGTTGCGGACGGTATCGCTGATGTGGGTATAGTGGGTGAAAATGTTTTGGTGGAAACAGAGAAACAGGTCGAGGTAGCCCTTCCCTTAGGTTTTTCGAAATGCCGACTTTCTGTCGCTATCCCACGGGGTATGGACTACCCGGGTGCGAGCTATCTTCAAGGAAAACGTATTGCGACTTCTTACCCCAAAATTTTGGGTGATTTCTTGAAAAAAGAAGGTATTTCAGCCCATATACATGAAATTTCAGGTTCTGTTGAGATTGCGCCATCCATTGGGTTGGCCGATGCAGTTTGCGATATTGTATCCTCAGGTTCTACGTTGCTTAGTAATGGTTTAAAAGAAGTTGAAGTGATCTTTAAGTCACAAGCTGTTTTAATTTCTACCCTTGGACTTGCAGAACCCAAAGCCGCTATTCTCACCAAATTATTATTTCGAATCAATGCGGTTCAATCGGCCTCTTCGTTCAAGTATATTTTGTTGAATGCGCCGAATGATAAATTAGATGCCATCATTTCTTTTCTTCCAGGCATTAAAAGTCCTACGATCGTTCCCTTGGCTCAGCCCGGTTGGTGTTCGGTTCATTCGGTCATCGAGGAATCTGCGTTTTGGGAAAATATTGAAGCTTTACGGGAAGCCGGTGCCCAAGGAATTTTGGTTATACCCATAGAAAAAATGATTTATTGATATGCAAATTTTTGAAAATCCCCTAAGGGAAGTCTGGCCTGAACTACTTCAGCGGCCGTCTTTCCAAGGTGCAGAACTGGAATTAAAGGTTCAGGAGATCTTGAATCAAGTGAAATTGGATGGGGATGAAGCCATTTTAAGTTTAACGGAGCGTTTTGACGGTCACCGGCCCACTCAGTTGGAGGTTCCTGCCGTCGAGTGGCAAGCTGCGGCGGCAAGTTTGGATGAGGACCTAAAGGCTGCGATTGATCAAGCATATGCCAATATTCGGTTATTTCATCAAGCGCAAACGTCTGAAGTGGTGAAAATCGAGACGATGCCGGGTGTGGTGTGCTGGCGCAAGTCGATTCCTATTCAAAAGGTGGGTATTTACATTCCCGGAGGAACAGCTCCCTTGTTTTCTACCGTTCTGATGTTGGGAGTTCCGGCTCAATTGGCGGGTTGTCCCGAGATTGTTCTATGTTCTCCAAGTCAACATCCCGCGATCTATTACGCGGCCTCCAAAGTAGGTGTAACTCGGGTTTTTCGTATGGGCGGTGCGCAAGCTATTGCTGCCTTAGCCTACGGGACATCGTCAGTTCCACAAGTTTCTAAGATTTTTGGGCCGGGTAATCAATTTGTCACACTGGCCAAACAAATAGTCAATAAGGAAGGTGTTGCGATTGATATGCCCGCCGGTCCTTCTGAGGTGGCGGTTTGGGCCGATCATTCTGCAAACCCTGTTTTTGTTGCCGCAGACTTACTTTCTCAAGCCGAACATGGGGCGGATAGCCAAGTTGTTTTAGTATCCACGGATCGTGACTTGGTGGATCGGGTTGTTTTAGAAGTTGCTAAGCAAGTCGTTACTTTACCCCGCCGCGCATTGGCAGAGGCGGCTCTTATTCATTCCAAAGCGATCTGGTTTGCTGACCCGCAAGATGCTTTAGATTGTGTAAATGCCTACGCTGCAGAGCATTTAATACTTGCTCTCGAAAAGCCTGATTCAGTTCTCGATCAAATTACTGATGCGGGATCTGTTTTTGTCGGTCATTTTACCCCCGAATCATGCGGTGATTATGCATCTGGTACCAACCATACCTTGCCAACAAGTGGTTTTGCACGGGCCTACAGTGGGGTCTCTTTGGATAGTTTTGTTAAAAAAGTGACCTTTCAAGAAATTTCGCCAGCGGGTCTTCAGCAGGTTGGGCCAATCGTTGAAACCATGGCTACTGCAGAATCGCTCACGGCGCATCAACGTGCGGTTCGGGTCCGGCTTGACTCATTGTTAACGGATTAATTTGTTTTTTACACCAAGATATATGGGAGCTTGATGCACAGGCTCCCTATTTTTTTTAGCGACGATGCACCCTTATTTTACTGATTTAGCAGCTGCCCTTTCCAGAGAAAAAAAGGCAGATCAAACGAGTTTTCAAGAGAAATTTCAACAAAAATCTTTGCAAGAGCGGCGACTTACGGGCTTGTTGTGGCATCCCCTTGTGATTAAACAAGTGGATCCGACTTGGGGCGACTACATTCTGGTCACGGTTGAGCGCCCTAAATTTCAGGAGATTCCGAGCGGTTGGAAAGCAGGTATGGCGGTCCAACTGTATAGTTTAGCCGAACCTGATGAAAAGCCAATTGAGGGTACTTGGCAACGTGGCGCGGGTAATCAGGGGGTTGTTTTTTTTAAATGTGAAGCCTTGCCTGATTGGACGAGGCAAGGTAAGCTGGTTCTGGAGGCGTTATTTGATCACCATGCCTATACCGTTATGGAGGAGGCGATGCACTATGCGAATCAAAAAATAGAGGAATCCGAGGTCATTCGCTACCTTATCTCGCCGGAGTCTTGTGAATTTCAAGGTCATTCCCAACCTTTAGCTTTAGGAGATGGTGTTAATCCTAGTCAGCAGCAGGCCATTCAAGCCATGGTAGGTGATGATCCGATTGTAGCCATTCAAGGGCCCCCAGGTACCGGAAAAACAACCACATTAGTCGAAGGAATTCGTTATTTGCAAGGAAAAACGTGGGTTTGTGCACCAAGTCATACGGCTGTTGATGTGATCACAAGTCGGTTAGTTGCGGCTGGAGTGAAGGTAGTACGTGTCGGTTTGCCTGAGCGTATGACACCGGATTTGTGGGCCGTTTCGCTAGATCGCCTAATTGAGGTTCACCCGACCAATCAACAGGTGAAGAAAATTCGGAAGCAAGCCCGCGAATATAAACGGATGGGCCATCAATATAAGCGTAGTTTTGGGGCTTCGGAGCGGAATCAACGTAAACTTTTATTTGAAGAAGCTGCAAGTCAGGATCAATGGGCGCGTGACTTGGAGAAAACGATTGTTCAAGAAATTCTTGCCACCCATACTGTGGTTACTGGCACCTTAGTTGGGATTCGGCAAATTTTTCCATGGATGCCCCAAGCCGATCATTTGGTGATCGACGAAGCGGGACAATCCTTAGAACCCGCCTGCTGGGTGACTATCCCACGCGCGAAACGAGTAATTTTTGCTGGAGATCCTAAGCAGTTACCCCCAACGGTCTTCGACCCCGCCTCCGGTTTGGACAATACCTTGCTCAGTAAAATAATGGTGAGATTGCCCTATCATTTACTGAACATTCAATACCGAATGCACCCACAGATCGCCGAATTTGCTTCCCGCCACTTTTATGAGAGTAAACTCACCTCTGGAGATCATTGGGTTCGTTGGTCCGATAATAGGCCGTTTCGGTGGATCGATACAGCGGGCGCTGGTTTTGACGAAAAATCCCAAGGGACAAGTTGGATAAATCCAGAGGAGGCTCAATGGATTTTCAATCAAATGAAGGTGTATCAGCAGGAGAATCCGTCAAGTAAGCAAGTTGTAATAGCCCCTTATAAAGCTCAAGTTCTCTATTTTCAAGATTTAATCCGGCAAGAGAATGTTTCAATTCAAGCGAGTACGATTGATGGGTTTCAAGGTCAAGAGCAAGAAATTATTTGGATTAGTTTAACCCGGAGCAATGCAACGGGTTCCATTGGTTTTTTGGTTGATCTTCGTCGTATTCATGTTGCCATGACACGCGCTCAAAAGCAGCTGAATGTAGTAGGGGATAGCGCGACTTGGGGGCAGCATGACTTTTTTAGTCAAATTCTTGATTATGTGGAAGGTATAGACGGATATCAGACGGTTTGGGAATTGACAAACTAGTTTGGAGAATTTCCATTTTCTGAATAAATTACTGGTGTAAACAAAAGGTACAGGCTTTATTCAACGCGATCTTATTTTCGAAATGGCAACCAAAAAAAACAAGAAGTTTACCACCATGCTATTTTTAGCCACCCTGGGTGCTGTTTTTGGGTATGGAATTGGGTACATTTTGGGTAAATCATGGGACCTTCTGGGTCATGTAGTTTGGATCTGGGTTTTCATTTCAGTTCCCTTTTTATATTTCCTGGCCATCGCTTGGCATGAGCTAGGCCATGCATTAGCTGGACTAACGGTAGGGTTTGATTTGCGCGTTTATGTAGTGGGGCCATTTTATTTTGAGAAAATTAGCCAGAAGTGGAAGTTTTCTTGGAATAAAAAAACAAATTTATCGGGTGGCATGGTGATCGCATTTCCAACGCAAACGCACGATATCGCGGATTCGTTTCAACGATTTGTATTGGGCGGTCCATTGTCTAGTTTCTTGGGTGTTCTTGTTTTTGGGGGCATCGCGACTCTGGTTCAAGATACACTAAGGCTTATGTTTGTTTTATTGGCATTTTTTCATCTGCTCTTATTTTTCGCCACCGCCATTCCGTTTAGGTCAGGTGGTTTTTTTTCCGATGGGAAGCGATTCTTGCGCTTAAGGAAAAATAGTCCAGTTCGAGATTTGGAAGCGCAATTTTTGTCGTTCATGACCTTGACCCAACAGGGGATTCTACCTCGAAATTGGCCAAAGGAGGATTTAAATCAAATGATGCGTTTGGCCAATGAGTTACATGATCCCTATTTAGTATACATTACATCCTATGCTTTTCAACACGCCATGGACTGTAACTCTGCGGAGGATGCCTATCGTTTTTTATTGGATTATATAGACCTTAAACATGAACTGCCCGATTCATTTCAAACCATGGTATGGTTGGATTCCGCCTATTTTCATGCATTTGTTCGAAAAGATTGGGAAAAAGCGGAGGAGGATCTGGCTAAATTCAGTGAAATTCCGTTCATTCCTAAAAGTTACATCGATGCAACCCGTGCTGAGATAGCTTGGGCAAAAGGAGATTTTAATGCATTTGAGCATTGGAAGTCCCAGTCGTTGCAGAAACTCCCCGAGATGTTGGATAAAAGTCAGGCTGCTGTTATAAACGAACGTTTTTCCTTACCTCGAAATTAGTGAACCCATTCCCACATGAAAAAATTAGGTAGTATTGTCCTCGGTCTATGTTTTTTTGCTGGCTTAGCGGCTGGGTGTACCTCTGAAGGTAAACTGGAAAACAAAACCCCTTCATTTACCCTAATGCCTACGGATACATTTCGATTCAATCACTTTGTGGATTGCAATATGGCGAGTGCTTGGGTAGGGGACACTTTTCGGATTTTTCCTGGGAAATACGGGGAAGATCCGGTTTGGGGGCATGCACTCGACCTAAAGTACGCCGAAGGAACAAGTCCGGATGAAGTGTTCAGTACACCAACTGATCAATACAAATCACCCAAAATGCCCGTTAATGCACCCATTGGTCAGCCTGGGCTTCATGGGGCAGTTTGGTTTGAGTCGGTTTACCAAGATTCGAAGGATCCAACAGGAAAAACATTGTATGCGCTTTATCATAATGAAAATTACCCCGAGACTCTTCCGTACAACGCCAAAACAGGTGAAGGGTACATCGACAAAAATTGGCCACTTGGCTTGACGGATCGGATCACCCCGGCTGCGGTTCCCCGAATCGGCATCATGAAATCAACCGATGGAGGAAAGTCTTGGGAAAACAAAGGCATTATTTTAGAGGACCTTCAAGATCGTATGATCCTCAAACCTTTCAATACATCCAAAACTTTTGCCGGAGGAGTGGGTGATCCTTCGGCGGTAGTTTCGGGGGATCATCTGTATGTTTTTTATGGAGAGTATGGATATCCTGGAAAATTTGATTCTAAAACGTATGATCCCGATACAGAATGGCGCGGGCAGTGTATTAGTGTAGCCCGCATTGCTTTAA
>Ga0075154_10000451_pt1 | contig 34546 bp, 42 predicted proteins | sample JI71714BDNA_FD_70965 | JGI IMG/M metagenome (GOLD analysis project Ga0075154, IMG submission 70965) | Wastewater effluent complex algal communities from Wisconsin, to seasonally profile nutrient transformation and Carbon sequestration -... | ecosystem: Engineered > WWTP > Effluent > Algae...
CGATTATAAATTAGATTGAGAAAATAAACACAAAACAGGAGTTACATGTCAATCACAGCACTTGAGCCCGTGAGAGGCTTTAAATGTCCCATTTCTTTTGACACAACCGAAAACCCCGTTTATCTAAAGGGCTGCGAGCACTTTTTTGACAGAGCGGTAATCGAAAACTGGTTTAGAAGCAAATTTGCAAACGCAGATGCCGCACCATGTCCGATGTGCAACAGGACGTATAGCATCGTTAAGTTTCTAACCGAAGGCAGGGAACAAGCAATTGCAAGAATGTTTGAGCGTATTTTGATCGTGCCTCTTGTGACGCATGAGATAAACCGCAAGCTGGCTAAGTGGGAAAATTACAATTACCAGATCGTTGCGCGTGAGCAGCATCTTGAAAAACAAAGTCAAATAATTGAATCTCAAAGACAACAAATTGAGGTGATTAAGCAAGAAATCGATCAACTGCGTGAAGTTAATAAAACTCAAGCTGTGTCTATCGAAGGCTTGAAGACGGATCATGAAGCACTGAAGGTTAAATATAAAGAAAAAGAGCATAACTTAAATAAATTAAAATACAACGAAAAAGTCTCAAACTATGCCATGGGTATTATAGGTGTCGTCTGCATTCCAGCTACTTGTATCGCTCCCGCTGTCGGCGCTGGTATGTTTGTTGTTACAGTACTCGGATGTGTTGCGGTTAAATCCGCAAATGACTCCTCCTCAGAATCTACAGATCTTACAGTGAAAAAACAGCAATAAGGAAAGAAAATGGTATCAACGAATTACTCACCCTATTTCCAACCCCTACCTTCACAAGAAGTAAGGGTTATGCCTTATGTAGAGCCACCATTTTTACCCACTACTGGAGAGGCTGTTCTTCCATACAAAGAATATACGGTTCAAGATGAGGCGGGGACATACACAGTTAATGTAAATTTGTTACACACTCCAGGTTGTATAACAATCGAACATGTTGCTAATGGTAATTTATTGATGCGTATACAAATAATTAGAGAAAAAATTTTTGATGTAAAATCAACGGAAGAATATCTTTTGTTGTCATATAAATATACTGAATTGTATGAAAACTATTATAATCTTTTAAGTGCAAAAAGAGATCTAGAGCATCAAAGATGGCTTGAGCGGGCAAACAATCAGCCGATTATTATAATCGGCGATTTCGTAGTAAAACATGGAACGAACATTGCCATTGCAACGAAAAACGCTTTGATTGCCACTGGAGAGACGGTGGCAAAAACGGCGAGAGTAGCAACGGAGAATATTTCAAAGCTTGTTTTTTTTTGTTCTTATGCGCTTGTGCGTGTCAAACCCTCGGAAGGCAATGGAGGCTATTGCCAGCACAGGAAGCAGATGGATAAGGGAAAGTATGTGCAATTCTATTTCCAATCGATTCTTGAACGTCAAAACACCTTCAAGCAGGATTCACAAAATACTTCCCGCTCTTCTTCTCTTATCGCACAATTACTATGCAACGAGAAAAAAATGTAAAGACTGATTGAATTCAATTCATTTCATTAATCTTTGTAGGGGTCAAAGGTTGTATCATCAGCCATACAAACTCCTATTGGTGTGAGAGTATGCAAAATCTTTATTGTTCCTTCGTGCGCTTTGAGGACTTCTCCAATCCTTTTGTAGGCGTACGGTGATTCGTCAAGATCGCCTCCACGCACTTCGACGCCAACTCGTTTAATCCAGGCATCATGCTCGTCTCGTTTGACAAGTCCTTCTGTGAGCATTTTCCCTGTTTTGCGGCATTTTTTCCCTTTGGCTTGATTTCTTCCAAGTAGACGCCCTGCTCCATGGATTGTCGAATTAAGAGCCTGTGTACTATCAGGTGATTCGATTCCTTCAAGTATGACGGAAACATCCCCCATAGAGCCTCCCACAAAACCTCTTTGACCTGGGAATGAAGGTGTAGCTCCTTTTCGGATAACCCACAAATCTTTATCAAAATGTCTTTCTTTCCATGCAAAGTTATGGTGATTGTGACACTCATCAAGTATCCGCGCTCTAAGTATTTTGGCAACACGGTCACATACCCAATCTCTGCCAGCGTAAGCATATCTACCAGCGAGTTCCATGCATTTAAGATATTGCTCTCCGAGGTCTGAAGTTTCATCAAGAACGACCGGCACTGCGTGGATTCCATCTTTACCTCCTGCTGCTTTTATGAAATGAGTGCAGATACTATGCCCAAGACCGCGCGAACCGAAATGAACACCAATCCAAACCCTATTAAGCTCATCCGTAAAGATATCCACGTAATGATTTCCACTACCCACGGTACCAAGCTGAGCTGCTGCTTTATCTTTAAGATTTCGGAGAATTTCCAATTCGTCCCAGATGGGTTCATCCAAGACACTATTCTCCACTTTCTCGCTGTTTATTCTACCAACTCCAAACGATATATGTTTTTGTACTTCATTCATTGTCCTATAGATGTTCGCTTTAAGTGTCTGCGCATCGCAATCGCACAGCACAGCCTTGTTACCGCAGGCAATGTCAAAACCGACACCATTAACACAGATGCGTCCTTCATAAGCAATAACGCCACCAACGGGCACACTATAACCGATATGGTGGTCAGCCATGAGAGCGCCATACACAGCTTCATATTTCATCACCTCTTTCATCTGTGACAGTGCTTCTGGCAAAACTTCACCCCATACAGGAATTTGATCTATTATATTCATTTTCTCTCGTTTTTCTGTCTATCTAGCATTTTCTATCTCCTATCGCACAATTACTATGCAACGAGAAAAAAATGTAAAAATTAAAAAAGGTTTTTGTCAATTAATCTCTTTCTTTTTGAATTTGCTTAAGGTAGGATTCGAACCTACGGACCTGAAACACGCTTTTTTTAGAAGCCCTGTTTCAAGTCTGTCCGTGAAAACGGAGTGCAATCAGCCTCTCTGCCACTCAAGCATATTTTATATAGATAAAACCAGGGGGTCCGGAATCAAACCGTCGTATGCTAGCTACCCAAATCTGGCCCATGACAAATGATTTAGTCTAACATCGCAAGCATAACAAATCCAATAAAAAGATCTGCGCACAATGAATATTAAAGATTAAAAAATTTCCGCAGTAGTATGGAAAATATTTATCCAACCCTCGTCGCTGAGAGCCTTCCATATACGTTAACCGCTCCAGTTGAAAAAGTTGCGGAGGCGCATAAGTATACAGTAGTTGTTGATGTAAGTGTAAATCGCTTCTGAGGTATCGCCATAGGTATCTGTGCGCCCGAAAACGCAGCTGTGTAGTTTGCTTGATTGTCTCCAATCGTGAGTCCTAGCGTTGCGCTTGTCGTGCTAATCCCAGCGCTAAGAATTGTAACTGCGCCTGTACATACAAAGTTGCTTAACGCGCTCACATCCCAAATCCCAGCTGTTAAGCTAATACTTGTTACGTTTATTGTGTTTCCCGAGGCTGGGATACTGACATTTGTTCCATTTGCTGTAATAGATTCGCCTAAATAACCGGCGGTTGGAGCCGTTGTTGTAGACCCTGCAATCGTTCCGGCAATTGTTTGTGTAGTGGTATTTATTGTTTTTGACGATCCTGTAAAACTTAAAGTTCGATAATTTGATGTGCCCGCACCTGTTATCACATTAGTGTTAGATGAACTTAAAATTGCTCCAGCTATATTACAAGTCGTTCCAGATCCGATTGACAAACACGAAGCAGTTCCTGACGCAAAATATCCCCCTAAAATAGTTTGAATTCCAGTCCCTGCGGATGTAAAGCAAGCTGTGTTAATCGGTGACGCATCCACATATGTGTTTTCAAAAAGTATATTGCCAGTTGAAGATGTTGAAAAAACACTTCCAAAAATTGAGTAAAAAATTTCAATAGTTGTTGAGGATGTAGCGCTTGCGGTTGTAGAGCCTCCAGAATTGTTAAAATTTACATATCGCAACGACATTCTTCCGGCTGATGAAGCTGTAAAAATACCAATTCCCGTCGTGCCAAGATCGCCCGAGCAGTTTTGTATATTTATCGCAGAGCTTGAGTTAGAAGATGAATACGTTATACCTGTGTTATTTGTAAAATTAAGATAGCAGTTTTGAAGATTGACGACAGAAGCAGCGGATCCGGTGACGGCTAGCGCGGCGGCTGAGTTAGTTTGCAGTTGTACGCCTGAAATTGTGACCGTTCCCGCTTCTGATAACGTACAAGTACCTTGAATAATTACCTTTCCCGTGCCATTTAAAGAACTGTCAGAACCAAAAGCAGTGATATTGACTCCGCCTTTTAATGAAAAATTGCCTGTATATGTGCCAGGTCTTATAGAAATCGTGTCGCCAGATGACGCGCTTGCGAGTGCGGACGGTAGTGTTGTATGCGTGCCATTTGCTGCGGATGCGTCTACAATAAATTTTGAGGGTCCGTAGTTGTTTGTTGATAAGGCGTGTGTGAATGTCATATAATTTCTTTACAAAATTGGGGTTGAGTCTTGTTCGTATATCAATAAAAAGACCGTTACTAGGAAGACTGACATCATAATTATTTCCGCAGATGGCATGTGCTGACCTCGTGTTTTTCTCTTATGATATAAAAAATACAGGTAATATGTTGTGTCCGTTAATAACTAAGCTAGATTGTGTTATAGTAGGCAAAGCGCCAAAAGTGTTATCGTAATAAAGATAATTTGCTGGAGCCGCGGTATCTGCTGTATCTATCGGCAATGCAGCAAAATTTAAGAGAGTAGAGGGAAACTTTCGAAATACTGGCGTTCCTCCGTCAATCGTGATTCCAAAATAGTACCATCCTGAGGTAATCGAAAAAGAAAGACCTGTCGCTTGTTTAACACCCGTTGCTGCTATGGAAATATTTCCCGAGTCCACTAAAACAGTTGATGGTAAGCCATTTGCAATATTATAAAGACCTAGTCGGATATTGTTAGCCGAGTTTCCGGATGTGAGGATGGCCGCAATTTTTGTATATGACGCGGTGTAGGGAAGATACACTTGAAAAAGGTAAATTCTGTTAGCTGTAGCGATCGTGGTAGAGCCATTTGAAGGACTTAAGGAACCCGTTTGCATGGCTGTCGTTTGCCAAGTCGCAGTGCCTATTGTCGTTCCGGAAATATTTGGAGGAATTATAGAAGGCGTGATCGTTTGATAAGACGGATTTGAAGATGCTCCATTGCTGACAAGTGCTTGCCCTGCACTACCAGGAGAGACATTAGAAATTTTATTTCCTGAGTCGCCGACAAGAGTGTTGTATTGAGTGATGGGGGAATTTAGGCTGTTAGCAGGAGACGACATAAAATCCTATTATGCAAGAATCCAAGTGCCTACAACGCTTACAGCATAGAAAAAGCCATCTGTCGCATTGAATCTCAAAGTTAGAGAATCGCCTATAGCTGTGCTAACAGCCGTTCCAGCAGCAGAAGAAATAATAGAGCCTATTCTGATTTTTTGTGCTGATACAGCTTGCACAATAAGAGCGCCGGCGGTAGTACAGACAAATACAAACAAATCCCCGTCAGACAAACCTGCACTTGCCGGAAGTGTGCGCGTTGCAATTCCATTAACGAACTCTCCCGTATTTAGCGCACTGGTACCGCTTCCGCCAACTTGAGAAAAAGGGGGGCTTTTTATAGTAAGGGTAGAACCAGAGCCTGAAGTCTTGCTACCTGATAAGCCGGCAATCGTCCAATTTCCCGAGCTAGGATTGAGAGCGCTGCCCGAGTCTCCCGTTATCGTCTCTCCTAAGCCTGAGCCATTTACAGAAACAAACCCGTTAGCATCAACAGTAAAACGAGCTGAATCAAAGCTTGCAAGGCCGATCTTTGTTCCGTCGGTTGCGGCGATGGCTTGTGACGCCTGTACTTGAATGGTGGCGGTATTTGAAGAAGTCCCACTTGAGCGAATAGGATTCGTGCCCGCGACTACCACCCCACCGCTAATATTTACTAACCCCGATGCGTCTGGAACGACGGGCGATATTCCGGTTTGCGTTCCAATGCTATCAATAGCTGAACCAGATCCTGATAAGTCAATGGTGATATTTGGAGAAGAGTAGCCGATAGTGATAGTGCCCAAAGGCGAAGTAATAGAGCCGCCTAAAATTTCGGGAGTAGGAGCGGTGTTTCCTGTGCCGATGGGAAGTTTTCCGGCTGCATTCAAAATACCTAAATGCGGATTGGGTGCGTCATTGTCAAAATTTAAATTTTTACCAACTACAACATTGTTTTCAAAACCGCTCATTATGAAACCTTTATGTATTCCCCTGAGACGTTCCAGTTGATAGTTAATCCCGCGACACCTGTGACGCGAAAAATTACATTATTTCCCGATGCTATTAAGGCACTAGAGCTTGTAATTAACGCCGCATCTGCTTGCGTTACAGAATCTGTATCATCGATAACGGTAGAGGAAACACCGTCCGTCCGAACGCAACTGAAAGTGTCGAAAGACGCTCCCGCTGGGGTGGAGGCATTAAATTCTACTACAGAGCAATTGAAAAAAAATGTTGAAGGAGTAGCGCCTAGTGAAAAGGTGAAAAGGTCGGCCGTTGTCGCTCCAACCGTGGTTCCTGTACCTCGAACCTTGTTAGTCAAGACGATATCGACTTCGTTAGCGGTTCCTGTGCCGACCACACCGCCTTTTATTACAATTCCGCTATTTTCATCTTCAGTAGAGTCGGTGCCGTGTATAATAAGGATGTTGGTGGCAGGAACAGCGTTTCCGTCGTCTGTCTGATAAGTGGTGGCTACAGAAGGGGGGACAGGGCCGACAGATAGATCTTTTATGATTTGGCTCATGTCATCTCGCTGAGAGTATAGATAAGCGGAAAGCTCCTGTTCCTCCGGTGCCTTTCACGTAAAATTGCGTCCCCACATCTATAGTAAAATTGGACGCGATCCCATGATTAGCGCGAAAATCTAATACTAGAGCTTCACCGGCCGAAAAAGTCTTCCACGTGGTTGTAGAATTATCCGAAACTTCCACGTCTACATCGCTTTGATTATCAAAAATAGCGATGACCGGCATCGCGGTTAGAGGCGTGCCTAGCGTTTGGAAAGATCCGGTAAAAGCCGCCGAGCGGCTTCTTTCTGTCTCAAACTCAGCTCTTTGGCTAATATTGCTCATGTTTTTCCTATGCTACGTATGAATAAGCCCAGACGGTTCCATTTGAGTAAACGGTGGCTCCAGAGTAAGCGGCCGACAGGACTTTTGAAGCGGCAGAAGCTCCACCACCAACCAAGTTTGTTCCACCGCCCCCAATTGTGATGTTATTAACGGCGGCAGCTCCTCCCACGTCTCTGATGACAAAGGTCCGACCAGCCACTGAGCTAGCCGCTGGCAGCGTCACAGTCAAGACGCCGGCGCTTGTATCACAAGCGATGAAATAATCAGTTCCTAAAACAGTGTAAGGGGTGTCGGCATTGCCTTTTGACGTGACGGGCACAATTAGCCCAGATGCAAATTTTATACTTCCGGTACCCGCTGTCAGATTGATTCGAGACGCTGCACCTGAAGCGGTAAAATTCAATGCGTCAGTAACGTTTTCGCCGGCTGTTAGCGTCATTGAACCATTAGTATTCGTTATAATGGTATCTTTTGCAGCCGCTCCGGTAGCTACAAAATTTACCCCGCCCGCACTTGTGATATTGATAGAGTCGGCGTTAGCCTCTCCTGATGTGATATTTACAGCCCCAGCCGAGGATGATAAGGTTAGATCAGCTGCGCCAGTAACGGTAAAATTTGAAGCTGTGGCAGAATCAAATGAAATGGCTGCGGTGGTATCTACTGTTACCCCTCCACTTCCCGCATTCATGTCTATCCCACCGCCTACGGTTGTGGCATTTAACTGAATCGCGTCCACGGCGGCCTCAGCCCCTGTAATCACTATCGATCCAGCTGTAGATGAAAGGGTTAAGTCAAATGCCCCAGTGACTGTGAAATTGGAGGCAGCAGCAGAGTCTAAAGACAGCGCGCCAGTGGTATCGATTGTGATCCCACCTGTTCCGGCGTCGACATCGATTCCCCCTGCGGCGTTACTGGAAATTATCCGAATGGCATCCGCGGCGGCTTGAGAGGAATTAAGATTTATCTGAAGGGCAACGTCTACGTCTAACCCCCCAGAAGCGGCATCAAAATTAAGAGCGTCTGCGGCGGCTTCGCCAGCACTAAGATTAATACTTCCTGCTGTAGATGAGTTGGTTAAGTCAAAAGCTCCGGTTACGGTAAAGTTTGAAGCGGCGGCAGAATCTAAAGAAATCGCCCCAGTGGTATCGACAATAAAGCCAGCTGTTCCAGCGTCGACGTCGATTCCTCCGGCTGCATTAGAGGTGTTGATGTTGATTGCATCAGCGTTTGCCAATCCCGAGGTAAGTGTGAGACCGCCTACATCTGAGTGAATAAAAACAGAAGCAACACCGGTTCCTTGGTCGACGTATAAATCGATCGTTTCAGAAGTACCGCCATTGGCGTGTAGATAGATGGCTTGAGCGGCGTTTTCTGTTGCTGAAAGGTTTATAGATGAACCGGTGGCGATTAAGTCAATATCTTCTCCGGCGGTTCCGGTCGCTAAAATGTCAATCCCGCCCGCTGAGGATGTGAAGACTAAAGCATCCGCGGCGTTTTGCGTGCTAGTCACCGCGATTTGTCCGGCCGCAGTTTGTGTGATCCCGCCCGTACTTGCCGCCAACGTGATGGCATCGGCTACGCCTTCACCGGCTGAAATATGTATCGATCCAAGAGTATTGACGATATCAGTATCTAGACCAGCTCCGCCACCCGCCGTAATGTCTATACCTCCAGAGGTGGAGGTAATAACGATACCGCTAGCTATAGCCTCTCCAGCGGTCAAGTTGATAGATCCCGCTGTATTGACTAAGTCAATATCTTCCCCAGCTGCCCCGGCCGCCGTAATGTCAATCCCGCCAGCGCTGGCATTAAGTACAATGGCGTCGGCCGCATTCTGTGAAGAGGCAATGTTGATTTGAAGTGCGGCGTCGGCGTCAATCCCGCCCGCGGCTGAAAGAAGGGTAATAGCATTTGCGGCGGCTTCTTCGCCGTTGACAATGACTCTTCCGGCATCACTAGAAAGGGTAAGGTCAATCCCGGCCCCTGTCACATCAAATAAACTAGCTGTATCGGATGTCATAGAAATGGCACCCGTAGAAGTAAAGGTTACTGTACCTGTTGCGCTTAAGTTGGTAAAAGAGCCTTCCCCATTCCCAGCCGCTATTAATTGCGTTACCCGTAGAGGTGTCATCCCAACGTCATTATTTGTTCCCGCTTCCGCCTCGGCTTGGGTGGCTTTTTTAACAAGACCCGCTGTTATTTCGTTCCAAGTCGTACCGCCAGCCAGGGCAACTAAAGCTAGTTTTGCCGGAGTGATAATAGTGGTGTCATCTATACCCGCGATGGCTTCCGCTGCTGTAGCTAACTCAGCAATGCCCGCGACTGATTCCGTGGCTTGTTGAACCGTGGTTTGATTCCAAATCCCTTTACCTTCGTTTGAAAACAAAGTCTGCGTAGTTTCGTTATACCAAAGTTGACCAGGACTAAAATTTATATCGTTAACAGTTGGATCTCTAGTCGAAATAACAGGCACGGGTAAGACGGGAAGTTGGTTTTGATTCACTCCCGTAGCTAGCTGAATCTTAGTCATTTTGAAGCTCCTTGCTAAAGCTTCAAAATTTGTAAGAAGTAGGATTAAGTCAATACGTGTTAACTTTTTTTGTCTTTTTCCTTTAATTTTTTGTTGAGCTTTTCATAATTGTTTATGAAAGCTGGCGCATTTTCTCTTTGCGCTTCCAAGATTGCTCGCCAATAATATTGAGATAAATTTGGATCTTGCCATACCCTATAAGCTGTTTGTGCTGTCTTATAAGCCGCAGGAATGCCAACAGAAGCAGGTAAAGCAACAATAGGAGATTTTATGCCTCCATAAGTTGTTACACCAAATAGTGCAGCTGCTGGACCTTGTAAAATCTTAGAGTATGGGCCTTTTGCCAAGTTGTCCACCCAGTTTGTCATAGCTCGACTTTGATGAATGACGGCCCAGGCTTGTATACCTCCTCGCCAATCTCTCATAGCATTAGGAAATCTTTTTGAAGATTCCATAATTTCATCTCTAACGGCGTTTCTTACTTCATCGATAGCTCTTCTTGCAAAGTTTTGATCACTGCGATTTAACTCAAAAAGTCCTCGATTCCTTTTAGCAGCATTAATTCCATCATATGCATTCATCATAGATCTAACACTGGTTTGACCGTTTTGCAAATCCTTTGTTATACCATCCAATTGTTGCCTAGCTAAAGACGACCTAGGATCAGAATGCAGAAGAAAATTGCTATTAGAAACTTGCATAAGCCTATTTTGCAACCTTGGCACATCGATATTTACGGTATTAGGAATACCATTTCTTCCTCTATTCATAAGTTCGCTAGCATATTGTGGTGCATTTACATTACCCATTAGAGAAAGAGCGGTCCAAGCACCTAATTTTGCTACATCTGCTTTGGATTCACCAAAGCCTAATCCATTAACTACTTCTTTTACTGCATTAGCAGCCGCAGGAATTCCAAGGTTGTTGATTGCAATATTGCGAGCTGTAGGCGCTCTACCTGGGCCAATCATTGATCCTACATCTTCTGTAAATCCCTGAAATTTTTCTTCTCCCTTGGTCTTAGGTTTTGTGTAACCCTTGGAAGCACTTTGAGAAAATTCCTTAATTTCTTCAGAAGTGGGAAAAACTGGACCTTTTCCTTTAACCATTTTTTCCCATTTTTCCGGTCCCACCAATTCCGATATAGCCCACCCTAAAATTCCCCCTGCTTGTGGAAGACTAGATAAAACATCTGTTCCAAACTTTTCTAAATTTCCTACCCTTCCTAAAATTTGTTCTCCTAGTCTTGAAGCGTTGGAGGCTATATTTCTAGTAATATATCCTAGAGCACTTTCATCTTTGGTTGGATCAGGTTCCCCTTGATAAGTTTCAGGAGTTTGAAAATTTCCCCATTGAGGTTTTTCCCCTTCTGGAGATTGAGCATCTTGAAAATCTCCCGGAATTTCTTCATTTAATTCCTGTTGCTCGTTTGGAATTTGTTGAATCGGAAGAATTGGCACTTCTTTTTCAAGGATGGGTTTTTTAGCTTGCCTTATCTCTTTTTGAGGAGGAGTTTGGTTTTGAATGTTTGGTCTTTGAAAAGAATCCCAAGAAGGACTTACCATATCCTTTTTCCTCCATTATCCGACGCCCATTGTGCATGTTCTTTTGGAACGAATGTAATATTTCCGTTGGGATCAAAAAAAGGAACAGTTCCTTCTGGAACAGCTTTTATCTCAGACATTTTGACAAACTCATTATTCAATCTATCCACTTGAGGTCTAACTTGATCGAAAATTCTCTGTTGAAAATCTTTAGGTAAGGGCTTGTCATAATCTAGAGCATCTTTTTGCTGCCTACGCATTTCGTCGTAGTAAATTTCTTTCATTTCACCCAGCTTTAACATGTTGCTGGCAATCATTCTTCTACCATCAGGACTATTCAGCAACGTAGGAACTGTTTTTAAAAAGTTATCGACTTCGACCTTAAGAATTCTGTTTCCATAAGTTTCTGGAAGTCCTTTTAAAAGGTCTAAGCTTAATTTATTATATAGTTCTGAGGATGGATCTTCCAAAGCTCCAAGGGGTATACCCAAAGTCTCTAAAAAAGCAGCTGCGGGTGCAGAAATTAAATCTCCATCACTAGCTACTTTTTGCATTTGCAATAATCTTGGCTTTGTTTCTGTTTCAAAAGCTTTATATTTATTTGTTGTTTCATTTATAAATTGCTCTTGAGCTTTATAAGAGCTTTCAACGCTTTTTTGTTTTCTTTCTAACTTAGCTCCTGTTAGCTTTGCTTCAGCTTCTGCGTTTTCTTTGCTTACGCCATAGTCTGTCAATAATCTATACTGATCTACTTCATCCAAATCGTTATATCCAGGGGTTTTTCTAACCTCTTGAATTCTTGCAAGTTGATCAGGATCAATTGGTTGACTAGCTTGGGTTTTTCTAGGTTCCATTTGTGGTCGAGAAGTTAACTCGGCTAACTTCACATTATTTCCGTATGATTTTAAAGATCCTTTTTCCAACCCTCTTTTTGCTTCTAAGTCGGCTAAAATAGCTTGATTTTGCAATTTTTCTGCATAAATTTGATTTTGTTTCTGTTTATTCATTCCCGATTGAATATATTGATCATAAATATGCTTGGCAATGTCTGGCCGTCCACTTAAAGATTGATACAATCCTATCTGTTTGCTTTCTTCATCTAAATTTGGATTTGATAAAATATCTTTTGCTTGCATAAGCTGTTTTTCCAGTTGCCCGCGTTGATACTCTTGTTGCATGGCAGGCACAGCGGTTTGCTGAAAAGCATGGGTAAGAGCTGGAAATAATTGATTACCAAAGGAAGTGTGTGGAGCATATTTATCGGGAAGTGTGTAGACCATTAGAAACCTCCAAAGCCTGGTAATGATCCAAAAGTGCCTTTATATCCTGATTGACCGCCAACGGCAAATGGATTCATGCTTTGTGTAACTGTTGAGCCGCCCTGAGTAAGTCCCTGAAGTCCGCCCATTAGTCCATTCACAGCCGCTCCGCCTGCTGGCCCTCCAAAAATTGAAGCTGCTACGGTTGCTCCCATTTTTAAAGCCTCTCCACCAAATCCTAATTGACCCTGTTTTCCTGGGTCGTAGACATTTTCAAATGGTCTTGCCCCCAGACCTCTGTTTACCGACTGGTTGTATTGATTGAGATAGTCATTAATCGATTGTCGCTGATACTGTTGTTTCATGGCTGCCAATTGCGCTTGCAAATTCGATCCTGCCGAACTTAAAGCCTGACCAAAGCCTGAAGTCATCAAACCTGACCCCATTGCATTCAACCCACCAAACCGTTCTGCTAATCCTGGCACGATTTGCTGATTAAATTGATTCAAATAAGGCTGTTCAAAGTTTTTATATATATCTGATTCAGGGTTAAGGTATTGCTGCAATATTCCCATTGCATTTTGATACCCGCCCGCATTCTGTTGAGTGCGTTGAAGATCTTTTGAAAGTAATCTTTGCTGTTCAGGAGTGTAATTTGAAATTTTCTCCCAACTTGGATCGCGCCTCTCTTCCCAGAAAAATCCCATACACACCTCTTTTATTTTTCAAAGTAGAAAAGAGCTGGTTAATTGTCTATGAAGTCTTTACGTATTCTGCTGTGATGTAGGCTTTGGTAAGTGTTAATTGGGTAGAGCCATTGACAAGATAGATATTCGTATCGTTCATATCAATTTGAATACTTGAAGTTAAGACAACATTTACATAAGGCAATGGAAGTAAAAATCTATTGATATTTGTAGCTGTTCCCTGCATAAGGGTTAATTCTGTAATTCCCACAATGTTGTGAGGAAATGACAAAACAGCTCCAGGAGCAATGGGGCCTCCATTCAAAGCGACCATGTCAAATTCTTTTCGGTAGACATCTCTAAACTTCTGAGGATTTCCAGGAGTGAAAAATTGCTTAAAAGTGGCAATTTCAATTGGTAAATAAAGCCCTCCCTCTTTGGTGTTTAAGATGCTCGCCATACGCTTTAAATAAAGCTGTATGATCTCATTAAACTCGTCCTGTTTATCTGGAAAGTCTAAAGAAATGGGTAGCTGATTAGATATGAGGGATAGATTAGATCCAAACATTAGAAAATGAGTTTCCCTCCTTGTCTGGCGTAAAAATTGATCGCATTCAATACCCAAGTCTGTTGGTGAGTTGCTAAGGTGTTCATGAGGTTATCATCATAGGTCATTTGAATGCGGATAAATTGACCCACAATCGTGCAAAAGAATCGGTGCCACGCGATATCTGAACTGTTTATAGCGTCATTTCCGTAATACGGAGCTGTTAAATAGGTCTCTAGTGACGAATTTCCAATTTTTACATTTCCGGCCAAGGCTAAAAAAGTGTTCGTGTATAAGTTGACACTCATTGACGAGCTATTAGTCGTGTCCATCAGAAAATCGATGTAAGACATCTTTATTTGCTTTCCAGCAGGAGTGTAAGGATTAAAATCTTTTGTCTGTACGTTTAACTTTGGCAAGAGTGTGATAAGCCCACCTCCTACATAAGAAGCAGAAGAAGAAGGTGTAAAAGAAAAATTGTTCACATAGATTTGTTGTGTAAAGTCCCACTTGTAAAGCCCTAAAGTGTTATTATCTATGTATTTAGCTAAATAAATTTGATTGTTTAAATCAGTCGATATTGGAGAACCTGCATTTAAAAACGTTAACCCTGTTATGTAAATACTTTCGTCATTGTCTAGATTGTGATTGGGCACTACAAGTTGAATGGGGGTAGTGGTCAAATCTATGGATTTTATCGAGATATAAGGATCGTCAGGAGTGTTATATCCATAGTAGTGGATAAATCCCGCCTGGTTGCCTATCACAATTCTTGGAAAAAGTGCATAATTTGATACAGTATCCCACGTAATATCGGCATCGTCCCATGTAATATCTGTAGAGTCCCATGTAATACCTTCAGTGGGCTGAAGAGTGCCAAAGACTGTAACATTATCTCTAAAAAGCGCGTAAGTGTTGTTTCTGTAGTTGTATACGATGACTTTATTGGGAAAATATTGATCAGTAGTCGAAATATCCGAATCGTTGAAACACCAATAGACAAGTTCTTTTTGAAAATCTCGGATTCCTTGAACGCGCTGAGGTCCATCTTGTGTGTTTTTGATCTCAAAAACTAAATCCGGTACCGCTTCGTCTATGCGAGACACGGTCACCGCGTTAGATTGTATAATCGCTCTATCTCCAACCGCCAACACTCCCGAATCAAATAGAGTGGGTGAAAATGTACTTTCTGACCCAAAATCAGAGCTGATACGTTCAAATAAAAAAGGAGACCCATATTCTCCCACATAGCGCAATTGCCAAGTGGATCTTTCGAAAAATACAATCAAGGTGTTTTTAAAAAATACGACTGAAACTATTTGTTCTGAGGTAGGTGCATCTGCAAAACCCCCTTTTCCAAAAATGTCACTTCGCCATGCATCCGCTTGTAAAGGGTTTCCTTGTTGTGAAAATCGCACACGATTGAAGAAATTGGGAGCTGCGGCACCGTAAGCTAAGCCCTCAATTGTGTTAAAAGCTAACAGTCTGCCGTAATAGGGGATTAAACAGCGAGCTTCAAGAAGAAGTGTTCCAGCTGCATCTAACTGAGGTGCAAAGTCTGTAAAAGTGGTGCCGTCTTGCGTATATCGCATAGGTGAACCGGCGCTATCTACGAAATTTGTGACAAAAAACGTTCTTATACTAGAATCTGCGCCTTGATAATTCGTCGACCAAAAAAAGTCATCGTCTCCACCGTCCCATGTATAGGGATCTATGGAATTGAAATTATTGGCTGAAAAATTATAAACATACTTAGTATCAAAGAATAATGATTGCTCATTGTTAATATTAGAAAGTTCCCTGGATTTGATTCCCATAACAGGAAGGTTAGGATAATAAGCCATGCTAACCGTAACGGCAAGTAAACCTCCTGAAGGCGCAGAAGCAGAAAAAATAAGAATACCTGTACTATAGTTGATGTAAGCCGCTGTGATATTTCCAGCTGTTACCGTCATAACTCCTGTGCTATTGGCATTTGTTAGGGTTTGCGCTCCTATGGTCACCGTGATCGTAGTGAGCGACCCCAATTCAACGCTAGCGTTTGGCTCTGTTGCTAGAAGTCCTAATTGTGTAAAAAGATTGATGCCGTTGACGTAACTTCCTGCAATATAAGTGGTGTTTCCAGCAGCAGCTACTAGAACACGTCTTAATCTGCCTGTTGCGCCTACCTTCTTAATGCATTCTCTTTTCTTTACGCGACTTCTCCAGCAATACGCGTTTTCTAATACAGGAAAGGCTTTATCTGGGATTAGATAAGGTTTTCGATCGGATTGTAATCCTGCGTCTGGCCCAGCAATGCTAAATGGTTGGAGAGGTTGCATTTAATTGCCTATAGCAAACCAAGAAAATGGAATACCAAATGGTGAAAATGTACCCAAATTGAATCCTGTTGTAGATATATTAATAACACTCCAAATTATTGAACTTGAAACAGTTGTGTTGTGTGTTTGGGCAAATACCTGGAAACAATTATTTGGAAAGTTTATGTTTGATGTTGCAAAAAGCACAGGAGTGTTAAAATTTACAGTTGAAATTGATCCCCATTGAATAATCAATCCACCAGGGAGAGTTGAATATCCATTTTCTAATGCTACAGGCGTTACACCTGTTAAACGTACTTCAGCGCCATTATTTTCTTGTCTCCAAAACAAACTTGTAATGCCAGAGACATCCTTGGCATACAACCCCCCCTCATTTAACGCAGTAGATGGAGCGCTTCCCTGCTGCGGCATTTGCAAAAACTTGTGTTTGCCTTGATCTACAGCACCTAAAGCTAAATGATTTACAGAAAATGCGGTATTAATGACCGTAAAATTGGATCGAATTTGCGGCTTCGAATTGCTGAGACTTTGCCCATCAAAAGGGATTCCGACTGTGTAGGTCATACCGACTCTCTGTTACTTTTTCTTATTAGACTTCTTTTCTATGCGTGCTTCGGCCATTTCTTGCATTGGAGTCTCTTTCTTCACGTCATTTTTCTTATGTTTTTCTTTTTTCTTGTGACGCTTCTTTTCCATTACAAAAATCTCCTAATTAATACTTTGAGGTCCGAATATTCCGTAATTGCTGCCTGTATAATTACTAAGTTGATTAGAAAAGATAGTGGGAATGCGTTGCTTGCCCAGTTCTGCATATGTGCGCGTATAGCCAACCTGATATCTTTCATCTAACATCTTATCCATCATGGCTATGCCATCTAAATCCCAACGATCCTCATAGATTTTCTTAGCTGCACCAACCGCTAGACATTCCCACCATTCCAAAAGTTCTGGAGTGCCGGAATAGTTGATATTATTGGGATCTTCCGTGCCTAGAATTGCTTGAGAGGGTTGTCGATACGCGGTGAGTTCGATGGTGTAACCTTTATCAGGAACAGGGGCTAAAAAGAATTGTTGCTGAAAAAAGCAAATAGATTGGGGAATCTGCAAAATAGCTGGTCTATATTGCACTTGTATGTTGTTTCCGGCGGGTACAGCTACGGGATTTGTCCCATCTCCAAATTTCACACTAATAGCACCCGTTTCGTAACTGATAGTGTTAACACCAAGGGGATCAATGTCTCCTATCAAGTTACCCGCTCCGTCATCCGTAACAGCTAGGCTAGTTCCATAAGACGTATTGGCAGTGATCAAAATATTCATTACCCTGCCAAGATTGGCTTGAGGATAAATAGGTTGATGGGTGACCGAGGAATTTGTAGAGAATAAAGGCGATTGTACGGCGGGGTTGTTATTATAACTTCGGATAATAGGATTAGAGGTGGTAACTCCGATATAAGTGGTGGAGGCATCCCCTGTTCCAGTAGCGAAATCTTTCATGTACTGCCAGCTGTACCAATTTGCAAAAAATCCTGATAAGTTATAGTAAAGGGCGATGGCACGATTGGCGCAGTAAACAGGTCCCTGAACGGTAGTATAATGTTCCCAGTCAAAAGGATAAGTGTCTATCCCTCTTTGCGTTGTGAATACAAACTGATCCTGAAGCTTAAGAGAGCGAAACTGTGCAGGAAAGTCGTAAAGATAAAAGCTGTTAATGTAGTCGATGATTTGCGCATCTGTGAGCTGATAATCTGTAGAAGATCCCGAAAGCTTTCGAGCTTTTACGATGATATCTTGAAGGGTACCTACACTCATTATACCCTCACGTTGTCAAAAGCATCGGAAAGGATGTTAAAGACAAAAAACGGATTTGAAATATTAATGCCAGAACCTACAGGCACACACACAGGAGGGCTCGTCTCTCCAGAAACCGGGTAGATAAAAGGAGTAAAAAATAGAGTGTCAATATCTACGACAATGTTGAAATCACCTACAGACAAGACTTTACCTTGTCTATTGTTGATCTCAACCATACCGTACGGCTTTGACACTCTGAAAGAAACGATTTCGTGTAAAACAAAATCATGCGTATCTGAAAAAGTTACTGTCGCATGCTGTTCGTTTGATATATCCGTGATGTATCGAAAACGAGGAAAAAACCTATTGGTTGTCATGACGGAATCTTTATCTCTCCAAGATATTCAACAGGAGTAAATCGAATTCTGGAAATAACATCATATTCACCTAACGCCTGTCTTTTACCAGGCATTGCCTGCATTGTAGGTTTGCGAATTTTCTTTTTAGTGTTGTTCAGATGTTTAACGATGCCCATAGGCAATTCACATATTTCTCCATGCTGCAAGCGAATTGAATAGATTGGATCGTCTTTAAAGAATCGATAACAAAAATCCATCCATCCGCCTTGCGCATCTAAAAACTCAAACATGCCTTTGACGGGTTTTTCGTGCTCTTTTCTTAGCTTTTTAACCAAGTCCTCGTACTTTTCTTTAGTGAGAAACTTCTTTGACTTTCTTGATAATTCCGTAATTTCCATATGCCCTCATAATCCCCCTCCGTAGAGGGGGTATTGTTAATGTAAAGCGGTTTTACATGGCCTAGGTATACGCCTTATAATCATCGTACTTATAGGCTTGCCACATCCAGATATCCCCGTCTGTAGCAGCAAAGCCGCTAACTTGGAACAGGCCTGCACCAAACGAAATCAAGCGTACATTTCGATTATCGAAAGCATCTTGAAGATTGGTTCCTGGGGGTTGTTGTGGAATGGTTGCACTGCCATTATATGGCACCACTCCAGAACTGGATGGCACGCATACAGCAGGACTTACACCAGCAGCCGCAACCGCGCTAGTGGGGAATGTAAACGCCGTAAATCCGGAGGTGTCTAGATCTATAGTGATCGAAGATTCGGGCGTAGCGTCGGTAGGTGCATCATTTACCACAGAAAGTACACGTGCGGTTTTGTAATTGATTTCATCCATGCCAAAAGCAGAAGACACACGGAAAGAAACAATTTCGCCAGGTGTAAAATCGTTTTTAGTTGTAAAATACACTTTAGCTTGAGCGGCTTGGGTAATATTTGCGATATATGCCCAATGCGGATAAAACAGACTTGGAATGTATTTTACTACAAAACCAGCTGTTGCATTAGCCGCAAAAGTGATTCCGCTAGTAGCCATATAACCAAGCGTGATGCTTGTGTTTACTGTAACAGCGGTCACTTGAAAAGTGTAACCCGCAATCTGGAGCTCGCCTGTAGTGCTGTAAAGCCGGACAAAATCGCCTACGGAAATCGTTCCAGTATTTGCCATCATTACAACAAAAGTTCCGGCAATACCTGTGATAGTAGTGCTTGCCAACGACGCAAAAGTGGGCGGACTTGCTGTGTCGTAGTGACTAATTCCTAAAGTTGTTAAAGCTTTGGAAGTAATCGCCGGATTTGTAGCATCCGAAGATTGCTGTAAGCCTTTGGCTGTGTATTGAGCCATAGACCTTTCCCACCACCACTCGATAGAGTTAGCGTCGTTAGCTTTTCCCCAAGCGGTAATAGCTTTTGCGATGATAAAATCGGGCGGATTTTGACTTTGAAGTTCTACTGTGACAGGATTGGCAACGCTTGCGCTAGCCATTGATACTTCAAAGGTTCCCCCGCCAATCATTTGATACGGTTGCATGATACCCCTCCTATGCTAGTGACATGGTTGCGCGACCGTTTAGAGTCCATTGGTCATTTGTGATACACTGCCCTTGATAGAACACAACCGCTGCGCTATGTCGCAACATACCTGGATCGTTTAAGTATCCAGGAGGGAGATAGACGAATTTCATTTTCCCGCCCGCTTGCCAAACGACTTTGTACGCTTCTTTAGCGCAAAAAAAGTTATTGGCAATGTCATTCCCAGCAAGAGATGCGTTGGGAGTGATAGAACCCTGATCGGAAACAAAGAATCGACAGTTATTAATGCCCCCCCATTCCGTGCTAAGTGTTTCAGACACATTTGGATACTGGAATTTTCTTGTAAATCCAGTCATCGCATTGAAAGTTGGAATCATCTGAGTTGGGCAAAGAACTCCGTACGAATCACCAATTGGTGATGTTCCGATCTTCAACTGACCAGGGATCATGCTAGTGATGTATTCCCCTGAGTTGTTTTGAAGCACGGTGACAATATCGGAAATATCCTCGGGGGTCATTTCCGTCGGTAAATCGCCATTACTTCCGTGGATCATATTTACTATGGAAGCACTCGATTCGAGGTTGTCTCTCTGGAGGACGTCCTGCGTTTCACGGCCAGCCTGTCCCAAACGGCAGGCGGCAGAATTCAAGATTGGATCTTCATTAGTGATCGTAACCTGCCTAGTTAGAAGCACATAGGTCATGTAAACTCTAACTCGGCAATCTATATCCACGCGATTAAGTTGCTGAGGAGGGGAGTTGTTTTGTGCATCATCAAGAGGCACAGGAAACAGATCAAGCCTGTCATAACGGCTTTGTCTATCAATAAATCCTTGATTGTCTGGAAGTTCAACAGGTACAGCAAATAAATTATAAATCAAGTTCTTCTCAGGAGTTGACAATAACTTATCGTTGTAACGTTGTTGAATCTGCGGCGGCATCGTCCCGATATTAACGTCCATATTTTATCCTTCAATAAGCGAAACCAGCTCTAGATGCGTATCCCATCATCTCCTCATACAACTTAGATTTTTCTTCTTCAGACATTTTAAAGGCTTGAGCCATAGGTCTTTTGTCAAAAGCTTGAGGGCTTTGAACAGTCTTTTTATTACTTTCTATTTTCCTTTCAACTTCTCTAGACCGTCTTGAAGAGGGAATTTTCTCAGAAATATTGAGTGCTTTGATGTATTTGTAAGACTGCACCCCAATCTTGTAGGGATCTTTCAATTCGCAGATTGTTTGAGCTAGTTCTGGTTCTTGTTCCTCTAAAATTGCTAATGTTTCAGGATTAACGACTTCGTCAAAATCGGAAAATTTACTTTTTAAGCTATTCAGTCGATTAAACTCGGATTGCCGCTGAAGCTGCATTTCAAGCTCATCGATACGCTTTTGGAGCGGAGCCACTTCCTTTTTCACAAGCTTTCGGCTTTGTGACTTCACCAAGTGATCGTCGTCAGCGATAGAGTCTAATTCATCTACCTCTTGGACTTGAGAGGCTTGATGGGGGTTTTGATTCCTCATCAGCTTTTCAATCCACTCCTCTTGCATCTTTGCTTTCTTTTCTAATTCCTTTTTTGCCCGGTTGAGTTCACGCCAATTTTTTTCTTGTGAATTTTCAACTTTCGTTTCAATCCCTTCCTGGACCGATAACTCGTCAGGCGCGACCTGCACATTTTCGCTAATTTGTTCATCGTCCATGTCATTTCCTTTGGGTTGGAGAAGACCCGTTTACTCCGAACCACGTTTTGAAGGACGTGTAAACCTAAATTTTGAACCTAAATAAGAGGTTGATTAAAAAACATTGTTTTTTTTGTACGTCTTTAAAATATTCCGGATTGAAACATATCCGGAGACATAATGATTTGTGAGCAGTGCAGAAAAGAAAAGCCACAAGAAGACTTCTTCAAGCAAAATATTTGCTACTCTTGCGAGTACAAAAAAAAATTGTCTGCATCGCCAGACAAAAAACATAAAACATGTCGAAATTGTCACAAACCCATTCCTGAGACTAGAAGTAAAAGAGCCTTGAATTGCAGCGCGTTTTGCTCTCTTGAAGACAAGAAAAATTATTGGACAAGAAAAATAAATTTTATCCGATTACCACAAAGGCTGAATTATGGAGAACAAAAGCTTTCTTGATCCTTCAAGAAAAACAGTTGGTGCGATTTACAGGGAAGCGTCTAAAAATTGTTCACCCGGTGAAACGATAGAAGTCGGAGATCTTTCAAGAGAGTTGATGACATCTTTGATTGAGGATTTGAATAAGTGTATCGATTCAAATCCGTACAACGGAAAACAGTTTTACATTACTGTCTACGAAAAGAAAGATTTGCTCATGAAAAGAGCTATCAAGAGAGAGATTATCACTACGCGATTTAGACCTTTCCCTGAGTCTGACACTGTAGTTTTCAAAGTTACACCTGAGCTAGACAAAACAGAGTTCTGCTGGTGTTTACCTCATAAATCCTTTATTCATAATCGAATAAATAATCCAGGACTTTATGAAGCTGAAGAAATTCGACAATTAAAGGCTTTTTTGAATGAAGACTACTGGCATTTCGGATTCTGCAAAGACGAAATTGGGAATTGGCGTCCCAACCCCAATTTCAAAGATAAACCTCTTAAACCCGTGAAGCGGGTTGTCGAGTCTAACGTTTTTTATACTTAGGTGTCATCAAAGTCATGTCCTTCATGCTCTTCCTAAGCCCATCATTTTTTGCGTCAGAAGAAGCTCGTTGAGCATATGTGCTATTTTTCATAGTCGGCTCATTGTCTTTGATTGGGCCCTTCTGGATAGGTACGTTTTTCATGAGTATCTACCTTTGTACCCTTGATTTTTGACTTTAGAAGACGCTTGGCTTTCAAGTTTGTTGTGACGAGGAATGTATTCAGTCGTTTGATTTAAAAATTTCTGATTATATACCGATTCTGGCCGTTGCATATCTTCAACAGTCGGAGACATATTTCCAATATGTTCTCCTTTTCCCCCAAGTTTACCCTTATGCATATGAAATCTCCTGGTTTTCCTGATTAATTTTTGTTTGTTGATCCTTATTTTCTTGATTCAATTGCTGCATAATATTTATCTTAGACTGAAGATGTTCAATGTCCATCCCCTCCAATTCTTTAATGCCTTTGATAAGATTGAGCAGGCTATTTGTATCTTCCTGTTGAGAGCGTTTAAGCTTATCTTGAGCCACGGCAACATCAGTTTGTATTTTTGCTGTTCTTTCAGCTGCAAGAGCTTCTTGTGAATGCATGTAGCCGATTTTTGTTGCGTTGTCGACTTGAATTTGTTGCATTTGTAATTTTGCCATTTGCTCTTGCTTTTGAGCTTGTTTTTTCTCTTCTTCTTCGATGGCCGCAATAAGATCTCCTTTGTTTTGAAGCGTTGAGGCTTCGATAATGACTTTTGCGGGTATTGGTATTTGCGTAGTTTCTCTAAAATAAAGAAGCTGCTGAAGTTGCAGTTGTTGTTGAGTCTCTGTTAAAGCTCCTTGCACTACTTTGCAACCGTATTTGAGAAATAATTTACTGTCAAATTCTTCGGTTGGATCTTCTCCAATGATTTGTTTGATCTTGCCCCACGTGTAGTTCTTTTGAATCATCTCTACATCCATTTCGCCACTTAGCTTTTGCGCTTCGTCGAATTGATCGAAAAGGCGTGTGAGTGTAGTAATGCCCGCGCTACTACGCAGCATCGAAATGATTCCAGCTTTATCGTTTATGTCTGTACCTAGCAGTGTTTCATTGACACCGCTAATTCTGTTCATGACTTGTTCGAGCATGTTTTCCATTTCTAGGCGAACCGGGGATGGCGGATGAATATCCATTTGTTGCACATCGTCCATCTGAAATTTTGGATCTATGCAAAGAAAGCGTCCGTTACCCGAATTCATTGCGTCGTCTGGAGTAACTAAAGCGCCTTTTTTTGCTTTAATCCCTTGCTGCTGTGATTCTATTGTATCTAGATCGCTAACTTTAAGCCTATTGAAAAGATATTGCGGATCTCTTAAGTCCCTCACGGCGCTCTTGAATTTGTACGCATAGTATGGAGAATCTGGTGTAAAGTACGCAATTACAGGCACATAAGGGTATCTGTCTAAGCCGTAAGGGTTTGGCTCGTCTACAAGCACTTTATCGTTTACAATGACAGTTCTACGCACTGTCTGTCGATGCTTCTTAATCGTTGTAAGCTTTCCTTTAAACATCCGCATTATCTTATCTAGATCTTTTTTATCGCCCGTGTATTCTTGCGTCTCTTCCGTCTCTATGTCGACTAAATACGTTGCTTCTCGCGTAGAGAGATACCAATATTCATCAAATGCTATTACGTTTGGAAATTGTATTTGATAAACTTCTGGCATATAGTAAAACTTATCATCGCGATAAGTTCCCGCCGGCAGCCCCATAATCTCATCGTGCCACTCGTAATAAAGCTGAGCCGCTTCTAGCTTGTCGAAAAACTGTCGAGTCCAAAAGTATCTCGCATCACTCATGTCGTGACGCCTGAAGTACGGATCAAATAAGCAGCTCTTCATATCGACATATCGATGACAAATATCCCCCGACACCGGATCATCTAAGTAACTGATATAGTGAGAGATAAAGCCAAGCCCTTGTGTAAGCGCTCCTTGTTCGAAAGCGTCAGAGAAAACTTGATAAGTGCCTGATTTGTTGTAGACGTGATAGAGGCATTTAGTGAGCTGATCAGCGGTTTTTTGCTGTGAGTTCTTGAGCGGAATAACGATAGTAGACTTTCGATTACGTCTTTGATAACCTGAAATCATTTGCAATTGCGCATTGATCAAGTTAAAATTGAACATCTTACGACGAAAGTTGTTTGCGCCTGGAAAGATTGAACCCCAAATGTCTTGATCGCCAAGCGCAAAACGCTGGTCGAGATCGGCTTGATACCACATTGTTTGCAAAATGTTTATGCAGTCTGAAAAGTTTTCGTCTCTAGACTGCTTCAAAGAAAGATTGTATTGATCGTCCGGCCAAAAAATCGGATCTGAGTTTTTCATAGTCTCTAGCTTTTTTTTTCAAGCTGCTGAAGACTATAATTTTAAACAAGAAAGTTAAGTGAAAATATGAATTGCGATAAATGTAAGGATAGAATTATATTTTTGGGATTAGCACAAGTCTGTAAGTGTGATGTAAAAAAACAAACCCCATCTAAGCCGTCACTCAGCGAATCATCCGCCCCAGTAAGCTCTTAGAGCTTTAAGATCACCTTCGATTGAACTGTGATTTTCACCGATTTTAGATAAGCCCACAGCCAGATATCGAAAAGCGTCTGCCGCATGGCAAGCGTCATCGTGTACTGCGTCATCTCGAAAACAGCCGAGCGTTGCGTTCCACTGCTTACGATAAGCTTCTAAGCGCTTTACGCCGGCGATACACTTCTCTTCATCGAAAACACACCGCCCAAGGATCGCGCGCACTGTTTGAATGCCTGCAAGTTTTCCGCACTCGCTTTGATTAAGCACAATGACAGTGCCTCGCAACAGCGGCGAGATTACGTTCTCATATGAGAGAGTGCTAGTTTTATCCCTGTTTCGAGCATCATGAGGAAACAGATGACAACCAAATGTATAGCCTTGACTATCTAGCCACTGAGCGTAATGACGTGGATGCTCCTCGTTGTTTTCGTAGAAATTAATTATTTGAATCTGTCCCGATTGGCTAATTTGAAAGCACCAGATCGACGTAAAATCATCGAGTCCGATGTCCCATGCCGTATGCACAAGAGAATATTCATTGTAGTGTACTTTGCAGATACGTCCTTCTGCACGCACTTTTGCCATTTGCTGCCCGTAGTATAGTCCCTCGTTCGCGCTCTCAAAAGCTTCCATGGGGTTAGACGGAAACTCCTGTTTCATGCTGTCTTGCAGAATCTTTTGCTTGAGCGAGTACCATCTCCTTTGCTCTTCGTCGATCTTGCGCCCGACTTCTCCCTCAATCCTGTCTATGTATTCATTCGTTTCTTTGCTGATCACGATTGACGTATCTCCTTCTTTATAAGAGGGATCGATGTACCATGGGAAAAAGAAAAAGCGCATTTGCATACGCGAGAGTTTGCGTTTCTCTAGAGCTAGCTTCTCCGCTTCTTTCGCGAAGTCGTAGAAGTATCCCTCCCGCCCCTCTGCTGTTGACTCGATCACCACGATTTGATCGCTTGAGACAGTGTTGAGAGAGCCTGTGACGATCTCACGAGCTACATCGGGCGACTTAGCGCAGATCTTTCCAAACTCGCTGATGAGTAGTCTTTGATTCGTGCCCGATCGGAAGCCCGTTGACACTCTGAAGCTTGAGCCATTTTCGAAAGCTAGCTCGCCTACTCGATCGTTCGTAGCTCTATTGAAAGCGCGCGTCCACGGCGGCATCGAGTCATAAGCAAACTTCACTTTTTTCTTGAAGATCTCTTCAGCCGACTCGCGCTTGTCAGCGATGATGCCAGCACCAACATTTTTTTGCCAAAAACAGTCGTCAAGAAAGCTGATCGCAAAGTAGGTCGTGCATCCGAGTTGTCGAGCTTTTAAAATTAACATTTGATGCCACATCGCACGATAGAGTGTGAGTTGTGGCCCATTCAGCTTGAGTGAGACTTGACGTCCCGACTTATCAACTATTTTATATAGATTTTCGAGACGCCACAGCTTGTCTGAGAGAAGCGCCTCACCTGGGTAAGCGACTGATGAAGAGCTATTTACGCTCATTCTAGCGGCTCTTCGACTACGCTTCTATTTGATGCAGCGATACGCTCAGATACTTCTTTGATCGCGTCTGATGAGCTGTCTACTACAGCAGCAGGATCAGCGTACTCAGCTCGATGATGACGCGCTAAGATAAAGCGTGCGTGCGCCCCATCTTTGTTAAGTTCTTTAGAGTATGGCTCTGAGCATAGTTTGCATTCTTGAATCTGTTTAGCAGCGTCGAGATACTCTTGAAACCACGGCTTGCGTCGTCCAATCGCGCACACTGTAGTCCACAAGATGACTTTTTTTGCAAAGTAAAATTTACAATATATATTTCCTTCTTCTGCGATCCATTCTACAAGCCCCTTCCCGAGCTCGTGAAGCTCTTCGTCTGTAAAAGCCCCTTCGGGTTTTCCAAGATAGCCGAATTTACCACCCCTTTCAGAGCCGGGGTAAGGCGCGTGCCCTTTAGGGGCTCCCATAAACACCTCTCAATACTTTTTATTTGATATATCTAAGATGTTTTACGCTGTAAAGTAAATTTTAATTATGCACATATCTCTGATCAGACATTTGCTTTGATATCTCTATCTTATCAAGCGACGAGTTTTCTCTTCGACGAAGAGTTTTCTCTTTGAAAAAAAAAGCAGTCGTGCTATAGTGATGACATCGAAGCGAGTCTCTCAGATAGCAAATAGCTTGATGATCGTAGCAGCTGAGATAGTCTAAATGATAGTGAGTGAGTGAAAAACAAAAAGGTGAATATGTTAGCAATTATTTTTTCAAGTTATAAAGAAAAATTTGTTTATGCGTGTGACATCATAGACGATAATTTTTGGGGACTAGATTGGACAGAAGTACATTGGGAAAAACTAGCATTGCTAGAAATGTACAAAAGTATGAAAAGCAAACCGCTTCTTAGAGAGAAATACATTGTTTTTAACACTTTTACACTTTTTCATTTTAACATGTTTAGTCACATAGATAAAATTTTAGAATCTGGCGAAATAAGCTTAAAAGATTTGTATCTTGATTTCCAAAAACACCTAGGAGTTCATTCAATTTTCGACAACAAAACAGTTATGAAATATTTTGAAAAACTAACTGTCGATGAAAAAAAAATATTTCAGCCGACTTTAGACGAATGCAAAAGAAAAAATCTTATAGCTAAAGAAAATTTAAAAAAACACATTAAAATAAACACACTAGTAGAAGATCACATTTGCTTGAAAAAATTCGCGAGCCACGCGACGACACACGAAAATTCTTATTTTTCAAACGAAATCAAAGAAGTCTTAGAAAGCAATTCAATAACGTTAGAAGATTTTAGATATTGGCTTAAAAATCTTTAACAAAGACAAGGCGTGTTTAATCTTGTCTATAAAAAGAATTGTCAGGAGAGTCGGCAAACGCTCCTGACAAAAAAAACAGTTTTAACCTGCTGTATTCTTTCAGTATCTCAAAATTTCTCTAAAAAGTCCAGAAACTTTTTTAACACTTTCCATTCTTCATCTTCTTGAGCGCCGCATCTCGCGGCTTGTCTTTTTTAACAAGCGTATCCATCATGTTATCAATTTTCTTTTTGTCTTTCTTAATAAGCTTGTCCATTTCACTTTTTCCCATTTTTTTTTGAAAGTATTTGTTTTTTCAGTTTCATATCATCTTTTATCTGACTTCTGAACTCTTCGTCATCTTTCTTAATGTGTTTTATCAACATCTTTTTCTCTTTCTTTTTCATCTTGTCTACAACTATCCTTTTTTCTTCTTGATCTTAGCTCCGCTTTTTCGCGCGACGTTCAACGCGATGGCAACAGCTTGCTTATGCGGCTTACCCGCAGCTTGCTCAACCTCGATATTCTTACCAATATTTTTTTTACCTTTCAAAAGCGGCATCTTAAATTCCTTTAAAATTTAAAGTTGGCGACACTTCAGGCGAGGCGTCTTGTTCTTCGTCGATCACGTCAGACGCCGATCCCTGTGTGTGCACACAGTTGACTGTATACGTACAACTAGACATCGACAAGAAAGCTGTCATAATAATAAGTGAAATTAAAAATATCTGTATGAATATGCAAGCTTTAACTGCCATCTTCCACCTCTTTTTCAAATATTCTTATGTCAACTGCATACTCTCGCACCCCTCCTCGGACCTGCGCATACTGCCACTCAATATCTTTTGATGCATCAGCTTGCCCAACTTTTTTCCCCGGCACGAGCTTTTCAGCTACAGCATCGGCAATCCATTTTAGCGAGTAGGGAAGTCCATCATGCGCGTCTAGTTTGCGAGGCGAGATACGTGTAAGCACTACTAAAAGCGGCTTTCGATCAAGAGCTGGCACTCTAAGCGCTTGATGCACAAGCATCTTTTGCTTGCGATGCCTTTCTCTTTGCACCCATCCCGCGCTAAATTTATTTGTTTCGCTGTATGTGCGTATAGGTAAACGGGCTCTTGCTATAAGATTCATGCTAACACTTTGAGCGTTAATAAGTAAAGATATCTTTTACAAACTTCTTTTTCGTAAATACAAAATTTACTATATTTTTGACGGATCAACATTTTTAGCATGAATGGTACGATCCGTGCTTAAGTGAGCACTTGTATATTGTGACTCTTTGTTTACCCCTGCGCTTTGGCGCGGGGGGTTTTTCTACGTACAGTGTATCTCAGACTCAAGAATCTTTTTTGTGATTTTATGCAGCGCAGCTATCACAATAAACGCCTTCTCTCCCTCTAAAACTTCTGAAATCTCCCTGCATAATTCGTTAACTTCTTCAGAATTATAATCTTCCAGTTCAAAATTCATAAAAATTTCCTTTAAAAAGGTAAATCATCCTGTTCATACTCTATCTGTCTTTTCGCCGGCGCTTTCTGAGAACCTGCGTTGCTTTTATTTAAAATAGTCAAAAGCTCGTTTTGAAAATCTTTTTGATGAGCCGGATCTTTAAAAAGAGCGTAAGCGTAAAATTGTTTTTTACCATCTTTTTCATACTTTTCAGACGGAAGACTGATCCAGCTTTGGCCTTCTTTTTCAAAGACCGAAATACGTCTGATAATAAAAGGAACTTCTTTCTCGCCAACGCGCGTTGGGATGGACACGTCTACGCTACACTTGACAAATCCCTTATTGACGGGTCTAACAGCTACAATTTCCATCTTTACCTCTTTTTCAATCATCTTTGTAAGGCATATAAGGCATGAATTCAATCTTTGTCTCGCAATCTGAATAAATGCACGACTTATAGTTATACTTCAAGTCAAAACGTCCAATTTTTCCAAGCTCACGATTTTTCACGACGGAAACCGTTGTCTTTCCCGACTCCTCAGAATTTATCAAGTCTTTTCTCGTCAAAATAATGATATTCTCAGACATCTGCCTTATGCAACTACCGCCCTTTAAGTCATTGAACGTTATCTCTCTAACAACACCTTGAATCTGTTTCGGATGAGCGATTAAAATAATTCCTATTTTATATCTAGAGCATAGAATATGAAGCTCTTGCATTACTTTAGACACGGCTGCAAAAGCGTTTTTATCTTGCACGTCATAAAGAAAGTCTAAGTGATCGAATACGATGTAATCTACTTTGTAACCTAGACACGCAAATTCCACTTCTTTCTTTAGTTTATCTATATACATATAATTATCGTGAGAGTTTATATAAATTTTGTGTTTTTGTTCCCATTCTTTAAATTTTTTTACATCGTAATCGTTGATTTTCTGCGTGTCAATTTCTTTTTTTAAGACTATACCCGCGATTTTTCTACGAATAGATCTATCTTTCATTTCAAAAGAGTTAATCCACACAGAAGCGCCTTGATTAACTAAGTTAACTACAAGATTCATTGCAAAAGTTGTTTTACCTGATCCAGTTTCTGACGTGATGAGTGTAAGTTCTTCTTTTCTCAACCCACCCAAAACATGATCTAAAGACTTAAATCCTGTCGACAAGCCAACGTCGATGGCATCAAACGCACTATCATCAAGCTCCGAAAGATGTGTAATCGATGGACTTTCGATCTTTTTAGCTTGCAACATGCAATAATCTAAATCTTGCTTGTCTATGAGCGGACATGCTAATAACCAATCGTTTGCGTCTTTGTAGGGAATTCCATCTTCGTCAAGAGGAAATTTTAAACGACGATATTTTTCAAAAGGGATATATTGCAAAGCCTTCGAAGCCGCATCGTCACCAGCTTTATCGCTATCGAAAGCGATAAAAATAAGCTCAAACTGCTGTAGAAACTTGAAATATTGCTTAAAGACTCGATCAACGCAAGAAGCTCCTGATGGCAAAGAAACAACGTTTTTTGCACCTAATTGCTTAAGAACCAGGCAATCAAATTCCCCTTCAGTGATAATCAAATATTGTTTATCCTGAGGATGTATCATGTTGAAGAATGGCAGCTTAGATCCGTCTTTAGTGCCATTCTTCTTTTCTTCGTCTACGTAAGCCACGAACTGAAATTTCTTGTCAGTGATCGATCGACATTTCCAGGCGAAAATCTCACCATCCTGCAAAAACGGGAAGTGAACAAAGCCACCAATGGCCGAAATTCGCATTTCCGTGGCCACTGTAGCGTTTATTAAGCGTGAGTCAAGATAAGTTAAGCCTTCGTCGTCAAAACGGCATGGCAGTGGCAAAGAATGAGTTTTTGAATTTTGCATGTTACAAAACCATCGCTTGCAGTTTTTTTCTAGTCTCTTCGTGATAGTCAATTAAATCCGTAAGTTCCGAAATGTGAGGGATTTGTGAAAAAACAGTTTTTTCAACGGTTCTTATCTCAGAATCGGAAGCGTTTCTAAGCCAGTGATTTATAAACGCTTTGTTGCCAATTCTGGTTTTTCCTTTTTCATTTGTCATAAGCCACCGAGCCGCGCGCTCGATATGCTCAGGAATGCGCTGCAAGTGTGTGTGTAGAGAGCGAAGCTCTGGCATGAGTTCGTCTAAGCCGACGAATCGCTTTGTCTTTCTACAGAAAAAAACGCCGCCGCGCGCCGGCGAAGGCGAAGCCGGAGCGGGCGCTCTTTCTTTTAGAAGCGAAGCTTCTTTTCTTTCTTGTTCTTCTTCTCTTTCTTTATTTGTGTCTGATCGCTGTCTGATCGCTGTCTTATCAGCTGTCTGATCAACTGGTTTTTCTTGCTCAAAAATATCTGGTAATAAGACTGTTAGAATCATTAAATCGTGTCTGATCTCCTGTCTGACCAAACCGTGTTTCAAAAAGAACTTGACACTTCCCTCTATGTCATTCTTAGAGAAAGTGTCACTTTTTGCTCTGCCATTTAAACCTTCGGGATTGAACTCTTTGATGATTTCGCGATACGATTTTGCGTATTGACCAACGCCCAACTCGATCACGTGTCCATTCCATGAGATTTCTTGTTTTTTCCAACAGACTCGCATCATGAGCTCGATAAAAAATGCTCGATATTTTAGCTTAGCACCACGCCACGCGGTGCTTTCAAGTAGAGATCGAGGTAATTTTATAAATCCGAAACTAGACATAAGAATCCTCTCTTAAATTTTGCGTTGCAAAAAAGAGAGTGCTCGGGATATAATGAAAGACATCCAATCGTTTCATTATTTGAGCACTCAGAAAGCTCCGACCGCAAATCGGGGCTTTTTGTTTTTCTAGACTATCATTCAACTTCCCCGCACTATAAGTCAAACATTCTTTAAAACATTCTTTCTTGTAGACATTCAATAGTTTGCGTAGAAAATTATCAGACATTAGCGACCCTCTCATATTCGATATTGCAGTTAATTCTTAGAGGGAATACGCTTTGACAATCGTTTGTGTGTGCGTATTCGTCGCACTTAAAAAAGCTGAGTTAGTCGCTCAGCTTTTTTTTTGCTCAAGCTACATGAAGTCTTATTTTACTTCAAAATTTTATTTGTGAGTTGTCTTTTTGCAAAATCTGACAAATTCGGCCAGTCTTGCTCGTTTGCTTTTACAGCGCCGTCCGTCGCTTTTTCTATCTTTAGAGCTAAAGCTAAACCAATTTTAACGCCGCGTCTTTCTCCGCCAGTGGTTACACTACTAATCGTATTTGCGCGCACACCAGTTTTTTCACTAAATTCTTTAACTTCTAAACGATGAATGTGTAAGTAATCTTTTAAATTCATTTTATTTCTCCCTTTGTACATTTTTTCACGCGTCTCAAAAAAACGACTATACATAAACACACAAAAAACTTCAACAAGAAAACTCTTCAATGAAGAGAAAACTCGTTGACGAAAAGTCGATGCATATGCTATAGTGATGACATCGAAGCAAGTCTCCTTCATCGCTAAACTGCGATAAGTTGCAGCGGCTTAGATAAAGTGTCTTACTGAAAATGGAAAAATAAGAGGGTAAAACTAAATGACTAAGCGAGAAAGAGTAAAACAACTGTCTATTAAGCTTTCACAAGTTTCTCTTGAAATTGATGAATTCATTAAAGATTTTTGGAAAATGCCAGATGCTGCTTTTGAAGTGCTCGATAAAGCATCGATGGAAATCGAATACGCTTCACACTGCATGAACGGAATCAGATATTTTTTGCATGAAGAGGAGGGGGAAAAAAATGAATTATTACGAAGATCTTGATCAGCAATACGACGCTAGAATGGCGTTCATAAAAAAAGAGATGAGTGAAAACGCTGCTAAAGTGTCTCAACTTGCGTCAACGTCTCACTCTCTCACAACTTTTATGACTATGTTTGCGGAAGCTTTTTTTGAAGAGCTTCCTTCAGCAAAGACACTAGCGCAAGAGCTTGATTTAAGCAAGATTGATTTTTACGCTTTGCTTGGCGACACTGAGCGTTACGCTTTTGAGAAACTTAGAGAACTTGAAGACAAATTGGGGGAGGATCTTGCGCATGTTTAACCATCCTGTTATAGAACAACGCAAAGAAATTAGGCTGAATATGTACAAACATTTGCCAGATTTCTATAAAAACGCGTTAGAGTTAATTAAAGGTTACATACAAGAATATTCACAAAATCAAGGTTTTTAAGATGCAATCTGAACTAAACAAAATAGAACCCTTCACACCCTCGCAAGAGGGTGAGGGAGAAGAAATTGCGGTAATTTCTTCAAAAGAGGTCGACAAAATATTTTCTGCTTTGGCAATTGCGCAAGGAGAGTTTTCTTGTGCGGAAGAAGGTGCAAGCAATCCTTATTTCAACTCTAAGTATGCAAATTTCTCAAGCTTAAAAAAAGCTTCTCAAAAGCATTTAACGAAAAACGGGTTGTGCGTTTCACATATACCCACAACTATTAACGGAAAGCGGCATCTAGTAACCATTATAGGACACTCAAGTGGTCAATGGATTAAGGGTGACATGGAAATACCGATGCCAAAGAGCGAAACTTCTGTAGACAAATATGGAAAAGAGAAAAAGGTTAATATTTTGCAGGCGATGGGATCTTCGATTACGTATCTATGCAGATACGCATATAAATCGATGTTGGGTATAACGACAGGCGAGGACAAAGACGATGACGACGGAGAGTCATATCCCTGCGAAATTGAAATGTGTTCACAAGAAGAGTATGAAACACTTAATTCTTTGATAAAACAACTTGGAAAAGACGCGGCTGAAAACATGTGTGCATATTTGAAAAAGCAAAATTGTGATTCTAAAGAAAAAATGACCCGCGCGTTTTGTCTAGAGTGGATTAAAAGAATTTCTAACAAACTAGATCAACTGAAGAGTAAATAATGAAAATCATTGATATTCAACAAAAAACGCCTGAGTGGTACGAATTTCGGAGAAGACATATTGGAGCCTCAGATTCCCCCATTATTATGGGGGACTCTCCGTGGACAACGCGGGATGAGCTATGGTCACAAAAGATCTTTGACGTACGAAAAGATATGACAGATGCTATGCAACGAGGGATAGACTTAGAGCCAAAGGCTAGAGAATTCTTCATCAAAGAGACAGGTATAGAAGTTTTCCCCCTAGTCGCTGAAGATGATACCCATCCGTTCTTGTCAGCTAGCTTCGATGGAATTTCTCTTGACGGTAAAACAATTCTTGAGATCAAATGCCCGTCAACACAAGAAGGTGTGAATAGGTATCCAGGCATTTACACGGCGCAATTTCAAAAGCAAATGTATATAGCCAATGTAAGTGAAATGTATTATCTAGCTTATTTTA
>Ga0075154_10000452_pt1 | contig 34485 bp, 21 predicted proteins | sample JI71714BDNA_FD_70965 | JGI IMG/M metagenome (GOLD analysis project Ga0075154, IMG submission 70965) | Wastewater effluent complex algal communities from Wisconsin, to seasonally profile nutrient transformation and Carbon sequestration -... | ecosystem: Engineered > WWTP > Effluent > Algae...
AACTTCGCCTATGCCACCGTGGTTTTCGGGGTGATAGGTATGTTGGTCGGTATCCTTGCTGCTCTGCAACTTGTTTTTCCAGCGATGAACCTCGGTTTTGCGGAAACCACTTACGGTAGAATTAGACCTTTACACACCAATGCAGTTATTTTTGCATTCGTAGGTAATGGTATTTTTACTGGTGTTTATTATTCACTACAGCGATTGCTCAAAGCAAGAATGTTCAGTGATTTATTATCTAATATCCACTTTTGGGGATGGCAGTTGATCATACTTTCAGCTGCAATCTCATTACCACTTGGCCTTACAAGTAGCCATGAATATGCTGAACTGATTTGGCCTATTGATATTGCTATTGCATTAGTATGGATAGTTTTCGGTATCAATATGTTCGGTACTATCCTTAAGAGAAGAGAGCATCACCTTTATGTTGCCATATGGTTTTATATAGCGACATGGATCACCGTGACTGTGCTTCACATATTTAATAATATACAAATACCAGTAAACGCTACACATGGTATTTATGCATTTGCTGGTGTACAGGATGCATTGATTCAGTGGTGGTATGGTCACAATGCGGTGGCGTTTTTCCTTACGACTCCTTACCTAGGATTGATGTATTATTTTATGCCTAAAGCAGCCAATAGACCTGTATATTCTTATAAATTGTCTATCATCCACTTCTGGGCACTTATCTTTATATATATATGGGCTGGCCCTCACCACTTACTGTATACTTCATTGCCAGATTGGGCACAGTCTTTAGGTACAGTATTTTCTATCATGTTGATCGCACCATCTTGGGGAGGAATGTTGAATGGTTTACTTACACTTAGAGGCGCGTGGGATAAAGTGAGAACAGATCCTGTCCTTAAGTTTTTTGTTGTAGCTGTGACTGCTTATGGTATGGCTACCTTAGAAGGACCACTATTATCAGTTAAGTCGTTGAATGCTATCACACACTATACAGACTGGACAGTAGGTCACGTACACATCGGTGCTTTAGGATGGAATGGTATGCTTACCTTCGGTATGTTGTACTGGTTGATCCCAAGAATATTTGGTACTAAACTTTACTCTATTAAACTTGCTAATGCACACTTCTGGATTGGTACATTAGGTATCTTGTTTTATGCAATTCCTTTGTATTGGGCAGGATGGACACAGAGTTTGATGTGGAAACAATTTACACCAGACGGATTCCTTCAATACGGTAACTTCCTAGAAACAGTGACTAGAATATTACCTATGTATATGATACGTGCTATCGGTGGTACTATCTATTTCTCAGGTGTGATCGTGATGATCTACAACCTTGTGAAAACCGTAAAAAGTGGCTCGCTTATCGCAAATCAAGAAGCACAAGCTCCAGCTAGAGAAGTGGTAGCATCTCACAAAGGTGAATACTGGCACAAATGGATCGAAGCAAGACCTATCCAAATGTTGGTACTAAGTGCTGTATTAGTCTTGATTGGTGGTTTGGTAGAAATTATACCGATGCTTACTATTGACAAAAATATTCCTAAAATAGCTTCAGTATTACCTTATACACCACTAGAGTTAGAAGGTCGTGATTTGTATATCAGAGAAGGTTGTGTAGGATGTCACTCTCAGATGGTAAGACCATTCAGATCTGAAACAGAAAGATATGGCGAATACTCTAAATCTGGTGAATTTATATACGATAGACCATTCTTATGGGGTAGCAAACGTACAGGTCCAGATTTACACAGAGTAGGTGCAAAATATCCTGATAGCTGGCATTATAACCACATGAATGAGCCTACTTCTATGGCTCCAGGTTCTATCATGCCTCCATATCCATGGTTGCTAGAGAATGATTTGAACACTAATTATACAAGTTCGAAAATCAAGATACTTCAGTCTTTGGGTACACCATATCCTGATGGATACGCAGACGTAGCTGTAAATGACCTGAAAGATCAAGCCAAAAAAATAGCTGAAAGCCTTGCTAAAGATAATATCAAGCAAGAGAATCTTGAGAATAAGGAAATAGTAGCTTTGATCGCTTATCTACAAAGACTAGGTACGGATATCAAAGTAAAACCTGTAGTAAAGTAAGCCTTTAATTAATTTTATTAATCATTAAAAAATCATAAAATGGCAAAATATATATTAGAGCAAGCAGGTGGTATCAATTGGATGGCCATATTTGCTTTACTTACTTTCTTTACTATTTTTTCAGTGAGTGTATGGATGGTTTTTAGAAAAAACAATTCGACTATCAAGCATATGGAGAGTCTCCCGCTTGAAGATTGAATCCTTCTTAAAACCACTTAAATAATTAATTTATCTTGATCACAAAACAAAATAATAAGAAATGAAGAAGCTTTTCTTAACCATAGTTTTATATTTATCCGCACTATTCGGAGCTGTCAATATATACGCTCAGGAAGCTGTAGTAGCGGCTACACCACCTGAAGAAGGTGATATTCTAAAATTGGCATACAACAACATATTGCTTATTCTAGCTGTTCTCGTATTGATAGGAGTTATCCTTGCAGGTCTAAATTTGATATGGGCATTGATCGAAATTCAACGTATGAAGTTGCTCGAACAATATGGACCTGAAGTACTAGAAAAAGCCAATTTATCTGCCACAGGTACACTTTGGGACAAAATTTCACAAAAATCTTGGAATTTAGTACCATTAGATAAGGAGCAGGATATTGATCTCGGTCATGAATACGACGGCATCCGCGAATTGGACAATTCATTGCCGCCGTGGTGGTTGTGGTTGTTTTATATCACCATCATTTGGGCAGTCGTTTACATTTATTATTACCATGTATCTGATAAGGGCTTAAACCAAGAGCAAGAATACATTGCTGCGATCGAACTCGGTGAAGCAGAAAAGGCAAAATACTTGTCTTTGCAAGCGGATGCCATAGATGAAAAGACGGTCACCGTACTTTTGGGCGAAGCAGCTCTTGCAGAAGGTAAAGAAATTTATACTGCAAACTGTCAAGTATGCCATGGTGAAAAAGGTGAAGGACTCGTAGGACCTAACTTTACAGATAAGTATTGGATACACGGTGGTAGTGTTAATAATATTTTTTCTACCATCAAATACGGAGTGCCTGAAAAAGGTATGATATCATGGAAATCACAACTTGGACCTGCTGCAATGCAAAAAGTAGCTAGTTATATCCTGGCCTTCCAAGGTACCAATCCACCTAATCAAAAAGAAGCTCAAGGTACACTTTACCAAGGAGAAGGTGAAGGTGCCGCTGTAGATACTACTGCTGTAGGTGCAAATATCAGCAGTACAGATACTACAGCGACCACCGCTGTTAAATAATTTTTGTTTGGAGAAGTAGTTTGGCAACTTGTCTCACTACTTCTCTTTTTTTTCACTTGAAAGTTATTAGTATTAGTTTAATAATCGATAGTGACCATCAATCAATAAATCAAACAATTATGGCCAAGTCAGCCGATACCCAAAATGCAGAGCAATTTAGAGATAATATTGCCACCGTAGACAAGGATGGTAAAAGGGTCTGGATATATCCCAAAAAACCTTCAGGAAGATTTTACGATTACCGTACTTATCTTACTTGGTTTTATCTCATTATTTTGTTTGGCTTACCTTTGATCAAAGTCAATGGTCAGCCCTTTGTGCTTTTTAACGTAATAGAGCGAAAATTTATCCTTTTCGGAATGAATTTTGGACCGCAAGATTTTTATCTCTTTGCGATAGCTATGTTGATATTTTTGGTTTTCATTATTCTATTTACAGTGGTCTTTGGTAGATTGTTTTGCGGATGGATCTGTCCGCAAACCATATTTATGGAGATGATTTACAGAAAGATCGAATATTGGATAGAAGGCGACTTTAATGCACAAAAAAGACTAGACGCATCCCCATGGACCACTGACAAGATGATCAAAAAAGTGTCTAAACAAGTCATCTTTTTTGCCATAGCCGTATTGATAGCAAATACTTTTCTAGCATATATCATCGGTGTAGATGAAGTGATCAAAATAGCAACTGAACCTATCAGTGAACACTTCAGTGGTTTTGTAGCCATGATTATATTTTCTTTCATGTTTTACTTTGTTTTTGCAAAACTTAGAGAACAAGTCTGCACTACGATATGTCCTTATGGAAGGCTACAAGGTGTTATGCTAGATAATAAATCGCTTGTAGTGGCTTATGATTTTGTAAGAGGCGAACCTAGAGGAAAGATACAAAAAAACAAACCTACTCCACCCGCTGAAAAAGAACCAAGCAAAAACGCTTGCGCAGGTTGTAAAGCTGGACTCGGAGGATGTCATGATGAAGATGAACATGAAACTGCCACTGTCCAAGAAGATTTTATAGCATCATTCCAAAACAAACTAGGTGACTGTATAGATTGTAAACTTTGTGTACAAGTATGTCCCACAGGTATAGATATCAGAAATGGTACTCAACTCGAATGTGTCAATTGTACGGCTTGTATGGACGCTTGCGACGAAGTCATGGTAAAGATAGAAAGACCCAAAGGACTAATCAGACTCGATAGTATAGAAGGTATAGAAAAAGGAGAGCGAAAACTCGTAAACGCTAGAACAGTTGCTTATTCCGTAGTGTTATTCTTATTGATAGCAGTAGAAGTATTCTTATTCAGTATGCGGTCTGACTTAGACGTATTATTGTTACGTACGCCTGGTATGCTCTACCAAGACCAACCTGATGGTAGCATTAGTAATTTATATAATTATCAGATTCTCAATAATACCACAGATAGTTATAAAGTCGAATTCCGATTAATAGACATGCAAGGTAGTATAAAGATAGTGGGTGAAAAGCAACCCGAAGTAGATGGTAATGAAAAAGCAGAAGGTGCTGTATTTATAAATGTACCTAAAGCTGGTCTTAAAAACGGTAAAAACAACATCAAAATAGGTGTATACGCTGATGACAAATTGATCACAACAGTCAAAACCACGTTTTTTGGACCTGTACAATAGGGTAAGGGTAAAATCAAATTCGCAATTCTAACAAATTCACAAATAATACATTAAGATGAAATCGACATAAAAAATAATCATGGTTTATTTTATTTAAACCACAATGATTATTTTTTATCAAAGATTCCATGTGGCAATTAAAGAACAAATAAAATAAACACATGAAATTCAATTGGGGCACAGGTTTGACGATATTTTTTATCATCTTTGTATCTACACTAGTTTTTGTTTTATATCAGGCTTTCCAACAAGACAATAGCCTCGTCATGGACAATTATTACGAAGAAGATATCAAATATCAACAACAATATGATAAGATAAAAAATACTTCAGAACTCACAACTAAAGTAAAACTAGACTTTGATAGTGCCAAAGGAGAGATTTCGCTCACTTTTCCGCTAGATTCTATGGCAATCACAACAGGCATTGTTTTGGTATATCACCCTGCTGATAAAAGTGCAGATAAGAAATACGATTTTAACCTAAATCAAACCAATGTCTACCAAATAAAGCTAGACAAAATGACTAAGGGCAGAATCAAAGTCAAAATAGACTGGGAGCGCGCAGGAGTCAAATACTATCAAGAAGAAGAAATCATCATCTAGTGTATTGGATCGCTATATCGCTTGGTTTTCTAGGTAGTTTGCACTGTATCGGCATGTGTGGCCCACTAGCAGCGGGTATGTTAGGTCGTAGGAATGATACAGGGCTACAAGTATGGTGGTCGGCACTTGGCTACAATACAGGTAGGACCATAGGCTATATGATCATAGGTTTATTATTTGGATTGATAGGCAGTATGGTAGCTTTTGCGGGTATTCAGAAAGCGATTTCTATAGGACTAGGCGTCATCATGGTTCTATTTTTTGTATTCAGTATCAATCCCGATCACTTGATATCTAATCATCCTTGGTTACGTGCTTTTTATGGCAGCGTCTCTACAGCGCTAAGCCGACTCACCACCAAAACAGATAACGTACCGAGTATAGGTCTAGGACTTATCAATGGATTTTTGCCATGTGGCCTAGTATATCTTGCAGTGGCCGGAGCACTTTCACTCAGCAATGTATGGGGAAGCATGGGTTTCATGATGTTTTTTGGATTGGGGACTTTTCCAGCTATGATGGCTATGGCGATGAGTCATAAGATGATCAGTATAAAACAACGAATGTCTATGCGTAAAATCTACCCTATGGTGACCCTAGTGATGGGCGCTTATCTGATCTACCGTGGACTGATGTCAGAAATGCCACTAGAATTAGATTTTTTTGAAGCTCTAAAGAATCCAGTGATGTGTCACTGACCTACCCGAAACGAATTGCTAATAGTATGAAATAGAGATTTAGCTTCAAACAAATATTATGTCATAAAACTGTAAAATATCGTCATATATGTGGGTATTATTTAAAAAAAATCAAAATAATGAGGTGGTTACTTTGTGATATCAGAATAAAAATTTAATTTTACTTCATTATGTAAACTTTTTAAAATTTCACAACATGAATCAGTACACAAACAACACACAAACAACACACAAACAACACACAAACAAATTAGTAATTTCAGCATATCTTCCTTGCTGAAAAACTATTGGCTTATGTCACTCGCCCTTTTTTTTCTTACATTGTATGGTTGTAGCGATACAGAATATCATACAAATGCAATTCAAGACTCCAAACTTACAGAATCGAGAAATTTGACTGGATGTCCACAAACATTTTGTTTTCCTCCAATTTCAAAAGACACAATAATTGACACTTTTGTAGTTAACGGTTGTGTTATTACTGTTGAGTATGTCGTGGAAGTATGTCCTACAACTGTTTCAGTTCGTGATTTTGTTTACACTATAGGTTCAGGTAGTGCATGTGATAATATAAACCAAGTTTGGAATCAATATTATCTTAATGGTCAATCAATACTTGCAAATGAAGCTTTAAATAGTTTTTACAGAAAGCTAACTTTATTAGTTCAAAATAGTGTATTTAATAATTTAGATCCTGCAGATTTTGATCCAAATATTGTTTACTACGATTTCCAATGGATTGAAACAAAATGTCATACCATGTGTGTGGATATTAGAGATGATGGTGAGGGTGGAGTAATTTTGGGAGGCATTTATCAAGTTGAATGTGGTGAAGGATGTTGTGCGAGAACAACTCAATTTATATTTGACCCACAGGGAGAAGTTGATACAATTTCTTCTGAAATTAGATTAATTGAAGACTGTGAACCTATTCGTGTAAGATGTGATTATACTTATAATCCAGAAGATTGTCAGCCAGCTTGCGCAAGACTTTAGTTAATTTTTAAGCCACCTAAATATATTTTAAATTAATTTAGGTGGCTTAATTTTTTGATTCAATTTATTACCAACCAAAGAAAAGGAATGAAAACAATCATATACTTTATAATTCAAATATTAATTTTTACAACGTTTTTGCAAGCCCAAACGCAATTACCACAAGAACCATATGCAAAAATAAATTATGTTGGATTGAACCCTATTTGGTACGAAACTTGTCAAGACACTAGCTTTGTTACAAATAAAATAGACGGATACAACCATTTCAGACCAGGTTATGCTACGCCTTTGATAGTCGGTGACTACATCTATACTTCACAATCAATAAATGAAACAAATTCACCAATATTTGGAACATATATTGATTGTAGAGAATTGGCAACAGGAAAATTAGTATGGCAAGAAGAGTTTAGTGTACGAAAATCAGGCAATTATGAAATTGTACGTTTGATAGAAATGGATGAGAATAACAATTTAGTACTTCTTGGACAAATGAAGAAGAGAGGGACAAATGAACCAGATATTTTGGTATTTCATGATGACTTGATATTATTTAGAAGAACATACAATGCTGCTACAGGAGAATTATTGGACTTTTCACATAGAGCATTAGATGATGAAGAAGCTGTGAGAATGAATACAAGTTTCTATCGTACTGCAAAACATTCTTACTTGATTAGAGAAAATGATCTACTTAGATACATCGATGCTGTAAAGGTAAATGACACTTTTCATTTGCGTAGTTTATTGATGGACGAGACCGGTAAAAAAGTAGGTGAAGAGTCTTTATTGAAGTTTAAGTACACTACGTACTACTTTAATTTAATCCAACTTGCTCCAGATACATTCATTCAAGTTGAAATTAATTTTAGTGATAGTACCCTGTTATTTAGATATCTATCACCAGATTTACAAGAATATGCCACCTACACGACGCCAAAGATTAAATCTAGACCAGATTTATTAGATTTTGTAAAGTTGTCGGCTGATAAAAAGAAAATCCTTTTCGAATATATTGACAGAAATGATCCTTTTTTTAATTTTGTAGAGTTGTTAGTGTTTGATACCAAAGCCAATCTACTTAAACGTGCAGCTTTGGATAATTATAGTAACAACTATTTTGAAGTCTTAAAGTGGGAAGATGAAGGTGATGAAGCATTTACCGTATTAAAACAACAAATCATCAAAGATGAAAATAACAATAGGATTAGTGTTTTGAATGTATCTATCTATGATGATCAAAATGGGGAATACATTATAAATACTTTCAAATCAACTGACCCAAAGAGGTATGCCATACCCTACAATACTATCCAGATAAACAATGGTAATTATTTTATTCAATTCGGTGAACAAAGAAATGCTTCCTCATTCTCTAGAGATTTTGGAGCTTTTGCAATTAGTCAGATGCTACTGGATGGTAATACCCTATTCTTACCTAGTAATACAGAAGACCTGACTACTGTGTCATCTGCCATTAAAGCGTACCCAAATCCCGCCATAGATGAGTTTACACTAGCTTTCGATACAGAATATACAGGTACTATACAAGTATTCAGTATAGGTGGTCATCTTTTATTACAGAAATCTGTATCACATACACGATCAGAACAAATAGATATCCAGACGCTAGACGCAGGTATGTATATGGTACAATGTATCCCATCTGACCACAAAATATCACCTGTCACTCTGAAGCTTGTAAAGATGTAATAGTAATTTTTCATTCTATCATCATAAAACCACCTGTCTTTGTTTTTCTAGTAGAACATCACAGGTGGTTTTGTTTTTTAAGCCACCCACTTAGATTCCATGAAATGAGCATGAGTACTAACACACAAATCTTGATGATTATTTTTAATGCGAATTCCATCTGGCTTCTTTAAACAGGCATTCAGAGAATGCCAATAAAAAAAATAAACAGATGAAAAACTATAAATAAATAAGAACATTTTTCTTTGTATTTTAAGACAAAATATCATATCTTTGACAAAACTCTGTGGAGAGCTAAGTAAAGTTTTTTAAGGATTATTTATTTAACCTGTGTAGCTATTTTAGGACGAGACAAGTAAAGAGCTCTCCCGACGTTGTCCCGACCTTCCCCCGACCTTCCCCCGACGTTGTCCCGACCTTCTCCCGACGTTGTCCCGATGGAACTAAGTAGGAACTCCGTATGTACTCCATAGGAACTCCATAGAAACTTAAGGGAAACACCCACCACATTCCCTTCGTACACACAGAATAGCCCTGTGGTGTATGCTTTGTTATTAAAATCTTTATCTATGAAGCTATGTGTTTAACAAAGGCAATTATTAGACATATTAGTTTACAAACCTGGCTAAATTAAAATCCAATTTTTGTAATCCTTTTTTGAATTTTGTTGTTTCACAGGAAAGAATTTAAATAATGGTGTTTTTGTATATAGCAATAGTATTGGCAACTGTATTAGGGATGGAGTTTGTTGCTTGGTTTGCACACAAGTATCTGATGCATGGTTGGTTATGGATATGGCACGAAGATCACCACAAACCTCACTACGAAAAAGAAGGTTTTTTCGAAAAAAACGACCTATTTTTTCTAGTATTTGCACTGCCTAGTATGACTTGTTACATTATTGGTTCATTGTTTATGGACTATAGATGGGTATTGTTTATAGGAATTGGGATTTCTATTTATGGATTGATCTACTTTTTAATCCATGATGTGTACATACATCAACGGTTCAAATGGTTCAGACAACTAGACAACAAGTACAGTCGAGCGATCTTGAGAGCGCACGGTGCCCACCATGCCAAAACCCAAAAAGAAGACGGTGAGTCATTCGGACTACTAATCGTAAACCCAAAATATTTCCAAGGTAGAAAACAATCTCAATCTTAATCTCAACCTTAATCTTAACCTAAGCCTTAATCTCAACCTTAACCTAAAACCCTCTGTAACTTTTGTTGCGCCATCATAAGGTGACATTCTTTAACTTTGTACCTTAAAAGTTGGAGTATGTCTTTAAAATTATTAATTACTGTTTTTTACTTATTGAGTCTTAGTATCGGCTGTAGCCAATATCCATTGTCAGGACATATAGAAATGTCTCAATCTGAGATGAAACCGATGTTATATCTGATAGACCCAATAAGTTATGGTGCTCTAGTGTCTACCTATGAAGGCAAAGTAATAGATTCGGCCGCAATAGATGATAAGGGAAATTTCAGCTTTGACAAAATGCCATCATTCGAAGCTGCAAAGATGTATATACTCACCATTCAAAATCCCAAAGAAAAATATCCCACAAAGCTTGAAAATGATCAAATAGATAAGTCCAATTATATACCTTTTTTATATAGAAAGGGTGAAAATGTCACCATCCATACTAAGGCTGACCACCTACTAAAAGATGCTGTGATAACGGGCACCACAAAAGAGAATGAGGACATCATGCAGCTGATAAAAAATAGGTATCAGCTACAAAAAGAATTTTTGAACTTTGGAGTTGAAGTAAATGAATCCAATTTATTAGAACATGAAAAAGCATTGTATAATTACCAAAAAGCACTAATGGCTTCTGTAGCCAATGGTTCAGATGTTGCTATCCATGCGCTCGCATTACGATGGGTAAGTCCGAATGGAGATTACGAGCGCATCCCTGAACTAGTCAAAGAAACATGTGAAAAAATTAAACAATCTGACCCTAACCACCCTTGGACCGTACAGATATATAAAAAATCAGCTACGTTACCTCTAGCTCATGGAGACATATTGCCAGATTACCCACTTCCCATGATGAACGGCGATACGGTATCATTACATCAATTACTAGGGGCTAAGCTGACGCTGATAGATCTGTGGGCATCTTGGTGTGCACCGTGCAGACATGAAAACAAAGGTACTCTAGTGCCATTGTGGGACGAATTCCATACGGATGGATTTCAAATTATAGCTTATGCCTTAGATTCTAGTGACAAAGGCTGGAAAAATGCCATAGACAAAGATGGTGCCAATAGATGGCCACATGCTTCTCACCTGAATGGCGACGACTCTCCGTTTTTTAAGACATTAAAGATATCTACCATTCCTGCCAATTATCTCATTGATAAGAATGGCGTCATTCTTGCTAAAAACCTGCATGGTGATGAATTGCGTAACAGGGTATCGGATTATATGAAAAAGTAAACACCTCGGTAAACGTCTTTGCATACGGTTATGTGAACCAGAATAGATTGATACTGGTTCACTGTCCCTGATTAGCTTAGCGTCTTCGTTAAGCTAACATTAGTAAAAGCGTCTCGCTTTTTTCAAGCTTTCTAAACCTTACACTTAACCTCAATCACAATCTCAACCTTAATCTCAACCTTAATCTCAGCCTTAATCTCAGCCTTAACCTTAACCTCATTGTCTCACATCATCATGTGACACACTAAAAACGAAAATCACTAAATTTATAACTATTTTTGCCCATAATTAATGCAACGATAATGGGCAATAAGATAAGAGTGGCTATTTACGAAGATAATGCTGGATTAAGAGAGATCTTGGCATCGATCATCAGAGAGTCTGAGGAGTTTGAGTTAGCTGGAGAGTTTGGTCACTGCCTTGATGTCGTGCAGAATACTAAGGCTTTTGCGCCTGAAGTCATCATCATGGATATTGACATGCCGGGTCGTACAGGTATAGAAGGTGTTATGGAATTAAAGTCGCATTACCCTGATGTCGAAGTCATCATGAATACTGTGTTCGATGACGATGATCGCATATTTAATGCATTAAAAGCGGGAGCTACTGGTTATTTACTCAAAAAAAATTCTCTCGCTACCTTATTGACCGCGATTAAGGATGTCAAAAATGGTGGTGCACCTATTAGTCCTTCGATAGCAAGGAAAGTGTTGCAATTGCCGTTTGCTGCAGGTAAAGGGTCAGAATCTACCTACAATCTTTCTGAACGAGAAGTGGAGATATTAAAACACTTGTCCAAAGGGCTTAGTTACAAAATGGTAGCAGGAGAGATGATCATCAGTATAGATACAGTACGGACATATGTCAAGCGAATTTATGAAAAATTACACGTTCATTCTGTCACAGAAGCAGTCCATAAGGTATTTATTGAAAAAAAGAATTAGCTTTATTCCTTCTTTTAATCCATCAATAATGTCATCAATGTCTTGACCTTAAAAAACCTTCATATTGCCTTGGTTTTAAGTATCTGTGTTTTTTTGTTCTTCCAAAAAACATCAGGACAAACTATGCAGCAAACGATTATTTTTGATCATTATGGTGCACCACAGGGATTTAATGCTTCACAAGCGTTGTGCCTAGAGAAAACTAATGACGGATTCCTATGGATAGGAACAGAACAAGGTTTATTGAGATATGATGGTCATAAGTTCAAGTCTTTCAGATCAGATCCATTTGATTCAACTACGATCTCATCTAATTATATCAGAAATATATTGGATGATAAACATGGTAAGTTATGGGTATCGGCATTACCGGATCTAAATATTTTTGATACTAAAACTGGGAAAAGTAAAAAAATAAACATTCCTACCAATATAGACAATGAAAAAAAACTCGACATCAGGTGCATGGAATATGATGAAAAAAATGATGTCATGTGGATGGGAACCAATAAAGGATTACTGTATTCGCAAAGAAAAAATGTGCACTTAAATCAAGAAATCATACCCGAAAAAGACTTAGCATCAGGAATTTACGATATTGAGATAGACGATGATGGTGTTTTTTGGCTTGCAGCAAATGACGGTTTATGGAGATATGATGCTCAACAATGTACTGTTAAAAACTTTCACCATCCTAATCATAATCCCAATATACGTTTTGATGATGGTTTTCTGAGCTTGTATTACGACAACCAAAACAAAGCGATCTGGATAGGAAGTTGGGTGAGTGGATTAATGAGATTTGATATGTCTACTGAAGAAATGGTTGAATATAATTTTGCTGATAAATCAAAAGTTCAAAATGGCGTAATAACTATTCATCAGTCTGGTTTTAAAGATGAAAAAAATATACTTTGGTTAGGAACCACAGATGGCGTTAAAACTTTTAATACTCAACAAAAAGAATTTAAAGACTATAAGACTTCAAATCATGACGATATTAAAGGTATAATAGGAGCTGGATTTTGTTTTAAGCCTACAGCCACAGAAGGTATGTGGATCGGTACGTATAGAGGACTACATAGATATGATCAGTTCAAACAAAATGTAAAAGTGACCAATGTAACCTTACCAAATAATCAACTTGATTGGATTTTAGATGAGATTAGTTTTGAGAGAAGTAGCCCAAAAGATAGTATTATATGGTTTGGAGTAGGATATGAATCCTTTTACAAATACGATATGGTTAATAAGAAAAATCTAAATATTCCACCCATATTAAAACCATATTGCTCAAAGGTCCAACCACATGTTTTATACATTGATAGCAAAAATATTTTATGGCTCTCATCAGAAATGAAAGGATTCATAGGCTACGATTTGACAGAGAATAAGCTAGTCCATCCTAATTTTTATATTGGTAAAAATAAGACACCAATGATTCTAAAAATTTTAGAAGATACGGATGGCAATCTTTACTTAGGATCTACAAGTGGTATGTATAAATATGATCGTGAGCAAAGTGAAATCAAAGAAATTAAAGAAATTCGTAGCTTTTTAGATAAGCACAAACTTTCAGATTTTGCTTATAGATTTACTTTAGATTCAAAAGGAAAATTATGGATATTTTCTACCCAAAAATATGAAGAAGACGATGCAATGTATAGTTTTGATCCACTTTCTAAAGATATAAAATTATTTACGCAGGACAAGTATCCGGCACTTAAGCGATTAAAATCCCTAGAATCTGTAGCAAGTATCTCTCCTGATAAACTGATGATCACATCGTTTAACGGATTTTGTGTAGTCAATATTTCTAATGATATACCTTCATTTGAAATCTTCCAATCTTATAATGACAAACCATTAGGCATCTTTGGTAGTGTAATAAAAGACCACAAAGGCATCGTTTGGATGTCATCAGATATAGGGGTAACTAGATTTGATCCATATACCAATACAATCAGTAGATTTACATATTTTAATTCAAATATGGGCAACACTTCACTGCCAGAAATTGCCTTTTCTGAAAAGACTCATGCTCTTTATATTTCTCAAAATCTATCTATTAATAGTATAGATATAGATAATCTGAAACTAGCAAAACCAGGAAAAGTTATTCTGTCAGATATGAAAATTCTCAACTTCTCCATAGACGAAATGCCAGATTCTGGACAAACATTGAGCTTGCAGCACGATCAGAATAATATCGATTTATATTTTTCTAATTTGAGTTTTACCAATTCACAGGATAATACCTATCAATATCAAATTGTAGGTGAGGATCAACAGTGGATACAAATGAATGAAAATCACCTAAAATTTGATAATCTTGGATATGGACATTATTTGCTTAAAGTCAGGGCAGAAAATAGCTTTGGATTGGAGAGCCCTAATGAGTTTTTACTTTATATAAATATTGCTCCTCCTTTTTGGCGAACATGGTGGTTTAATGGATTGATTATATCATTGATATCATTTATATTCTTTAGTTTCTTCAAATATAGAGATTTGCAACGAGAAAAATTGGAGAAAATACGTCACAATATAGCACGTGATCTGCATGACGATATGGGTAGCACGCTATCTCATATACGAATGCTCAGTGAACGCGAAGCCATGAGAAAAGCGTCAAATCCATCATTTCAAAACATAGCTGACAAAACAGCCGAGGTTATGAGCAACATGTCAGAAATCATCTGGAGTATTAATCCTAGAAATGATAGCCTGAAAAATATCATTGGAAAAATTCAAGAATTTGCAATAGATACATTGGAACCGTTAGGCATAGAAATAGTTTTTGATGTAGATGATGTACCCAATAATATCAAGTTAAACCCTGAAAATCGTAGACACTTCTATCTAATCTTTAAAGAGTCTATCAACAATGCTGCAAAATATAGTAAAGCTAGCGAAGTAAGTTTTGCCTTCAACCTTGAAAAAGGAAAAATGATAGCCAAGTTTGCGGACAATGGGTTGGGATTTGATCCTTTAATCATTTCTAAAGGTAATGGTTTGAAAAATATGGCTAGTAGAGCGCAGGCATTGCATGGTAAAATAGATATAGAAACAACAAATAAAGGAACCACCATTTCATTAATCCTAAAAAGTTAGTCATGTATAACAAAAGTTATATAGATTTGTACGAATAAAATTTGAAATTTTACCAGATCAAATCTTAAGAAACCCAAAACCATATATTTAAACCAAATAATTTTGACATTCTTTAGTAACCTTTTCTAATTCATTGGTATGAAACGCTCTAAATCCATCATATTTTGCTTATGCTTGTTGTTATGTATACAACACAATTTGTTTTCTCAGGTGCCTACAAATGAAGCAGAAGGTAACCTCCCAAAACTAAAAGCACTTTTTCCGCATTTTTTGGATGTCAATATGAGAGATGTTCATACTTTTTGGTCACAAAACAGATCTGAATCACGTACTACCGAAAGATGGGAAAGCATAGGGCCTGTAGAAGTGATATCATCTGAAGGTTTGGATTTTTATGTTTCGGGTAGGGTAAAACATATAGATTATGTAAATAAAGATCTCATCAGGTTTGTGAGTGCTAGTGGTGGACTTTTCGATGCACAAAAGAATGATAACAAATGGGATATAAGGAACATATCTAGTCATGCTGTTACTACTACAGTTGGAGGCGCTTCTGATACATCGCCTTTTGATCCTAATTATATCCTTTATGGTACAGGTGATCACATATTAGGAAGAGGTACAGGATTATGGAAAACTATTGATGGTGGCACAAACTGGGAAAGGATCAACCTTCCTGATGCGAATTATTTCCATGATGTGAAATTCAGTAATAAACATGGAAAAATATGGGCGGGTGGCAATGGCCTTTACTCATCAGATGACAATGGGATTACATGGAAGACTCAAAGGTTTGGAGATTTTTCGTCAGTTGTGATAGACCCAAATAAACCAGATACAGCCTTTATTAGTGATTTTGCTAAAGGTATTTTTAGGACCTTTGATGGTGGTACTACTTGGACTAAACTTACCAATGGGCTCCCTTCAGAAAATATCAACAGGATTGAACTCACCATATGTGACCAGCAACCCAATGTACTTTATGCATGGATTTGTAATGAATTAAATGCTACAAAAGGAGTTTGGAAAACCGTAGATCATGGCGAAACATGGACGGAGTGTATCATTCTTAATTCAAATTACGAACCTGCTGATAATATTCATCTGGAAGCAGGTGACTTTCATTCTACCATCAGTGTATCACCTACAAATCCCGATAAAGTGCTTATTGGTGGATGGTGGTATGCCGTCACCGATAACGGTGAGATATTTATCGGTCCCAACTCAGGATCTCATGTGGACTATCATCATGCTACCTGGGATGACGAAGGGGAGACCATTTTTATGGCTACTGATGGAGGCGTCACTTATATGGATTTTGATGAAATTACCATTTTTGAAGATAACGTTGAGAAGTTAAAGACAGATCTGATCAAAGTGCCGACCTTACAATTTGTGAGTTTGTCCACAGGGAAAAAGTCGGATTTTATAGTAGGTGGTACCCAAGATAATGGTTTTATTTTTTACCATTCAGACAGAGATAAGTGGTTTTATAGAGTAGGAGATGGAGGTGATGTCTCAGCACATTATGAAACAAATCATGCATTTCATGGTACAGAAGGAGTATATGATGAAACACTTACCTTCAAGAATAAAGGTAAATTTACAGATAACACGGATGACTTTTATGATATCAATATAGGCTTAAGGCCTAGTGGTGAATGGTTCAGACGTGTGGGCAACTCATATAGTGCAGATATCATACTATTTACGCAGACGGATCAGCATTTTTATTATTCGACTACTTTGGGTTTCCCATGGATACCGTATGATGTTCCTACTTTTGATGTAGGCTCTATTAATGCTATGTGTAGCCCTCATGACCCTAATCCCATAGTATTTGTTTCTGGCAATGGCAGTCCCGCTACATCCATCATGAAAGTAGATTTGACAAAACTAACTCATGAATTTGTATCAGCAGGCTTGCCCATCCAAAAAAATATCTCTTGGCCCCAAGTGTACACTAGTCCTTCGCCCAACCTAAAACATAAAGTGTATACTTTTATACATGCTCCAAATGGACATACCCCAAGTGCCAAAATATTTACATCTGATGCATCATCCATAAATTGGGTCAATATCACAGGTAACTTACCTGATATACATATCACGAGTATGTTTGTGCATCCGGATGATGAAAATTTTATTTTGGTAGGATCGGATGGATTTGGTGTTTTTGTTACTAAAGACGGTGGTAAAAACTGGAATCCTTACAATACTGATCTGCCACAAGGATGTCTGATCACTGACTTTGACTACCAAATACAAGGAGAAAAGCTTTATGTCATCATGGCAACTTATGGCAACGGCCTTTATAGATCAGAACTTCCTTCCAATATAGTTCAAACTGAGGATACAAAACAAGAAAACCTTAGCATGACCATCCATACCAATGGTGACATAGCCAGAATTTTCCTGCCAACTGCCATCACAAATGATATCAATATACACTTACTAGACATCAAAGGTAATTTCATCGCTAATTTAACTAATATCACTTTCCTTAGTGAACATATTTTGGAGACTTCTTTGCCTACACTGCCCGCAGGTGTTTATGTTTTTAATGTAAAGGCAGGGATGAAAAATTATTCACAAAAGGTAGTAAAAATACAGTAATAGTGCGTTTAAAAATTTACTTAGTTGCTAATCAATAGTTTATGGTTCTGTCGATAAAAGAATTAAAGATTTTGGCGAACTAAACCAGGTATTTATTTCGAAGTAAGGATTTTAAATGATCTTGATTATAAAGTATTAAGAAAATATACATTCTCTAATGTTGCTATATTTAGGCTAACACTCTCTAAGTAATTAGTCTTTAATCTGCACTATTTTTCATTTACCAATGATTAATTTGTGATTAGCAGGATTGGATAAAAGTCATAATGATTCTTTACTATACTTTTGAGCTAAAATATCATAATATGAACAAGCAAAGTATATGTGATTCAAAATATTTTCCTGCAATGATTACGATAATAGTCATTGGAATGTTATTTCAAATTATCAGGGCTGGCATTGATTTTGGTCAATGGTTATATACAATTATCCATTAAAAATATTCAAATCAAATCAAAAATTGAATTTGGTAGAAGTTAATGCTTTGTCTATCTATTAAATAAAGCGCGATTGGTTTGATTTTATAATTTTGAGTTTTTGTAAATAATCAAACAATTAATACAGATTTTTATGTTACGATATATTAGCAGCTTTTTGCTTGTATGGCTAAGTACCTTTGCCATTTTTGCTCAGACTACCTATTCGATTTCTGGTATGATCACAGATGACAAAGCTATAGGCATTGATTTAGCTTTAGTTACATTGATGACTGAAAAAGATTCTATTCTCAAAGTTACTTATACAGATCAAGACGGAAGTTTTTTGTTTTCATCTGTCATTCAAGGCAATTATAATATCAAAACATCCATCTTGGGTTATGAAACCATCCAAAAAACAATCGAAGTTAAAGGTTTAAATAATCAAATCAAATTGGGATCTTGGATATTGACAACTAACGCGCAACTCTTAGATGCTGTCACGATTACTGCAAAAACACCTTTTATAGAACGAAAAATAGACCGCACCGTTGTCAATGTAGATGCGCTGATAGCCAATGCCGGTAGTAATGCACTCGAAGCACTAGAGCGAGCACCTGGGATATCTCTTGATCAGGATGGTGCGATAAAACTAAAGGGCAGATCAGGAGTGACTGTCTTTATTGATGACAAACCAACCTATCTTTCGGGAACGGAATTAGAAAATTACTTAAAATCATTGCCTGCGTCTTCCATAAAACAAATAGAAATTATGCCAAATCCTCCTGCAAAATATGAAGCTGCTGGCAATTCAGGTGTTATTAATATTATCACAAAAAGAACCAAAACTTATGGCTTTCATGGCAATACGGTACTTAGTGTACAGCAGGGTAGATATACGAGAAGCAATAATAGTGTAAACTTAAATTTTAATAAAAATAAAGTGAGCCTTTATGCCAATCTCAATGGTGGATTTAGAAATAGCTTTCAAGATTTGAATATCAATAGATATTACAAAAATGATCAAAACATAAGGACATCATCCTTTTCACAAAATTCATTCATTGTCAAAGATGGCCAATCAGGGAATGTGAAGTTAGGATTAGACTACTACGTCTCTGATCATACTACTCTTGGTTTTTCTGCCAAAGGTCTACTCAGTAATGCTGGAGATCAGACAGACAATACCGCTTTTGTCAGAGATGCTGAGAATAAGACATTAAATAGGGTTTTGGCAGATAATAATACAAAAAACACATTTAATAATGGAACTTTCAATGTGTATCTCAAACATTTATTGGACACCATAGGTAGTACGATTATCATAGATGCTGACTACGTCAAATATAAATCTGGTAGTGATCAATTGTTTAACAACTTTATTTATGATAATGCAAATTTATTGACTTATGATGACATCATCAATGGTGAAATACCGTCAGAGATCAGTATCTATGCGGCAAAAGTAGACTACACAAAACCACTCAATGCGACTTCAAAATTTGAAGCAGGACTGAAATCAGCTTTTACCCAAACGGACAATGAAGCTATATATACAAATACTATTGATGGCATCACACTACCTGATTTTGGCTTAAGTAACAAATTTTTATATGATGAGTGGATTCATGCAGCTTATATCAATTATAACAGAAAACTAGGAAAACTGGATTTGCAATTGGGGCTGAGAGCCGAAACTACAAATCTAAAAGGTAAGCAATTAGGAAATGAAGTTCAGCCTGACACCAATTTTACACGTACTTATACCAATGTATTTCCTACTTTTTATGCATCCTATCAAGCGGATTCTTTGGGTAATCATATCATGGTTTTTTCGTTTGGCAGAAGGATTGATAGACCGTTTTTTCAAGATTTAAATCCTTTTATCAGTCCTCTAGATAAGTTTACTTTTTATGGAGGTAATCCTGGCCTTTTACCTACTTATTCCAATAATTTTTCGTTAACCCACACCTACAAAAATAGCATAAATACTTCGTTAAGTTATGGTTTGACCACTGATGGTATCAATGAAACACTAGAAATCAGAGAAGGTATTTATTATAGTCGACCTGGTAATATATCTACAAATCACACACTGTCTTTGTCTGTAGACGCATCGACTGATGTCACTAAATGGTATCGACTGAATACTTACATAGAATTAGGACATCAGATTTTTGAAAGTAAGTTATATACAGAACAACTCGATACTTCAGGTACTTATTTTGCTGCGAATGTGACCAATAGTTTTCAGCTTGGAAAGGGATGGAATGCAGATGTCAGAGGAGATTATCAAAGCAATATTGTATATGCTCAGTTGCTTATAAAGAGTTTTGGTACGCTCAATCTTGGCATTCAAAAGAAAATCCTAAATGATAAGGGAAGCATTAAACTGAGCCTGAGTGATATTTTATACACAAGAAGGGCTGATGGCATCATTAATAATCTAAAAGATACAGATGCTGATTGGAATAGTACCCTTGATACAAGGTCTGCTACGATTGCATTCTCTTATCGATTCGGAAAATCCACATCCAATAAGTCCAAATATACAGGGTCAGGCTCAGATAGTGAGCAACGAAGAGTAAAAGGATAGGGCCGACGATATGGTAACCAAAATAAATTATAAGTTGCCAAAATTAGACTATTTTATAGATCTTGGCGAGATATAATGGATATGTATATTGGTTTAAACATGACGGTCATCTATATTACAATCTAACTGTAATTCTTATCAATTGTCGCCTTCGATACAAAAGCAATAAATTCCATCGACTCACCGTATTTATTGGTCGAAACGACAATTGAATCTTTTTTGCAATGCTTATATTTGATGTAAAATTAATATTTTATGTATTTAGTTGCAGATGAGACGGGAGTCATAGGGAAACATAAAAATATGGATGGGAATATTGTAATGTATTCTACGTGCAAAAACATTGATACAAAATTGGCTTTTCGTAATTTTTCTATCAAATATGTTGTCGAAGGATATGAATTATATCGGCTAAAGGACCATGATTATACTATTAAAAACAGCCAATACTTGCTTTGTAATACACATTGCGAAGGCAAGGTAATGATAGAAAGTAAGACGCAAGTTAACGGTATTTGTATAGATATCTCACCATCCATTATATCAGAAGTTGTTTCTACTTTTTTAGCTCCTGATACTAATATTGCAGATCTTTCATTAGATAATTTTTTTCATTCTCAAGACTTTTTAGAACAACAATTTGAAGCAAATAACACCCAATTAGGCGCCCAACTTAAGCAATTAGACAATATTATTAAGCATAACCCGTACCAAGACTACGAGTTTGACAATGAGTTTTACTATAGACTTTCAGAAGGAATAGTATCTGATTATATTCCCGTGGTAAAGCAGTTTCGATCTCTAAGATGCATAAAATCTGAAACAAAAAAAGATCTCTTGAGAAGAATTGCGAAAGGCAAATCTTTTATTGATCAATACTATACACAAGAAATCGATATAGCACAAGTAGCTATAGAGTCTAACATATCACAATATCATTTTTTCAGATTGTTTAAGACCGTTTATGGTGTCAGTCCATACCAATACATAAAACAAAAAAGAATGCTCAAAGCACAAGAGCTACTTAAAAAACAAAAGTGGCCAGTGGCACAATTGGCGCTTGAGGTAGGTTACAGTGATATTTTTTCATTTAGTAAAGCTTATAAACAGTTTTTCGGATATGCACCATCACAATGTTAAATTAAAAAATTAAGTTAGCTTTTGATCACACACAATATCAAAAGCTAACTTAAATAACTTTTAAATTTTTTACAATATTACCACTTTCCTTACTACGTCCAGAAACCCTTCTTTTTTGATCTTGACAATATAAAGACCTGGTTTCATCATGCCATCTTGATTAATCATGAAGTTTGTATTACTTCCATCTTGGTTTGATGGAATGATATGGCTTATAGATTGGCCTGTAAGGTTGGCTATTTCGACTTGAATTTCATTTGCATCGGCCTCTTTAATAGAGATAGTGATCTCAGAAGTCGCAGGGTTGGGATAGATATCGATATTTGATTCATCTAATTGCTGGAGTGATGAGATGGACTCATTGGTTATATTTATTTCGTCGATGAATATATTATTTGCACCACTAGATGCAGGGTCAGCTCTAAAATAAAACCTTAATTTGACACTTTGCTTATTTTTAAACAATGATTGAAATGCAGATGTCAGAGTTACTTTTTTCCATTGTTGTGCACCATCAGGATAAAACGCATTGGAAGTAACACCTCCAGTATTGTTTGCCATGGTATTGGGGCCAGATATACCCGGGAAAGTTTTCCATGTTTTACCGCAGTCCAATGTGTATTCTATTCTGAAGGTATCTGATTGGTTTTCACTGTATTTTGCATATGCATAATAATAGGACATATTGGGTTTAGTGTTATCTGTAAAATCATAAAAAGGCGTCTCGAAGTAGGCTCCTCTACCTCCACCCGAGCTAGCGTTATTTAAGAAAATACATCCTTCTGTATTGTCTGCACCAAGTGAAGATAAAGTTTCCCATTTTTGGTCCGATGCTTCATTATTGTAAATTTGAATGTCATCTGGTAAAGTACCATTTTCGAACGCATAGTAAACGGGTGCTTTTGTTCCATTATTGCCATCCAAAACGCGTATGAATTTTGAAATACTATCTACGCCATTGGGTCCTGATACTACGAGTTTGATTTCGTATTCTCCTACTTCTGAGAAAGTTATATCAACTATACTATCCTTCGAAAATGAAGGGGTACCACCAGGAATATACCAAGATATGTTTTTAATATCTGACCCTGTTTGACTTTGATCAAAGAATCTAATTGTCTCTCCCTTGCATATATTAGAAAAAATAGAATAAAAATTAGCTACTGTAGCACATGGTTTGTCACCAATTATGCCCGTTGCTATCAGATTTTCTTCACTGACCAATTGATCTCTTTTATTGAGACCTAGCGTTATAGTTTCTCTCATATAAGCTGCCTGCCCATTAGTAAACATCAATTTGCAAGGTGTATAATCCATATAATTTTGAAGATTTTCTACAATGTTGGGATCACAAATTTTAGCATTATTAGGAGTACATACTATAAATCCTTTGGTAATAGGTGTATCTTCTACATCATCATCACCACAAGCTACTCCTGGTGCATTACTCACTCCCCAAATGTGTGGCAACCCAAACCAATGCCCTATTTCGTGGGTCAAAACTCTAGAGTTTGCAGTCGTTGCAGTACCAATGCTACCCACAAGCCAAGATTCGCACACTATAGCGTCTGCATAATCAGGAATACCAATCCCAGGTAAAAATGTGTAAGCAGGGGCAATGTCTATCTTTTTTACTATATAAATATTCATATACTTATCAGCGGGCCATGTGTAGTTAAAGTCTTCTAGCCTTGACGAGTTCCAATTGGTTTTGGATGAATAATGTCTCACAATGCCGTTTGTACAGTTACCATCAGGATCTAACTTGGCGAGTTGGAACTCAAAATTAACATCAGCGATATTGTTTTTAAAGCTACTTATTACTTGAGAAGTATCTGCATTCATCTTTTGATAATCTCGATTCAGAATTCTGATTTGATCATGGATTTGCGCATCGCTTATGTTTTCGGGTCCATTGAGATGTAGTATATGGAACACAACAGGAATTATAATTTTATTATTTCTGGACCCCAAATTTTCACTTTTTGATTTTTGTCTTAATGATAAGGTTTGCTCATATTGGGTTTTCATTTTTGGATGTTGGTTCCACCATTGAAATAATACATGGTCATGACCACAAGGTGAAGTGTGTTGTGCAAACAAAGGAGATGTCATGTAATATAATATTGACATGATCATGACTATTCGTAAAGATTTGATATTCATACTTTTATTTTTTATGCAAAAGTAGCATGAGCTGAGTGGGTCTGTTTGTCCATTTCTGCTATTTTTAAATTCAACCTTAATCTTAGCCTAAAATGCTCACATCATCATGTGACAGGCCATTTTGAGATGACCGAGTTTTTTTTATTTATGTTTGCGGTTTAAATTATTTAAGAACAAGTAGTTTTTTAATTGAATAACCACCACAAAACAGGCTTTATGAAGCAATATGCTGTCCTAATAATTATTTCTATTTTATTCATTCGTGTTTCTTATGCTCAGAATGTAGGTATCAATAATACTGACCCTCAGGTTTCTCTAGACATAAATGGAGCATTTGCACACAGAAGTGTGGAGATAGATCCTTTTATGAATAATGTCAATATACCCATAGACGCATCTTATGTTGTAATCACAAATGTAGGGGTCACAGGTCCTATCACTATTTTGGCTCCAGATTATATAAATGGCAAGCGACTGATCATCCAAAATACTTCATCGCAAGTTGCAACCTTCAATCCAACCACTACAAATGTACAAATCCTTCAAAACGAAGTGAAAGAGTTCATTTGTAGCGATCCATTAGGTTACTATTTATTGACATCGGCGGCAAACAATGGTTGGTCTTTGACGGGCAATTTGGGCACCAATCCACTTACAAATTTTATAGGCACCAAAGATAATCAGCCACTACATTTCAGGGTAGATAATAATAAAGCAGGGATTATAGATCATCTTAATGGAAATACCAGCTTTGGTTATGTGGCTATGTATGATCAATTGTCAGTAGCTAATGATAATACTGCACTCGGATTCAAAACTTTACAAAGTAACAGAAGAGGCTCTGGTGCGATAGCTATAGGTTCTCGTGCTGCGCAGTCTGATACCATTGCTAATGGACTTATTGCTATAGGTAGAGATGCACTTTCCAAAAATATAAGGGCTATAGGAAATTTTGCTATAGGAGATAGTGCACTGATAAATACAGGTTTTGCTATTAATAATAATGTAGATGGTACAAATAATTTTGGAATCGGCAAAAATACTTTAAAGACTAATGTCATTGGACAGGTAAATATGGCAATAGGAAACTATGTTTTGGAAAAGGCTATAAACCCAATAGGAAACCATGGAGTGGGCGATAGGGTGTTGTCAAAATTAATAAATGGTGATCACAATATTGCTTTTTCGGCATTCCGAAATCTTACTAATGGGAGCGAAAATGTAGGTTTTGGTTCAGTAGCAAATATTGCGAAAGGATCCAGAAATGTGCTTATAGGGCAGGCAAATGCATTTTTTTTCGGCCTTAATGATAGCATAGCAGAGAATGTAATTATCGGATATAGAACTATCAATTCTATACTTGGTAATAGAAATGTGTTGATCGGTACAAATAGTGGCGGCGCTAATGTTTACGGGTCAAAAAATGCAGCACTTGGTGATAGTACATTAATAAATAATAATTCAGGTAGCAACAATGTCGCTCTAGGGTCTCATGCAGGTGCCAGCAATACGACAGGTAGCAACAATGTTTTTATAGGCAATAGAGCTGGATCAGTTGAATCAGGTTCCAATAAGTTATTCATCGAAAATTCAAACGCTAACAAAAATAATTCTCTTATTTATGGTGACTTTGCAGCTGATAGCTTATTACTCAATGGAAAGACTGTAGTTCGAAATAATGCAGTGGTACAAGGATTCACAAAAATGGGAGGATACTCGTCAGATGTCCCCTCTATCAAAATGAAAAAAATAGTCAATACTGGCCCCTCTTTAAACGGAAATAAACTGATTCCACATGGACTTGACGCAGCTAAAATCCTTGAAATCGAAATACTCATGGAATGGCAACTTGAAGGTTTTCCTGCTAGCCCAACTCGAGTAGTTCCACCAAACTTTACATCTTTGAGTGGCTTAAACTATCAATATGAATTGCTAGATGGAAACATTATTATTTACAACATTAACGGTACTGAGATCGCAGGCCGAAATTTGAGAATATTGATTACCTATGAAGAATAGCTAATAGTGGATTGATAATTATTCTTAAATTTTCACATCATCATGTGACAGGCAGTTTTTGAAGAGTTTTTTACAAGCACTTACCTTTGTTTTGTAAAAAGAAAATGGATATGACCTTCATTGTGATATTCAAAAAGAGATATTATATGACAGTTAAACGAGTAAGTGAATATTCATTTACTAAGGTAATGATTCATTGATTTTAGTTTTCAAAATTTAAATTCAATAAAATTAAGAATAAATAAAATGAAGAGAAAAATAAGTTATTTAAATCTGGTTCTATTTGTGGCACTTTTAATTCAATTTAATACTGGATTGGGACAGTGCATTCAGCAAAATGTTAGAGCATCTGGTTACCTACTAGGGGAATGTAATGGATTTCAGTTTCAGGGTATTATTGGCTCAATTTCATCTTCATATGGTGAATGTGGAGGGCTGTTTTTTGACACCCCTTTGTCTGGAAATGATATTACATCGTCTGTCAATGACCCAAAACCTACCAGTAATATTAATATTTATCCAAATCCTACCACTGGAAGCTTGCACATAGAATCATCTACCAATCCTATTCAACAAGTGGATATATATTCTTCTATTGGTCAATTAATGATTTCAAAAAAAGTGGAATTCGAAAGTATTACTCAATTATCGATAGAAGACCTTCATAACGGTTGCTACTTCATAAAAGTAACAGAATCAAATTCAAATTCAAAAGTTCTTAAAATCATAAAAATTTAAAAAATGAGATCAATAATTTTAATGCTGTCTTTTCTTTTTGCTTTGATCGGTTCGGCTACATCTCAAGGCTTTAATTATCAATCAATAGTCAGAAATAGTAGTGGTATGCCACAAGCAAACACAACTGTTTTTTTAAGATTTATAATAAGTGAAGGCTCATCAAGCGGAACAAATTTGTACATAGAAAAACAACAACCTACAACAGATGCTTATGGATGGTTAAATGCTGAAGTTGGTACTGGGATTCCAGAGCTTGGAACAATCGCTTCTGTAAACTGGAATAATGGTCCCAAATATTTAACAGTAGAGTGTGCCGACTCACCCAATGGACCATACAATGAAATCGCAAGCTCTCAGATAAATAATAGTGCATTTGCAGGACCACAAGGAATGAAAGGTGACAAAGGAGAACCAGGTATACAAGGACCACAAGGTCCAGTAGGTCCGCAAGGCCCTCAAGGTACCGCAGGACAAGATGGTACAGGTGTAAATATCATTGGCACCATACCAAATGAAAACGCATTAGATCCAGACTATATGGGAAGTATTGGAGATATGGTTATCACAGAAGATACTGGATCTGGTTATGTATGGAATGGTCAGATGTGGACACTTGTGGGTCAAATTCAAGGACCGCAAGGACCACAAGGACTTCAAGGAATAGCTGGTCAAACTGGTCCGCAGGGAGATCAAGGCCCTACTGGTCCTGTTGGCCCGCAAGGTCTTCAAGGTCCACAAGGCGTCGCTGGAGCCCAAGGCCCTATAGGACCACAAGGAGTTGCTGGAGATCAAGGTCCAGCTGGTCCAGCTGGCGCCACGGGTCCTGCTGGCCCACAAGGCATTCCTGGTTCTCAAGGAGTTGCAGGTCCTACGGGTGCCACTGGCGCTGCAGGCCCACAAGGAAATGCTGGTCCTGCTGGCCCAGCAGGTGCAACAGGTCCTGCTGGCCCAATTGGTCCTGTGGGTCCTCAAGGTCCTACTGGCCCTGCGGGTACATATACTGCGGGCACGGGTATTACTATTGCAACAAATACTATAAGTGCACAAAATACTAATGCACTATGGAATGCAAACCAACTACAAGGCAGAAATATTTGGGATACAGCACCCACAACAGGTCAGGTTTTGACATGGTCCCCTGTTGGTAGCAATAACCCTAATACTTGGCAACCCGCATCCTTGCCCACTGATAAATGGTCAGAAATGGGTAACGCACTCTTTCCTGCACTCGGTAGACATGTAGAACCTTTTACTAACAATGCTTGGGATCTTGGAAATGCAACTTTCAGATGGAGAAACATCTACCTTAACAATCAACCCAATGTAGGTTCTGATCGTAGGATCAAAGAAAACATCAAACCTATTGCTTATGGATTAGATGCTATATTAAAAATGAATCCAGTACAATATAACTTAATAGGTGTGCCAAGTACAGAGGTGTCACTAGGTCTTATTGCACAAGATATTAGAAAAATCATTCCAGAAATTGTCTCTGTGGAAGATGCGGGTGATAGAAATGGTAAAGATGTCAGAGAAGCAGATCCTTCATTACCTCAGGCTATGCAAAGTATTAGGTATGGAGATTTGATCCCTGTATTGATCAAAGCTATCCAAGAATTAGAAGAAAAAGTCCGAGTTCTAGAATCAGAAGTAAATAAAAAATAAATTATTCAAAATGTCTACAATGAGGTCTTTCCTATATTTCTTTTTTTTGATTATCAGCTTTGGAAGCTTTGCTCAAAGTAGAGAGTTAATTAATTTGGTCGATGTTAATCCTGATCTTTGTGCTACATGTATAGTTGAAATTAAAAATCGTAATGATGTAGTGACTGCAAGAAAATGTCAACCTGACCCTTTAGCAGGATCAGATGGTCATTCTGACTTGGGGTATATTATTGAACAAATATGGGGTGCAAAGCAAATAGAAAATATCAATGGAAGAAATTTTAATATTTTTAATGCAAACGCAGCTCAAATTCAAAAAATAAGGACAGCTCTTGAAGTATTGCCAGATGAATACATTGAAGTATTACCCCTAAATTTTAGAATAGGAAATCCTACCCACCCATATTCTCATATTTGCAACACAGACGATGATATCAATAAAATTGGAGGATCCAAATTTTGTAATCCTCATAATTTGGAGTCTTTAAACTATGAAAGTATAGTTTTAGGATGTCAAGCGTTGCAAGAGAGAAATAACGCTCCATATATGACTATACTTCATGAATGTGGTCATTTTATTTCAAGATATTTTGATATGCCATCCAGATTTACAGGCGAAGAAAGTGCACTTTCTACTGATTATTTAAGAACTGTTTATACAGGCAGAACAAGCTCACATGAAGAAACGTGTGCCCAGGCTTTGTATCAATTTTTTATAAGAAGGTATTTTAGAATTAACGGAACGCTTCTACCCGAACCATTTGCCCTTGATCAAATTTACAATGCGAGAACACAAGAACGTAATCGGAGAAGTTACCCACAATGGATGGACACTTTTATTCAACGAGTAATTGCAGAAACTTCAAGTGAATTGTAGCATCAACTAAAAATGAATAGTAATCATGATTTATTGTAATTCAAAACTTGGGAATATTGTAATAAAAGCGCTTATTTTAACATGGATAAGTTTCATAAGCATATCACCTACTCTATTTTGCCAAGATTTGACGACTATTAAATCTGCATCACCAGTTAAGGTGACAGGGAGTTTTTATAGTGCCTTTAACTATACCTTTAGTGATGCTTCTATCCCACCAGCTGGGTTCAATACAGGGATCAATGTAAACTTCAATTTTTACAATGCGATCAATATTCCACTTAGTTTTGCATATAGTAATTATGGATCTTCTGTAAATACAATTAGCTTTAATCGTTTTGGCATTAGTCCATCTTACAAGTCTTTAAAAATTCATGCTGGACATAGATCATATGTACTGTCACCGTACTTGATGTCAGGCCTGACTGTATTAGGTGGAGGTATTGAGCTCAATCCTAAGAAATTCTATTTTCTAGCATTTTATGGAAAGGTCAATGATCCCTATTTTGTAGGAAATGATGTGTTAACGTTAAGAAATGATGGGTTCGACTTTTTTAACAGAAAAGCTTATGGGTTTAAATTGGGTTTTGGCAAGAGTACAAATAGAATTGGAATTGCACTTTTTCATGCCAAAGATGATTTATTGACTGGAAGCATTGACACATTAGCCAAGTATAACATTAATGGAAAGGAAAATGTAGGAATTGGATTGGATCTAACGCAGCAGTTTTTCAAGATAGTAACTTTAAGCGGTAATGCAGCAGTAAGTATTTTGACAAATGATTTAAATGGGGAAGCCATAAGAGATAGTAATGCTACACAATGGGTAGAACGGGTATCATTTCTTACGACAATAAACCAATCATCTAGATATAGCTTTGCTTATGATGGAAAGATCAGTTTCAAAATTAAAACTTTTAATCTGGGAGTAAAGTATCAACACATTGATCCTTTCTATTCATCATTAGGGATTAGTTATCTTCAAACAAATTTTGATAATTATCTCATGGACATAAATGGAAGTCTATTCAAAAGCAAATTAAATTTGTCATCTAACTTTGGATTGCAATATGTCAATAAGTCAGGTTTTACAGGTTTGCCACAAAAAAGAATAGTAGCGAATGTAAACACTAATGTGAACTTTACAAAAGAACTGAACTTAAATGTCAACTATAGCAATCTTGTGCAAAATACGAATCCGACCATCCAAGAACTTAATGACTCGCTTTTGTTTACAACAAATAATGTAGGTTGGAACGGTACCCTATCATATAAAATAGGGAAGGGAAAAGAGAAGCCACACATTGTAAGTTTTAATTCTGCAAATACAACTTTTGACGTACTGAATAATGATCAGATTACACTAAGCAGTGTGAATACCAATTATAATTTGAACTACAGGTATCAAATCAAAAATGGCTGGTCCTTCGGAGGTGGCATTCAATATTTTGTAAGCGAAAATAATTTAAGCCCAAGTCTAAAAAGAAAAGGCTTTTTGCTTAATGTAGGTAAAAAGATTAGTGAATCACTCAATTTTAGAGTCAACACTTCATTTAGATCAAACGAAACACAGGCAAATAAAGATGGGTACATCATAAACGGAAACGTGTCTCTGACCTATCAAATAAAAAAGAAGCATAATTTTTCTCTTAATACTAGTCAACTCATCAGAAAAACAACTTTGATTGCTGCCAAAAATGAAACTAGATTTAGGGTAAATTATAACTATAATTTTTAAATATCGTCATTATGATCATTATAAAAAAACAAATTTCCACAGTAATATTGATGCTATTTTCTTTAGGAATAATGGCGCAAAATCAACTTACGATAAACTTGACACCGATAGGGATGATAGAAAGTTCTGTGACAGAGCTTCCAGGTCATATCTTAGTCACTGTGGTGAATAATAATGCTACTGAAATTGACGTATATTTTAAAGTGGGGATAATTGGTACGACGACTGACGGAAGAATAATAAATATAGACAATGCAAATAGTGCAAGTGGTAATATTGTCAATATTCCAAGTAGTGGATTAATTTTTACACTCGAAGATTTAATAAATCAATATCAAAACACACAGTTATCTGATTATAATATCTCGCCACCAGAATTCATTAATCAAATACAGAACTCCGGACATTTGCCCGCAGGTAGCTATAATATATGTATCGAAGCTTATGACTTAAATAATGTTTTAGTTTCAGTACCTACAGCCACTCCCGATGGTAACAACTGTCTCGGATTTGATATCATTTACCACAATCCACCTATCATCCAGTCTCCAATAAATAATACTTGGGTAGGCGGAAACGATGACAATCAAGTCTTCGTCACATGGGCACACGATTACAGTGGTCCAGCAGTTACATATCGTGTGGAGATCGTAAGATTTCCAAGCCAACAAGCCGCAAACGATTTTATGGAACAAGGCAACCCGCAGGAACTTTTTGGAGATGCTATGGGAGGAGGAGCATTTGAAAGGATACTTACACAAGATCAAATAATGGGATGGAATTTTAATACTTTATCAGCAGATGTTGTCCCAAATCTTACACCGGGAGATGTTCTAGCAGTGAGAGTGACAGCGATATCCGAAAATGCCGTATTTCTGAATGAAGGTAGAAGTGATATCAATGTTTTTATATATGGTGTACCTAATGGAGCACTTTGCAATAATCCTTCACTCAACGTGGACTGGGCCTTTCCTTCTGTAGGTGATACATTGCCATTTACTGATTTATTTGCTGTTGCTAGATTCCAACCTTCTTGTGACAATATTCTTGAGATGAATGCTGATATTAACTTTACCCGATCATTTAGTGGCAGTGTTGTGGGGAGTACGACGGTCAGAAATTATCAAGATAATTGGCGATCAGGTCCTGGTCCTGCAAACTACTTGAGAAATTATTTTACCAGACATTTTCCTAGTAATATCGATTTTTTCTATCCCAATGATTCAGAGTATGAAGAATATCTACCATTTTTACATAATACTGCTACTACTTTTAGTGCTCAGCGTGGAGAGAAGGTAAATATTTTTGGTGTAACCGAATTTACCATCAAAGAAATACCATCCAATATAGAGCGAACCCAAACTTTGAATCTTAATGCCATGAATTCTAATGGTATTGTCATAGGCATGCCAAGACCAGAACTAGAAAGTCCTGCTCATGATGTAGTGATGCGACCTGGCACTATTCAATTTGATTTCAATACAGGATTGGAGCCAGGAAATCCTCTGCCTCCGTTCAAAATATTTAAATTGGACGGAGGCAGAGATCCTTTAGTTCCTGGTCTTTCTGTCAATGAAAAATGTGTGCTACAAGTAGCAAGAGATAATTCATTCAGTCCAGCTTCTATAGTCTTTTGTAAACTGAAAAAAATACAAGGAAATCCATACAACAATGGCAACAATTTTAATGAAGATAATCCTACTTTTGAACCCATCTCAAATACTTTTGACTTAACGCCACAACGACAATTTGACCATGATCATTTCACCCAGCAAGTGTATAAAGACCTTAGCGTGTCTCATGATTTTACTGCTGAGGAGACCCTATATTGGAGAGTAATTTGGTTGCGATTTCCAGATGCGTACAATATTCCATCACCATGTGGAAGTGGGATAGACATTACTCCAGCCGATTATTATCATGCAAGTCCAGTAAGACGATTGGTTATAAGTAATGATATTGCTGGTGGAGATGATGAAGAAGAGAATCCTATTGTTTATTGTGCAAATTTTATTGATCTTCCATCAGGAGAAGATCCTTCTTCTTCAACCTCAGAATGTAGCCATCCTTGCAGATTTCCGGCGATAACAGATGTAACTGCTATTGGTGGAGTTGTGGCGGGAAGTACATTTACTGCTGCAGGATTCACAGTAGAAGTGACGACTTCAGATGGAGGAAGTAGTAGTTCCGGAACAGGAAGAGTAATCATACCATTTTTAAATAATATCAAATTACGTGTAAACTTCTCGGGCATTACTATAAATGCAGGTAGGCAAATGCTCGGCGGAAGTATCACACCGATCATAGAACAAGCCATTCCACTAGGCCAACATACATCAGCTTTTGGACAATTATTTGGGATGGACGAAACCGCTGCTGATGCCATGGAGGCCGGATTGGAAGCAGGAGGAAAGTTATTGAGTCTTTTGAGTAGTGGGTCAGAAATAAGTTTACCTATCGGTATAGATAAAAATATCTCTGGTACTAGGATTATCATCGGAATAACGACTATGACGATCAAAAAAGATACAGCACATTTAAACATGGTAGTGAATGTCAAAATACCTAATCTCGAAGTGGTCAACGGTTTCATATCCCTAGGTGCCAAAGTGTGTATGACTAATGAAGGATTTGGAAATGATGTGAAATTATACCTTCCCCAAGATCAGGTATTTCCTATGGATAATGGTAATGAATTCAGAATCAAAGGAGCGGATGGTCAGACCAATCCTAACCAAGTGACATCTGTAGAGTGGGATTGCAATGGGTTTAGGGCATTAAATCTGGTTGGTGCATTTAAGTTTACCAGGGATTGGATGTTGCCAGAAAATGATGCAGGAACCATTCTGCCTGCACCTAGTCAGGTAGAAGCCAGGTTTGGTGCTAGAGTTGCTACAGGTGGGCATTTTATTTTAAACCTTGATATGGATCGTTTTCAGATACCAGGTGCAGAAGGCTGGAGCTTTTTTGCAGATAATGCTTTTATAGATTATTCAGATATTGAAAA
>Ga0075154_10000453_pt1 | contig 34478 bp, 32 predicted proteins | sample JI71714BDNA_FD_70965 | JGI IMG/M metagenome (GOLD analysis project Ga0075154, IMG submission 70965) | Wastewater effluent complex algal communities from Wisconsin, to seasonally profile nutrient transformation and Carbon sequestration -... | ecosystem: Engineered > WWTP > Effluent > Algae...
ATTGAACCCTCCACTTGGCCACAAATGCCCCGGATTAACTTCCCTTGTACCTCCTCGCTGGGGGCAATCAACATATCACAAGTAGATGTACCCATGACCCGAACGAGGGAATAGGGTTTTATCTCGGCACCAACCCCGCCCATGTGGGCATCAAAAGCTCCTACCCCGATGACAACGGCCGGAGACAAACCCAATCTCGCTGCCCATTCGGGAGAAATTCGCCCCATCGCCTGATCAGATGTGTAGGTTTCGGTAAATAGTCGATCACGGAGACCCGCCAATACGGGGTCCAAGGCTACCCAAAAATCTTCAGGAGGTAATCCCCCGTAGGATTCATGCCACATGGCTTTGTGGCCTGCCGCGCAGCGACTTCGTTTCAGGGTCAGTGGATTGGTGTCGCCTGTCAACAAGGCCGAAATCCAATCGCAATGCTCAACCCAAGAAAAAGCGGCTTCCCGTACTTGGGGATCGACCCGCAAGGTTCGTAAAATTTTAGCCCAGAACCATTCGGATGAATAAATTCCACCCACATATTGGGTATAATCTACCGTCCAGCTTCGCGCTAATGAATTGATCTCATCGGCTTCTTGATTGGCCGTATGGTCTTTCCACAAAATAAACATCGCGTGGGGATTCTTGGCAAACTCAGGCAGCAAAGCCAACGGCGTTCCTTCCCGATCCACCGCTACAGGTGTTGACCCAGTGGTATCTACTGAAATTCCGACAATGCTCTGTTGGACTTCAGGGGATACTTGACCCAAAGCTCCCTGGATGGCTTCTTCCAACCCCTCAATATAATCCAAAGGATGTTGCCGAAACTGGGATTCAGAAGGCCGACAATATAAACCTTGTTTCCAACGGGTATAATAATGGACGTGGGTGGCAACCTCGCGGCCCTGCTGGTCCACCACCAAGGCCCGAACGGAATCCGTTCCATAATCCAAACCAATCGTGTACTTCATCTTTCGTGTTACGAAATTACGTTAAATTCATTTTTTTATTCGAATGACCTGAAAGGACCTAGGCCCCAAGGTCAAGGTACCTCGCTTCACTTCCCAAGTTGATGCGGAAGGCTTCACTTCGTTTGGTTTTTCAAGCGAATTGAATTGCTCCAGTTGATCGGCTTGTAGTATCGTGATTTGAGCTATGCTATTTTTTGAAATGCCTTTCATTTGAAGATTTAAGGTCGCAGGTGCGGTTCCTGTATTGACCAACTTCAAAATGATTTCCTTGGTCTTCGCATCCCATGCCGCCGTCCCGTACAAACCTTTTTGCCCGACCATCAGATTCCCATCAGCCGTGATGGGCAAGGTGTGTGTGCCTGCATTGTTGGCATACAACTGTTGCACATAATAACTTGGGGTAGCGATCGCTTGGAGATTATCAAACCAAATTAAATCCGGATTCCATTGCCATTTATTGACGTGGGCGAGAAGTGGTGCGTATGACGTCATATAAACTACATCGGCATTTCGCTCCAAACCCGTCATGAAAGCAGCCTCCGAAAGAGCCGCTTCCCAGTTGTTTCTACTTTCAGGACGTTCAGTGCCTTTGGGGTGCGCAGCATATTCCCCAGCAAAGATCTTGTATCGATTTCGGTCATAGATATCGTATCGACTGGCATTGTCCAAAAACCATTGGGGTGGTTTGTAATAATGTTCATCCACCAAGGCGGGCTTTCGCTTCGTCAATTCTTTTTCAGCTAAGTCAAATAATTCCCCTTCGGCAAACGGCCCTGTTCCCGATATAATTTGAATAGCCGGGTACTTGGCCTGAATCGCTTGGGCAATTAAGTCATAGCGCTCAAAATATTCTTCGCCCCATTGTTCATTCCCTACCCCGATCATCTCCAAACCAAACGGTTCTGGATGCCCCATCGAAGCCCGGATGGCCCCCCATGGAGAATCCACCGAGCCATTCGCAAACTCTATAAGGTCAAGCGCATCTTGAATGAAGGGCTCCATGTCCTCCAAAGGTTGCATTTCAGAAGAATTGAACTGACACGCTAAACCACAGGATAAAATAGGGACGGGTTTGGCGCCAATATCCGAGCAAAGTTGGAAGTATTCAAAAAAACCAATCCCAAACGACTGAAAATAATCGGGTGCTGGGCGGTGGCTGAATTCTTTATTCCAACGGTTAAATAAAATCTCCCGATTTTCTACCACGCCCAGTGTCTTTTTCCATTGATAGCGTTCCGCCAAGGTGCGGCCTTCGACAACACACCCGCCAGGAAATCGAATAAAGCCCGGCTTCAAATCAGCTAACATTTGAACCAAATCTTTTCGCAACCCTTTTTTCCGCCCTTTCCAGGTATCTTGAGGAAATAAAGACACCACATCGATATCCAACTGACCTTCCCCAAGAAAGAGTACTTGTAATTTTCCCTTTTCTACAGTTTTGGGCGAAATCAGCGTCGTTTCTACCGACGTCCATGTCGATGTCCCATTCGGTTGAATATCCTGAGCCTGGAGTACGGCCCCCTGAGCATCGAGCAATTGAACCCGCAGGCCGATATTTCCTTTATTCAACCGCACCTTCGCGGAAAAATCATAGGCAGCTCCTTGTTTGAATCCCATGCCGTCAAAGCCTTCATTTTGAAACCCGATGACTTGGCTCCCATCCCGTTTTTCAACCCGGACCACTTTCGGATTGGTAGGATTAGCTTTTGCGTTGCTGAAAATGGTTAATTCATTTCGCGTATTGTAGCGCGTTTCAGCCTCTGGGACGTGTTTCCACCCCATCCAAGGGTATTCAAATTCAAAGGATCTATTTTTTACCAGTTCGGCATACAATCCCCCATCGGCGGCAAAGTTGATATCTTCAAAGAAAATCCCGTACATGGTCGGTTGAATAGGAACCAGTAAACGGTTGGCATCAACATCTACTTTCACTTGAGCAAACGAAAGACATGTGAATAAAGAAAAGAGGAAGCTAAGTGTATATGAGCGCATAACCCGAAAATAAAGCTTTCCCTCAGGTAGGTCCCTGAGGGAAAGACATGGATTAATAATTTATTTTTTGAGTCGAATCATCACCACCGAATAGGCCGGGACTGTCAAGCGTAACGTACCTTTTTCAAATTTTGCCCCGGAAAACGCTTTGGGGCTAACTTTATTGGGTGCTTCAAAGGTATTGTGGTCGTTGACGTCACCCGAGGAAATGATTTCCCCCGAAATTTTAGAGAAATCTTCTCCGCGCAATTGAATCACGACTTCATGCGATTTGGCATAGTCTACGTTGGTCAATGAAATATTCACCGCGCCATCGGCACTTTTGGAGGCTGACCCTGAAATGGCATCTAGTTTTTTACCCTCATATTCGTATTTAGGAGACTCAAAAGCCATCGGAATCAAGGTAGCATCTTGGTGTACATTATACATTTTCATGACGTGGTACGTGGGCGTTAAAATCATCTTTTCCTCTTTGGTCAAGATAACCGCTTGCAAAACATTGACGATTTGAGCCAAGTTGGCACCCCGAACACGATCTGCGTGGTTATTGAAAATATTCAACGTTAATCCGGCAATAACCGCATCCCGCATGGTATTTTGTTGATACAAAAATCCAGGATTCGTACCTTTTTCTACCTCATACCAGCCACCCCATTCATCGACAATCAACGCGACTTTTTTCTTTGGATCGTATTTATCCATGATCGTGCTGTGTCTCCGGACCAACTCATCCATTTTCCAAGCTTCTTCTATGATCCGGAAGTAGTGGAATTGGTTAAATCCGGTCGCTGGTCCTTTTTCATTCCAATTGATCACCGAATAGTGGTGCAATGCGACACCGTCCATGAGGTTATGCGGGATATTTTTCATGAGCGTTTCAGTCCAGTTGTAATCATCCCCACTGGCACCTGAGGCGATGCGGAAAAGTTTGGACTCGTTGGTCCAGCCGGTCATGAAGGTAGCATATTGACGGTAGATATTGGCGTAAAATTCGGCCGTCATGTTGCCTCCACATCCCCAAGCTTCGTTTCCAACCCCCCACATTTTCACGTTCCAAGGATTTTCTCGGCCATTTTGTTTCCGCCATTCCGCCATGGGGCTACCACCGGGGTGGTTGACATACGTTACCCAATCGGACAAATCTTTCACTGTACCAGAGCCTACGTTGCCCGCTAGGTAGGGTTCTGCCCCGATTTTCTCGCAGAGATCTAAGAAATCGTGCGTACCGAAACTATTGTCTTCGGTCACGCCACCCCACCAAACATTGACCATTTTGGGCCGATTTTCTTTGGGGCCAACGCCATCTTTCCACTGGTATGCATCAGCAAAGCAACCGCCTGGCCAGCGAAGATTCGGGACCTTCAACTCTTTGAGGGCTGCAATGATGTCGTTCCGAACCCCGTCTGTATTGGGGATTTTGGTGTTTTTTTCACCCACATACATCCCGTCGTAAATACAACGTCCTAGATGTTCGGCAAAATGGCCGTAGATGTGTTTATCGATTTTGGTTTTACCTAAGTCGGTATTGAGGGTAATTTTTGTCTGGGCTGTGGCCTGTGCTAAAAAGGCCGCCGACAAGAGGGTTAAAACGGTTTTTTTCATTCGATTAGGTGATTTGGAATAAAATGAGGTTCCCCAGCTCAACGGAATAGATCAGGAGAAACATCTAAATGCGTCAATTTGACACAAATATATTTAAAATTTGGTTTTAGTCAAGGGACTTGAAATAATTTTATTTAAACTTTCATTATTTTGATATTCATGTCGTATTGTTAAGTGATTCTACCTCAAAATAGTATGGACCAACCAAACACAAAACCCGACGCTAGCTAAGAAACTAGGTAAAATGATCAATACGGGCGAAGGAAGGGCAAAATACAGTGACCTTGTACTCCATACATTGCGAGTAAAACAAAAGAGTCGGATGCCAAAGAGTAAAACCCAAGGAGCTTGGCACAGGCCCCAAAAAAGGATTCCTCATCCTGAGGGCTTATTCCGATAGAAACAAAAAATCAGTTTTGCGACACACTTACTAGAGCATAAGACCAATATACGGAACATCCAAAGCTTATGCTAGGTCTCGAAAGTTCAAAAACCACCGATATATACCCCCACAAAACCACCAAAGCGCTTTGATCAATTAAAAAGCCCATAGGATCAATTGGAGATGCAAGGCATTTTTAATACATTTGGATGGGTTTGGTGGATGCCGTTGTTTGGGTATGACCCCTCAATCCGATTAGGAAATAGATGCCATAGGGCGACTTTATGGGGCATGTACGATCGTAATAGCCAAAAGTAGGACGACCGAGTATTAGACTAAAAAAGGTACAAAAAGTAAATAAAATAAAAAATATAAAATGAACAACCTTGACTATTTACTGAAGCAACTAAATCTGTTAATAGGTTTCCTTGACGTTTCAGACCAAGCCGTTTACGATCAAATTAAACTGCACGACCGTTTCAATTTAGGCTTGACAATTGAACAGTTATATAACAGCAGTTATGACAACTATTCAAATCACATTACTACATCAGCGTTACTACTTGGATTTTCTCATTTCGAAGACTTTATGACAAAGTCTATTGTTAAAATTTTGACTTCTTTTCCAGACAAAAATGATTGCAAGGTGACACTCAAAATAATTAGAGAAAAGGGTGACAATTTAATTTCCTCGTTAGCAGAAGAACAAGCAAGACGACTAACATTTTCAGAGAAAGTAAAATTTATTGAGAAAAATTTGACTGGTATTTCTGCTCAAATTTTGACTGACATTAAATTTGTAAACCACATTAGAAATTGTTTAATGCACAATAATGGCTTAGCAGACAACAGACTTAATCCTAAATATCAAGTCGGACAGAAAATCATTTTGACTTCTGGTGATGTAAATGGATATGGACTTCAAGCTCGACAATTGGCACGTGAAATTTGGGAACGTATATGATGGAGAATACACAAGTTAATCGTAGAATAACAGCACCTACCCAAAAGGCGGGTTTCCGTGTTCCAAAGACAGTTTTGTGGTTAATCAAACATTAGTTTTTCAAATCAATTTTTGTGGTAAAAGTCCCGCCCTTCGGGTAGCTGCGAAACTTTGGCGGTAATTATAAACGACCATGATAGACATAAATAAAATATGGGTTGACATTGAATGTCCAAAGTGTGGCTACCTGGACAATATTCAAATTGTGGACGCAAAGACAGAAATGACTGTATTTTGCCATAATTGCAAAGTTTCAATAAAGCTATCTGGCAGTGAAGCTTCAGTGCACCAAGGGATTAACAACATTAGTAACTCAATAAAGGAGTTAGAAAACCTTTTTAAAAATTTTGGAAAATGAATTACTCAAATCATAGTTTAAGAACAAATCTACAAGAATGGAAGAACAGATTGTACCGTTCTACCTATCAACAGCTAGGTCATCAAATAAAATTCTTTTTTAACAATATTGACAGTAATAAGCAATTTTCAGGACTTATTTTAGAAGCCATTAGTCTATTTCCTTATAGTAAGGAAAATCTTGAACAATTTACGGAGCAGATTCAAAATGGTGATGAATTCCAATTTGAATCTGATATTGACCAAACCTCATTTAGCTATCAGGTTTTGAAACATTTGTTTCAAGAATTAAAAAGCTACAATCTTCACCAATATACGATTTTTATAGCTCGAGACTTTGAAGCCACAAAGTCAAAAATTATCGAAGAATATATTTCACCAATTATATACTACTTGCACGACAGGTTGGACAAATCAAACTCAACAGTTTTCCTACTCGAAAAGTATAAAAAAAGAACTGAATGGTTTACAAAAAAAGAATTAACGAAATATTACAAAACAGCGGATAAAAGCTACGAGCAGATATTTGAAGATGATTTAAGGTTATTTTTATTTGACCAAGGAGTTGATTATCCATTTTCAACACCTTCATCAGCATCCGGACGAGCGGATATAATAGGAGAAATTGAAACTGATGACCCACTTATAATTGAAATAAAAATATTTGATAGAAAGAAAGGATATGGGAAGGAACGCATAAAGGAAGGCTTAACACAAGTCATTAAATATGCTAATGATTACAACAAGGACGTTGGCTACTTAGTAATATTTAATATGGACAGTGTTGAATTAAATTTTAAGACAACGGAGCCTAATAGAGTTTTTCCTCCTGCTTTAACATTCAACAATAAGACATTTTACTTTGTAGTCGTAAATTGCTTGGCAAGTGAATCAGCCAGTAAATCTGGAACAATTAAGGAAATAGAAATCACAATGGAAGAGCTAACAAAAAAATAACTACCACCAACACATAATGTTTAAACGCGTTCCGCGAAGCGAAACAGCAATATACCCCTGTGTGGATCGAAGATTCGGTGGGTATGGGGATTCAATTCAGGTAGATGGTATTTGGGGCGTATATTTGGCAGCAGATTTTAGCTTTTTCAGGCGCTTTTATGAAGCCCGTATTTTGCGTTTTGTTTGGTCTACGCCGCTGAGAAACCAGGCACAACTTGTTTAACCGAAAATGTGCTCTTAAACTTGAATTTTAAATTGAGCCGCATTATACTAATTCGTACATTTAATCACGCAAATCGCTTAAAAAAGAGCTACCGAAGGTTTGTTTCAACAGGCGTTTGGCAAAAACGTTAGCGGTAAGTTTTAGCGGTTTTCTAAATTGGTTAGAACGTATCATAAATGAAAAAGGAACCCAAAATGAGTTCCTTTAATTCTTTTACTTGATTACGTTTCTACGAAAGAAAGAGGCTTTACCAAGTCTATGTGGACCAAATTTAAGAAAAACTCTCGATATTACCAAATATGAAATTAGAATTAAGAAACAAACACTTTTCAAGACCTCGATATAACAGGTATTTAAAAGCTACAGGCAACAATAAGGAAAGAGCTAAAAAGCTCTACAATGCGAATATACGCTTGGCTCAAGCCTTTCATCCCATTTTGAGTCAATTTGAAGTTGTTCTTAGAAATAGCCTTAATATCACCTTGTCAACACATTTCGCTGACCCTGATTGGATTATCAATCAAAAAACTGGCTTTATGAGAGATAATTCATTGCGAAGTTCCCATTATTTCCTGAGAAACTGTGTTCAGAAAACCGAAACTAAGTTGGCAAGACGAGGTATTCCTGTTACTAGTGGTAAAATAATATCCGACCAAACTTTTGGTTTTTGGTTAGCATTTTTCCTGTCGCATCATTATTCATTAGTAGGAGGACAACCTATACACATATTTGCTCACAAACCGATAACGGAAAATAGAGCAAGTATTTACGGTAAACTTGACGACATAAAAGGCTTTAGGAACAGGGTCAATCATTGTGAACCACTTTGTTTTAACGGACACACTATTGATTGCGCTTTGGCTTTAGACATCAGGATAAAAATTTATAATTTGGTAAGCTGGATAGACCCGCAATTAGTTCCTTTTTTTGAGAGTATAGACAATATTCAAAGCAAGACAGCTTACATAATGACAATATAAACCTACCGCTAATATACAAGCCTCAAACGCCCGCAACAAAGCAAAACAGCCCTATACCCCTGTGTGGATCGAAGCTTCGGTTCAATGTAAATCACGGATGGCTTTAGTGCAAGCTTCAAAGCCATTCGGGAAATAGGATTTTGTCAAGTTATTCCCTGTCTGAATTTAGGGAAGGCTACAATTGAAGATCAGGGAATTACTTCATACTCATAAAATAATGAAAGGCATTGAATTGCTTTTCATATTTGGCTTGGTCAAGTTTGTAGAGGACTGCTTTTTTGGTGGAAGAGTTTTCATTTTTCTCCCCCGTATCCAGCAGTAAACCAGTCGAAAGGATCTTCCGGCGGAAATTACGGCGATCGAGCGCAAACCCATAAATCGCCTCGTACAAGTTCTGAAGCTGGGGGATGGAGAATCGCTCGGGTAGAAGTTCAAAGCCTATCGGATGTAAGGCGGCTTTATACTGAATTTGGCTCAAGGCTTTGGCAACAATCGTTTCATGGTCAAAAATCAAAGGTGGAATTTTACCCAACGTAAACCAATACCCATTCTGCGATTTGGCTAACTCGTGGTCGTGTTCATGGATATTGATCAACGCAAAGAAACAAATGGAAACCGTGCGCTCTACGGGATCGCGATCGATGTTGCCGAAGGTGTACAGTTGTTCCATGTACACATTATTTAGGCCCGTCAATTCATGCAGGATACGCTGCGCCCCGGCATTCAAATCCTCGTCTGCCCGCAAAAACCCACCCATCAAAGACCAATTTCCTTTCTCTGGGTTAAAATTTCGTTTGATCAATAGAATCTTCAAATTCTCTCCGTCAAAACCAAAAATACAGCAGTCGATCGCCAGCATAATTCTGGACTCAGCTGGATAGAGCATACATTTTCCCCGATAATAATCTGTAAAAATACGGGTAAATTTCAAGAATTCATGTAAAATCACCGGATTCCTCGCACAAGCGCCTCGCCCAACAGCTTCGCGACCTTAATTCACCTCTTCACAATTTGATAAAACTCTGTTCATGAATAGGTTATATTGGAATATGACTTTTGTTACACCAACCTTCATGATCCATTCTGTTGAAAAATCAAGCGCATTTCCGAACGATCGTACTTTCTGACCTTCATCTAGGCAGTTCTGGCTCGAAAGCCAAGGAAGTCACCACGTTTTTAAAACAATACAGTTGTGAACGTCTCATTCTCAACGGGGATATCATCGACGGGTGGTCTCTGAAAAAATATGGCTCCTGGCAAAAAAAACACACAGCCTTTTTCAGAACAATCCTGAAAATGATGGATAAGCAGGATACCAAGGTGGTGTATATTCGGGGAAACCACGATGACTTTTTGGATCAAGTCATGCCGTTGGTCATTGGCAAAAACTTTCAAATTCGCCCCAATTACGTCCTACACTCGCATGGGAAAAAGTATTTCGTAACCCATGGGGATATCTTCGATTCCATTACCACCCACATGCGCTGGTTGGCTCATGCCGGCGACTTAGGCTATACGTTTTTGCTTTGGCTCAATAAAAAGTACAATCAATACCGCACTTGGCGCGGCCTGCCGTATTATTCTCTTTCCCAAACGATAAAACAAAAGGTCAAAGTCGCAGTAAATTACGTCTCTGATTTTGAAGAGAACCTTGCGGACCTAGCCAAAGCGCGCGGATGCGACGGAATTATCTGCGGCCACATCCACCAACCCGCCAACCGCATGATTGGCTCGATCCATTACCTCAACTCCGGAGATTGGGTGGAAACATTATCAGCACTCACCGAAGACCACGAAGGAAACTGGGATTTGGTTTATTTCCATGTCGAAGGACAACCCGTCGAACCTAGTCAACCCCATCCTGAGGTTACTTCCACACCCCCACAAACTACCCAGACTTCGCGGCGCTGGGCAGCCTCTCTTTAACCTGAACTTGTATGCGGATTTTACTTGTCCTCCAAGGTGAGGGTCGTGGACATCAAACGCAGGCCTTAGCTTTCGCTCAAATGGCCCAAAAAAATGGGCATGAGATTTTGGCTGCGGTGGTGTCGACCCCAGATCTCAATAAAATACCCACTTTATTAAAAGAGCAAGCCAATTTTCCCATCATTCCTCTCCAAAGTCCAGGATTGGGCTATACCCCTTCCCACCGCCTTTCACTCACCAAAACACTGGGATTGGGGTTGCTCTACATCCCCCAAGTCGTGCGTAGCCTCGATAAACTACACCGCTTGTTCCTCTCATCTCGACCCGACTGGGTGGTCAACTTCTACGAACCTCTTTGGGGACTCTATGCCGGCATTTACCGTCCACAAGTGAAAACAACCGCCATTGCGCACCAATATCTCTTACTTGACCCCCAATTCCCATTTCCTTCGGGCCGCAAGCTGGAAAAAAACGCAGTCCTAGCCCTTACACGATTAACCGCCTGGCGCGCCGAGGATCTATGGGGCCTTAGTTTTACACCTTGGGAAACCACAGCTGCAAGGTTGCGCCCTATCCCCCCACTGTTGCGCGAAGAGATTCGGCTAACTCCACCGCCACCCTATCCTCAAAACTACTGGTTGGCGTATTTCACCCAGCCGGCCTTCATCCAAGACCTGATCCGGTGGAGTTTGGACCACCCCGAACAACCCATCCACGTGTTTGGTCAATACCCACCCGCTTCGCCTCTGCCCACGCACGTAAAATGGCATCCCATTTCGGCTACGCATTTTGTAGAGAAACTCCGCCACTGTCAGGCGTTGGTTACTACCGCCGGATTTGAATCGATTGCCGAAGCCCACTTTTTAGGTAAACCTGTCTATGCCATTCCGCTCCCGGGCCACTACGAACAGGCCTGCAATGCTCAAGATTGGGCCAGAACTGGAGGAGGGTTGACCGACGACCGACTAGATCTTTCTCGTTTCCAACAATGGCTCCAGCAAAACCCCAACCCCAAGGCGTCTGCATGGCATAGTACAGCCATATCCCCCGAATTACGTGCTTAATTCTTCCCAGGAAAAGACAATCTGGCTGGATTTCCTAACGTTATTCTCTTAAAAAAATACAAAATGTTGTAAATTTGTCGAACTACCCTCAATCGACAAACCTCATTGGTATGAGCAAATTCAAGATCATCCACGATATCAACTTAACCACCAAGCAAAAAGCGCTACGAATCAATCTTGACAAGAATTTATACGGCTCTTTTGCTGAAATTGGCGCGGGACAAGATGTTGCAACCCAGTTCTTCAAAGCTGGAGGTGCTTCAGGTACGGTCGCCAAAACGATATCTGCCTACGACATGACCTTCTCCGATGCCATTTATGGTACGGTAGAGAGCGGTCGGTACGTCTGTGAGGAACGATTGATGAGCATGTTGGATCATGAATACAATTTATTGATCGAGCGGTTGGATGAAAAAAGAGGCCAAGTCACCCAATTCTTTTCGTTTGCCAATACGGTAGTCGCGTTAAATTACCACAAAAATAACGAAGCCCATGGTTGGGTAGGCGTTCGGTTTCAATTAGAGCCACAAGGCACATTCCATGATGTCGTTATTCACATCCAAATGCTGGATAACGATAATTTATTGCAACAACAAGCACTCGGGATTGTCGGGGTAAATCTCATTTATGGCTGTTTTTACTATTACCAAGATCCTGAAATTTTATTGAAATCCTTGATGGATAATCTTTCAGGGGATCGGATCCAGATCGATATGATCCGATTTGAAGGGCCTGCCTTTGAAAAAGTTGATGGCCGTTTGATGAGCCTCCACTTGGTAAAATATGGCTTCTCCAATGTCGCGCTCTTTGGTCCGGATGGCCAAAACCAACAACCCTCCGACACCCTCTATAAGCGCCATATCGTGGTACTTCGGGGACGTTTTCGACCTGTAATCAATGTCCATTTGGATATGTTGGAGAACGGGGTAAAACAATTCCTGCAAGAGCCTGATGTTGACAAGAATCGGGTCATTGTCGTGTCTGAGCTGACACTTCAATCGCTAAAAGAAGAGGGGCAAGGGGAAGTAATTGATGAAAAGGACTTCTTGGATCGGGTGGATATTTTATGCTCGTTAGGTCAAACCGTTATGATCACCAACTTCCATGAGTACTACAAACTCGTGGCCTATTTATCGAAAATCACAAAACTAAAAATTGGCTTGATCATCGGGTATCCGAATTTGGAGTATATCTTTGAAAACGAACATTATGTCGATTTACCGGGTGGAATTCTAGAATCCTTTGCTACTTTATTCAGTCGAAAGGTGAAACTCTTCGTTTATCCCACACTCCGGAATCAAACGATTCTCAATTGCATGAAATTTACCCCTCCGTTGCATTTGATTGATTTGTTCCGGTACCTCACGGCCAATAATAAAATTGAAGATATCTATCATTACAATAAAAATAACCTAAATGTGCAAACCGACAACATGTTGGATTTGATCAAACGAGGCGAAACCGGTTGGGAGCTGCATGTTCCTAACGAAGTAGTCCAAATGATCAAGGACCGATGCCTCTTCGGTTTCCCTTGTGTCGTACTGCCTGAGTCAAGCACCAGTGAACATGAAGTATAACCTATTTTTTATATTTTTTTGCTTTCAACTAAGCACATCCTGGAGCCAGCAAGTGAAGATTTTGGCCCCAGAACAATCGTTACTAAATACCCTAAAAGAAGGTGAATCTTTTGGATTTCCTTTGCAAATCACTGGGTATTCGAAAAATAGTGCTCCTCGTTTTGAGATCATCCAAGGAAAACAGATTGGAATGGCCATTGACAGTACCGGCATGTTTACCTGGACACCGGCATACTCGGCTGTGGATCGGATTGAAGGCAGTAAAATTTTTCAAATCCAAGTCGAAGCGCGTTTAGACTCCCTTGATCCGATCATCAAATATTTAGAGTTTAAGGTGGCTCACGTCAACCGCTCACCCGAAGTTGGTGAAATGAAACCCTTTTACGTGCAATACAATACGACCAATAAATATACTATTGACCCAACCCTTGTTTTTGATCCGGATAATGACCCCATTGTCTTAGTGCCTCAATTGGAAGATTTGCCCGAAGGGATGAAAATATCATCGCAAGGTGAAGTAACTTGGGCTCCATCAGTTACCCAATTCAATCGCCTCAAAAAGGAACCTGTGTACGTCACCTTTTATGCCATAGACCAACCTGCCAAAACCCAAACTAAGGGACGAATTCGGTTAGTCGCCACCCAAATGGACTTACCGCCCAGCATAACAGTCGTACCTAAAAATGACTATTACAAAATTCGGGAAAACGAAACGCTCAATCTTCGGTTTTATTTGTCTGACCCAAACGGAGACGACGATGTGGCAACGTTTGACTTTCTAAGTCCGGGGATGGATATCCCCAAGTCTTCTTTAATCAAAAATACGGCCAATCAATATGAGTTTGTTTGGCAACCGGGATACGAGTTTGTCAAAGATCCTCGGGATTCGGTAGCTTTTAACCTCACTTTTTTCGTACTCGACAATACCCAAAACCGGACCGAAATGCGCCTCCGTGTGAATGTATTGAATACCATCAACGAAGCGGAAACTGATGCCAAACTATTCAATTTGTACCGCGCTACGCTGGTCCGAGGGTGGGAACTGATGGAGCAGTTAAAGGAGAAAGAAAATGAATTAAAACGGGCATACAACCGGGCAAAGAAAGGAAAAAGAAGTCGATCCGTTGTGAATGCTTCGCTGGGCGCTACCACAAGCTTGTCCTCTATCATTGTCAAAAACGATCCGACTACCCAAAGAGCCATCTCTACGATTGGGGGAACCACCGTCCTGACAATCGGTACGCTCGAAGCCACTGAAGTGATTGGCCGCTCCATGAAAGATCTGGTGGACCGCTTAAACTATGTCATCGAAAAGAAAAATGAACTTCAAACCAAAGGAGATATCTTTGCTCGGGATTATTCCTTAAAATCCACCCGCCGCCAAGGCGACTTCTTGAGAAAGGTGGATGATTTAATGAACGCCTTGAACCTGAAAGGGTTAGTGGCGCTTGAGTTGGATTCGACTTGGGAAGCCAAAGCAAAACCAACGGACGAAAACATCAAACGCGCCTTCAAAGACTACAATCCGGCCCGGTAATTTCCACGATTTTCCTTGACTGGTATTTCCAAAATCGGTACATTTAAAAATGGATACTTTGTGCATTTCACAAGTGTTCCCTGATTTTTGTATCACCTAAAATGTGTGCGTCTATGAAAGTTCATGTGAATGCCGTCCACTTTACAGCGGACAATGGGTTGGTTGAATTCATTCAAAAGAAACTCAACAAATTGGAAACGTTTTATGACCGAATCATCAGCAGCGAAGTTTTTCTGCGCTTGGATAAGGGAGATAAAGCAAACACACACATCAAACAAATCGAAATCAAATTGAATGTTCCAGGAAGTACCTTATTTGTGAGTGAAAAGGGATCTACCTTCGAAGAGGCGACCGATTTGGCCTTGGATGTTTTGAGTAGACAAGTCAAACGCTTTAAACAAAAACAACAAGATGTTTCTCATGACCGACCGCAAGTAACGGCTCCTCTTGAAGTAGAGGAAGACTTTGAAGATTAATTCAACCTTATCGTATACGAGTGACTGCTTTCCTCAGCAGTCACTTTTTTTTGGGCATTGGCGTAAAAAACTCCTTTAAATAATACGGCTCAAATGCCACCAAATTCTCTGCCAGACCTGCTTGAATTTTTGCAAATCCCGCCTCTACATACATTTCAGCCTGCGGAGCTACGGGTTGATCTACAAAATAAAACCCCGGCCGACCCAACCAAAGGTCTCGTACTTTGGCTGCCCCGTCTCCAAAAAACCAAATATCATATTCCACGACCCAATCATCCCATGTCGATTCAGATAGAATAAGGGCTTCTACCGGCGCTACCAACTCGCCTACGGCGGCTGAGTACAAACCCGTGTACACTTCCATCCGTCGAGCATCGATCATCGGCGCTAATAAAATAGGACGTGCCGTGGTAACCGGCATTCTTTTTTGTGCATCGGCTGCCATCGCCGCCAAACTATCCACCCCATACAGCGGAATATCCAGACCAAAACATAAACCCTTAGCCGTCGATACCGCAATGCGCAAGCCCGTGTAAGAGCCCGGGCCCTTACCGACCACGACGCCGGATAAGTCGGCCAAGGTTAAGTCAGCCAATCGAATCGCCTGCTCAATGAGTACGGTCAACTTGGAGGACGATGTACGTTCTTGGTGCATCGCTAATGAAACAAGGACTTGATTGTCCTCCATGACCGCCACCGAGCAACCCCGTGTGGTGGCATCTAGGAGCAAGAAAAAACGTGGAGATTGAGATAACACAGCTTAAGGCAATATTTTTCGATACAAAGATACATCGGAAAGCACTTTAACCGCTTCCATGACTTCAGGATCTTTTTCGAAAGCCAAGAATTTAGCCGCTTTTTGGTAGTGGTATCGGCCCAGAATTTCTCGGATTAACTCCGCTTGAATGACCTCTTTGTATTTGGATAAGTCATTTTTCTTGGCTTGATCAAACTGCCTTTCGAGGTTTTTCACTTCTTCACGAGCCACGATCCCTTCTTTCCCGGACAACTCCGCAAACTTGACCAATTGCTTTTCGGCTGGCGATTGATAGCTAAACGATTGCATAACAAGCCACTGCACAAAATCCTCATACGGTGGTACAAATTTGCTATCGGGAACTTCCTGGGTGTGGCGGTAGTAATAGTGGGTAGCATAATCAAAAATTTTCTTTTGGCGTATCAATTCCTGCAAAACAAGTGGTTGCGCAGGAGCAGGCGTCAATATATCGGGTGTAACGCCACCGCCATCGTACACTGTTCTTCCCTTTTTCGTTTTGAACGCCACCCGCAACGAATCGGGCACTTTACTCACCTCGCCACTTTCGGTACGCTGCCCATAATCAATGGCTTGGATGCATCGGCCGGAGGGAGTATAATATTTGGCTGTGGTTACCTTCAATTTGGTATTGAATGACAGGTCACGGGTCGTTTGCACAAGTCCTTTCCCAAAAGATTGTTGCCCTACGATCACCGCCCGATCATAATCTTGTAATGTCCCACTCACAATTTCAGATGCCGAGGCACTTCGGCCATTGATTAAAACCGCTAATGGGATCTCAATATTCAACGGGTCATTCAAGCTTTTATATACCTTGTTCCATTCATCCAAACGGCCTTTGGTTTCGACGACCACTTGGCCTTTGGGAAGAAAAAAATTGCAAATATCAATGGCCATATTCAGTAACCCTCCGGGATTTCCACGTAAATCCAGAATCAACTTTTTCATTCCTTGGGCAGTGAGTTGTTCGTAGGCATCTTGGATCTCCCGAGCCGCAGTAGCAGAAAAGTCGGTTAATTGGATATAGCCAACTTCTGAATTCACCATGCCAAAATGCGGCACATTTGGTGTTTTCACGATTCCGCGAACCACATCAAGGGTCATTGGTTTGGCTTGGCCATACCGCAGAATGCTTAATTTTACTGCTGTTCCGGATTGTCCTCGTACGAGGCGGTTCACCTCCATTTCGGACCGATTTCGCAACGAAACTGCGCCGATGGCCAGCACCTCATCGCCCACCTTCAGACCGGCAAGGTCGGCGGGAGAACCTTCAAATACTTGTGAAATGAAATATTTTTTTTGGTAATCCATTACCGAAGCACCAATGCCATTGTATTTGCCTGTCGCTAGGGTGCGCGCCTCCTCAATATCATCTTCGGGGTAGAAGTTCGTGTAAGGATCCAGTTCCGCCAACATGGCTTCGATGCCTTTGCGAATCAAGCGATTGGGATTGAGATCCTCGACATATAACGTATTGACCTCCTTATACAAAGAGGCAAAAATGTCGAGATTCCGAGCCATTTCGAAATACCGATCATCGGTTCTAAAACCAACAACCCCGATCAGGAGTACGAGAGCGAGGAAAGAAAAACCTATTTTTTTATTCATATTCGGACAAAAGGGATACGCCCATAACGAACAAACTTGGAGGGTCGTTTCGAAAATAGGAGAATTTCTGAAAATATACGACCTTTGGATGATTAATCCGAAAAATATATGTCGTGGGAATCTTGGGGAATTGCCTTCAGCCAACGGCCCTTCCTGCATAAAGTAGGTTTTATGGTAGGCGTAGCACTGGTTCAGGTGGTGATCATCCATCTCTCCCCTTCACTTTACCTGTCTCAATTTTTCTTGGTACTAGGCAGCCTCCTTGGAGGTATGCTAGAACCCAAACGGGGATTTTGGTTGGCTATACTGCAGATGGGGGTATTGTGGGGAGGGCATGTGGCTTATGAAGCCCTTGGATTTTACCAGACCGTTCCGGAGGAAACTACTTTTGCAACCTACACCGGTTGGTTCAGTACACTGGCTGGATCAGGATTGGGGGCGTTCATTCGTCGCCTCTAGAAGTTTGGCAAATGCCTTCCGCATACCTTTTTGACAATCCTCCCATGAAACCATCTCCTTCGCTACCACGATAAAAGCCATATCAAGGGGAACAGGCAGCGGCGTCAAGGCCTTTTGTTTGCGGTAGGCCTCCCGAAGCAAGCGTTTGATGCGATTTCGATCAACCGCTTTTTTGAATTTTTTTTTGGATACGGTCAACAAGACCCTCGATTGGGGCTCGGCCGTTGGGACATATAAGACCTGGCAAGGATAAGCCAATAGCGTACCACCTTCCGTCCGGCGGCGATCAAACAACTGTTCGATGGCTTTCGTGGAAGAGAGTCGTTCAGCTTTGGTTAGCGTTTCTCTCATAAGCCCAAAAGAAAAGCCACCGAGAAGGGTGGCTTTAAAACTTTCGTCAAGACAAGTCTTATTTGTGTGTCTTCTCGTCCGATACGGTCAACTTCCATCTACCTCTGGAGCGGCGTGCTTTCAGGACACGGCGACCTCCTGGTGTAGCAGAACGCTCCCGGAAACCATGCTTGTTACGGCGCTTTCTATTCGATGGTTGGAATGTACGTTTCATTTGTATTGATTATTTTAGTGCCAAATTCCAAAAGGGATTGCAAAAATACTTATATTTTCCGAAAATGCCAAACCCCCAGCCCATGCACTTTACTTTTTTTTCGAATAATCCGGAAAGCCACTGGTTGGAAGTCCGATGGGAAATTCCTGATAACCAAGAAACTGAATTGGAAATTCAATGGCCCGCGTGGCGCCCAGGCCGGTATGAACTTCAAAACTTTGCTCAAAAAGTAGGGCAAGTCACGCTAAAAGGCACCAAAGGTGAAATGAAGAAAATCAGCAAAGATCGCTGGAAAATTTCAGGACTAAACCCTGGCCCGGTGACCATCCAGTATCGCTTTTACGCGGAAGAAATCAACGCAGGCGGCAGCTACCTCTCAACCGACTTTCTGTACTTGAATCCCATCAACGCCACGCCCTACATTCCTTCCCGACGTGAAGAGCCCGTAACCGTTTTTCTTCCTGGTACCCAAAATCTACGGTATGCCGGCGGATTGCCCGGAAAAAAAACAGACGAAGGCTGGGTCTTAGAAGCCCCCAACTACGACCAGTGGGTGGACTCCCCCTTTCTCCTGTCAACTACCTTGCAAGATCGGACGTACTTCGTGCAAGGCGTTCCGTTTACCCTATGGATTGATGGGCATATTAATCCAGACTGGAATACCTTACTTCCAGAGTTTGAAGCATTTACCCAAAAGCAAATCGAATTATTTGGGGAGTTTCCTGAGCCTGACTTCCATTTCTTGCTCTGGGTGGTCGACTTCCCTTTTTACCATGGAGTTGAACACCGAAATAGCACCATGATGGTCTTGGGCCCAGCAACGCAGGACCCCGCAGAATTTCGACGAGAGCTCTTAGGCTTAGCCTCGCATGAACTATTTCATGTGTGGAATATTTGCAAAATTCGCCCAAAAGAGTTGCTCCCATACGATTACAGTCGAGAGAACTACTTCAACACCTGTTTTATTGCGGAAGGAATCACGACATACTACGGGGATGAAATGCTCCGACGAGCCACCGTATTTACCCAAGAGGAATACGTAAAAGAACTCGAAACTATTTGTAGAAGACACTTTGAAACCGCCGAACCCGCCGAGTTGTCCCTACTCGACTCGTCCATAGACCTTTGGATGGATGGGTATCGCTCGGGCGTACCTTTCCGAAAAGTTTCTGTCTACCACAAAGGAGCCTTGGTTGCTTTAATTTTAGATCACTGGATTCGGCAATTCTCTCAAGAATCCGCCTCCTTAGATACCGTCATGCAACACATGTGGAAGCAGTTTGGGAAAACCCAAGTTGGCTACACGTACACAGACTACCAAGAAATTATAGCCTCCCTTTTGCCGGAAAATAGCACACAAAACTACTTTTCGCGCTTTATTGAGGGGACTGAATCCTTGTGGGAACCCATACAAGAAGTACTACACCAACAAGGGCTTCCTCGTCTCATTCGGACCCCAACTGGAAAAGTTTGCTTCGACCTGAATTGAAATCATCCCAAAGAAGCTTGGGATTTAATCGATTTTTTTTTATTATCTTTGCGAATTATTTTTTTCAAGCAAACCCTCCGGTTCGCCCACCAAACCTCTCTTATATTTGTAGTATGCGTCGATTACGAATCCTGTATGTGGCCAACGAAATTGATCCGTTTTTAGAAGTTTCCAAAATTGCCACGTTTATCAGGAAGCTCCCACAGGAAATGCAAGAAAGGGGAATGGAAATTCGCATTTTAATCCCTCGCTTTGGCGTGATCAATGAACGAAAAAATCGCCTGCATGAGGTTGTTCGTTTGTCTGGTATTAATATCACGGTAGGAGAAGATGAAAAACCCTTGATCATCAAAGTGGCTTCCATCCCTACCGCTAGGCTCCAGGTTTATTTCTTAGATAATGAAGATTATTTTCAACGTAAATCTGTATTCTTGGATAAAAAAGGGCTTTTTCATGAAGATAATGACGAACGTGCCATCTTTTTCTGCAAAGGCGCCTTAGAAACCGTTCGAAAATTGGGTTGGGCTCCTGATATTGTGCATTGTACAGATTGGATGACTGCGTTGATTCCGTTGTATTTGAAAACCACGTATAAAAACGACCCCATCTTCAAAGACACAAAATCCATATTTACGCTATACAACAATGTAGAGGAGCATACGTTTTCAAAAGACATCATCCAGAAAGCAAAAATGATGGATATTGACGATAGCATGCTATCCAATTTGCAATCCTCGGATTTCCCTGGTTTTGTAAAAATCGCCTGTGAACATGCGGATGTTGTGATCAATGCCAACGAAGAAGCCACACCCGATATGTTGTCGCTTTTAACCCAACATGCCAAACCTTACCTGAATGCCTTCATCGATGATGAAAACTTTGGGGATACCTTTTTTAATCTATACAACGAACTCGCCGTATAAGCGTATTTTATGCAAAAATTGACTTTCTTGAGACGTATCATCCCGTTGGCCCTCGTCTCTTGGTTTACTTTCGGATGTGAAGATCCGCAAGACATTCGATTTGATTTAGGTTTTGGTGGTAGACTAGCCACTTTTTTTACAGATACTTTATCTGTTCGCCTAAGTTCCACACAGTTGGATTCGGTCGTTACCTCCGGAACACCAGAACTTTTTCTAGGTGGCTACCAAGACCCTATCTTTGGGTACGTGCAAGCGGACTTTTACGTTCAACCGTATTTTCAACAGTCTCAATTTAATCCAAACGAACTGATTCCTTTTGATGTACCCGCTACAGCCACATTGGACTCTGTTTTCTTGGTGATGAACTACAATGGCTATTTTCAGGGTGACTCGATTAGTCCGGTGAAGGTGGATATTTTTCAACTGAACACCCCGGTGCTGCGTGACCGCCGGTATACACGCCATGATCAAATTCCCACGAAAGGAGAACGCCTTGCATCCTTCGAAATGAATCGGGCTCGCGTTACCAACGTTCGGGGTGATACCCTTTTCTCCTTAGCGACCAAGCTACCTGAGTCGATCCTCGCGCAACTTCGTGGTATTTTAGGACAGCCGGCATCTACCGACGTTAATCAATTCGTTTCTACTTTTCCTGGATTTTTAGTTCAGTCTTCAGGTACGCCAAAAGGCATCTATTCGTTTCGTGCCGGTACTGAATCAACCACCAGTAGTTTGCGTGTTTTCTATCGTTTAGCCGGAGAAACTACCGTGAGAGCTTATACTTTTCCATTTACGGCTGGCCGATTTACTCGCTACCAAACCAACCGATCAGGCACTATCCTTTCGAATATGGCGTTAAATACCCCTCCGATTCCGGCAAGTCAAACTCAAAATCGCGCCTTTTTCCAATCGGGAACTGGAGTAGCGGCAGTTTTGGAGATCCCCTCCATTTCCAGTATTCTCCAACGCCGGGAAGTAGCGATCAATCGAGCGGACTTGGTTATTTCATTGGATTCCACCCTAATCGCCCCCCGACTTGTGGCGCCCTCCGTGATTGTTCTGGCGGAACTGGATGACCAATATCAAGTTGCTAAAACAAGTAACTTTACCCCTATTCTGGTCCCTATTAATGCGCTCAATCCAACCGTTGGCCAAGGTGGTCTATTTTTGAATACCACGAAAAGTTATGCGATCACGTTGACGCCTTACTTGCAACGGCTTGCTTCTGAAGGTCGAACACGTGTGCGTTTAGGAATCTTGCCTGGCGGGCTATCCTCCTCTACCTCCACTGCGGCTGCAATCAACCAAAGTGGGGTTCGGCGCGCAGGGGTCCGACAAGCTCAACTTCGACTTTATTATACATTTGCTCAATAAAAAAAGCGCCTTCAGGCGCTTTTTTTTGTCTATACAAGATTCCCTAACTATTGGAATATAGTAAGATTCCTTACCCTCAGAATTTGGGTAATTTAAAATTCCTTTTTAGCTTTGGAGTGCATTTCGATCAATAAATTACTAAAATTTTTTAATAATACTATCATTTTTCGAAATCCTCCTAGTTCATAATATTTTGTACTTTTCAAATAAGTAAACCTGTATGTGTGGAATTGTAGCCTATGTTGGTCACCGGCCAGCCGCCCCTTTGATAATTAAAGGATTGAAACGTTTAGAATACCGCGGATACGATAGTGCCGGACTTGCGGTTTGGCTTCAGGATGATATTCATGTCTTTAAGAAAAAAGGGAAAGTTTCGGCTTTGGAGGCTGAAATAGCCGGGAAAAACACACAATCTACCATTGGAATTGGGCATACTCGGTGGGCAACACACGGAGAGCCGAACGATGTCAATGCCCACCCACATGTGGCTCAAAGCGGCCGTTTGGCACTTATTCACAATGGCATTATCGAAAATTACGGTGCCATTAAACAAGTTTTAGCTAAAAAAGGGTACACGTTTAAAAGTCAAACCGACACCGAAGTACTGGTCAATTTCATTGAGGATATTCAGAACACTTACCATTGCTCCACAGAGGAAGCGGTTCGTCTTGCCTTACAAGAGGTTGTTGGCGCGTATGCCATTGTGATTTTGGACAAAGAAAATCCTCAACAACTGATCGCGGCGCGAAAAGGCAGTCCATTAGTCATTGGAGTTGGAGAAGGCGAGTACTTTTTCGCCTCAGATGCAACGCCCATCATCGAATACACCAAAGAAGTAATTTACTTGGATGATTTTGAGGTCGCTGTAGCAAATGGGTCCGAATTGATGATTCGGAACCTCGAGAACGAAGAAAAGAGTGCCTTGATTCAAACCGTAGAACTCGAACTCGAAGCTATTGAAAAAGGTGGATTTGACCATTTCATGTTGAAAGAGATTTTCGAACAACCTAAGTCGATCGCGGATTGTATGCGGGGACGCGTCCAACCCGAGGAAGCTCTTATTCAGCTGGGAGGACTACGCGACCACTTGGGTAAACTGGCCAAGGCCAAGCGCATCGTTTTTGTGGCTTGTGGAACGTCGTGGCACGCGGGTCTAGTGGGAGAATATTTATTTGAAGAACTGGCGCGAATCAACGTCGAAGTAGAATATGCGTCTGAATTTCGCTACCGAAATCCCATCATTAAAGAAGGGGATATTGTCATCGCGATTTCCCAATCTGGAGAAACCGCGGATACCCTCGCTGCGTTAGAACTCGCCAAAAGTCGGGGCGCTATTATACTTGGGGTTTGCAACGTAGTGGGGTCTTCTATTTCTCGTTTAACGGACGCAGGTGTTTATACGCATGCCGGACCTGAAATTGGGGTTGCCAGTACCAAGGCTTTTACCGCACAAGTTACTGTCCTCACCTTGATGGCTATCGCGACAGCGCATAAAAAAGGAACTATAGGTGAAGACCTCTTCCGTCGACTGTTGATCGAACTGGATACAATCCCAGCCAAAGTAGAGCGTATTCTAACCCAAGCGGATCAAATAAAAGATATCTCTAAGCTGTTTACCTTCGCGTCCAATTTCATTTTCTTGGGCCGTGGACTCAACTTTCCTGTCGCTTTGGAAGGGGCTTTGAAGCTCAAAGAAATTTCCTACATTCACGCCGAGGGGTATCCAGCCGCCGAAATGAAACACGGTCCTATTGCACTCATCGATGAAGATATGCCCGTGGTATTCATTGCGACCAAAGATAGTTCCTATGAAAAAGTAGTATCCAATATACAGGAAGTAAAAGCACGCAAAGGCCGTGTCATCGCAATTGTGTCGGAGGGTGATCAGCAAGTAAAGGAAATGGTGGATTTTGTTATTGAAGTTCCCAATACGCACGAAATCCTGACGCCACTTCTAAGTGTTGTTCCATTGCAACTTTTGTCCTACTACATTGCGGTTATGCGCGGCCGAAACGTGGATCAACCTAGAAACTTAGCGAAGTCTGTTACCGTAGAATAAGAGATTCCGACTGCAAAATGATTAAAAAGGTCGGTACCCTCTGTGGCCTTTTTAACAAAAATTGATGATTTTTACAGAGAAATACTGGTTTACATGGACACGGAGAAAACAACAAGGATCAATAAGTATTTAAGTGAAATTGGCTATTGCTCGCGTAGAGCTGCTGATGCCTTGATTCTTGAAAATAGGGTAACAATAAACGGTATTATCCCTGAAATGGGCACTAAAATTGGACCTGGGGATCGTGTGCATGTAGATGGTATTCTCGTATCGAAGCCAGAAGATAAACCCGTGTATATCGCTTTTAACAAGCCCATTGGCATTGTGTGCACAACGGATACAAAAGTTGAAAAGGACAATATCATTGACTACATAAACTACCCAAAGCGCATCTTTCCCATTGGGCGTCTGGATAAACCGAGCGAAGGGCTTATTCTTCTCACCAGCGACGGTGATATTGTCAATAAGATTTTGCGCGCACGAAATAACCATGAAAAGGAATATCTGGTTACGGTAGATCGACCCATCACACCTGATTTCTTGAAAAAGATGAGGTCTGGCGTTCCCATTTTAGATACCGTTACCCGTGAGTGTATCGTGGAGCAAATTGATTCTTATCGTTTTAAAATTATACTGACCCAAGGGTTGAATCGCCAAATTAGAAGGATGTGTGAGTACCTTGATTTTAAGGTAACCAAACTAAAAAGAGTGCGGATCATGAACATTAAATTGGATATCCCCATAGGAAAATGGAGATACCTGAGTGATGCCGAATTAAACGAAATCAATCAGTTAATCGCCCACTCCTCCAAAACGCACGAATAAGACACTCTTGACCCCATAGCGTACCGGAAAAGGAAAGGTTCATGATCAACTTACCCCCCGCAACAGAGGCCACCCACTACGTTTTCGTGGGTAGCCTTAATTCGATGTTTCTCCGTCAAAGTAAAAGTAGGGACTTATTAAATAACCAAAAACGTATTGTTCAAGTAAAATGAAAGGAATCACATCGGTACGATTAAAATAGTCAAGTAAATCGTACCGGTTAAAAATAGAAACCATAAAAATCCAAAAGACCATTTTTTGTATCGATCTTGAGGAGGTGCAAACGGGGTTGTTGTTCTTTTCATTGTCAGGAGGATTTTAAGTGATGTAAAAATATATTTATGCAATTAACGAAGAATACTCCGTGTATGTTTCGCTTTATTGTCTAAATTTGGGAATTTCAGACAAATTCTAGAAGAATTGTAGTCCATACTTATCATGCTTTTATATTCTGCCATCCTCATTTTTATCTTCACTATCATTTTGTATGTGAAACATATTCCGAGTAGGCCATTGGTTTTATTCTTGATGGCCTATTTAGGGATAACGAGCTTATTCACCCTCACCTTACATTATCAATTTGGTAGCCGAGAGGCTTGGCCGGCGACTCTTTTACTCATTCATTTTTCACCCATCTATTTGCTCATTTCGCCCAGTTTGTATGCGTATCTGACTTTCCTAGATGCGGAACGAAAATGGAAATCATCTGATTTGCTTCACCTCTTGTTTCCAGCGATTCAATTGATCGGGATAATTCCCTGGATTATTCGACCTTGGGCGGAAAAACAGGAAGCCATTACCCAAGTCATCGAAAATCCTGCCTATTTTTTTGACATAGAAACAAACTGGATTTGGGGACCGGCAGTTTACCTCACCTTACGATCTACATTAAATCTGGGGTATATAGGCCTGATTGGGTGGTGGTATGTCCAAAAAAAGGAAGTCCTGCAAGGAAATCAAAAAAAGTGGATTCAATTTTTACTGGGACTGTTTACCATTCAAATGCTTGCCTTTGCATACCTGAACTATAAATTCACGTTCGACACGATTACCTTTCAGATTAATTTGGTTCAATACACCCAATGGTATGGATTGACCTTAACCACCTTAGCTTTGGTTGGGCTCTTTCTATTTCAGGATCAAGCGTACAAGCGGCTTCCCAAACCCGCGGTCAGTATTCCCTCTAACCCCCTGCTCAAAGACCACATCAACCAATGGTTTACCCAAGAACAACCGTTCCGGGAGGAAGACTTTACTTTAGCCAAAATGGCGGAATACTTGCAACAACCTGTGTATAAGATTCAGCAGTGCTTGCGGGAAGATTTTTCAACTACCTTTACTGATTTCCGAAACAGCCACCGAGTTTTTTATGCACAGCAGTTACTGTCGAGTGATTCGTACCGGCATCTCAAAATAGAAACCATAGCCCAGATGGCTGGGTTTAAAAATAGATCAACCTTTTATAAAGTATTTCGGGAAATAACTGGAAAAACCCCAACTGATTTTTTTGGAAAAGTTAACGAAGAATAAAGTGTTCTTTTGCCTGATCTGGCCGAACGAAGAGAATACCCATCCCAAATAGATCGATACTGACACTCACTCGTTCATCCTGTGTAATCTTATTCCAAGCTTTTTCCATGGCTTTCGACCAATGAATATCGTCTACTAATAAACATCCATATGGGGGTAAGTTCTCCAAAATCAGGTCAACATACTGTAAAGTGGGCTCATATTGGTGATTTGCATCCAAAATGACCACCTCAAGAGAGGGCAGATTGGGTAAATGCTCAGGAAGCCATTCGTCCAAATTCCCTACGTGTTGCGCTACCGTCAGATTAAGCTCCTCAAAGTGATCTTGGGCAATGGCAGCTAGTGTTGGGCAACCTTCCACGGTTGTTACTTCAGCAATGCGAGCTAAATAGGAAGTTGTTAATCCGATCGATGTCCCAAGATCCAGAACCTGATGAAAACCGTAGTATTGAACGAGTCGGGTCATGAATTGGACCCAAAAAATAGATTTAGCTGAATACTGCGTAATGGCGGCTAGCGACCTTAATCGTTCGGGGGTATGGGTCGATCCCGCCCCTAAGTCAGTGACTAGAATTTGTTGCGGGTCTTGACGTGTGCGTTGCCGGATACGTTCAATGGCCTCATCCACCTCACCTTGAGGCGCTTTCCAAACGTTTTGATAGAAATCATAGACAAAAGGCGAGTGTATCCCGTGGGCTGTTTTGGACTTAAGCCAATACCGAACGTAAGCCCCAGCCATAAAAGTTGCCGACATAAATCAATTCAAACGGTAAGGGACCATTAAAGTAAAATCAGGAATACCCACCCGAACGTGATGCCCATTCGCCACACGCTGCATAGTATAAAACCCACCCATTTTTCCCACTTCGGTTGATAAATTACATCCCGACACATACGTATGCTGATCTCCAGGTTCAAGGATGGGCTGGACGCCTACAACCCCTTCTCCCTCTACCTCCCGGACAGTTGCATCCGAATCGACAATTTGCCAATACCGACGCAGCAACTGTAGGGTGTGATCGCTTTGATTTTCGATCGTTATTTTATAGGAAAACACGAAATGATCCTGTAGAGGATTAGAATAAAATGACTGATATTCCGTCTCTACGGTTACTTTAACGCCATGTGTGATCGCGGATACGGTGCGTGTTACCATGATTATCTGGATAGATTTGAGAACAAAGCTGGGAATGTTCCTTCCAAAATTAGTTATTTTGTTTATATAACAAAGCAAAGTCTATTTATGTCCGTTAAAATTGAAGAAAGTTGGCAAAAACAACTCCAAGCCGAGTTTGATAAACCCTATTTTCACTCCCTGACTCAATTTGTCCGAACTGCCTACCAAGAAGGTCCTTGTTACCCGCCTGGGAGCCAAATTTTCAATGCATTCAATCGATGTCCATGGGAGAATGTTCGGGTGGTGATACTCGGGCAAGATCCTTACCACGGTCCCGGACAAGCCAATGGTCTTTGTTTTTCCGTTCAAGATTCTGTCTCGATGCCCCCTTCGTTGATTAATATTTTCAAGGAAATCAAAGAGGACTTGGGTACTCCCATCCCAGCAACAGGTAATTTAGAGCGATGGGCTGATCAAGGGGTTCTACTCCTCAACGCTACGCTCACCGTGGCTCATGCACAACCTGGGTCACACCAGCGGCGTGGATGGGAAACCTTTACTGACGCGGTCATTCAAAAGATTAACGAAGAAAAAGAACAAATCGTTTTTATGCTTTGGGGAAAATATGCACAGGACAAAGGACGTTTGATTAACATTGACAAACATTTCGTCTTAAAGGCCAAACATCCTTCACCTTTATCGGCTAATTTTGGAGGATGGTTTGGGAACAAACATTTCAGCCAAGCCAATCACTACCTTAGCTCACGAGGATTTACCCCCATACAATGGTAATATGCGTTGGATTCTGCTTTTTTTTATTCCTTTTCGACTTCTAGCGCAACCCGACATGGACACCACCGGCCGGACGGTTCCTACGTTATCCTGGGATCCCCGAATTTCATTGGTAGACAACAACCGAGTAACCATCTGGGGTGTTAGTTCAGGGGTAATTTTTGGCAAAAAACGCCATCATGTATCCTTGGGTTATTATTGGATGAATCTTAACTCAACGACTCGACTCATCAACCTCCGGAAAGAAGAAGCCCGATTAATCAATTTGGATTACTATACCAAGACCGATTTGTTCTATTTCAATCTAATTTATTGGCCAAACTTGATTAACTCCCGAAGGTTCCGGATCAGTACGCCTGTAGAAATGGGGATCGGCGCAACCAATAATGCGGGGACCAACCTGATCAATGACTTCCAAATCTGGCGCAACAAACGCTATTTCATACCGGTTCAGGCAGGGGCTTATGCGGAGTGGAAAGCTACCCGATACATGGGATTAAGCGTTCAATTAGGCTATCGGTACAGCTTATTCGAACGGAATCTTTCCAAAGATTACAGTGGTTTGTATTATAACTTTGGGTACAATTTGTACACCATTCAAATGTATGAGGATGCGCGAAAATGGTACCTCAAGCGCCGGAGCTCTCGGCAACAAAAGCGAGCTCCTGAATCGCCATCCACGCCATCAAGCCCGGGCCTACCGTAAGCGCGTCTTCGTCGATATCAAACGTTGGGGTATGTACTCCCGAAATAATCCCTTTCGCCTCGTTTCGAACCCCCAAACGATAAAAACACGCATCAACGACTTGAGAATAATATGCAAAATCCTCTCCACCCATCCATAAATCCAAATCAACAATATTGTCTTTTCCTACATACTGTTCAGCTGCCGAACGCAAACGACGGGTTAAATTGGGTTCATTTTTTAAGTAAGGATACCCTTTTACGATGTTGACTTCGCACGTTCCTCCCATGGCCTGAGCCATCGTTTCAGCCATGTGGGTAATTCGACGTAGGCCCTCTTCCCGCCATGCTTCATCCAAACAACGGAAAGTACCCTCAATCGTGACCTCATCTGGAATTACATTGGTAACACCATCCGCAATAAATCGACCAAAAGACAACACGGATGGATTAGCCGGACGTCGGTTGCGGGAAATGATTTGTTGCAGTGCGACAATAATATGCGACGCTATGAGTACAGGATCGATCAATTGATCGGGGGCGGCACCGTGACCACCTTTTCCACGTACGGTCAAATAAATTTCATCCGTACTGGCCATGTACATGCCTTCTCGAAATCCAATTTTACCGACCGGAATTTGAGGTGCTACGTGTTGCCCTACCATGCGGACAGGCGCGGGATTGTCGAGTACCCCTTCTTTGATTAAAATGGAAGCCCCACCCGGTGCTTTTTCTTCCGCGGGTTGAAAGACTAGCTTAACGGTACCTGTCCAAAATTCACGAAATTCAGTCAAAATACGAGCGGCCCCTAGTAAAGAAGTCGTGTGTACATCATGCCCACAAGCGTGCATCACACCCAGATTTTGAGAGGCATACGGTACATCGTTGGCCTCTAAGATGGGAAGCGCATCCATGTCCGCGCGAAGACCTATAACTGCTTTTTGGGGATTTTTTCCTTCGATCAAGGCCACTACGCCAGTCCCTCCTATCCCTTCTTGCGGAGTCAAACCCATACTTCGTAGTTCTTGCGCTACAAAGGCTGCTGTTTGAAACTCCTCAAAGGAAAGTTCAGGGTGTGCGTGCAGATGATGTCTTATCTGTTGAAAATGAGGAAAAAGAGCTAAGCTTCGGTCTTGGATACGACGTAGTAAATCCATGAATATCAAGGAATGTCTTGACACAAAGGTAACGGGAAAGCCCTTATTTTCCTATCAATGCCTCCGCAATTCGGTAACCCGATAAGAAAGCTGCCTCCACATGCCCCTCCCCAAAACCATCACCTCCTAGATACAATCCAGGCAATGTGGCATGATGGAAAAAAGAGTCCGGATGTTTTTTTTCCGCTAAACTGTAGCGCCAACGATGGATAGAGCTTTCAAGTACCTGTCGATCTCCAATCCATGGAGCAGAGGCCTCAAGTATGATCTCCTTGAGCTCTTCAAGAGAGCCTTCTAGGTGCTTTTTTGCGAAATCCGATGTAGTTTGAATGGTCAATGTAGGTATTGGGGATATTCCTTTCATGAAATTATCCGCAATCCAGCCGATAACGGAGGAGTCTGGAGAAATCCCACCCGGTGAGGGTACCGACGAAACTCGGTCCAATACTGCCATGACCGTGAAACACGGCGCATAGGAAATACCTGTTAAGACCTGCTGATGCACAAGCCCTACCTCGCTGGCTTGAAGGAATTCAAGAGCCTGTGGGGCAGGGAAAGTAATCACCACGTGTTCAGCCTCGAAAATTTCACCTGATTCCGTTAGTACAGCGTACTGAGAACCTTTTTTTTCCAACCGAAGGGCGCGGTTACCGGTATGGATAGGCAAGCCCCCAGCCATTTTTTTAGGTAAAGCGGACATCCCATCAGAAACCACAAACCGAGGCGTACCTGCGCGTTCAAACCACATCCGGGTCGTTCCCGCTTGCAAAAACTGGGAGTTCCAGGTTTGCCATTCAGGGGATTTTGTGGAGAAGAATTGTGCCCCATGATCCGCTCGACCGCCAGCCCCAATGCGCCGCGTAGCCATTCGTCCCCCTACGCCTCGACCTTTATCTAGGACTGTTACTTTCCAACCTTGATTTTGCAGAAGCGTTGCCGCCGTCAAACCGGCTAAACCGGCACCTAAAACCAAACATGATGACATATCTTTTCTTATTTTCTAGCTCTAGAAAGGAACATTGGTTTCGAAAAAATGTTTCCACTCCTGTGAAGAATCCGTATTTTTAGGGATTCAACCTTCCTAAAAAAATGATCTATTACATTATGGGGGTGTCGGGTAGCGGAAAGTCAACCGTCGGAAAAGCCCTAGCCCACTATTTGTCTATCCCTTTTTTGGATGCGGATGATTTTCACCCGCCTGCCAACGTCCAAAAAATGGCTTCTGGCCAACCGCTAACCGATACCGATCGCCAGCCGTGGCTCCAAGCACTGCACCAAGCCGCCAGTGCTCTACCTAATCAGAAAGGCGTTGTAGCCTGCTCAGCATTGAAGTCCAGTTACCGAACCCTTTTAAGTGACCAACTTCCTTGTCGCTGGGTCTATCTAGCCGGCTCGTTTGACGATATCCTATCCCGTTTATCCAGTAGAAAACATCACTTTATGCCGGAAACTTTGCTTCAATCTCAATTTGAAGCATTAGAAGTTCCATCCGATGCACTTAACCTACCAATACATTTTTCAGTTGAAAAACAAATTGAAACCATTATGCACGCATTTTCTCCCCGTTCCTTTGGCCTAATGGGTTTAGGGGTAATGGGTACCAGTTTGGCCCGAAATTTAGCCCGAAATGGAATATCCTTGGCATTGTTTAATCGGGAAGTGCCCGAGATAGAGGAAGCAATTGTCACCAAACGGAAAGAAGCGTTCCCTGAATTACAAAGCGCGGCTGGCTTTTCCGATGTCGCTCCCTTCGTTGAAGCCTTAGAATCTCCAAAAAAGATTTTTCTCATGGTACCTGCGGGAGATCCAACGGACCAATTAATTGAGGCCCTGATCCCATGTCTAAAACCAGGCGACATCCTGATGGATGGAGGCAATACGTATTTTCGGGATACCGAACGTCGGCAGGCTTGGTTAGCTACCTATGGGATTCACTTCTTGGGGATTGGTGTCTCGGGGGGTGAAAAAGGTGCTTTAGAAGGACCATCCATTATGCCCAGTGGCCCGCAAGAAGCTTTTACCCTAGTGGAACCCTATTTAACGCAAATCGCCGCGAAAGACGATCAAGGTAATCCATGTTGTACGTATCTAGGACCGGGTGCTGCGGGTCATTTTGTTAAAATGGTACATAACGGCATAGAATACGCCGAAATGCAACTTTTAGCCGAGGTCTATGGATTTTTATCCTCTTGTGCTGGATGGGATCAAGAGGCTATCGCACAGCTAATTCACTCGTGGGAGCAAACCAAGGCACACAGTTATGTATTGGAAATTACGACAAAAATTCTTCGTTTTCGAGAGGAAGACGGTTCGTATTTACTTCCTCTCATAGTGGATGAGGCGGGAAGCAAAGGAACAGGAGGATGGACAACCCAAACCGCTGTGGAACTGGGGGTACCCACCACTATTTTAACGGCTGCGCTGCAGGCTAGGTTCCAATCCGTTTACCGCGAAAACCAAGCCAATTGGCAACCTAGTCAAGCTAGGCAAAGGGTTGACAACGTGCCAACCGAGGCCCTTTTTCATGCCTATCAAGTGTCTCGTATTCTGAATCACCACCAAGGATTAAGCTTAATCAAAGCAGCCGAAACGGAATACCAATGGGCTATTCCGTTTCAAGATCTCACCCGGATCTGGACAAACGGCTGCATCATTCGGTCTAAGCTGATGGAAACATTAGCGACTTCGCTCGATGCCTATGTTTTGGATATACCCGAGTTGAGGTCGTATGTCATAAACCACCTTCCCGACCTAGGTCAAATACTTCACCTTGGGATCCAGCATCATGCCTCACTTCCTTGTTTCATGATGGCTCACCAAGCCGGTATGCAAGCATTTCATGCCTATCCTACGGCTAATCTCTTGCAAGCCCAACGTGATTTTTTTGGCGCACACCGATACAAAAGGCTAGATGATCCCGACAAACGCTCATTTCATACAACTTGGGAAGAAAATAATGTGTCTTATTGACATTTTCGTACGAAAAACAAAGCTGTTCGTTCGATAATGAGATTTTCGAGGGAGATAATCAATAAATCTGATTAATTTTGTTTTTGATTTATATATCCTTTAATCAGGATTTCGTATTTGCTAATCAAAATATGTGTGATTACACACGTAGATACCTCCTAAACTTGAAAATTCAGGCACTGTAGCGTTAAATTGTCCCCCAAAAGAGCCGTTATGCGGCTCTTTTTTTGTGTCCAAACTATTTGTTAAATTTGGTCTCGTTCTTTAGAGTTCAGTTCAAATCAACTGCCATGCATCGGATCATCTTTTTTTTTCTTTTCGTCTGTTCGTTCTCTGGGCAAGCCCAAGTAAAGTGGCTAACGTTGGAAGAAGCTTTTGCTAAAAATCAAGAATCTCCACGGAAAATATTCATTGATGTCTATACCGATTGGTGTGGATGGTGTAAGGTGATGGATAAAAACACCTTCGCGCACCCTGAGGTGGCGGCTTATCTGAACACAAATTATTATCCCGTTAAGTTAAATGCGGAAGGCAAAGCGCCAATCAAAATTGGAGAACAGACCTTCACCTTTGATGCCCAACAAGGAACACATCAAATTGCGGTCGCTTTGCTCCAAGGCAAGTTGAGTTACCCGACGGTCGTATATTTGGATGAAAAATTTCAAATGATTCAACCCCTACCTGGCTATATGGATGCCCCAACGTTTCATCCTATTGTTACCTTTATTGGGGAAAATCATTATAAAAAAGAGCCTTTTGATCAATATCGAAGTCAAATGTACCCTTTGCTTTATCAGGAGTTAAAAAAACGGTCGTCCCCCAAATGAGGAACGACCACTTGGCTTAAATTAAAACCTGCCCTGTCATTTCTTCCGGAATATCCACTCCCATAATCTGTAAGATTGTTGGAGCGACGTCCCCCAATTTCCCATCTTTGGGATTTCCATGATACGCATCATCCACCACAATGAAAGGAACAACATTGAGCGAGTGTGCCGTGTTGACCGATCGGTCATCGTTCAGCATATAATCCGCATTCCCATGGTCCGCTAAAACCAGCACCGTATACCCATGCGCCTTTGCGGCTTCAACAACCTCTTTGAGGCATGA
>Ga0075154_10000456_pt1 | contig 34395 bp, 24 predicted proteins | sample JI71714BDNA_FD_70965 | JGI IMG/M metagenome (GOLD analysis project Ga0075154, IMG submission 70965) | Wastewater effluent complex algal communities from Wisconsin, to seasonally profile nutrient transformation and Carbon sequestration -... | ecosystem: Engineered > WWTP > Effluent > Algae...
GATACCGCCGGCGCCTTGCTCGCCTGGCGCGGTTTTGCACTGCACGACCGGCTCGGCCGCTATGGCGAGATCGTGCCCTTGCCGCCGCTGGCCTCGCTGGCACCGGGCGGATCCTTCGGCCTGCAGGACCCCCGCGGCAGCCAGACCTTCGGTCGCGACCTGGATGGCCGCGCCGGCTACACCCTGCGAACGACCTGGCAGCCCAGTGACAGCGTCGCCCTGCGCGCAGCATGGATCGACAACCGCGGCGATCGGGACCTTTACGGTGGCGACTACGCCTGGCGCGCCCGCTTTGGCCAGCTGGGCGCCGAGTGGTTGCTGGATCCGCAGTGGACGATCGCGGCCGAATGGCTGGCCGGCGATAGCGGCATGGGCTTCGACGCGGGCGAGTTCGCCGAGGTGGACTTTTCGACGGCCTATCTGCTGGCCTCGTGGCGCGGCGAGGCGTGGCGCTTCAGCCTGCGCGGCGAGCAGTTTCGCGTGCGCGACCTCGATCGCAGCAATGCGGAAGACAACAATGAGCGTGGCCATGCGCTAACCGTGGCCGCATTCCGGGATCTTGCGCCCGGCTGGGAACTCGGCGCCGAGTGGATGACGGCGCGCTCCCGGCGCACCGCTGCGATCGAAGCGGGATTGCCGAACGAGCGGATCGATGGGCAGCAGGTGCGGGTCGAGCTGCGTCGTCACTGGGAGCGCTGACGCGGTTCGACGGCGTGATCGGCCGTTGATCGACTCCGAAATCACGCACAAAAAAGGCGGCCCGAGGGCCGCCTTTTTCGTCTCGGGCGGCCGGAAACCGGCCGCCCATCGTCAGGCCCTTACTGGCAGCCCTGCACCACGAGGTTGTCGATGCTCCAGCCGGCCGGTGCGGTGCCGACGGTGTTGCTGTCCGCGGTGGAGCGGAAGCGCAGCCGGATCGACTGACCGCGGAACTCCTCCAGCGCGAAGATCGTGCGCACCGGGGTGCCGGCGGTGGGCTGACGGCACCAGGCTTCGTTCGGCGAGCCCGGGTTACCCGCAGACAGGCGGCCCGGATACGGGTCGGTCAGCGTGCGCGCATTGCCCAGCGCCTGGAAGGCACCTCCGGCGACGCTGACCTCGACGAAGCCACCGTCCCAGCAGTCGTTGTTGCCGTCGGTCTCGTACTGGTGATGCGCGTCATAGGCCAGCACCAGACTCGGCGCATTCGGCAGCGTGATGGCCGGCGTGATCAGGCGTTGGTCAGCCGTGGTGCCGCTGTTGCCGGCGACCCAGGCACGGGTGCTGAGGCCGGTGCCGGCCGGCGGCGTGGTCTTCTGCCACAGTGCACCAGCATCACCCGATACGTTCTCGGTGGTCCAGGCGATCGCGTCACCGCTGACGTCGTCCTGGAAGGCGACGACCGCCGTGGTCCCCGACGGACAGACACCCGGGGCGCTGGTGGTGAAGGCGAAGGTCGACGAGGCGGTGCCGGTGCCGCAGTAGTTCGACGGCGTGACCCGCCAGAAATACTGCTGGTTGGCGTCCAGCAGCTGGGTCGGCGTGAAGCTGGTGCCGGTGACCGTGCGACGCTCGACGATCTGCGCGAAGCCGGCGTCACGCGCGAGTTCCACCGTGTACTGCAGGGCACCCGTCACGCTGCCCCAGCTCAGGATTGGCCGGATCAGCACGCCGACGGCGTTGTTGGCCGGACTGCTCAGGGTCGGTGCGGCGGCTGCAGCGGCGGAGACGCCGAAGCGGAAGGTTGCGCTGTCGCTGGAGGCGCCGATCTGGCCGGTGATCGTGCCCTGGTAGTCGCCCGGCGCCAGCGCACGTGCGCCGGCCAGGGTGACCAGACTCTCGGCGCCCGCGGCGACGGTGCCCGGGGCAAAGCCAACCGTCACGCCACCGGGGAAGCCGGAGGCCGACAATGTGGCGTCGCCGCTGACATCACCGAGTACGGCCACGCGGACCGGGGCGGTCGGATCATTGGCGGCGGCCGAGCAGACCGGCACGCGCTGCGTTGGCGGCTCGACGACCACTTCGGCACGGCCGCATTCGGCAAAGCGGAAGGCGCAGATGCGGGTGTTCCAGCTGGTGCCGCTGGTGGTCGAGTAGTACTCGTTGGTGTGCCAGAACGTGCAGTCGTCGACCGGGTCGATGCCGGTGGTCGAGTAGTCGCCCCAGCGCGACAGCTGGTTGGCGCCGCCGGTCTGCGCGCCGGTTGGGCCGACCGTGCAGAGCTGCTCGTCGCGGAGCTGCCCGGCCGGGTCGGTGCGCAGCTTGCCGGTCACGCGGATGTCCGGATTGATGCTGCTGCTGGAGACCGTGTAACCCATCGCCAGGTTGCCGTTCTTGTCGATGCTGGTCGAACCCATCCAGCGCTGTTCGGTGCCCGGCGCATAGGTGCCGGCCTCGACCAGACGCTTCTGCATCTTCGCCGGGCCGCTCGGGACCTCGAAGCCATCGCGCAGGATCGTGCCGGCGGGCGGCGCCGTGACGGCCGGGGTGCCGGGCAGGAAGCCGAAGCGGATCCAGCGGGCGCCGGCGCGGTTGTCGGCGTTGACGGTGTGGAAGGCCGCGCCGATCGCTTCGCGCGGACCGGCGCCGCTGAAGGCGCGGATCGGCGACAGGTACATGGTGTTCGACTGGAAGTCGTCGAGGCGGATCGTCGAGTCGCGCTGCGGAATGCCGCCCAGCGTGCCGGTGCCGAAGGCCGGGCCTTCCAGCACGGTCGGATTCGGATCGAAGGCCACCGAACCGGCGCCCCAGTTGATGCAGACGTCCCAGATCCGGTACGCGCCGCCACCCGAGTCGAAGTGCACGAACATCGGGCAGGAGCCGCCCGGCATCGGCGTGGTGCCCTCGACGTGGAAGGGGATGTGGCCGAACAGCGGCAGCTGCGCAATGCGCAGGAACTGTGCGCTTTCACCATTGAGGATGCGGTCGCGCTCCAGCACGGCGATCGAGCCACCGCCGTAGGTCGTGGAGTTGACGAACTCGTGCATCGACAGCACATAGGAATTCTGCGTGCCATCCGCCGAGCGCCAGATCGCCAGCTTCCCGTAGTCGTTGAAGATCGGGTAGGCGAAGGCATAGCGGTGATAGCTGCCCAGCGGGTCCGAGGTGGTGGACACCGCGAGGCACTGCAGGAAGGGGCCCTGGGTGATCGAGGTGAAGGCGAACTGGCTCACCACCCAGCGCTGCGCCGCGTCATCCCACAGCACCAGCGGGTCACCGCGGTTGGTGGTCTGGCACAGGCCGCCGAAGCCGGCAAAGAAGCTGTTGCCCGGATTCGGGCCGTTGACGCGATTGCCGGTGGCCTTGTCGAACAGCGCCCAGCTGGAATTGACCCACTGGAAGTAGTGCGCCGGGCTGACGTCGCCGGTGGTGTCGGGCGGGACGCCACCGCCGCCGAGGCCGATGCGCAGGCCATCGAAGCTGATCGAGGGCGTCGGTGCCGGCGTGCCCGATGGGGCGAACTGGGCGCGCGACTCGATCTGCCACGGCACCGTCTCGCCGCGGATGAGGTCCCAGCCGGGCAGGATGTTCGGAATCGGTTTGCTGACCTCGCTCTCCGGCGGGGGCGGCATGGCCGGCAGTTCGGCGAGGATCTCGCGCAGCGGCCGCGAGGTGTCGCGCTGGACTTCGCGGGCGCCGGTGATGACGGTCGGCTGCTCTCGGATCAATCCGGTGCTGGCGACGGCGAGGGTCGGTGGCAGGCCGGTGACTGCGAGTAGCAGTCCCAGCGTAAACGTGCGGGTACTCATGGGGTCGAGGTCTCGCGAGGTTGCAGGGGCGGCGCCGGCAACCGGCGTCGGTGGTCATCGAGGAACTGCCGCACCGTCAGCGACAGGCGCTGACGCGCCGCCAGCCGGTCCAGCGCAGAGCGTTCCAGGTTGGGGTCGTGGCTGCGCAGCGTCAGCAGCACGCGTTCGATCAGATGCGGCGAGGGATGCGCCAGCCAGCGTTCGAGCAGTGCCGGCGCGGCCGGCTGGCCGAGCAGCTCCAGCGTGTCCAGCGCCGCGTAGACGGCCGTATCGGGGTTGGCCAGGGCGTCGGCGCAGCCCGCCTGCACGGGGCTGTGCGCCAGCACCTCACGGGCGGCTGACAGCAGGGCGTCTTTGTTCCAGGCCGGCGCCAGCTTCGCGGCGGCAATCAGCAGCCGCGCCCGCGCCGCGGGGTGGGCATCGGCGTTGCTGATCAGCGTCAGCGCCGCGGTCCGCTCCGCGGGCGTGGGCTCGCGCATCCACAGCGGCCGCAGCGCCAGTTCGGCAGCATAGAAGTTGTGCAGCGCCGGATCGGTGGCGGCGAGGCCTTTGGCGACCTGCGCACGCCAGCCCGGCTCAGCCTCGGTTGCGGCATGGTCGGCGCGGAACCACGCTGCGAGCGCGGCGGTGTCCTGCAGCCACGCGGGCTCCAGCCCCTCGGGGGACAGCAGCGCGCCGGTCTCGGTCTGTACTTTCACGCCCGGCTTGCGGGCGACCTTCTGGCGATCGTCGTAGGCGGCAATGACCCGATCGCCGATCGCCACCTCGGCCAGCAGTCCGCGTGGCACCGCCAGCGTGATCCGCTCGCGCCCCTCGCCGGCGAGCACCTCGATGGCACCCAGTTCGACCGTCGCCGCGGTCGCATCGACGCCGCGGACCTCGGCGCGCATCACCACGGCACCGGAGCGCCGCAGTGCCTCGAGCGGCGGATGCACGGTCGCGGCCAGAGTCGGGCTTGCGCCCAGCAGGAACAGCAGCAGGGCGAGGCAACGCAGCAGCGTCATGGGCACATCGCTAAAACGTGAAGTACGCATGATGTCATGCGGCCGGGCCGTCCGCATGTGCCATGACCGGTCTCCTCAACCCCGTCGGATGCGGCGGGCGGATCCGCAACGGACGGCTCCGCGAGGGCATCGTGGACGGCCCGACCTCGGGTCGGATCGTCCGTGGGTGCTTGCGCGGCTCAGGCCTTGGCTTTGGCCTTGCTCTTCTTCGGCGCCGCCTCGCCCGCCAGATAGGCGGCGACCTCGGTGGCGTGTGCGTCCGGGCTCACCTTCGGCCACAGCTGCTCGACCTTGCCGGTGGTGTCGACCACCACGGTCGCCCGCTGGATGCCCATGTACTTCTTGCCGTACATGCTTTTCTCGACCCAGAAGCCGAGGCCCTCGATCAGCTGCCGCTCGGGGTCGGCGAGCAGCGGGAAGTTGAGGCCGAACTTGGCGACGAACTTCGCGTGGCTGGCGACGTTGTCGGCGCTGACGCCGTAGACCTTTGCGCCGAGTTCGCCGAAGCGGGGCAGGGCGTCACGGAAGGCGCAGGCTTCCTTGGTGCAGCCGGGCGTGTCGTCCTTCGGATAGAAGTAGAGGACGTAGCGCTGGCCGAGCAGGCTCTGGCGGCTCACCGTGGCGCCGGTATGGTCCTGGAGGCTGAAGTCGGGGCAGTCCTGGCCGATCTCGATCATGGCGGGATCCTGGAACGTGAAGACGGGCGCGGATCGCAGCACAGCGGCCGTCAACCCGTCGCGAGTGTCACGGCGGCGTGATTCTCTGCGGCGCCGTTCTTCACGATGCTTCCGGGCTATTCTTGACCTGACGTTGATCCTTCAGCCCAGCGGGAGTCCGGGAGATGGCCAGTCCCAGTCCGGGCCGCAAGCGCGGCCGCAGCATTCTCGACGCGTTCGTCAAGGCCGGTGTCCCGGCCGAAGCCGGCGCCAGTCCGCCAACTGGCGGCAAGCCGGTTCCCTGGGCGTACACCCTGCCGCTGGTCGGACTGGTCATCGTCGCCTGGGGCTCGCTCAGCGCCTTCTACACCGTGCAGCCGGAGGAGCGCGCAGTGGTCAAGCGCTTCGGTGAAGTGGTGGCGATCACCGATCCGGGCCTGCACTTCAAACTGCCCTTCGGTATCGACAGCGTGCAGCGGGTCGCGACCGAGCGGGTGTTGAAGCAGGAGTTCGGCTTCCGCAGTGCCGGCAGTGACGGCGAGCGGACGTCTTATTCCGGCGAGGACTTTCCCGAGGAGTCGCTGATGCTCTCCGGCGACTTGAACATCCTTGACGTCGAGTGGGTGGTGCAGTACCGGATTTCGGATCCGATGAAGTTCCTGTATCAGCAGCGCGACCCGGAGCGGACGCTGCGCGATATCAGCGAGTCGGTGATGCGCCGGGTGGTCGGCAACCGGATCGGCAGCGAGGTGCTGACGACGGGGCGCGTCGCCATCTCGAATCTGGCGCGCGACGAGATCCAGTCGGCGATGGCGCAGTACGACAATGGCATCCACATCGTCACCGTCGAGCTGCAGGATGTGGTGCCGCCGCAGGCGGTGAAGCCGGCCTTCAACGAGGTCAACGAGGCCCGCCAGCAGCGCGAGCAGATGATCAACGAGGCCACGCGGCAGGCCAACGAGGCCTTGCCGCGTGCTGCCGGCGAAGCCAACCGGCTGATCGCCGAGGCCGAGGGCTATGCCACCGAGCGGGTCAATCAGGCCCGCGGCGAGAGCGCCCGCTTCAATTCGATCCTGACCGAGTACCGGCAGGCGCCGGAGGTCACCCGCACCCGCATGTATCTGGAAACGCTGGGCGGCGTGCTGCCCGGGATCGGCTCGGTGCTGGTGGTGAAAGACGGCCAGACCGGCCCGCTGCCGCTGCTGAACCTGCAGACGCCACCGCGCAAGAAGGAGGCCCAATGAGACTGCTCGGTGTGATTGGCGCGGCACTCGCCGCGATCGTGCTGGCCAAGTCGACCTACACCATCGACGAGGCCGAACAGGGGATCCGGGTTCAGTTCGGCCAGCCGGTCGGTGAGGTGGTGACCGAGCCGGGCCTGCACTGGAAGTTGCCCTTCATCCAGGAGGTGCGTCGCTTCGACAAGCGCATCCTGCCGTGGGATGGCGATGTCAGCCAGGTGCCGACGCTGGGTCGCGAGTTCATTCTGGTCGACACCACGGCCCGCTGGCGGATCACCGATCCGCTGAAGTTCCTGCGCTCGGTACGTGACGAGCAGGGCGCCCGCACCCGACTGGACGACATCCTCGATTCGGTGGTCCGCGACATCATTTCCGGCACCGATCTGGAAGAAATCGTCCGCTCCGCTGACTGGTCGGTGGACATCAAGAAGCTGGCCGACCAGGGCGAGGTGCTGGTGGTGCCGGACGGCGTCGATCTCGATCGACCGAAGAAGGGCCGCGAGAAGCTGGAGCAGGAGATCAAGCTGGCTGCTTCACGGCTGATGCCGGAACTCGGCATCGAATTGGTCGATGTCCGCTTGAAGCGGATCAACTACATCGACAGCGTGCGGGTGCAGGTCGAGAGCCGGATGATTTCCGAGCGGCAGAGCATCGCCGCGCGCTTCCGGTCGGAAGGCGAGGGCCGCAGCCAGGAAATCCTCGGCGACATGGAGAAGGAGCTGCGCACCGTCCGCTCCGAAGCCGAACGCAAGGCCGCCGAGATCCGTGGCAAGGCCGATGCCGAGGCCACCCGAATCTATGGCGAGGCCTACGGCGCCGACCCGGAGTTCTACGCCTTCCTGCGCACGCTGGAGACCTATCACACCTTGGGCGGCAATACCACGCTGGTGCTGGGCGCCGACGCCGAGTTCTTCCGCTATCTGGAGTCGACCGAAAAGCCGCGCTGACCTCCGATCTTGTCCGGTCGGAGTGCCGTTTCGTTACGGGTCATGATCAGAAAACGAATAGGCGACTCCGCACCTGGAATTGCAAAAGCCAATGCTGTTCCGGCTATCGGGGTCAATGGCCGAGACGGCGGTCCACTGTCATCGGTTTCCGCCGCTTCTAATCCGAAAAATCCATCGATCAGGCTGATGATCCCTTGCAGCCTCTGGTTTGCCAGATGACCGACTTTCGGTGAGGCGGGTCGGCGCGACTCATGGAACTTGCGCCGAATCTGCCACCGCGAAATCCCCGGCCAGCGCCTTGTACAGCGCGGCCAGCGCCGTCGCCCGTTCGGTCAGCACCTGCGCGGCGCGGCTGTCGATGTCGAGCTTGGTGCGTTCGGCGTCGAGCACCTCCAGCCGCTGGCCGGCGCCGGCGTCTTCGCGGACGCGGGCCAGTCGCAGCGCCTCGTCGGCGGCGGTCTGCGCCCGGGTGAGCGCCTCGGCGCGCTGCAGCGCGGCGCGATAGCGGGCGAGGGCGGTTTCGGTTTCTTCCAGCGCGCGGCGCAGGGTCGCTTCCCACTCGACGTAGGCGCCCTCGGCGCGGGCCTCCTGCGCCAGCACCTGCTGACGGATGCGGCCGAAGTCCAGCACGCGCCAGGACAGCGTCGGACCGATTGCCCAGCGCTCGGCGCCGGCGGCGCCCAGATCGCCAGGGGACTGAGCGGTGGCGCCGAAGCTGCCGGTGAGCGAGAGCTTCGGCCATAGCTCGGCCTGTTCGGCGCCGATCCGCGCGGTGGCGGCGGCCAGACGGGCTTCGGCGGCGGCGATGTCCGGGCGACGGCGCAGCCAGTCCTCCGGCGTGCCGGCGGTGACCAGCGGCGGCAGCGCCGGCATGGGCCGCTCTGGACCGATGCGGCTACGCAGTTCGGTGACCGCCAGCCCGGTCAGCAGGGCGAGGCGCTGTTCGTGGCGGACCACTTCGGCCTCGATCCGCGGCAGCTCGGCGGCAGCGTTCAACCCCAGCGCGTTGGAGCGCGCCAGATCCAGCTTCGTGCCGCGCCCGGCCTCGACGCCGCGGGTCAGCGTGGCGATGTTCTCTTTCAGGTTTTCGACGTTGCGGGCCTGCGCGCGCTGCTCGGCCTGGGCGCCGAGCAGGGCGAAGTAGGCTTGTGCGGTTTCCGCGACCACCGACTGCCGCGCCGCGCGCGACTCGGCGTCGGCGGCGCGGACCTCGGCGCGGATGGCTTCGGTCTGCCGGCGCAGGCTGCCGAACAGGTCGATCTCCCAGCCGGCGTCGAAGCCCAGCCGCCAGCTCTCGGTGGTGCCGATGTCCGGCGGGATGAAGGGATCGCGGCCGGAGGGCTGCGAGCGCTCACCGGAGCCGTTGATCGTCGCCGAGGGCAGATAGCCCTGCCGGGTCAGACCGGCCAGCGCCCGCACCTCGCGTAGTCGGGCATCGGCGGCGGCGATGTCGGTGGCGCCGGTCAGCGCGGCCTCGATCAGGCCGTCGAGTACCGGGTCGGCGAAGGCCTGCCAGGTGCGGGTCTGGATCGGCTCGGCGGGCGTGCTGGTCGGAGCGGCCTCGACGAAGCCGCTGGGCAGTTCCGCGGTGGGCCGCACGAAGTCGGGGCCGACGCTGCAGGCGGCCAGCGCCAGGCTCAGCGCGGCGATCAGCGGGAGACGGATCGGGCTCATGCGCGGGCCTCCGGGTGGGCGTGTTGGGTCACGGTGATCGGCGTGCCGTCCGCGGCATGGGCGGTCAGCTTCCCGCCGGCGAGCTTGCGCAGCACGACATAGAACACCGGCGTGAAGAACAGGCCGAAGAAGGTCACGCCCAGCATCCCGAAGAACACGGTCACGCCCATCACATGGCGGACCTCGGCGCCGGCGCCGCTGGCGAACACCAGCGGCAGCACCCCGGCGCAGAAGGCGAAGCTGGTCATCAGGATCGGCCGCAGCCGCAGGCGGCAGGCCTCGACGGCGGCCTCGACGATGCTGCGGCCCTGCAGTTCGAGGTCGCGGGCGAACTCGACGATCAGGATCGCGTTCTTGCAGGCCAGACCCATCAGCACGATCAGCCCGATCTGGGTGAACACATTCATGTCGATGATGGTCGGGGGCGCCGCGGTCATCGGATCGATCACCCCCTGCACGATCTGGAGGCCGAACCACGCGCCGTTTACGAAGTTCAGCACCCAGATGCCGCCCAGCGCCGAGAGCATGCACATCGGCACGATCAGGATGACCGCCAGCGGCAGGGTCCAGCTCTCGTAGAGCGCGGCCAGCACCAGGTAGACCAGCAGCACGCAAAGCGGGAACACGAGGTACTGGGCAATGCCCTGATTGGCCTGCTGGTAGGTCAGGCCGGTGAACTCCAGCACCATGCCGCGCGGCAGCACCTGCGCGGCGGTCTCGCGAGCCAGGCGGACCGCGTCGCTGCTGCTGACCGCCATCGGGTCGAAGGGACTGGCGCTGACGTCGGCGGCCGGGTAGCCGTTGTAGCGCACCACCGGATCCGGGCCGAAGCTCGGCGTCAGGGTGACCATGCTGCCCAGCGGCACCATCTGGCCCATCGCGTTGCGCACTTGCAGCCGGGCGACGTCGCCCGGCTCGTCGCGGAAGGGCGCGTCAGCCTGCGCGTAGACCGAGTAGGTCCGGCCGAACAAGTTGAAGTCGTTGACGTAGGCGCTGCCCAGATAGACCTGCAGCGTGTCGTAGACATCGGTCAGCGCAAGGCCGCTCTCCTTGACCTTGTCGCGGTCCACAACCGCGTCGAGCTGCGGGACGTTGGCCTGGAAGGAGGAGAAGGCCGAGCCGGGGCCGAAGCCCGGCAGCTGGCTGATGGTGCCGGTCAACGCCTGGGTGCTGGCGTTGAGCTCGCCATAGCCGATGCGCTGGCGGTCCTGCACGTAGGCCTCGACGCCGGCGGCATTGCCGTAGCCATTGACCGGCGGCGGCATGAAGGCGAAGGCCATGCCGTCCTGGATGGCGCCGAACTTGCCGGTCAGCTCGCCGGCGATCGCGGCGGCCGGCTTCGGCAGGTCGCCCGGCGGATCGAGGCCGATGAACATCACGCCGACGTTCGGCGTGCTGACGAAGTGGATCGCGTTGAGGCCGGGGAACTGCACCACGTCGGCGACGCCCGGGGTCGCGAGCGCGATTTCACCCATCCGCTTCATGGCCGCTTCGGTGCGCTCCAGCGTCGAGCCCTCCGGCAGCTGCACGCCGGCGAACAGGTACTGCTTGTCCTGGGTCGGGATGAAGCCACCGGGAATCTGGCCGAAGCCCAGTCCGGTGACCGCGACCAGGATCGCGTAGACCACCAGCAGGCGCGGCGCGCGGGCGATGGTGCCGCCGATGCGGCCGGCGTAGCGGTCGGAACTGCGCTTGAAACGCCCGTTGAACCAGGCAAAGAAGCGTCCGAACACGCGGTCGATGCCGCGGGCCAGCGCGTCTTTCTTCGCACCGTGCGGCTGCAGCAGCACGGCGGCCAGCGCCGGGCTCAGGGTCAGCGAGTTGAAAGCGGAGATCAGCACCGAGACCGCGATGGTCACCGCGAACTGCCGGTAGAACTGGCCGGTGACGCCGTCGATGAAGGCGATCGGCACGAACACGGCGGCCAGCACCAGCGAGATCGCCACGATCGGCCCGGACACCTCGCTCATCGCCTTGTGCGCGGCATCGATCGGGCTCAGGCCTTCTTCGATGTGCCGCTCGACGTTCTCGACCACGACGATAGCGTCGTCGACCACGATGCCGATGGCCAGTACCAGCCCGAACAGGGTCAGCACGTTGACCGAGTAGCCCAGTGCCCACAGCGCCGCAAAGGTCCCGACGATCGAGACCGGCACGGCCAGCAGCGGGATGATCGAGGCGCGCCAGGTCTGCAGGAACACCACGACCACGATCACGACCAGCAGCACGGCTTCCAGCAGCGTGGTGATCACCGAGTCGATGGACGAACGGACGAACACCGTGGGGTCGTAGGCGATCGCGTAATCCACGCCCTCCGGGAAACCCTGCTTCAGCTCGGCCATCCGCGCGCGCACGGCGTCCGACAGCGCGATGGAGTTCGCGCCCGGCGCCTCGAAGATCACGATGGCGGCGGCTTCCTGGTTGTTGAGATAGCTGTTCAGCGCGTAGGTGTTGGAGCCGAGCTCGACGCGGGCGACGTCCTTCAGCCGCGTCACCGCGCCGTCGGCGCCGGTTTTCAGCACGATGTCGCCGAACTGTTCGGGGCTTTCGAGGCGACCGCGCGCGTTGACCAGCAGCTGCACCGACGCGCCGGCCGGCTGTGGCGAGGCGCCGATGGCACCGGCCGAGACCTGCACGTTCTGCTCGCGGATCGCGCCGATGATGTCCTGCGCGGTGACGCTCCGCGCTGCGGCCTGATCCGGGTCGATCCAGATCCGCATGGCATACACGCCGGCGCCGAAGGCCTGCGCATTGCCGACGCCGGGCAGGCGGGCCAGCTCGTCCTTGACGTTGAGGTTGGCGAAGTTCGACAGGTACAGGCCGTCATAGCGGTTATCCGGCGAGACCAGGTGCACGACCATCGTGATGTTCGGCGACACCTTCGCGGTGGTGACCCCGAGCTGGCGGACGGCCTCGGGCAGCCGCGGCAGCGCCTGGGCAACGCGGTTCTGCACCTGCACGGCGGCGAGATCGACGTCGGTGCCGAGGCCGAAGGTCACCGACAGCACCACGGTACCGTCGGAGGAGGCTGCCGACTTCATGTAGATCATGTTCTCGACGCCGTTGATCGCCTCTTCCAGCGGGGCGGCGACGGTGTCGGCAATGGTTTTCGGATTGGCGCCGGGGTAGATCGCGGTGACCTGCACGGTCGGCGGGGCGACTTCCGGGTATTCGGTGATCGGCAGGTTCGGGATCGCGATCAGGCCGGCGACGAAGATGACGATGGACAGGACCGCCGCGAGGATCGGGCGGTCCACGAATACCCGGGACAGGTCGGCTTGGCTGCTGCGCATGAGCTCAGCCCTCGCCGGCGGCCGGGGCGGCGGGCGCCGGCGTCGTGTTCGGCGCCTCCATCGGCGCCTCCATCGGCACCTCGATCGGCGCCACCGGGGCACCGGGGAAGAAGATCTTGCGCATGCCGTTGACCACCACCTGATCGCCGGCGGATAGCCCGTTCTCGACCACGATCAGCCCATCGACGGTCGGGCCGAGCACGATGTCCTTGCGGACGGCGCCAGTGTAGGCCGGGCCGCCGCCCATTTCCGGCGGCGGGGTGACGTTACCGGCGACGTAGACGTAGCGGCGATCCTGATCGGTCAGCACCGCCTGCGGATGCACCTGCAGCGCCTGCCGTGTGTCGGCACCGAGCAGCTGGACGCGGGCGAACAGGCCGGGGGTGTAGAGGCCGTCCGGATTGGCCAGTTCGGCCCGGACGCGGATGGTTCCGGTCGCCGGGTCGAGCGCGTTGTCGATGAACACCACGCGGCCTTCTGCGCCCGGCGCGCTGTCGCCGGCCAGGGCGACGCGCACGGTCGACGGTGTGTCCGGGCTGGTGCTCAGATGGCGCTTCAGGCGCAGATAGGCCGGTTCGTCGATTTCGAAGTCGACGCGGATCGGATCGACGCTGACCAGCGTGGTCAGCAGCGTCGCGCCCGGCTGGATCAGGTTGCCGGCCTGGACTTCGGCAGCGCCGACCCGGCCGGCGAAGGGCGCTTCGATCCGGGTGAAAGCCAGGTTCAGTTCGGCCTGCGCCAGTCCGGCTCTGCTCGCTCCCACGTCGGCGTCGGCCTGGCGTTCCTCGCCGATCTTCGCGTCCAGTTCCTCGCCAGACATCACCCCGGCTTCCTGCAGCGACCGTGCGCGCCTCAGTTCGCGGCTGGCGAGGTCGAGCCGGGCTTCGGCGCGGACGAGGTTGGCACGGGCGTTGGCGACCGCGGCGCGGTACTCGCGCGGATCGATGGTGAACAGCAACTCGCCGGCCTCGACGGCCTCACCCTCACGGAAATGCACCTGCCTCAGCTCGCCGGCGACGCGGGCGCGGATTTCGGCGCTCTGGTTCGCCTGGAAGCGGCCGCTCCAGCTGGACCAGTCGGTGACCGGTCGCTCGACCACGGTGGCGACGCTGACCGGCGTCGGCGGCATGGCGGGCGGGGCGCCACCCTCGCCGCCAGCGCAGGCGGACAGCAGCAGGGCGAGTAGGGCAGGGATCAGCAGGCGTTGCATGGGAGCCTCGGGGGCGCGGTCGGGCCGCGACAGGAAGGAAAGGGGGGTCAATCCGATGCGGCATCGTCACCCGGCGACCAGGCGCGGGCGAGTGCCTCAAGTTCGGTCACCAGCCGTTCGCGCACGTCGGCCGGCAGTTCGGTGCAGCGGAAGAACTCGGACCAGAACAGGCCCTCGGCGGCGAAGCGCAGAATCTGCTGGCGCAGCGCGGTGGCGTCCCACTGCATGTCGCGACCGCGCTCGGCCTGCAGTCGGCGGACCGGGTCGAGCAGACTGTGGTCATGCGCGACCGCCGACAGCATCCCGGCGACGAAACGGCGCTTCTCGTCGGTCTCGACGGTGAAGGCGCGCAGATAACCAATCAGTTCGGCGGCTTCGGCAGGTGCATCGGTCGGGCGCAGCGCCTGCTCACGTGCCTGCCACTGCTCGACGTCGCGTTCCAGCAGCGCCTGCAGCAGGCTGTCCTTGGTCGGAAAGTGATAGGTCAGGCCGCCGCGGGTGAAGCCGCTCTCGCGCGCGAGCTCGTCGTACGTGAGCTTGCCGGCGCCACGGGTCTTCACGATGGCCTCGGCGGCTTCGAGGATGCGGTCTCGGTTGTTGTCGCGATTCATGCAGAAGAACTATACAGAACGTTCTGTATAGTTTGCCTGAAGCGCATCCATCGCTTTTCTCAAGGTCCGAGGCCCGGCCAGCCGCTGTTTCGCGGGATGTTGCGGGTCGCTCGTTACACTTCGCTGCTCAGTCATCCAACCGGAGCCCGCCATGGCCGACGGCACCAAGTCCACCGCCCCCGCGCACCTCGATCCTTGCGATCTTTACGACATCCGCTCGATGCTGACCGAAGAGGAGCGCATGGTGCAGGACACCGTGGCGCGCTTCACCGACGAGAAGGTGCTGCCGATCATCGGCGAGGCCTTCGACCAGCACCGGTTCCCGAAGGAACTGATCCCCGAGATCGCCGCGCTGGGCCTGCTCGGTTCTTCGATCGAGGGCTACGGTTGTGCGGGCTTGAACGCAGTCAGCTACGGCCTGATCTGCCAGGAGCTGGAGCGCGGGGATTCGGGCATCCGGAGTTTCGTCTCGGTGCAGAGCTCGCTGTGCATGTATCCGATCCACGCCTTCGGCAGCGAGGAACAGCGCCAGCGCTTCCTGCCCGGCATGGCGAAGGGCGAGCTGATCGGCTGCTTCGGCCTGACCGAGAGCCACGGTGGCTCCGATCCGTCGAACATGAAGACCCACGCCAAGCGTCAGGGCGGCGACTGGGTCCTGAACGGTTCGAAGATGTGGATCACCAACGGCGGCATCGCCAATCTGGCGGTGGTCTGGGCGATGACCGAGGACGGCATCCAGGGCTTCATCGTCGAGCGCGGCATGAAGGGCTTCGTGACTCGCGACATCGAGCGCAAGATGAGCCTGCGCGCCTCGATCACCAGCGAGCTGTACTTCGATGACGTGGTGGTGCCGGAAGCCAACCGGCTGCCGAACGTCCGCGGCCTGAAGGGGCCGCTGTCCTGTCTGACCCAGGCGCGCTACGGCATCACCTGGGGCCCGATCGGCGCGGCGATCGCATGCCTGCGCGAGGTGCTGGAATACAGCAAGACTCGCATCCTGTTCGGCCGCCCGCTGGCGGCAACCCAGGCCGCGCAGTTGCGTCTGGCCGACATGGCGCGACGCATCACGCAGGCGCAGCTGATGTCGCTGCAGCTGGGCCGCCTGAAGGACGCCGGCCGCATGCACCCGACTCAGGTCAGCCTGGCCAAGTGGAACAACGTGCGGATGGCGATCGACATCGCCCGCGACGCGCGCGACCTGCTCGGCGGCGCCGGCATTACGGTCGAGTACTGCCCGATCCGCCACATGAACAACCTGGAGAGCGTGATCACCTACGAGGGCACCGAGACGGTGCACGAGCTGGTGGTCGGTCGCGAGCTGACCGGGATCAACGCCTTCTGACCGGGGCTGGATTGCCGTCAGGCTGTCGCGGGGCCGCCACTGGGCGGCCCCGCGCGTTTCCGGCCGGATCACGGGGCGTGCGATTCGTCCAGCAGACGGCGCAAGGCTGCGGGAGTGCCGCGCGGCATCGGTCGCTCCTCGTGCAGTGACCACGGCGGCCGCCGCAGGTCCGGCGGCAGAATCACCAGCTCCACCGCGTCCTCGCCGGCCAGGAAACTCAGCATTGGCAGATCTTCGCGGCGCACCCGATCGAAACGCAGCCGAGCGATTTGCTCGCGATACGGGATGTTGAGGTCGATCAGCGCCTGCGCCACCAGCTCTGGCCGATCGGCGCTCAGGTGCAACTGGATCGGCGTATGGGCGTCGGCCCAGCCTTCCCAGACCGGGCCTGCCAGTCGCGGTTCGAAGCCCGACAGCGCCTGCATCGCCGACATCGCGGATTCGCGTTTGCGCCGCAAGTGGGTTGCCGCCTGTCCGCCGTCGAACAGGCGCAGTCGGGTTCGGAGCTGCTCTTCGACTTCGGCGGCGCTGGGCCAATCTTCCCGCGCGGCGTCGAACTGGGTCGCCACCCGAGTGAGCGCGAGCTGCGGATCCTGCTCGCCGTGCTCGCGCATCCAGCGCGCAGCGGCATCCGCGAGTTCCGCCCGACGGCGTCGACTTCCTGCGGCGTTTCGCATCAGAACACGTCGAAGGGATCGGCGCTGGAGCTGTGGTCGACGCTGGCGGCACTGCCCAGTCGATCCAGATCCTCGGCCCGGAAGACCTCGTCGATGGCCGACGGATCGCCAGGTGCAGTGAGCAGACCGTTGTAACGGTTGATCCGCGCCGTGGTGATGCCGACCGGCTGCATCGGCAGCGTTTCCGGAACCTCCGCCAGCGCCACCTGCATGAACTCGATCCAGATCGGCAGGGCGGCACGGCCACCGAATTCGCCTTCGCCCAGCGGTGAGAAGTCATCGAAGCCGACCCACGCCGAGGCGGCAAGACCCGGGGCAATGCCGGAGAACCAGGCATCGCGGAAGTCGTTGGTCGTGCCGGTCTTGCCGCCGATGTCGCCGCGATTCAGCGCCGTGGCGGCGGCGCGGCCGGTGCCGCGGCGGACCACGTCCAGCAGCATCGAGCTGATCAGGTAGGCGTTCTGCTCGTCGATCGCTCGGGCGGCGAGATGCACGCCGTCGATCCGGGTCGGCTGACCGCGGTCGACCGGATCCAGCGGCGGGCCGGCGTCGGCGACCGGCGTCAGCAGTGACACCGTTTCGGCCTCGGTCATCGGGGTGGTGGCGTCGGCTTCGGCAAGGGTGGCTTCGGCGGCACGTTCGCGTTCCTGCTGCTCGACGAAGCGCATGTCCAGCTCCAGTCGCTGCGGGCAACCGCGGCAGGCGCGCGGCGGGTCGGCGACGTAGACGTCCTGTCCGTTGGCATCGACGATCCGTGCCACCAGATAGGGATGGACGAGAAAGCCGCCGTTGGCGAAAACCGCATAGCCCTGGGCCATCAGGATCGGCGGGGCGGCGTTGGTGCCGAGCGCCAGCGACAGATTCGGGTGCAGCGACTCGGCCGGGAAGCCCATCCGCTCGATGTGGCGGCGGGCAAAGCGGACGCCGATGTCGTCCAGGACGCGCACCGACACCAGATTGCGCGACGTCACCAGCGCCTCGCGCAGGCGGGTCGGGCCGCCGAAGCGACTGTTGTCGTTTTCCGGCGCCCACACCTGATTGCCTTCGGCGAACACCAAGGGGGCGTCGTTGATGATCGAGGCTGGCGTGTAGCCGCGCTCCAGTGCCGCCGAGTAGATGAAGGGTTTGAAGGAGGAGCCCGGCGGCCGATTGCTCTGGGTGGCCCGGTTGAAGCTGGATCGCCCGAAACTGAATCCGCCGGTCAGCGCGCGGACGGCGCCATCTTCCGGATCGAGCGCGACGAACGCCGCTTCGGCCTTCGGTGCCTGGGTCAGTTGCAGCGAGCCGTCCTCGTTGCGGCTGAGTCGGATCACATCGCCCGGCGCCAGCACATCGGCGATCCGCTTGGGCGTCGGCCCCACGCGATCGGCGTCCAGATGGCGCCGGGCCCAGCGTACGCCCTCCAGCAGGAGCGGGGCGCGACTGCCATCGGACAGCAACAGATCGGCCTGTTCGGCGGAGACACTCATGACCAGAGCGGCTTCCATCGTGGGCAACGGCAGCACCGCTCGCAATTGCGTCAGCAGGGTTGCCTCGTCGACACCGTCGACCGGAATGCGCGACTCCGCGCCGCGCCAGCCGTGGCGGCGGTCATAGGCCAGCAGAGACTGCGTGAGGCCTCGATTGGCGGCTTCCTGATCAGCGGCCCGGAGGGTCGTGTAGACCACGTAGCCGCGATCCAGTTGTTCGCGGCCGAGCACCTTTTCGGCTTCGAGCCGAGCCAACTCGGCGACGTAGGGAGCAGAGAGTTCGATCGGCGGTACATGCACCTTCGCCTGATCGCGCTCGGCCGTCGCGGCATCGTGGGTGGCCTGATCGATGAAGCCGTTGCCCAGCATCCGATCGAGCACCAGATTGCGGCGCTCGGTGGCGCCATCCGGGTCCGACACCGGGTTGCGACGACTCGGCGCCTGTGGCAGAGCGGCCAGCATCGCAGCCTCGGCGACCGTCAGCTGTTCCAGCGATTTGCCGTAATAGACCTGTGCTGCCGCGGCGACGCCGTAGGCGCGCTGGCCGAGGAAAATCTTGTTCAGATACAGCGCCAGGATCTCGTCCTTGCTCAGCACCCGCTCGATCTTCAGCGCGAGGAAGATCTCCTTGATCTTGCGTTCGAGGCGCTTCTCCGGGCTCAGGAAGAAGTTCCGCGCGACCTGCTGGGTGATGGTCGACCCGCCCGAACCGTATTCGCCGCCCCGCTGAACGTACTCCAGCGCAGCCCGCGAAATCCCCAGCAGATCGATGCCCGGGTGGTCGTAGAAGCGTTCGTCCTCGACGGCGACGAAGGCCTGGCGGACGACCAGCGGGATTTCGTCGATGGTCTTCGGCGTGCGACGCATTTCGCCGAAGCTGGCGATCAGTTTGCCGTCCGCGCTCAGGATCCGGAGCGGCACCTGCAGTTGCACCTCGCGCAAGGCCGTGACCGGCGGAAGGTCCGGCGCGTAGCGCCAGTAGACGATGCCGATCACCGCAACGCCCGCCAGGACCGCTGTCAAGAGTCCCAGCAGCGTCCACTTCAGCACTTTGCGCATCGTCGTCGAGGTCCGGTAAGGGTACGCTCCGATTCTAGAAGGCGTCGCCCCAGCCGCGACCGGTCTCCAGCCGGAGCGGGAGGTCAGCAGCCGGGGAGCGCCTGCCGCCCCATCGCATCGGATGGCAAAAGTCAAGGCGTTTCAGCAGGCTAGCGGTGATTCCTGCGATGACTTCTCGGTTGCGCGGGCGTTCAAGTTGGTATTTAATGTAGAACGGTAGGTTCCGCTCGTAAGGGCGCGTCGCAAGGGGAGATTCTGTGGGATTGTTCTCGCCAAAGTCGGTTCCGCTGGTCGGGATCGACATCAGCTCGACGGCGGTCAAGCTGCTACAGCTCTCGCAGGCGAACGGCCGCTATCGGGTCGAGCACTATGCGGTCGAGCCGCTGCCGCCCAACGCGGTGGTGGAGAAGGCGATCGTCGAGGTGGAGGCGGTGGGCGAGGCCGTGCGACGGGCGGTACAGCGCTCCGGTGTGAAGACCCGGTTTGCCGCCGCGGCGGTCGCCGGGTCGGCGGTCATCACCAAGGTCATCCCGATGCCATCAGACCTCGGGGAGGATGACCTGGAGGGCCAGATTCAGAACGAGGCCACCCAGTACATCCCTTACCCGATCGAGGAAGTCAGTCTGGATTTCGAGGTGCTCGGTCCGGTCAAGGACAACCCGGAAATGGTCAATGTGCTGTTGGCCGCTTCCCGAACCGAGAACGTCGACGTCCGTAGTGGTGCGTTGCAGCTCGGGGGTCTGACAGCCAAGGTGATGGACGTCGAAGCCTTCGCCATGGAGAACGCCTTCCCGCTGATCGCCGACCAGCTGGCCGGTAGTCGTGATGGTCTGGTTGCCATCATCGACATCGGCGCGACGATGACCACGCTGAATGTGCTCAGGAACCAGCGCAGCATCTATACCCGCGAGCAGGTCTTCGGCGGAAAGCAGCTGACCGACGAAATCATGCGTCGCTACGGCCTGTCTTACGAGGAAGCCGGCCTGGCGAAGCGCCAGGGCGGGCTGCCCGAGAGCTACGAGCTCGAGGTGCTGGAGCCTTTCAAGGAGGCGATGGCGCAGCAGGTCAGCCGCCTGCTGCAATTCTTCTTTGCCGGTAGCGAGTTCAACAAGGTCGACCAGATCGTGCTTGCCGGGGGCTGTGCCTCGATCGCTGGCGTTTCGGAAATGGTCGAAGAGCAAATGGGCGTGCCGACGCTGGTTGCGCAGCCGCTCGCCAGCATGACCCTGTCACCGAAGGTGCAGGCGCAGGCCTTGGCGGCCGATGCGCCGGCGTTGATGATTGCCTGTGGACTGGCGCTCCGGAGCTTCGACTGATGGCCAAGTTGAATCTATTGCCCTGGCGCGAGGCACGGCGCCAGCAGCGCAAGAAAGAGTTTTACACCATGCTGGGCGTGGTTGGTGCCGTTGGGGTGGGTGTCGCCTTTCTCGCTTACATGTTCGTGCAGTCCCAGCTGGATCTGCAAGATCGCCGCAACGCGCGACTGAAAGATGAGATTACGCAGCTGGACAAGAAGATCGCCGAGATCAAGACGCTCGACGAGGAGCGAGCCGGTCTTCTGAAGCGCAAGGAGATCATCGAATCGCTGCAGGCCAGTCGTTCGATCATGGTCCATTTGTTCGACGAGCTGGCGCGTTCGACTCCGGAAGGCGTCCAACTCACCGGGATCAAGCAGGCTGGAACGATGATCACGCTGGATGGTGTATCGCAATCACCGGCACGCGTGGCGCAGTTCATGCGTAATCTGGAGGCGTCGCCGTTCCTGAAGGATGCCGAAGTCAAGTTCGTCCAGCTCACGGACAGCAAGGCGTCCCAGGCCGCCGCGCCGCGCGCGGCGAATACGTCGGCGGATAAGGACAATGGTTTCCAGCTCACGCTGACACTGGAAGAGCGCACGATCGAGGCCGAAGGCGAGGGCGGGGCAACGCCCGAATCCCCGGCTGATGCAGCAAGTGCGGCGGCTGTGACGCCTTGAACCGGGGAGCATGAAATGAATCCGATCGAAGAGCTGCAACGGCTCGACTGGAACAATCCCGGCAAGCTGTCGACGGCAGGCCGGTCTGTGCTTTCGGCCCTGATCCTGATCGGCATTGGTGCGCTGACCTACGTCTTGGTCATCCGCGGCATGCTGGAGGATCGCGATGCGCGACAGGCACAGGAACGTTCGCTGCGCGCCGACTTTGAAAAGAAGCAAGCGGACGCGGCTCGATTGCCTGGCCTCAAGCAGCAGCTGGAAGACATGCGCACGATGCTGCAGGAGATGATTCGTCAGCTGCCGAACCGGACCCAGATGGCCGACATTCTCGTGGACGTCTCGCAGGAGGCCTTGGCCACCGGCATCCAGACTGACCGATTTGAACCGCAGGGCGAGATCGCCAAGGACTTCTATGCCGAGAGGCCGATCCTGCTCCGGATGGTAGGGACTTATCACCAGTTCGGAGAATTCGTCAGCGGCGTGGCGAGCCTGCCGCGTGTCGTGATCCTGACGATGCATGACATCGCCCTGACGCCGGTGCCATCCGGCACGACAGTCGCGGGTGTGCCAACGGTACCGCCGGGCACGCTGATCCTGCAGGGCACCGTCAAGACCTACCGTTACACCGAGCCGGCAGAAACTGCTCCCGGAGCCACTCCATGAGAAATGTCCTGATGGCAGCATTGCTCGCTGTGGGTTGCGTTGGTTGTACCGAGCCAATGGATGAGTTGGATGCCTATCTGAATCGCGTCAAGCAGGCACCGCCGCCACCTATCGAGCCGTTGCCGCCGATGCGGAATTTCAAGACGCACCTCTACCAGCCGACGCGCGATCCTTTCCTGCCTGGCCTCGCCGAGGAAAGCAGTTCCGATCTCGGAGAGTTTCAGGAAGAGGACCCTCTGAAGCCGGATCTGGAGCGCACGCGCGAGTTGCTTGAGTCTTTCCCACTGGACAGTCTGGACATGGTCGGGACGATGGGCGAAGGGGAGGCCATCGAGGCGCTGGTGAAGGACCCGGATGGGGTGGTCCACCGCGTGCGTCTGGGGAATTGGCTAGGTCAGAACTTCGGTCAGATCGTGGAGATTTACGAGGACAGCATTGCGCTCGAAGAGCGCGTGCAGGATCCGATCGGCAAGTGGGAGCGACGCGAAACGGCGATCGCTCTCGACGATATCAAATGAGGCGGTTGGGGGCCGGGACATGGCAAGAATGACGTTGAAGCAAATGAACGCCCGATCGCTGTCGCGGGGGCTCGGATTCACGCTGCTGGCGGCGTGTGCCTGTGTAGATGCCGCGGCACTGAAGACCATGAGCTACACCCCGCTTGCCGGTGGTGAGGGCGAACTGGTGCTGACACTCGACGAAGCGCCACCGGCGCCGACCGTGTTCGCCACCGACGAACCCTCCAGGCTGGTCGTCGACTTGCCCGGAACCCGTCTGGAAACGCGGGAACGAACGATGTCGCTCGGCGCCGGTGTGGGTCGCGCCGTCACGGCGGTCGAGGCTGGCGGACGGACCCGCATCGTGGTCGATCTGGTCGCGATGGCGGCCTACGACTCCCGTGTCGAGGGGAATAAGGTCATCGTCCGGCTCGGCCGCCCGGCCTCGACGAGCGTTGCCGGTGTGGCTGCGGCCCCCGTGGAGGTCCAGAACGTCGACTTCCGCCGGGGACGCGATGGTGAGGCCAAGATCTCCGTGGCCTTCAGCAAGGACTTCACCAACGCGGACTTGAAGGTCGAGGGGTCGCGCATCATCGTCGACTTCGTCGGTGCGGGGCTCGCCGAGGGCCAGGCCCGTCGACTTGACGTCACGGATTTCGCTACCCCGGTACAGTTCATGGAAGTCACACGTCGCGGCGCCAATGCGCGACTCGAGATTCTCGCCGGCAGTGACTTCGAGCATATGGCTTATCAGGCCGGATCGAATTTCGTGGTCGAAGTCAAGCCGGTAGAGAAGCAGACTACCGCCAGCCGCATCGGCGAACCGCCGACCTACACCGGACAACCGGCTACCTTCAATTTTCAGGACATTCCGGTTCGTTCAGTCCTGCAATTGATCGCGGACGTGTCGCAGCTCAATGTGGTCGTTGCCGACTCGGTCAGCGGCAACGTCACCCTGCGGTTGATCAACGTGCCTTGGGATCAGGCGCTGGACATCATCCTGCAAGCGAAGGGTCTGGACAAACGCCGTAGCGGCAGCGTGATCTGGGTGGCACCGACCAAGGAGATCGCAGACCGCGAGCAGGCCATTGAGGATGCTCGACTCGCCATTGAGGATCGGGCTCCGTTGATTACCGAACAGATTCCGCTGAATTACGCATTGGCCGAGGAGATTGCGAAACTGCTGACCGAAGATACTAAGGGAAATGCTGCGGGTAATCAGCAGGAAGGTCAAAACAACACCTCGGGTTTTCTGTCCCAGCGCGGACGCATCGGATTCGATGTACGAACCAACACCTTGCTGGTTAGCGATATTCGTACACGTATTGAAGCTCTTCGAGAATTGGTTGCTATTCTCGATCGCCCGGTACCGCAGGTGCAGATTGAGGCGCGTGTCGTCACGGCTTCAGAGAACACGTCGCGTGAACTCGGTGCGCGGTTCGGTTTGTCTGGCGCGGTGGAAGACAGCGATGGCAACTTGCTTGCCACCAGCGGCAGTAATGCCGCCCTGGATCAAATGGTCAATGTTGCCCTAATTAACCGCCTGATCGAGTTCCGGCCTAGCGGTTTGCCGGTAGCATCGCCCAGCGACGAGCGCGGCGGTGGGCTCGCCTCGCCCTCTCTCGCGGATCGGCTGAATGTGAATCTACCCGCCTCGACGAATGCGCCCCGATTTGGCTTCGCGGTTCTGGGTGCAGATTATCTGCTTGACCTCGAACTGCAGGCCTTGGAGACCGAGGGGCGGGTGGAAATCGTGACTAGGCCACAGGTCATTACCTCCAGTCAGCGGCCCGCCAACGTGGTACAGGGTTCGCGGGTCCCGTATACGCGGCAGGTGGTGTCCGACGGAGGCTCGACGACCGTCACCGAGTTCATTGAGGCCGGCTTGCGTCTGGGTGTTACGCCAACGATTTCACCGGACGGTCGGGTGTTCCTGCAGATTCAGGTTCAGGACAACAGCCTTGCGGGTTTCTCGCCGGACGGGGCACCAATCATCAATTTGCGCGAAACCAACACCTCGGTGCTGATCGATAACGGCCAGACCGTGGTGCTCGGCGGCATCTCCACCGAGGAGCGGTCTGACACCGTCCGCAAGACGCCGGGCTTGGGTTCCGTGCCGGTGCTGGGGAACCTCTTCAAGAGTCGCAGCCGGACCAATTCCAAGAACGAGTTGCTGATTTTCGTCACGCCGCGCGTGTTGCAGCCGGGCAGCTGAGTCGAGCACAAGGAGATTTTGATGAAACACATTCTCAGACTGGGCGCATTGGCGGCAGCGGTCAGCCTGCTCAGTGCTTGCGGTGGAGGTAGCTCCGGAGCGCCAAGCCCGGGCGATACCTGTGGCTTCAGCTGCAATGCCACCAGCAGTTTTCGTTTCGAGCCACAGAAAGCCCGAATCCCTGCCAATCCGGAGACTTTCGATATCGAGTTCCCGGATTCGCCATACATCACTCAGCTGACCGTTCGGGCACAACGCGTTGATGGTTCGCCAGTCCAGGAAAATACCCTGATAACGCTGAGCTCTTCGAACACTGCAGTTGCGCAGGTGAATACAACGGATCTCGGAATCTACGGTGCGCGCTTCAACACGGCGTGTGCATTGACCTCGGGTGGTCTGGCACAGTTTTATGTCTTGTCTGGCACCCTTCCAGGGCAAGTACGGCTGACTGCCTCGATGGTGGAGCCGTTTGCCACGGGAACGGTGACGGTCGACGCGGAGGAGCGTACGCTGACTTGCACACAGCAGGTCCCGGCTGGAGGCTCACGTACGGTTTCTGGTGAATTCATCTACACCGTCGATCCGGCACAGAGCCTACCGCCGCGCGTCGAGATGCGGCCGATTCGCAGTACGTTGCCAATCAATTCGTTCGGTTTCACGCCGTTCGTCGGATCGCCGTTCCTGACCGAAGTCGAGGTCATCCGTCGTCGCGTCAACGGTCAGATCATTCTGTCTGACAACGTTGCCTTGACGCTCACGCCGACTGACACGGGGGCGATTTCCTTCCCGAACACCGGAGCCAACACTACGGCCTTCCAGACTCTGGTGGTTGGTGGCAACGTGCCTGTCGCTGGCGGTCGGGGCTTGTTCTATGCCCACTCCAGGGATCGGGCGGGTTCGTTCTTCATCACCGCATCCGCAGTGGACCCGGATAGTGGCCGACCGTTGCAAGTCACCCGGGAATTCAGGGTTCAGGCTGCAGGTTCACCCAATCCGGCCGAGATTCGGTTCATCACGGACGACACTCCGGTCTACATCCAGGGCGCTGGCGGCGCAACCACGCGGCAGTTCCAGGTACTTGTGACGGATGGCACCAGCGCACCCGTTGCAGACGCAAATGGCGTCAACAACGTTTTGTTGGAGATCGCTACGCCAGGTGCGGCCGGCGGTGAGCAGGTCAATGCGGTCGGCGCCACCGGGGCAGCGGAGGGCACCAGCATTCGTGCCCGTACCATCAATGGCGTGCTGGCGTCCGTGTTCCGATCGGGCACCCGGCAAGGTTCGATTACCCTGCGCGCCACAGCGGATCGTGCCGACAATAATGTTGACAATGGGATTCAAAATCCGGTGTCGAATACTGTGACGCTGATTGTCTCTGACGGTCGTCTGTTCAGTATCAAGCTGGTGCGTCCGAATGACGCTGTGACCACACCGCCGAATCCAGTCAACCCGGACGCGCTTAATCCAGTCAATCCGGAAGCTTTGATCAATCGTCAGGCTGGTACCTATCGGATGGTGGTCATCGCGCTAGCCACGGACCGTCAGGGAAATCCGGTCATTCCGGGTACGCCGCTGGAATTCGGCTTGATCGATTCTCCGGTTGTTGGATATCCAGACCTTGGTCAGGGAGAGTTCGTAATCGCAGGCCTCGACGGTGATCCACAGGAAGGCGGCACGCTGTTCACCGCTCCGAGCGGTAACTTCCAGACCGGTGGAGGTGGTGCAGGTCCGGGTGACACCCTGGTGGTTTTCGGCGAGCAGTTCGCTGGTAACCGCGATCTCGAAAGTGCACGAACGGTGCAGTCGATCCTGAGTCAGAGCAGCCTGCGTACGACCACACGCTTCAACTTCAACGATGACACGGGCTCGACCGTCAATAATGGTCCGGTGTTGCCGTACGCCATTGGTCGCGCGACGATTGCCAATATCGAGTCGAACACGGTTCCTCCCACGCAACAGGGCGTTCCGACATCCACACCAGTTCGGGTAAACACCAACGCACAGGGCCTGGCGCAGACATTCGTCAACTACCCGATCAGCCAGCTGAACCGCCGGGTGATCATTTGGGCGCGTGGTCAGGGTGATCTGGTGCAAGGCTCGCCGGAACTGGTGACCGACGTTGCTGATCTCGTTTTTGCCGGATTCGGACTCCAGCCCCGTTTGGTTGTCACTCCGCGCACCATCCGTGGCAATCGCGTGGTCGACGTCGATATCTGTGTCTACGACGAGATCAACACCCCGTTGCCTGCGGTCATCGTCAATTTCAGCTTCCAACGCCTGGATGGTTCAGGGACTGTTGATGGTGTTCCGAACAGTGGCCGCGTTGCGCGGGCAACCGGAACCAACGGCTGTACGGTCGCGCGTGTCGAGACTCGGGGCCTGTTGTCCACATCAACGCAGCTGACCTTCGACATTCGACGGCCAGCTTCGGACGGGCAGTCTTCTGCGCCGGAACCAGTTGTGGTGACGATTGATGCGAGCGGTACTCCGATCCTTCAGGCCATCCCGACAGAGTTGTTCGGCAATGGCGGCACCGTGCGTCTGCGCCTGCTGGGTCAGGAAGGGACACCGATTCAGGGTGTACAGATTGCAGGTGTCTGTAATGCCCCAACACTGACAACCGGAACAGGCGCAACTGCTGCGGGTGCAACTGCGGTGACGCCGGACCCGCGTATCAGCATCACGGTTCCGCCTGGCGTCACTAACGCGCAGGGTGAAACCACCGCGACCATCGTCAGCAACTTCGATGGGTTCGGGAGATTCGCGACAGCCGTCTGCACGTTCAGCGTGCCCGCAGGAAACGCCCAGGCAGTTCAGGTCACGGTTCGGGGTACCAACCTCTGTGCGCAGACACCGCGACCGGCTGCTTGCGGAGCTCTTCCAACGCCGTGAGGTCATTGATTTGACCTGCGTCTGATCGCACGGGGCCGGGAAACCGGCCCCGTGCTTTTGGGGGGCGCCTCAGGCGCGGCTGCCTATACTCCGCGGCCCTTCAGCGACTTCCCGGCAGCCGATGCGACTGGTCCGCGATCTTTCCGGCTCCTGCCTCAGCCCGTCGGGTAGCGTGCTGGCGATCGGTGCCTTCGATGGACTGCACCGCGGCCATCAGGCGCTGCTGTCGGCGATGCGGGCCTCCGCTGCCGAACGCGCGCTCCCGAGCGGTGCGGTGTTGTTCGAGCCCCTGCCGCGGCGCTACTTCGCCCGCGAGCCCTTTCTGCGGCTGATTCCGCCGGCGCAGCGTCTCGCTGGCCTCGCAGAGGCCGGGGTCGACCACTGCCTGCTGTTGCGGTTCAACCAAGCACTGGCGACGATGTCGCCTGAGGCCTTCGTGGAGGCCGCGCTGGTCCGCCGCCTCGCCGCCCGTGAGGTCTGGGTCGGCGCCGATTTCCGCTTCGGCCATCGGCGGGCTGGTGATGTGGACCTGCTGGCGCGGCTCGGGTCTCAGCATGGCTTCGAGGTGCGCGTGCTGGAGACGGTGGCCGCCGAGGCCGAACGGGTGTCGAGCAGTCGGTTGCGGGCGGCGTTGCTCGGCGGCGATTTTCGCGCCGCCGCAACGCTGCTGGGGGCGCCGTACCGCTACACCCGGCGGGTCACCCGCGGCCAGCAGCTGGGCCGGCAGCTCGGCTATCCGACCGCGAACCTGCGCTGGCTGAGTCCGCTGATGTACGGCATCTATGCGGTCCGCGTGTCCGGTGCCGGTCTGATCCGGCACCCGGCGGTGGCGAGCATCGGCACCCGGCCGACGATCAACGGTCGCGAGCCACTGCTGGAAGTCCACGTGTTCGACTGGTCCGGTGATCTCTACGGCCAGCGGCTGACCGTGGAGTTTGTCGCACGGCAGCGCGATGAATTGAAGTTCGACTCGCTGGATGCGCTGGTCCGGCAGATGGATCTCGATGCCGCCGAAGCGCGCGCGACGCTGGCGGCGACCCCCTGATTCCCCTTTCCTTGCAGGCCGATTCCGTGGACTACAAAGCAACGATCAATCTGCCCGAAACCGCCTTCCCGATGAAGGGCGATCTGCCACGCGTGGAACCGACGCAGCTGGCGCGCTGGCAGCAGAGCGAGCTCTACGGCCGCCTGCAGGCGGCCACCGAAGGCCGGCCGCGCTTCGTGCTGCATGACGGTCCGCCGTATGCGAACGGCGATATCCACATCGGGCACGCGGTCAACAAGATCCTGAAGGACATCGTGGTCCGCTCGAAGCTGCTGTCCGGCTACCAGGCGCCCTATGTGCCGGGCTGGGACTGCCACGGACTGCCGATCGAGATGGTGGTCGAGAAGAAGCTGGGCAAGGTCGGCCCGAATCTGTCCGCCGAGCGCTTCCGCGAGGAATGCCGAGCCTACGCCGCCAGCCAGGTCGAGCGGCAGCGCGTCGACTTCGAGCGGCTCGGCGTGCTGGGCGACTGGCAGCGGCCGTACCTGACCATGGATTTCCGCTACGAGGCGGACATGGTCCGCTCGCTGGCGGAGATCCACGCCCGCGGCCACATCCGTCGTGGCGACAAGCCGGTGCACTGGTGTTTCGATTGCGGCAGCGCGCTGGCCGAGGCCGAACTGGAGTACGCCGACAAGACCGACCCGGCGATCGACGTCAGCTTTCGCTTCGAGGAGCCCGAGGCGGTCGCGCGGGCCTTCGGTATCGGCGAGGCGCGCGATCCGCAGGCGGTCATCTGGACCACCACGCCGTGGACGCTGCCCTCCAATCAGGCGGTATCGGTGCACCCCGAGCTGGACTACGCGCTGGTGCGCACCGAGCGCGGCGATCTGGTGCTGGCTGCGGCGTTGGTCGAGGCCTGTCTGGCCCGCTACGGACTCAGCGGCGAGGTGCTGGCGCAGTGCAAGGGCGCCGCGCTCGAGCGAGTCGACCTCCGTCATTGCTTCTATGACCGCCGCTCGCTGCTGATCGTCGGCACGCATGTCACGGCCGATGCGGGTACGGGTTTGGTCCATACCTCGCCGGCCTATGGCGAGGAGGACTTCCACGCCCTGAAGCCCTACAGCACCGAGGTGCTGAATCCGGTGCAGGGCAACGGTCGATATCGCGAGGACCTGCCGCTGTTCGGCGGGCTGACGATCAAGCAGGCGAACCCGAAGATCGTCGAGCACCTGCGCGAGCAGGGCCGGCTGTTGGCCGACGTGGCCTATTTGCACAGCGTCGCGCACTGCTGGCGGCACAAGTCGCCGACCATCTACCGCGCCGCGCCGCAGTGGTTCATCTCGATGGATGCCGCGGGCCTGCGTCGTGACGCGTTGGAGGCGATCCCGGGCGTGCGTTGGGTGCCGGCCTGGGGGCAGGAGCGCATCGACGGGATGATCCGCGGCCGACCGGACTGGTGCATCTCGCGGCAGCGCACCTGGGGCGTGCCGATTCCGTTCTTCATCCATCGCGAGACTGGCGAGCTGCATCCGGACACGGGCCGCCTGTTGCTGGAGGTTGCCGAGCGGATCGAGCAGCGTGGCGCCGACGCCTGGTTTGCGCTGGACGCCGCCGAACTGCTGGGCGAGGAAGCCGCGCACTACGACAAGTGCACCGACGTGCTGGATGTCTGGTTCGATTCCGGCGTCAGCCATCGCTGCGTGGTCGAGGCACGGCCGGAACTGGGCGGTACGCCGGCCGACCTGTACCTGGAGGGCTCCGACCAGCATCGCGGCTGGTTCCATTCGGCGCTGCTGACGTCGGCAGCCATGCGCGGCGTGGCGCCGTATCGGCAGGTGCTGACCCACGGCTTCACGGTGGACCAGCACGGCAAGAAGATGAGCAAGTCCGCCGGCAACGTGGTCGCGCCGCAGCAGGTCATGAACGCGATGGGCGCCGACGTGCTGCGGCTGTGGGTGGCGGCCACCGACTACAGCGGCGACATGCACGTCAGCGACGAGATCCTGAAGCGCGTCGCCGATGCCTATCGGCGGATCCGCAACACCTGCCGCTATCTGCTGGCGAACCTCAACGGTTTCGACCCGGGCCGGGATTCGGTGGCGCCCAGCGAGCTGCTGGCGATCGATCGGTGGATCGTCGAGCGTGCAGCGCAATTGCAGCGCGAGGTGATCCTGCCGGCCTACGAGGCCTACGAGTTCCACCGGATCTATCAGGGTGTCCACGACTTCTGCTCGGTCACGCTGGGCACGGTGTATCTGGACATCCTGAAGGACCGGATGTACACGCTGAAGACCGACGCGCACGCGCGGCGTTCCGGGCAAACGGCGATGCACGCGGTGCTGGAGGCGCTGGTGCGTTGGGTGGCGCCGATTCTGGCCTACACCTCGGAAACCATCTGGCAGCACCTGCCGGGCGAGCGGCCGGACTCGCCGCTGTTCGCCACCTGGGCCACCGACTTCGCCGAGGCTGAGGGTCCGGCGCTGCCGTGGGCGTTGCTGCTCGGCTTGCGTGAGCAGGCGCAGAAGGTGCTGGAGCCGATGCGTCAGGCCAAGCAGATCGGCGCCGGGCTGGATGCCGAGCTGACGCTGTATCTGGACGCCGAGGCGATGTCGGTGCTGGCGTCGTGTGCGGAGGAGTTGCGCTTCTGGTTCATCGTGTCGGACGTGCAGCTGGCGCCGATCGAGGCGCTCGGCGACGGCGAGGCGACCGAGCTGCAGGGGCATCGCGTCGCCGTGCGGGCGACGGTGTCCGGCCACGCCAAGTGCGTGCGCTGCTGGCACCACCGCGCGGATGTCGGCAGCCATGCCGAGCATCCGGAGATCTGCGGTCGCTGCGTCGAGAACGTCGAGGGTGCCGGTGAACAACGCCGCTGGTTCTGAGGCGGTTGCGCCGCGCTGGCGCGAATCCGGGCTGGTCTGGCTGATTCTGGCTGCGCTGCTGCTCGGCCTGGATCAGTGGACCAAGATCATCGCCGTTGCGGCCCTGGAGTACGCCGTGCCGGTGCCGGTGTTCCCGGGGCTGAACTGGAAGCTGGTCCACAACCACGGTGCCGCCTTCAGCCTGCTGGCCGGGGCCTCCGGCTGGCAGCGCTGGTTCTTTCTGACCCTGGCACTGGTCATCAGCGTCGTGTTGACCCTCTGGCTGCGACGTCTGCCGCGGATCGCCTGGAACCTGTGCCTGCCGCTGGCCCTGATCGTGTCGGGTGCGATTGGCAACGCGATCGACCGCGTGCTCTACGGTTACGTCATCGATTTCGTGCACGTCTACTGGCGCGAGTGGTCGTGGCCGGTGTTCAACGTCGCCGATTCGGCGATCAGTGTGGGTGCGGTGATGCTGGTGCTGTACGAACTGGGCTGGCTGGGACCGAAGCGCGAGACGGGCTGAATCCGTCGATGTCGCCCGCGCAATGGCGGTAAAGCCGTCCGGAAGGCCGGATACACTCTGCGAATGGACATCATTCTTGCCAATCCCCGCGGCTTCTGCGCGGGCGTCGATCGGGCGATCGACATCGTCGAGCGGGCGCTGGACCTGTTTCAGGCGCCCATCCACGTCCGCCATGAGGTGGTGCACAACCGCCACGTCGTCGAGCGACTCCGCGCGCGGGGTGCCGTCTTCGTCGACGAGCTGTACGAGGTGCCCGACTGCGGCACGGTGATCTTTTCGGCGCATGGGGTCTCGAAGGCAGTCCGCAACGAGGCCGAGCGGCGACGCTTGCGGGTCTTCGACGCGACCTGTCCTTTGGTCACCAAGGTCCACATGGAAGTCGCCCGGCATTGTCGCGCCGGCCGTGACGTGATCCTGATCGGTCACGCCGGCCACCCCGAAGTGGAAGGGACGCTGGGGCAGTGGGATGTCCGGGAGGCGAAGGGTGAGATCCATCTGGTCGAGGATCTCGACGATGCCCGCGACCTTCAGCTGAAGCAGCCGGACAACGTGTTCTTCACCACGCAGACCACGCTGTCGGTCGACGAGACGCGCGAGATCATCGAGGAGTTGCAGCGGCGCTTCCCGCAGCTGACCGGGCCGCGCATCGACGACATCTGCTACGCCACGCAGAACCGGCAGGATGCCGTGCGCGCGTTGGCCGAGCAGTGCCAGTTGGTGCTGGTGGTTGGCTCGCCGAACAGCTCCAACTCCAACCGGCTGCGCGAGCTGGCGGCCAAGTTCGGGGTGCCGTCGTATCTGATCGACGACGCCGACGCCATCGAGCCGGCGTGGCTGGAGGACGTTCGGGCAGTGGGCGTGACGGCCGGCGCATCGGCGCCCGAGCTGCTGGTCCACGGCGTGGTCGAGCGGTTGCAGGCGCTGGGTGGTCAGCCGCCGCGCGAGCTGCAGGGTGTGGTCGAGGACGTGGTCTTCGCCTTGCCGAAGGAACTGCGCGTCCTGGTCACGACGGCCTGAGCGGCCGTCACCGACCCGCTGGAGCCTCGGTCCGCGCCGAGACTCCGATAGATCATCGATGGCGCTCCCGGGCTCAACGGGGGCTTTCGAAGTGCGTTCAGGTCACGTCGGCTGCCGGCGTCGGCGCCAGTTGGGCCTCGATGAAGCGTCGGGCGTCCTCGATGCCGACCTTTTCCTTGGCCGAGAACAGCAATACCCGGGCTTCCGGATGCAGCATCGCCAGATCGACGTTGGCCTTCCGCACCGCATTGACCTGCTCCTGACGGTTCAGCTTGTCGGTCTTCGACAGCAGCACCAGCGTAGGCAGCTGCCGTTGCCAGGCGTAGCGCAGCAGCTCGGCGTCCAGCTCGCGGATGCCGTGTCGGCTGTCGACCATCTGGACCATGCCGCAGAGCGACCGCCGCTCGGCAAAGTAATGGGCGATGAACTCACCCCAGGCCTGCTGCATCGGGATCGGCACCGCGGCGTAGCCATAGCCGGGAAGGTCGACCAGACGCTCGGTCTCGGCGACGGCGAAGTAGTTCAGTTCACGGGTGCGACCTGGCGTGCGGCTGGTCCGCGCCAGCGCCGATTGCTGGCAGATGGCGTTCAGGGCCGTGGACTTTCCGGAATTCGAGCGGCCGACAAAGGCCAGTTCGGTGCCGGCGTCGACGGGCAGGGTGGTCCAGGTGGGGGCGCTCTTCATGAAGCGAGCGCCGATCAGGCGTGAGGCGGTGGAACGTCGATTGACCATGCTGAAAACCGGTTGGTATAAAGCTGCGTTGAACTTTTCATTCTGCCCCACCGCGGGCACGCAAGGATCCCGACGCATGAAGCACCTCGCCCTCTGCCTGGCCCCCGGGCTGATGCTGGCCCTGTCCGTGACCGCCGCGACGCCCGCTCCGCCCAAAGGCGTGGTTCAGGACGGCGCGACCAAGGCAGCGGTCTGCGCTGCCTGTCACGGCGCCGACGGTAACAGCCTGAGCCCCGAGTGGCCGAAGATGGCCGGCCAGAACGAAGCCTACATCGCCCGACAGCTGGCGCTGTTCAAGAACGGCACCCGCGAGAACGTGGTGATGCTGGGTTTCGCGGCGGCGCTGTCCGAGCAGGACATGCACGATCTCGGCGCCTACTACGCGACGCTGAAGGTGACGCCGGGTGTCGCCGATGAATCGCCGATCACCGAGGCCGGTCCGTGGGAGGGCATGCCGGCCTTCAAGGTCGGCGAGCGCATCTACCGCGGTGGCCTGCCGGATCGCGGCATACCAGCCTGCATGGCCTGTCACGGGCCGTCGGGCATGGGGATTCCGGGCACCGCCTATCCGTCGCTGGGTGGTCAGCACGCCGACTACACCAAGCTCAAGTTGCAGTGGTTCCGCGAAGGCAACGGCTACGCCGCCGACCAGAACGGCCAGATCATGAAGGGCATCGCCAAGGGCATGACGGACACCGAGATCGAGGCGGTCTCCACCTACCTCGAAGGCCTCGCGCCGCGCTGAACGTCTGCGCGGCGGTCGGCTGGCGGTTTCCGGAACTTTTCACCCGCCGTGCGCGACCGTCGCCGCGCTGCTGAGCCCTGCAGTTCCCCCTGTTGAGCGGAGTCCCCTGATGTCCCGTTTGCTGATCAGTCTGTGCGCGCTGTTGCTGTCGGTCTCGGCCTCGGCGCAGTCATTGTTCCAGGAAGGCACGCACTACACGACCCTGCGTCAGGCTCAGCCGACCAGCACGGGCGACAAGGTCGAGGTGCTGGAAATCTTCTCGTATACCTGCATCCACTGTTTCCATCTCGCCGCGCCGCTGGCGCGCTGGGATGCCGAAAAGCCGAAGGATGCCGACCTGCGCTACATCCATGTTGCGTGGCCGGGCGCGATCCA
>Ga0075154_10000462_pt1 | contig 34220 bp, 18 predicted proteins | sample JI71714BDNA_FD_70965 | JGI IMG/M metagenome (GOLD analysis project Ga0075154, IMG submission 70965) | Wastewater effluent complex algal communities from Wisconsin, to seasonally profile nutrient transformation and Carbon sequestration -... | ecosystem: Engineered > WWTP > Effluent > Algae...
CGCTGTGGCCAACCATCGGTTTGACATACGTTTACATCTTTTAGGGCCGACCATGGTGTGTCGGGCCATGCTAAGGCAGGCAAGAGTGCAAAGGCATCAAACAGTAACGGGCCTGCCGTACCAGCACCGGTCAGCACCGCGGCCGGACGGCCGTTGGCGTTCCCAGTCCACACGCCAACGGTAAAACGCGCATTACTGCCAATGGCCCAGCCATCGCGAAGACCAAAGCTAGTGCCGGTTTTCCAGGCGATAGGCTGCTGCGCGACAAATTCACGCCAAAAGCCTTCTTGCTCGGGGCGCTCCACATCCTGCAGCGCTTGCAAAGTTAACCAGCTGGCACCTTGACTGAGCGGGAATGGACTCGTGCTTTGCAATGACAGCACAGCAGGCTTTGTCGTATGGAGGGTGGACATGGCAGACCCAAATGCTTGACGACTCATCATGGCATAAGCGCGAGTTAACTCATACAAACTCGCTTCGGCACCACCTAAGATCAATGATAAACCGTAATGTTCGGCATAACGCTGGATGTGTGACAGTCCCAGTTGTTGCAGTTGTAACTGAAATCGCGCGACACCATAACGCTGCAACTGCCGGACCGCCGGAATGTTGAGCGACAGCGCTAAGGCGCGATCGGCGCGCATGGCGCCTCGGTATTGATGGTCGGCATTTTGCGGTTGATAACCGTCAAATTGGCTCGGGATATCCGGCACCAGCGCCGATGGCAACAGTTGGCCGGCATCCAACATGCTGGCATATAAAAACGGTTTTAAAATACTGCCGGTTGAGCGTGGTCGCTGTGCAATATCCACCGCATGTTGGTGGCCGCTATGACTATGATTACCGACATAGGCCACGAGTTGCATGCGCTGGTGATCAACGACGACCAGGGCTCTGTGATCCACGCCATAGCGGGCTAAGGATGGCGCATGTTTTGCCAGCATATGTTGCAGCTGCTGCTGTAAATCGGCGTCAATATCGCTATAAAACAAGGCACTGTCGGGCTGTTGCTGACGCAGTGTTTGCAACAAGTGTGGGCTTTGTGCGGGCCAACCTTGGGGCTTACTGGGTAGTGGTTCCAGTAATGCTAAGGCTAAGTCTTGGCGATCAAGGTGGCCACGCTCGGCGAGTTTATGTAACAGTCGATCGCGTTTTTGCTGCAGTTGTGCGCTTTTACGCCCTGGCCGAAGGAGCCCAGGGCTGTTGGGTAACACCGCCAACAGTGCTGCTTCTGCCCAACTAAGCTCGGCCGGAGGGCGCTGAAAATACCACCAGCTGGCGCTGGTGATGCCAACAATATTGCCACCAAAGGGAGCGTGTTGGCTATATAGCTGCAAAATTTGTGGTTTATCAAGATGCCATTCCAGCTGCAGTGTCAGCAGGCTTTCTTGCCATTTCTCACGCCAACCACGTCGCTGATCTGTCTGGCGCCGCATGCTCGCATGCAATGTCGGCGCAAGCGTGGCATTGAGGTTGGTATTTATATGGGATTGCTGCCGCAGTAAACGTGCGACTTGCATGCTTAAGGTGGACGCGCCGGAGCGAATTTCACCATGATAGAGGTTTTGCCCGATGGCGCGAAGGAGTGCCAAAGGATCTATACCAGGATGATAGAAAAATCGCTGATCTTCAAACGCCAAGAGCGCCAATTGATAGCGTGTTGGTAACGCCTTGTCCGTGGTTGGCAACCGCCACTGTTCGTCACTGGCAATATGCACGTCCAGTAAGCGGCCATCCTTGGCAAACAGCGCACTGGCCAGTGGCGTATGATGCAGCGCATTTGGCCATTGCGGCCTATGCAGTAACAGGACATAGCCAATCGTCAGCAAGGTGATAACCAGGCTGAGTCCTACGCGCCACACAGGTGTGAACTTAGGCAATGAGAGTGCCAAGGTGATGTTAGCCTATGAGGCTAAGCGCCATCAGGTACGGCTGCTTGTGGGTATTGCACCATGTTGGCGGCGGCACGGTGGTGTCCCTTGGGTGACGTCCGCGAGGCAATGCTGCCGCCGCTGTGGTGTGCGATGGCCTGACGGCACTAGCAGGCGCCACGTGCGGTGGCGCTGTATGTTTAGCCGCTGACGCTTGGGGTTTAGCTGCTGGTGCTTGGACTTTAGCTGCTGGCGCCGTGATGCTTGTTGCGTTTTTTTCGCGGTTAGCAGCCCCTGTGGTTGCCGGCTCCGTGTTCGCAGGCTCTGCACGAGGCGCTGCCTTGGGCAAAAACGCCGGAGCTATGCCCACCCATTGCCCCGCAAGCTGCGCACGAATGTTGGGGCGGGTTTCGACAATCGCTTGCCATGCTGGCAGATAATAACGGCCAGCGTACGTGGTGGTGACCTGCAACCGCAGTTGCTGCCGCAGTTGATGCGCCGGCAAGGTGAGCTCAGCACTTACGCCGCGATCATCGCTTTGTTGCCAACGGATCTGCAGCCCTTGCGGTGTTGATTGCGATGGTGGCGTTAGTTCTGTTTGCTGCGATGCAGTCGCGCTAGGCGCATCAGGCATCAGCAAGGTGCTGGCGGACTGATGTGTGCTGATCGACAGCGGGGCGCGGACTTGCCAACCGGCGGGCATCGGCAGGGATAAGCGCACATCTTCAAGTGCATCACCGGTTAGGTTTTGCAGCGAAATATCAATCGTCAGATCAACACCTTGCGGTAATTCCTGCAGATCCAGTGCTTGCGCTGTGGTATGGCTTGTTTGTTGGGTGATATGCATGGCCAGCGCCAAGCCTTGCTGCTGCGAGACATCTTCGCCCAACGCTGGGGTGGCGTGCAGATCCAGTGTGGCATAGACGGGGACATTACTTTGGTTTTGCAGTGCTAGCGCCTCGGCACGGTACTGCGGCAACTGGAAATGTTGCTGCGCCTTTTGCAACTGAACGGACGTCATGGACGACGGTGTCGGCTCAGCTGTTTTTGCGGATGCTGCTGTTGATGCTTCTGTTGATGCTTCTGTTGATGATTGTGCTGATGAGAGCTCGGTACCTATTGCCGTACCTGCACCGTCAATGCTCAGCATTGCATTGTCAGAGTTGGCGATGGCAGAGTTGGCAATGGCAGAGCTTGCGATCGCAGGGCTAGACAGTTGCACTGTGATGGCCGGCTCTGGTGCCTGTTGCATGCCAAATTGTTGCAGTAATACCGCCAACGCCAGTCCGCGTTCGATAGGGCTTAACCACGGTGCTTGCCGGAGTTGTTTGGCCAGCGCCTCGGCCTGCTGCCATGCCGCCAGCGCTGCGGAGGCGGAGTCGTTGCCTCGCTGCTGCAGATACCACAGCTGCAGACTGGGTAGCATGAATGGGCTTTGCCAGATGCCGTCATATCCCTGGGTCGCACTTGGCGAGCCGATGGTGGATGCCGAGAGCGGTGCCGCCGCCGCGGAGGGGGGCTGTGCTGATAGTCGCGCTGTGTCTGGTTGTGCCTGTGCGGCCTGTTGTGCCTGTAAAAGGCTGCGTCTGGCGTTTTGAAATAGCATATGCGCCGTATCGGCTTGGGCCATGGCTTGATAGGCCAAGGCCAATAAGGTGGTGGCTAGTGGATCATCGAGTTTATCCAACTGCAGTTTTAGGCGGTTCATGGCGCCGACTTCACTTTGATCTGCCATGGCCAGTAACCAGAGTAAACTGGCTTGACGCGCCATATTGGTATCGCGCGCCGCGCGCTGCGGCGGCGTTGACCAGCCAGAGGTTTGGCCACCGCCGGCATGAAAATCGTTGACGGTTTTCTTCAGTGCCGCCATAAAACGATCAAGGATGCTGGGCGGTATTTCATAGCCCAATCGCTGGGCTTGTTGCAGGACTAAGCCCACTAACCACTGCTGATCCAGGTGAGTGCCCGTTAACGGACTGGCGTGATGCCCCATCCACCGCGCAAACCAACCATCACGGGTTTGATACAGCGGCAATTGCTGGATAAAACGCTGCATGACCTGTTGTTGTCGCTGCAATTGCGTTGGATCGACGGTTGCGCTGGCCGTTTGGGTGGCGCTGTGCAGCAATTCGGGCAATAAGGCCATGCTGCGCATGCCAATATGCTCGGCCTGATGGTTCAAGGCGCTCATGTGACGCGCCAAGGCAAAGTCTGGGCTGGTGCTAAGCTGCAAATACGCGCGGCGGGTGTTTTCGATGCCAAACCATGGCAGGGCCAAAGTGGCGTTCCCATCGGCCGGTAGCAAGGTACTAACGCTACGCACTTGCGTGGGCTGCTGCTCATAGAGCGGTAACCAAAGCTGTTCGTGGGCAGGGCGAAGGCCGGCGCTTTCTGCCGTCACGCTGATCTTGGCTTGATGTGCACCACGGTTTGCTTGCACCTTGACGTAGGCGATCTGCTCGCCGGGCGCCTTGAACACCAAGCGCTGTGTCACACTGTGGTCTGTGGTCGGTAATGCCGATGGGGCTTGCTCTGTTGCTGGCATTTGCGGTTCTAACCCCGCCAGCGTGAGGCCCGCCGATGCGCTTACACGAACCGTCACTTCCCGCGGGAAGCTCACTGGGGTGGGCGAGCCCTCAGTGCTCAGGTCGGGTTGTAAAAACACCGTCACCGGCAACCAGCTGTGTTCTTCATAACCCAGTTGGCGGGGGGCTGAGGTATGCAGGGTGAGCGGCTGGCTGATCCGAACCGTCGATTGAGTGCTACCGTAGGCGCGGCCATCACCGGCCACCAGCATGACGCGTGCGCTGCCCATAAAGGGCGGGAGTTTGATGTTATGTTGCGTACGCTCGCCCGCCGCCAGATACCAAGGGCCATAAAACTGTACCAGCGGTTTAAAGCGGCGCTCACGTTGGCTTTGTCGCTTGGGCAATAACTCGGCGCCGCCCACGGTTAACCGCTGCCGTAAATCGCTGCTATAGGCACCAACCACGTGATCAAACAGATCCCAACTGCGCACCCCCAACGCTAAGCGTTGGTACAAACCTTGATGCGGATCGGCCACGTTATAACCGGTAATGCCAAGTAAACCTTCGTCGACGATCGCTAAGGTGTAGGACATGGCTCGGCCTTGCTGCTCGGCGATCGCGATACGCAGCTCGCTCTCTGGTGCAACCTGTGCCGGCAGGGTGAGCTCGGGCGTTAACCTTGTGCTGGGATCGGCAACCGACAAATTCAAAATGCCATAACTGCGCAGGGGCTGGTCATTTTGCCGTTGTTGGTGCGGTTGAATTTGGCTCAGGTGTACATACACGTTCGGCACCATAGCGGCCGTCAGCGGCACTTGGATTTGCTGCTCATTTTCCGCCAGATGTTGCCAGCGCTGACTCAGGACACCATTGCCATGTTCGATACTGACCAGCACCTGCCGCGCCGGCCCTTTGGGTAAATAGACAGTGGCGGTATCACCGACGTTATATTGCGCTTTATCGCTGGATAACCGTAACCGCGTGGCGCTATCGGTGCTTTTTTGTTCACCAAAACCATCGTCCACATAAAACACCTGACTACTACAGTGGGTATGTTGATCAGGCGCCATCCGATCCGACTGTGCACAGCTTCGCAGCAGGTAGCGGCCGGCGGCTAAGGTACTGGCATCCAGTTGCCAATGGGCTTCGCCATTCTGATCGGTGGTGAGTAGTTCACTGCGGACCATGGTTTGCAGCTGATCACTCAAGTACTGGTTTTCTGCCTGATTATCTTGTTCCCACCACCAGCGCCAACTTAATTGATAGATGCTCAGATGCAGGCCTTGCTGGGGTTGCGGTTTGCCGTGGCTGTCGAGGCGAACCAGTGCAATGCTGGCTTGCTCTTTGGTGGTGATGGATTGTTTTTGTAGCTGTTCTGGCAGCTGTATACCGCTCCAGGCCCTGTAGGGCAGCAGCGGGATCGACTGGTATTGACTGCTAAAGTCGCCGCTGCTTTCAAATACCCGTAGCTGAATAAGCGCCCGCAACATGCCAGGGCTTGCCACCTCAAGTGTCGGTTGATAGCTAAATTCGGCCGCTCCTTGCGTATCTAGCTGGAGGTCAAATTGGGTTGCGGCTGGGTTTTCAAAGCGACGGCTATGGTCGTCAAAATTGAACTGGCTATAGCCCTTAAAGCGGGTTGGCATGGGCGAGAGTTTAATGTCGACATCAGCTTTTAAGCCATTAGCAGGGCCACCACTGAGCCAGGTGGATTGCAATGTCATGCGCTGGTTTTGTGTATCTAGCTGTGGCGGCGCAGTGAATTGAATCGCCAAACGGTTGGGCTGAATATGTTCCAGTTTTAACCGCGTATCAAAATAGCGACCATGCACCCGTGCCACCGCGTGCCAGTTGCCGGTGGGTGCTTTGGCGTCGGTAGGGATATCAAAGCGATATAAACCGTGTTGCTGTGTTTTGGCTTCTTGCGGGTTGGCCGCGGTTGAGGCGCCGTCAAATGGACGTTGTACCAGCGTCATGATTTTTTGCTGACGGCTATCAAACACATCCAAGCTCACGGTCGGTAACTCAGGATTGGTGTGATGCGGCGAAGCGCTGCCTTGATGCAGCATCAGCATCAAATGGATGGTATCGCCCGGTCGCCACATATCGCGGTCGGCATAAAAAAAGCCGCGCACGCCATCGCTGTTATCCACACCCGCCACATCAAATTGATTGGTCGGCAGGCTGGCATGTTCTGCCACCACTAAGTATCCACTATCATCGCCATGGCGGGCTTTGATGTAAAACGGCACGCCAGCGGGGGTGAGGGTCGCCATGCCGTTGGCATCCGTACTGCCTTGCGCGATGATCTGTTGCTGATAGTTATAAACATCCAGTTGCACCTTACCCAGCGGCTGCCCCTGTTGCAAATCGGTGGTCGCGATATGTAATTGATGGGCAATTGGCGAGCTCCCCATTCGGGCGATCATGCCAATATTGGATGCAATATAGAGGCGAGATTGCGCCACATTGTCGTTGTAACTGTGGAAATAGCTTTGATGGCAAGGGTTTTCCCGCTCACTCCATTCAAAATAACCGCCACTGTAGTAATGCTTGCCTAGATACCAAGGCAGGCGCTGCCAGCCGCTGCCTGCGGTGGTGTCACTGTATTGCAGATCATTGGCGACATAATTACGCTGCGCTACTGCGGCGCTGGATGGCATGGATGGCGGGCGAGCTGCAGATGCCGCCTGCGGTACGGCACAGTCAAATAAGCTATCGTCGGCATCCAGGCTGACATCAAGTCGCAGTAAACTGCCGCGATATTTGGCCAGCAACGATGTAATGTCGAGTTGGTATAGTTTGGTGCTGTTTAAGGCCGCGGTGGGCAGGGTGAGGCGCTGCTCATCCAAATACCGCCCCAGTGCCCCTTGACCATAGGATTGTTGCCAATGCTGGCCTTGCTGCTGAATATACTGCCCAATATTGTGCGGATAAATTTCAAAGATCCGAAGACGTACCGCCCGCGCATTGGTTACCTCCAGCGGCAATACAATTTGCTCGGCGGCCGGTAAAATATAGCCCTGTTCGGTGATGCTTACTTTGGGTAACAGCGTACTGGCGTGCAAGTTGTACAACATGCCTTGGGGTAACGATGAGCCATCTTCCGCCAGCAACCCTTGCGCAATATCGACCTCAATATCGCCTCGGAGTGGGTCGGCGGCAAAGGCCAGTAATCGGTTTTGCTGTACTTTCACATTAACATCGACGCCGTTGATGCGGACGATGCCATCGAGCGCTTGTTGCCGCTGCAGCGGTTTCGAAAAACGAATGTCTACCTGATGTTGCGAGGTTTGACTCAGCTGGACCGAGAGGATTTCAAAGCTGTGTCGCGCTGGAACTTTCACCCGATGCTGTGGAGCATCGGGAGACGCGGTGTTGGGGGCGGATGTTTCGCTACGCTGGGTATGCCATTGTAACGTTAACCACTGCGCTGTATCTTTTTGTTTTATCTGTGAAATACTGCCGCGCCAGCGCCGAGGTTGCAGTTGTTGCCATTGTATGCTGACCGCTTGTGCGGCCGCAGACTGTTGTGCGTCACTGCCGAGGCTGGCGGTCATTAACGGCTGTAATTGCTCGAGCGTCATCTGATCAAGACTGTGCAGGTCAAATTGATAGGTCAAAAGCGGTTCGCTAGCACGATTTGCCTGCGCATCGATTTGTCCAGAGCTTTGGACGACGGGGACGGCCGCTGTGTTGGTTTGATCGGCGCGCGCAGCGGGCTCGATCTGAAAGCCAAGCTCTCGCAAGCTAAATTGCTGCGGCAACACCTGAAATTGCAGCGTTAGCGGCGCTAATGCCAGCTCGTGTTTAGGTTGTGGATCCGGTTGTGCCGCACTGCTTTTGGCACTCTTGTCCGCACTGTTGTCCGTACGGTTGTCTGTGCTGCTTTGGGTGTCGTTTTGGGTTGCACCTTCTGCATTCGATGCAGAACTGTGGTCATAGCGCTGTAGTTGACTGGTCAGCTGTAATCCCTGGCTGTCCAAATAGATCTGCACCGTCGTATTGGCAAGCAGCGGTTGTTTGGGTGTGAGCTGAATGGTTTGAGCATCAAGCCAGCGGGCGTGAAACATATCCGCCGGTACCGAACGAAGCGCTGGGGGGCGGCGCTGCAGTGCTGGCGTAGCCACGTGGCGATTAAACCGAATGTGCAGTTGCTGTTGACTGCCAAGCCAACGGTTAGGTAACTCGCTTAAATAGGGCAGCCATTCTGGGGTCAGTACGACGGCGCTGCTGTCCAGCGAGGTTGTGTGAACCGACGTGGTATCCTGTGTTTTATGTGGCGTGGCATTGGCGGACGTCTCGGTCTGCGCTGTCGCATACCGGCGCAGCTCATGACTGGCATCCGCGCTGCGTTGTTGCCCGAGCCAGATGCCGAGCACGCCACTGACCAGTGCTACCGCCATGATAAGCAGCACCATCAGTAAAGCAGGCGTTTTGATAAATCCACGCATCGCTGAGGGTGATAGCCCATGATGTTGAACGGCGCTTAACGCTTGATACTTGCGATGCGGTGCGGTGTGAACCTTAGTATGGTTAACCGGCTTTAATCTAAACAGGGGCCGAGGAAGAGTTTGTGGTGTGTTCGGGGGGATTGCCATCACGCGTCCTTGCATCTTATTGCGCTGATTGCGCATCAAATTACCGGGCGCATGATAGCAAGATTGCGGTGAACTAAGATAGCCACTCATTGTGGCTTGTGGCTTGTTGCTTGTTGCTAGGTGTGGCCAGGTGTAGCTTGTGGCTAGGTTATGCCGTTGATGTCATCACATGCATGACACCACATGTGTGACACCAGGTTGATGGCCTCCAATATGCCATGGCCGGCGGCAATAAGATTCACGCACGCTTAAGGCAAATCGAACCATAGCGCTTGAATGTCCGCCGTGGGCGTCATATCCGCGCTCTGTGTCGCAGCGGCTATTGATTCGGCATGGCTGTCAGCTTGCCACTGCAATATTTGTGCGCCACTGATTTTTAAACCATCGCCTGGGTATAAGATCCCTTTGGGTGTGCTAACTTCGGCCTTCGCATGGTCAGGCGTAACCAGCTGCGCTTGTACCGCTAACTGCCCGCGGATCAGATGTAAATAATAATGACGCTGTGGGTCGAGTTGCAGTTGCCCCGCACGCTGCTGTGCGCTGCTTTGTAGCTGATATAACCGCATATCTTGCCGAATCGTCATGCTTTGTAAAGCACCGTCTGGGCTGGCAATCAGCGTGAGGCCCTGGATATTACGCGTCGCATGGTCAAACGACTGTTGCTGATAGCTCGGTGCGGTGCCGAATTCGTTTGGCTGGATCCAAATTTGTAAAAAATGCAGTGGGGCCGTTGGGCTGACATTAAATTCGCTATGGGCAATACCACGCCCCGCACTCATCAGCTGATATTCACCGGCTGGTAATCGCTGTACATGGCCGGCCGAATCGCGATGGGCCATTTCGCCTTGCGTTACTAAACTGATGATTTCCATATGCTGATGGCTATGCGTATCAAAACCACCACCACCGGCGACTGTATCATCATTAATCACCCGCAGCGCCGAAAACCCCATATGATTGGCATCGTAGTAACGTCCAAACGAAAAGCTATGGCGGCTTTGTAACCAACCAAAGTTCGCCTGTCCCCGTGCTTCACTGCGACGAAATTCAAACATGATGATCTCCTGACTTACCCTGATGGATCGCAGTTTATATTCAAATTAATAAGATGAAAAATGCAAAAATACGCACTTTATATTCGATAAAGTTGTTTAATTATCGCGGTATTCGCCGGGGACGGCCGTGATAAGCCTTATGATGCCCAGGCAAGTTGCATCCTGATGACCGCCACCACATCCAAGCTCAGGCACGCGTGATGAAGGCCTTACCCACGATGTCAGACGCGATGATTGTCCAATCGGATGCGGTTATGTCGCTTGCTAAATCGTCATGTATCACCTAATCTTCGCGCTCGTTGGTTTTCAGTGCATGTCGTTCGGGGCATACTGTTCTTACTATGCTGTTAAAGCCATGCTGTTAAAGCCAGGCTTTTAGAACCTTGCTGCTAGAAGCCTGCTAATAGAACAACAATGTTGTTAAGGACCTGTTCGTTCATGCCAAATGTCGCTCACCGTTGGATATGGTTTATGCTACTGAGTGTGCTGCTGTGTACCCGCAGCACGCTGGTTATGGCCATGCAATTTGGCGGTGCTTATCAGACACATGATCTGGCGACCAATAGCGCGCGTGATGCACGTTCAGACGCCACAAATATCTCCACCATGGCTGCAGCGACAACCGTCAACACCGCACAGGCAACGACGCTGGCGACAGGTCTTGCGACTATGCCGGCGTGTCATCAATGGCAAATGGCGGCGGGAACAGACACAGGCCCTCATACCTCCCACAACGCGCATAATGATGCGTTATCCGATAGCGATTCGAACGCCTTGGCGGCCATGGCCGTCGATGGTGCGCCTGATCATCACTGCTGCATTTTGTTTGGCGCCTTGCCAAGCGCAAGCTGGCCAAGCTGGTCGCCTGCGGTGATGGCAGCTATTGCGCAGCGTTTACCCAGCATGGATGGTATCCATTTGCATGCGTTGTTACGTCCTCCCATTTTATCCTTTTCAATCTAACTTCGACGCGTCAACGGTCCATTGCTGCCGGTGCACTAAGTCAACAAGCCAACAAGCCATCAAGCCATCTGAATGTTGCTGGCTTGGTATTACTGGCTCGGTGTTGCAGGCTTGGTATTGCCGCCTTGACGTTTAGCTATGCATGTTAGGTGTGAATTTTAGGAGAAAACCCGCGTTGTTCACTCAGCATTTTCAGCGTAAATACGCTGGGTAAATCGCGCTGTGTCGCGCCTATCACATGCATGTAATGAAATTTTTTCTGTTGGATGTTACTGATGACAACCCTTCAATTGTTCTTGCGTAGCCAGCATGGTGCTGCGTATTTTTCGGGATGTGCAACCGGCATTTGCATGGTGCAAGCCCGCCGGCGTCGAGCTTCGTTTCGCGACCTTGCATGGATAACAACGCCCGTTATCCCGTTCGCCGTAACGCTGCTTTTTTTACTAGGGCAGGGCGCAATGGCTGCCACGGACGCGCCTGTTGATAGCGCGACCATGCACCTGAGTAAAGCTCCAGAGAGCGCATCCATCCCGTCCGAGCCGATGGCGGAGCGCCCACCAACGATAGGGCAACGGTGGCTACACGCCAATCAGCAGGTCGCGGCGATAGGTGGCTGGCGCAGTTATGCTTCGGAGGAGGCTCCCGCAGATTTGCCAACCGCGGCGGCGATGTTACCGCTAGCAGAGGCCGTGCACTTACCACAGCGATTGCCATTAACGCCTGCGGCACGAGCGCAGCTGGAGTCCTCATCCGACCCGCACACAGACGCCATTCCAGCTAGCGATACGCAGGCGGTGCCCCATGAGTAATAAACCATCGCATAGGGTTTTGTCACTGCGCCATGCTGGCGGTTATGCGCTGCTAATGTTGCTGTCTGCCTGCAGTAGCGTCCGTGACGATGGTGGTTTAGCTGAGGTGGAACGCCAAGTGGCGCATGTAACAACGTCACCGAGCCCGTCAATATCCGAGGCTACGCCAGCTTCCGAGGCTACGCCTGCGTCCGCAGCAACGAACTCCACGGAGAAGGTCGCGATCTCAAGCGCTGCGCTCGCTAAATTACAGCCTATGAAGTTACCGCCTATTAAATTACAACAGCAGCAGCTGGGGGATGCGTTAGCGTCTGATCCGCAGACGAGCCTAGACGCCTCCGCGGATGCATTGTCCATCCCCGCCGACATCGCGGCGCAGCAACAGCGATTACTGGCCACGGAATTGAGCCTCGCGCATGCGCTTGAGCTTGGCTTTTTACGCAATAGTCAGCTGCAGCAGGCCTACTGGCAGTTGGTGCAAGCTGATGCCAAACAAGTGCAACAATCGCAGCTGCCATGGCCAAGCTTTCGTTGGCATCGCTTAAAAGAAGAAACCGGCTATAGCACTGAACTTGGACTCAGTAGCAGTATTTTACGCCTGCTCAGTTTGCCGTTGCAGCGTGAACTGGCTCAGCAAGATTACAGCATCGCCCAGCTAGAATTGGCACAGCACGTAAGCCGTTATGTGCAACAGGTGCAGCTGGCATGGTATGACGCTGTAGCTGCACAGCAACAGCTGGACCACAGTGAGCAGCTGTACCGCGCGATGCAGGCCAGTGCCACTATCGCCAAACGAATGCGGGAGATTGGTAATGCCAGTCAGTTGGAGTGGCTGGCGCATCAAACGGAGCTGGCTGAGCTGGCGCTGATGCGACTTCAGGCGCAGCAATCGTCAGTCACAACCATGGCGGCGTTAAAGCAGGTGCTGGGCGTATGGCCCGATACTCCGCTGCAGCTGCCACGGCAATTGCCAGCCTTACCCAGTGCGATAGCGCCGGTGGATCCCAAGGCGTTGATCGCAGCGGCGCAGCAGCAACGTTTTGATTTGGCGTTGGAGCGTCATCGATTGGCGCGACAGGCCACCGTATTGGGGCTCAGCGGGCATGCCAAGCGTTTGTCGATGTTAAACCTCAGTATCGAGGCCAATTTGCAGCACCAAGCGGAACAAAGTTTGGGACTGGATTTAGCATTGCCGGAGGCATCAGATGCCATCGCACGTCAAGCGCAAGCGGCGTTTCGCCAGCAGCAGTGGCGGCTATATATGCAGTATCAACACGCCCAGCATCAGGTGCAGCAAGCGCTAAGCACCCAGCAGCATCAGCTGCAGGTTGCCTTGTTGTACCAACAACAATTGATGCCACTGGCACAACAAACCACGGACGAAACATTGCTGCGTTACAACGGTATGCTGGTTGGGGTCTTTGATCTCATGCAGCAGGCCAAACAGCAATGGTTATTAGCCCAACAATCCATCGGTGCGGCGCGTGATTACTGGCATGCCGACACGCGCCTTGCTATGACGATGTTGGGCGCTCCGCAAGATTTGCCATCCTCGGCCAGTACCGCGTCCACCCCAGCGATGCCCGCCGCCGAAAAACCTGCACATTAGGACTGACATATGACTTCTCGACGTGATTTATTAAAAGGATTAGGCGCCCTAACGGCCGCGGTGGCGTTAACGCCAGTAAGCCGTGTTGCCTTAGCTGGCGTACCAGAGGCCGTTAGCCAAACATCGGCCTCGACACAAGTGCCGCCAACGCCCAGCACAGGCATACCGTTTCAACCGGTGGTGACACTCAACGGTTGGAGCTTGCCATGGCGGATGAATCAAGGTGTGAAAGAGTTTCATTTGGTGGCCGAGCCGGTGGTGCGTGAAATCGCGCCCGGGATGACGGCTCATTTATGGGGCTACAATGGCCAGTCGCCGGGGCCCACTATTGAAGTGGTCGAGGGCGATCGGGTGCGTATTTTTGTCACCAACCGGTTACCCGAACACACCTCGATCCATTGGCATGGTCAGCGTTTACCCAATGGCATGGACGGCGTAACCGGCTTAACACAAGCGGCTATCGAACCTGGCAAAACTTATGTCTATGAGTTTGTGGCGCGACGGCCTGGCACCTTTATGTATCATCCGCACGCAGATGAAATGGTGCAAATGGCGATGGGCATGATGGGGTTTTGGGTCACGCACCCGCGCCAGCCTCACCCCTTGATTGCCAACGTGGATCGGGATTACGTGTTTTTACTCGGCGCTTATCAAATAGAACCCGGTCGTTACACGCCCGATCCGGCGGTGATGACCGATTTTAATATCTGGACGTGGAACAGCCGTGTATTTCCAGGCATAGATCCGTTAGTGGCAAAGCGTGGGGAGCGGGTGCGGATCCGTGTAGGCAATCTCACCATGACCAATCATCCCATTCATCTGCACGGCCATGAATTTGAAGTCACAGGGACCGATGGCGGCCCGGTGCCTCTCGGTGCTCGTTGGCCGGAAATCACCACCGATATTGCGGTCGGGCAGATGCGGCAATTGGAGTTTATTGCTGACGAGCCCGGTGATTGGGCGATCCATTGCCACAAATCGCATCACACCATGAATGCGATGGGGCATAAGCTGCCAAATCTGATTGGCGTGGATCATTCCGGGGTGAGTCAACCCCTGAAAAATCTTGTGCCTGACTACATGGCGATGGGGGAGCGCGGTATGGCCGATATGACCGAAATGCAAATGCCACTGCCGGAAAATACCTTGCCGATGATGATGGGGGATGGACCTTTTGGGGCTATCGGTATGGGCGGGATGTTCAGTGTGCTGAAAGTCCGTGCAGACCAAGCGCCACATGATTATCGCGATCCAGGCTGGTTTAACCATCCCTCAGGTACGGTGGCGCAGGAAGTGGCCACACCAACACAGGTACATCGAGCGCCGGCGGTGGATGCTGATGCGACGACTGGGCAGGTCAAGCGTGGCAATGGCAGCTCGGGACATGGTTCACATCACCATTAACTCGGCAGGACCGCAACTCGGCAGGACCGCATGGCGATCTGGGCAGGCAGTTTGTGGCCTGAGATCGCAAAAATAACAAGTGCAAGATCGACATCTCATGATCTCATGCACAATGTATCACGATACCCTAGATATTGGGCTCGATCTATCGAGCCCTTACAGAGGATAAATACACCATGATGACGCTATGTCAGGTAAAAAAAAGCATAAATGTAAACCAGCCACCGACATTCCATACCATCGATGTTCGCAGCGCTGGGTGTGGCAGAGTAAAACCAAGTGTCGTAAGCGCCATTTTGCTGATGACGTCATTGCTGTTGCCCGGGGTGGCTGTCATGGATGCCAAGGCCATAAGTACAGATGTTCACAGCGCCGCAGCTCAGCATCGCTCTGGGACTCAACACAGTTCAGCATCGCAGCCGCATGCGTCCACCGATGCGGTGCAGCAACCCTCGAGCGATGTCGCACAGCCGTGGGTAAAGGCGGAAGTCAAAGCGATCGACCCTGCACAGCAGCGGCTTACCCTCAAACATGCCGCTATGCCAGAACATAAAATGCCTGCCATGACCATGGTCTTTCACGTGGTCGATCCGGCCTTGTTGCAAGGATTAACGGTGGGGCAAGCGATTGAAGCGCAATTTATTTCGCAGCAAGGGCGATTGAAAGTGTTGCGTATTCGCAAAAACTAGATGAGAATTAATCTCATTTAGGTGTTTAAGTCGTTGTTTAAGGTGCCGTATGCCGACCATCCCCAATGATGCTCAATCGACGCGCAGCGTTGACATCAGCAACGATGCGCAACCTCGTCAACCGTTGGCACGCGCGATGGGAAATACCATGGCAACCGCAGGTGAAACCAGTGCATTAGGTTTTCGAGCGGCATGCTGGCATCACGCGAAACAGCATCCGTGGGCTGCCGTCAGTTTGTTGCTTGGCATGCTGGCGATCATAGGGCTACTGGCGAACAACGTATTGCCGGCCATGATGTCATGGTTAAGCAATAACGAGGTTTCGCCCGCATCGGAATCGATTCCCTCACTATCTGCACTTGAGTTGGCATGGTGGGGCGGGGTTGCAGGCTTTGTGGGAACCAGCCTCGGTGCATTACCCGCTTTATGCTTACGGCGTTTATCCAGCAAGGTCGAAGATACCTTGCTAGGTTTTGCCGCGGGGATGATGTTGGCGGCCTGTGCGTTCTCTTTATTAATGCCGGCACTTGATGCGGCGCAGCTGTGGTCGCAGCAACGCCATTACATGGCCATTACGGGTGCCTTGTTGGTGATATCCGGCATGATGTTGGGTGTGCTACTGATGCTGGGGCTGGATGCATTTATTCCACATGAACACGACAAAACAGGCCCATGTGGCCCCATGCACGAACACTGCCAGCGTGTGTGGCTGTTTGTCTTTGCCATTGCGCTACATAATATTCCAGAAGGAATGGCCGTCGGGGTGGGGTTTGCCCCCGGCGAACTGCAGCGAGGTCTTGCACTGGCGCTAAGTATTGCCATGCAAGACATGCCCGAGGGGTTGGCGGTGGCGCTGAGTTTAAAAGCGGCGGGTGTCGCTCGAGTCCCTGCGGTGTTGATTGCGGCGGCAACAGGATTACTCGAACCACTGGGGGCGTTGCTCGGGGTGAGTCTTGTTGGCAGTTTTGCCTTCAGTTATCCGCTGGGCTTGGCGCTGGCCGGTGGCGCTATGCTCTTTGTGGTGTCGCATGAAGTGATCCCAGAAACACATCGGCATGGTCATCAAACGAGCGCAACACTGGGGCTGATGTTGGGGTTTGCAGTCATGATGGTGCTGGATCATAGTCTGGCCAGCGCACACTGAATGGGGTGTTCACACCTTAATGGTTTGCTAGTTTAAAACGAGAAAAGCTACATTGAGCTTAATGATGTAATCGCAAATATAAAACGCCTTGATACTTTATTTCCCTAAAATCTCGCAAAAAGCGACTGTGTGTTTTGACGATTGGGTTCAAATCGACTAGACCTTTGTTATCGTTGGCAAAGACGAGGCAGGACGCAGATGCAGCCAGGGACTATGATCGAACCGCAACATATTTGGCCGGTATCCTTGTTATTACCGCAACACAGCGCTTGTCGGATCTTGGAGCAAAGCTGTGCGCTGATTTGGCAGTTGTTTCAAGTGCAACATGTCGTCGCCGCTGTGGTACAGCAGCAAGATTGTTACGCCGTGGCGGTGCCCGAATGCCATCCTGACATGTTAGCGCAGCATGTCCAACGTGCTTTGCATCAAGGTCACTGGTTATCTGATGTTCCGCACGATGCGGCCGGCTGTTGTGTGTTGTTACCCTTTGCGTTGAGCGACCGCCAGGGATTTTTAGCGCTGTGGTTACGTGATATGGTGACGCTCAAAGCTGAAGATCGGATTGCGCTAAAATGGATGGCTGAATCCTTAGGTCAGCAGCTCTCTGCCGAGCATTGGTTTACCATTGATGCAGGCGTTTTAGCGGGTGATCTTGCACTCTGGGATCACTTAGCCGGTAGTCGCTTTTTTCTCGATAGTCACGGCTATACCAAGCAAATCCTTGCCCATGAGTCATGGCACGCACCAGAACCGCTCGTGTCCTATACCCCCTATCAACCCTTGTTGCAGCAGAGTTGGTTAGAGTTATTGCCATCGGCGCTGTGCACCTCGTTTCAACAGCAGCTGCAATGGGTGCAACAAGGTCGGCCTGTGGAGCCGCTGCAGTGGTGGCGGCACGGAGCACAGCCGCGATTGTTGAGTGTGCATTTTGAACAAGCTTGGGCTGGGCTTATCCAAGTTCGCATTTATGATGTGCAGCAACACCAGCAAGCACAGCAAGAACAGCAGCGCCAGCAGTTGCTCGATAGCTTAGTCAGTAACGCCCAAACCGCTATGATTGGTTTTGATCGACGTGGCGAAATTCGCTTCGCGAACCGCAGTGCTTTTTCATTACTACAACTTCAGCGAAGCCCTGGCCAGCAGGATAAATTTTACACCCCCGGCTTACTGTGCGCTCGGTTGTTGGCCGATGGCAGCGAGGATGGTGCCTTACCCTTTGCCGCTTTATTTAATGTAAGCACCCAGCATTATGATCGGCCCTATCGGGTGACCTTTCCCGATGGCCGCAGTTTGATATTTACCTTGAGTTTGGTGCAGCCAGAATTACGTTCTGAGCATGCGATTCAGGGCTTTTTGCTACTGACGGATATCAGTGCGCAGCATCAGCTGCAAACCGCGCTATTAGAGATGCAGCAACATATTGATAATCTGCTGGAATATAGCCCTGTAGTGGTTTACCAAGCCTTTGCCGATTTACGCAAAGGCTTAATTTATTTAAGTCCAAATGCGGAACCTTGGTTTGGTTTGTCACCCACCGACGCCATGAATGATACCGGTTATTGGTGGCAACATATTCATCCTGATGATCAAGAACGCGTGCTGCGTGGACTCAATACCATGGATGCCTTTGCTGAGTATCGACTCTGGTCCGATAGCCAGCAGCGTTATCATTGGGTCAAGGATATTCGCCAATGGTCTGATACCAGTGTTGGGGTGGTGTTTGGCGCTATTTTAGATATCACTGCACGCCGAGAAGCTGAGCAAGAAAGTCTGCAGTTGCAGCATCTTTTAGCCGCGCAAAAGCAAGAATTGGCGCAAACGCTGGAAAGCCTAACGGATGCGGTATTTACCGTTGATGAGCACGGCCTCATTTTGACAGCGAACCCCGCGACAGCTGCCTTGTTTGCCGTATCACATGCTGAACTTATCCAGGCGCCGTTGACGCGGTTTTTACCTGATTTATCGTTATCCGGCTCGTCGGCGCCCGATGCTGATGCACTGTATCAGACGCGTGAAGTGCAAGGACACAATGCCAATGGCGGTATAGTCCCTTTAACAGTGTCTGTGGTATCGCTGCCCAAACCTACGGTATGGCACAGTGATGATGCTACTTTTTCTGGTGCCGACGCTAGCGCTGATTCGAGCTCCGCGGCTCCACATGGCCAGCGTTTTGTCATTTGCTGTCACGATTTAACGGCATTAAAACAGCAGCAGCAGCAGTTGTTGCGGGCCGAAAAACTCAGTGCTTTGGGGACCTTGACCAGCGGTATCGCCCATGATTTTAATAACATTCTAGGTATTATTCGGGGTTATGCCGAAATGTTATCTACCCAAGCCGATCACCAAGTGGTGGGCTATGCCGAGCACATCACCAAAGCGGCAGATCGTGCCGCCGGTTTAACCCGCAGCTTATTGGAGTTTTCCTCAGATCGAAAACGGCAAGTGCAAAAATTAGAGCTCAACAGCTTATTGCACGATATGAAAGATATGTTATCGGAGGCCTTGACCAAAGGCGTTCGGTTGCAGCTTGTGCCTGCGGCCCAACCGTTATGGGTGGAGCTTGAAAAAAGTGGCTTGGAAAACGCCCTGCTGAATTTGGCGATCAATGCCAAGCATGCTATGGATGGTCGTGGTGAATTTAGTTTGGCGTGGCATGAGGTGGAACTGAATGCGCAGCAGGCGCATGCACTGGAACTTAGTGTGGGCAGTTATGTGTGTATTCAGGCTCGGGATACCGGCTGCGGCATGACCGATGACGTTAAACAGCGTTTGTTTGAACCTTTTTTCACCACAAAAGGCGCGGCCGGTAATGGATTAGGCTTAGCGCAATTGTTTGGGTTTTTACGCCGCAGCCGCGGCGGCATCGCCGTTGAATCCGTGCTTGGGCAAGGCAGTACGTTTTTATTGTATTTGCCTAAAATTGCGGCAGCGATGGCCGCCCAAAGCACCTTATCTCGGCAACACACCGGTAAAACGCCACGTGTCAGCGCACGGATTTTATTGGTCGATGATGAAGAGGAATTGCTCGATATTCACGGACTGTTGCTTGAGTCGGCTGGGTACCAGGTGACGCTGGCCAATTCTGCGGCCAAAGCCTTGGCGTTGGCGGGTAAACAAGCGTTTGATTTGGTGCTGAGTGACATTGTGATGCCGGATATGAATGGCTTGCAATTGGCAAATGAGCTGCATCAACGATTGCCAGAATTACCCATACAGTTGATTAGCGGGTTTGCAGAGCAAACCTTAGTCGACAATCCCTATTGCCAAGATCTCTACAACAAACGTTTACAAAAACCAGTCGCTCGGCGTGAGTTGCTCGAGCAAATCAGTAAGTTGCTTTTAAGTTAGTGGTTGCGTTGCGACTAAGGACGAAGGTATGACTGCATCGACGGAAGGATTAGTGCTTTATTTTGAGGACGAGTTGGAGATCGCCACTATGGTCAGCGGGTTTTTAACGCAACAGGGCTATCAGGTGACGCATTTTCCCCAATTTCCTGACGGGGGATTGGCGCAGCTGCGCGATCGGTACCCCCACAAACCCGATGTGGTGTTGGTTGATGTGAATATGCCAGGACTCGATGGCTATCAGATTTGCCAGCTGCTACGGGATAACTATCCGCAGGATATTACGGTGGTGTTTACCTCAGGCTTGATGTCGGATGAAGATATTTTCAAAGCCTATGCCAGTGGTGCCGACGACTATTTAATCAAACCCTTACGGCTGCAAGAGTTGGTGGTGAAATTAACGCAAGCCCGCAAGGCACGCGAGCAGCAAATTGCGGCGGATGAGCAAGCGCAAACGGCGATGAAATTGGCGTTTGATGCCATGAAAAACTCCTCCGAACTTGGAGAAATTTTGCGTTTTCAAGAACGCATTCAGCAAGTACAAAGCCAAACCGAATTGGCTGAACTCACGTTCGAGTCGCTTAATTATTTTGAACTTGAAGGCACTATGGTGTTTTTTGATGAAGCCGAGCCGCAGTACTTTCGCAGTGATAAATCACAATCACGGTTGGAATTAGAGTCGGTGATAGCGGCGCGGCAAAAGGGCCGTATTTATTCGTGGAAGCAATATTCGTTTTTTAGTTATGAGTATTTTACCGTCTTGATCCGGAACATGCCGATCCATGATGAAGAACGTTATGGCGTCCTGAAAGATCAACTCTGCTTGCTGTTAAATGGCTTGGATGGCCGCATTCAGGGGCTACATATAGAACAATCCGAGCAAGAAAAACAGCGACGGATCCGCACGATTTCGCAAGTGTTGGCGGGCGTCGTCGTGGAAATGGAGCAAAACAGCACGGCATTTACCGCGCAGTTTGAAAAAATTATTCTGGATATGGAAACCGATTTGCTGGCGGAGTTATCGCAATTTAACTTATTGGAAAATGAAGAAAAGGTGTTGATAGGCAAAGTGGAAGAGGCGCTGACCGCTGCGACCGCCTTGTTTGAACGCTCCCTTGATCAAGAGCAAGAGCATAAACTATTGATCAATAAGCTTTTGGATAAACTCAACAACTCCTAATCGAGCGTCCACATGCAGTTTTTCTCCCCACAGGAAACTGAGCGTTTAGAAGCGCTACAGCAGCTTGGATTGCTCGATAGCGCTCCCGAAGCACGATTTGACCGTTTTACGCGGGTGGCGCAAGCCTTGTTTGATTGTCCAATCGTGCTAGTTTCCTTGGTGGATGAACAGCGTCAGTGGTTTAAATCCAAACAAGGTTTGGATGTGTGTGAAACGCCTCGAGATATTTCGTTTTGTACTTACGCGATTTTGCAGGATGAATTGCTGATTGTGCCGGATGCGCTGGCGGACCCGCAGTTTTGTCAAAATCCGTTGGTACTGGGTGAGCCACATATTCGGTTCTATGCTGGCGCTCCACTTAAAACGACACAAGGTTATGCCGTTGGCACTTTGTGTCTCATCGACCGACGTCCCCGTCAACTGGACAGCCGGCAGCAAGTGTTGCTACGTGATTTAGCCGATGGCGTCGAGCGTGAGTTGGCCTATCAGCAAGTGGCACAAGATCGCACTTTGCTCAGTCAGCAGCAATTATTGCTGCGCGCCATTTCCAGAGCACAGCAGCGATTTATCCAGCGCCAACCAATGACCGATAGTATGCGCGCCTTGTTGCAAGATATCTTACAAGTGGCGCAGGTTCCGCAGGGCTGGATTTGGCAACCTAAACCGATTGAGCATGATTTGGACCTTTATAATTGTCCTATGCAAGTCATTGGTCAGATCGCGTTGGACGACGCCTTACAGGCGGCCTGGTTTAGTCAACTGAGTCAGCAAGCGCAGGGGATGCTGCGCTTGACCCTGAACGAAGGCGCTGCGGTGGTCTTTGCGTTAGATGATGGTTTACAGCAACGCGCCATGGTCGGGATGCTGCTCACGGACGATGTTTCGAGTCGTTCACCCTTGCAGTTACGCCATCATTTGTTGCCTTTATTGCAAACCGGCGCCCAGTTGTTATCAGCCTTGTGGCAACAGCTGCGCGAACAGCAACGCGAGTTACAACTGCAACAAATCATCACCGCCACCCAAGTGGGCACCTGGACCTGGTCCATTGTGCAAGATGTATTTCGGGTGAATGAACGCTGGGCCCATATTTTGGGACTTACCTTGGCAGAGTGTGAAGGTTTGAACGTGCAGCGTTGGCTGGCGTTGATCCACCCGGATGATGTCGCACTCGTCCAAGAACAACTGGAGTGGCATTTTTCTGGCAAGTTACCCTATTTTGATAGTCAATATCGCATGCAACATCACAGCGGACGTTGGGTATGGCTACAAGCCCGAGGTCAAATCAGTGATCGTGATGCGGCGCAGCAGCCCCTGCGGATGTCGGGGACTATTGCTGAAATTACGCTGCAAAAGCAAGTGGAAGCGCAGCTGCGACAAAGCCGTGATCGGTTTCAATCCTTGATCACCAATATGCCCGGCATCGCCTATCGCAGTGATAACAGCAGTGCACGAGCGGTCCGATTTATTAGTCCGCAAGTGGAAACCATTGCCTTACAACCCTGCAAGTCATTTCTGGAGCAACGTTTAACATTAACGGATTTAGTCGACCCCGCGGATCGCGATCGTGTGCAGCAACAAATCCAAGAGGCGGTGGAAAAACAGCAACCTTGGTTATTGGAGTACCGATTACGGCAACGGTTTGGCGGTGTGCGCTGGGTGCAAGAGTTTGGTCGAGCTACGCTAGATGCGGATAGCCAGCAAGCGTGTTTTGATGGGCTAATTCTTGATATTCATAATCAAAAACAGTTCCAGCGTGAAATAGACCGACAAATTGCCGCATTACAAGCGTTAAGTGAAATCGCTTCCAGTTCTACATTATCCTTGCATGAACAGCTAAAGCGCGCCTTAGCCTTGGCACGGCAATTTTTACAAGCCGATATTGCCATTGTAACCCGTGGGCTCTACGCCCCAAGTGAGCTGTTATGGGCCGACGGTGAACCTGTACAACATTTATTGCCTGGACAGTCATATTCATTATTGCCCCAACCATTAACTGCACAGCGGCATGAAGCAACCTTTATGACACACGAACTGTCGGTATGGCCGGCAGCGGCGCCGGTGGTGGTGCAAGCCTGTGCCTTGATTGCTTTGGATGTGGTGGCTGATCCAGATTTAATATTGCAATTTGCGTTTATCCAAGCACCGGCATGGCAGCTTCCTGACAGTGACGCTATGTTTGTGCGGCTGTTATCTCGTTGGATCAGTGCCGCCTTAGAGCGCGAAGTACAACAGCAGCGGCTGTATCAAGCCAAAGAAGCGGCTGAGCAAGCCGCCAAAGTCAAAGCGGCGTTTTTAGCCAATATGAGTCACGAAATTCGCACGCCAATGAATGGGGTATTAGGCATGCTGGAGTTGTTGGCGCATTCGAATTTAGCACCGCAACAGCGTCAGCAATTGGAGGTTGCACAGCGCAGTGGTCATTCATTATTGGCGCTGATTAATGATATTTTGGATTTCTCCAAAATTGATGCTGGTCGTATGGAGCTTGAGCAAGTCGCCGTTGAGGTGACAGCGTTATTGCATGAATGTTTGGAACCCTTTGCCCCTGATGCAGAACGTAAACAAATTCAACTAAGCACCGATATTCAGCTGCCATCGCCATGTTGGTTAGAAGCCGATCCGCTTCGTCTTCGTCAGGTGATCACAAATTTACTTTCTAATGCGCTTAAATTCACCGCGCAAGGGCAAATTACCTTGGCGGCATGGCTGCAAGCGGATCAGCTAATGATTGAGGTGTGTGATAGTGGGATAGGGATCAGCGAAGAGCAACAGCAAGCCTTGTTCCAGCCCTTTATTCAAGCCGATAGTTCAACCACGCGACGCTATGGTGGGACGGGGCTTGGACTGGCGATTTGTCGGCAATTATGTCAGCTTATGGGCGGCGATATTCAAGTAAAAAGTCAAGTGGGGGCGGGGAGCTGTTTTGCCATTCGCCTACCTTATCGTGCGGTCGCTGCCATAGAGGCAACGTCGACTGGCCCTGATCTGTTACACACACAACATGCCCTGGCGGGAACACAGGTGTTGCTTGTGGAAGATAACCCGGTCAATCAACAGGTTGCGGGTATGATGTTGGATCAATTAGCCGTCGGGTATGTGGTAGCGGAGCATGGCCATGCGGCGTTAACTTGGTTACGTCAGGCTCCCAAAGGCGCCATACAGCTCATATTGATGGACTGCTTGATGCCAGAATTGGATGGTTATCAAACCACGCAGGCGATTCGTCATGGCGATGCCGGTGACTGGTGTCGTCATCTGCCAATATTGGCCTTAACGGCCAATGTGATGCCCGAAGATAAACGCCGTTGTCAGCAAGCGGGTATGGATGCAGTGATTACCAAACCGGTACAACTGCGGCAATTAGCCAGCGCTTTATTGCAATGGCGCTGTCAACCGCCATCGATGTCAGACCCATCCCAAACCACCGAGTTATCGACTTCTGACCCACAAAGAGAGCTCACGACGGAGGCTCTAGATGCCGAGTCCCCAGTGAGCGCTGATATCGGTGTCATTGAGGGGCGATTGAAGCCGCATAGCATGGACATAGATGCCGCACCCGGCGCGTATAGGCGTGATATTGCATCCCATTCGGCAGCTCTCCCCGACACAGATGTTCCAGCTGCAGCTATAGTGTATTGGCAATCTGCCTTATTAAAAGCGCAGTTTAGTCAAATGCCACAGATGCTAACAGGGCTGATAGAAACCTATCTACATCAACTTACCACCTTGGAACATCAACTTGATGCGCTTTGCCAGCAGAGCGATTGGTCAACATTACGACGCGTTACGCACAGTATTAAAGGCAGTTCTGGGCAAATGTATTGCAAACCACTGCAGCAGCTATGTTCGCAGATGGAGCAAGCCGCAAAAGCGGAAGATATGGCGCTCATGCAATCCTTATATCCGCGCTTAAAACAGATCGTAAAGCTTACGCAAGACGCCATCAGAGCTGAGTTATAACCTGAGGTACGCGGCGGAAATATTCGTCGAACCGATAGCGGTATTGGTCGCAAAGTCGGCGCACTAGGTGGGCATATCAACTTTATTTTTCACATCAGATAAAGCTGGCGTTACAGCGCAACGACTGATTTGGGGTGATTACTGCGCATGGCCGCTGTGGTCAGCCTGTACGTTTTTGTGCTGTAGCTTAAAGGAATCACGCTATTTTCAGGCCTCAGTCTTGGCAGATACATCGTGGATCCCATGTGTGAAATGTTGCAAAAAAATCGCTTAAATGCTTGGTCGTGGCTGGCAGCTATGAAAGTTATAAGGGTAAAGCTGGGTCAGGTGTTGCAGTCATTGGGGCAATACCTGTGTGGGCACTCGTGAAAAATATAGTGCTCAGTAGAGAATTCTAAAGTAGCAATTTCAGTGGGTTAGCGTTTATGGTGTCGATAACGGCAAGCCATACTCTCTCCTGTAAGCCCCAAAAAAAATTGTTTGCGTTTTAGGAATTGTTTTTTCGTTAATCATTTTACTTCGGCCGCTGGCTGGGCTATAGATTTGTGCAGGATGTCGAAAGTATACCGTGCAGCAAGGAGCAATCATGCATCGATGTGACCCACGTTTATTAATGGAATCTTGGCTAGACTATGCGGTTTTGTTGTCCCCATTCCATTTTATCTCTTCCGTGTTATCCGCAAGCTGGTTTTTACGTGCATACCGCCCTTCATCGATGCCGCTAACACGTCCATACGTCACTACCATGGAGGGGGCATGATGCAAACCATGATTCAGCTACCGGATCGCTTTGATTACAGCCAACACAATTTTTTTATGGAGCAATGTGATGCGGCGCTGCGCCAAGCTGGCGTGACCTCGTTGGTGTTGGATTTTAGCCGTGTGTTGTATTTGGACAGTTCTGCCATCGGAATGTTGGTCAGTGTGGCGAAAAAAGCGGCCCCTCAGCACATAGACGTTAGGATCCGAGGCGCGCAAGGCACGGCGCGCGATATTTTGATGATGGCCAATTTAGGGCGTTTGTATGGCATCGATGATGAGTGATGCAGTGGCACTGCAAATTATGTTGGTTGAAGATGACCCGATGTTTTTGCAGTTCTACCAGATGTTTTTAGCACAGCATGCCGTGCATTGTTATGCCCATAGCTCGCTAAGCAGCGCCGAACAATGGCTGTTACAGACCGAAGTGAAGCTCGATGCAGTGTTGCTGGATAACCAACTTGACGATGGCGAAGGGTTGCGCTTAATGCCGTTAATCCAACAGCGACAGCGAGATGCGGCCGTCATTATGGTAAGTGCGAATGAAGAACATGAGTTTTTCTTGGAGGCCTTTAGTCGGGGCATAGATGATTATGCGGTGAAACCGGTCAATATGGCGTTGTTATGGGTCAAACTTGGCCAAGCGGTGAATAAACGTCAACTGATGCGAGCCAATTTACAGCAGCAACAACAATTGCAGCAGTGGGTACAGTTAGAGCAGCGTGAACAGCAATTGGCGCGGCATGTATTTCAGGCCATGACGCATCGAGAAACGCAATCGGTACCAGAGATTTATGCATGGTTACAAGCCAGCTCCATGTTTAGTGGCGATATGCTTCTCCAACATCAGTCCGCAGATGGCAGTTTATATGTACTGCTTGCCGACGCTATGGGGCATGGGTTAGCCGCGGCGGTTTCTTTATTACCTTTAATCGACGAATTTCGACGTGGCGCAGCTGCGGTATTGCCCTTAAGTAACCTTGTGTATGCTATGAATAATCGATTGGAGCAGCAATTACCTGCCGGGCATTTTGTGGCCGCGATTGCACTTCGGATCCAGCCGCAGCTCAATATCATTGAGCTTTGGAATGGCGGTATGCCGCCGGTGTTGTTATTACGACAGGATTTACGGCAAGAGCGCAGTGCCGCCAAGCATATGGCGCTTGGAATTTTAAACCCGCAACAGTTGGATGTCAGTGTCGTGCGGATGCCTTTAGCAGGGCTGCGGCAAATGGCGTTGTACAGTGATGGTTTGATTGAAACGAAAGCCGCCAATGGCCAGCCTATCACCATCGATACCTTGGCACAGCACTTGTCACAAGGGAATGCGATTGAACAAGTGTTGCAGTTACAACAATTGCTAATGCCAAACAATGAGTTACCTGATGATGATATCTCGTTGGCGCTGATTGATTGTGCCGCCCTTTACCAAAAAGGTCGACAACAACCTTTAGACATCACACCGAAATCGGGGCTGATGCAAGGCCATTTTCGTCTCGAAGGTGCCACGTTAATGCAGGCCGAATTGCCCAGTATCATCATGATGTGGTTTGAACAGCAACAACTGCCACGCCCGCTTTGCCAGCGCGCCTTTACCGTGTTAACTGAACTTTATACCAACGCATATGAACACGGTGTGTTGCGTTTGGATTCTAGTATTAAACAAGCCGATGAAGGGTTTTATCAGTTTTATCAACTAAAACAACATGCAGCTTCTCACATCTCACCAGAGGCTTATATCGATATTCGCCTTTGCTGGCAGCCGTTATCGCAACAGTTGCAGCTTGAAGTGCAGGATTCAGGGCTTGGTTTTACCTGGCCAGATGGCGCCTCGCAAGATGCGTATTTTGGTCGCGGTCTGTTGTTAGTTCAGCAGCTTGCACAATCGTTACAGGTAAAGGCGCCAGGCAATCATATTTTGGTAACGTTAAACGGATGAGACGCTATGAGTAAACATATCCTGATTGTCGATGATTCAACTTCGGTACGGCAAATGGTTGAGGCCACCTTAAAAACGGCGCGGTATCAAGTTACGGCTTGTAAAGACGGGCAAGAAGCTTTTGATGTTTGTCAGCAAAAAACCTTTGATTTTGTGCTGACCGATCAAAACATGCCGCGTATGGATGGCTTGACCTTAATTAAATCCTTACGTGGTTTAGCTCATTTTCAACAAACACCTATCGTAGTGTTGACCACCGAAGCCAGTGATGAAATGAAAGCGATGGGACGTGCCGCAGGAGCAACCGGCTGGATGGTCAAGCCGTTTGATCCCAACAAATTGCTGCAAGTGGTGGCCAAGGTTTTGCAGTAAATGAATTGCTCGGATGCGTCTCACCACGCGGGTGATGATGGCGCCGCTGATGATTTCTTGCATTCGATGCGATGGTGGTGTTGAGGTCATGTTTGTATTCGGCCGTTGGATACTGATGTAAATGTGGGATTGAAAAACGCAGCATTATGGGGTTTGTTGCATATCTGCTGCCCCGAAAACGGCCAACGCCGCACATCGATAATTTGCTAAAAGGACAGCGCTATGTCGATTGATATGAGTCAATTTCATGCCGTATTTATTGAGGAGTGCCAAGAACACCTCAATGAGATGGAGCAGCTGTTGATGGGACTGGATGTTGGCTCGCCCGATGCGGAACAGCTCAATAGTATTTTCCGCGCGGCGCATTCAATCAAAGGTGGCAGTGGTATCTTTGGTTTTGAGGCGCTGATTGCAGTGACGCATGTTATGGAAAATTTGTTCGATTTAGCCCGCAAAGGTCAATACAGCTTGCAGCTGCATGTCATCGATCGACTATTGCAAGCGGTTGATGCACTTCGATTACTGGTCAGTAATTATGCCGATGGTGTTACACCTGATGCCGTGGTGGTTCGTGATACGACGCAGATGTTGGAAGCCTTGCTCGCGCCAACCAAGACCGCCGATGAAGGCTTTGGTTTTTTCGATGACGCCTCTGCAGTCAAGACGGCAGATATTGCAGGTTTTGGCTTATTTGACGATGAACCAAGTGCTAGCCATGGCGCGGTAGCGGATCAAGATGAAAGTTTTGGTTTTTTTGCACCTTTACCTGGCCTAGAAACAGTGCCGAGCCATCAGCTTGTCTCCCAAACATCTCCGGAAGCTTTGCATCACGACGCCCAAACGGCGGAGCAGCACGATGTCAGTCATCCTTTACATCATGACGCGGTCAACACGCCCGCCCCACGTGATGACTCAGCCGTAAGCACACAAATAAGCACACAAAATAGCACTCAGAATCGTATAGCGGCGTCAGCCACAACGCCCGCCATTGCGCCTAGCGCCGCATCATCCTCAACGCCTAGCAATGCGGCAGCCAACAAAGCGAAGGCTGAGCATAGCGAAGCCTCAACAGTGCGGGTTGATATTCAAAAAATTGATAGTTTGGTCAATTTGGTCGGCGAGCTGGTGATCACCCAATCAATGCTGACCTTGATCGGTGCGGAGGTGCAAGGGCATACCGCGGAAAAGCTCCAAACGGCGCTGCGCGAATTAGAGCGCAACACGCGAGAGATCCAAGAAGCCATCATGTCGATCCGTATGTTGCCGCTGTCGTTTGTGTTTAATCGTTTTCCTCGCGTGGTGCGTGATTTATCGGCTAAGTTAAAAAAACAAGTTGAATTGGTGGTGGAAGGCGGCAATACCGAAATTGACAAAGGGTTAATTGAACGTTTGGTTGATCCTTTAACTCACCTAGTGCGCAATAGCTTGGATCACGGTATTGAGGCGCCTGCTACGCGGCTTGAGCGTGGTAAAAATGCGATGGGACGGTTAACCCTCAGTGCGGAACAAAAAGGCGGCAACATTATTATCTGTGTCCGCGACGATGGAGCTGGTTTAAATCGTGAACGTATCATTGCCAAAGCGCTCGAATCGGGGATGTCAATCGATCCCAATGCGCCAGATGCGGATATTTGGCCGCTGATTATGGCGCCTGGGTTTTCGACAGCCGCGACAGTCACGGATGTATCGGGTCGGGGCGTTGGTATGGATGTGGTAAAGCGTAATATTGAAAGCATGGGCGGTACCTTGGACATCGAGTCCCAAACCGGCATTGGTGCGGTTTTTCGTATCCGCTTACCGCTGACGTTAGCGATCCTCGATGGCATGACCGTCGGCGTTGGCGATCAGCTGTTTATCATTCCGCTGGTCAATATTATCGAATCGGTGCAACCGCAGCTTAATCAATTGAAGTGGTTGAATAATCAACCCATGTTAGAACTACGTAATCATTATTGGCCATTATTAGCCCTGTATCAAGCGATGAATATACCTGAAGGCCAAGCTGATGCTAGCCACGCTATTTTAGTGTTAATTGAGACCAGCAAAGGCCGCTTTGCGCTGCAGGTAGATAGTTTGATTGGTCAACAGCAAGTGGTGATTAAGAGTTTAGAGCAGCATTATCGGCGCGTGGTAGGGGTGGCGGGGGCCACTATTATGGGGGATGGCAGTGTGGCACTGATTTTGGATGTGGAATCCTTGGCAGGGCAAGTTGCCGCTTTGTCACAACGTAATCAATGGAAGGAGGCAGTATGACCTCAGAATCAATTATTGCGGTGGATGGAATGAGTGAAGTCCTCACCTTTACGCTCGGTCATGAACATTACGCACTGGACATCATGAAAGTGCGGGAAATCCGCGGTTATGAACCTGTCACACGCATTGCCAATGCGCCGCCATTTATCAAGGGCGTGCTGAATTTACGTGGCGATATTGTGCCCATCGTTGATTTACGCCTGAAATTTGCGCTGGGTGAGGCGCGCTATGACGAATTTACTATTGTCATCATGCTGCATATTGCGGGACGTATTGTTGGCATCGTGGTGGATGCGGTGTCGGATGTTATTCAGCTAGATAGTGCAACGATAAAGCCGCCACCACAGTTTGGCGTTGCATTTGATAGCCAGTATTTATCGGGCTTACTCACGGTGGGGGAGCAGATGATTATTTTGTTAAACATTGAAGCACTGATTTGCAGTGATGAGTTAGCACTGTTTGAGGCTGAAAGTACCGTAGAGGCATGATGGAGCGTCATCATGTAGCGTTATTCCAAGCAGCATGTTGCCAGATGAGGAAGTTAAAGGTGGTAGATGTCCGGTCTGATGGAGTCTGTCGGTCATGACATTGCACTAACCTAATATTGCGTGTTCGCCAACTGAGGTCAAAGGATATGATTGATAAACTTAAGGTTTCCACCCGTCTCGCCATTGGTTTTGGTTTAGTGATCCTGCTGATGTTGTTGATTTTTACCATCAGCCAAAACCGCATGAGCCGGTTAAACAGTAATATTCATAGCATTGAAGTCGAGCTCTGGCCTTCCACTGTGGTGGCCAACAGCATGCTCGATGGCCTTAATGCCATGATTATTAACCTTAGTTTTATGTTGGCGGAGAGCGACCCCGTCAAGCTCAACGTGCTGCAGCAAAAGTTTCAAACGAGCCATGACAAAGTAGATAAGTTGTTAGAGGAACTAATTAAAAGTGCCAACGCTCCGGATGAGCAAGCCGCGGTCGCGAAAATACAGTTATTGGAACCCAAGTTTAATGCGCTGGTGGATAGTTTGTTGGACATGCTTTCCAAAGATCAACGGGTCGAAGGCATCACGCTATTGACGGCCGACATCCATCCGCTGTTTATCCAATATCTGGCAGAAGTCGATGCGATCACGCAAATGAAAGGGCGAGAACTGGTCAAGATGGCTGCCGAAGCCAATGAAAGTTATCACAGTGCCAGTACCCAGTTGATTATTATCTTGATCGTGGCCTTAGGGTTTGGCGTGCTGGTGGCCGTGGTGATCACCAGAAGCCTTGCCAAAGCCTTGGGAACGGAACCTGACACGCTCCGACAATTAACCTCTGCTATCGCGGCTGGCGATTTTAACTTGAGCGTGCCCAGTCATCCGACCCCACATAGTGTATTGGCATCGGTGGTGGATATGCTGGCCAATTTAAAACAAGCGGCGGAGCTGGCGGTGTTTAATGCGCGGATTCGTGCCGCTGTGGAAAATGCCAATACCAATATTATGATTGCGGATAATCAGCGTAAAATTATCTATCTCAACAAAGGCATGGAGCGCATGCTACGCCAAGCTGAAGCTGATTTTCAAAAGGTGTTACCACAGTTTCGCGCCGATGCCGTGTTAAATTCCAGTATGGATAGTTTTCACAAAAATCCAGCGCATCAAGCATCGATGCTGGAGCATTTACGCAGTGCGCACAAGGCCCAATTAACCATGGGAGCGCGTTATTTTGATTTATGTGCCAGTCCAGTGTTTGGCGACAATGGTGAAAAAATTGGCACTGTGGCCGAATGGATTGAACGCACAACTGAGATAAATGTTGCCAATGAAATCAATGAAATGGTCTCAGCAGCGGCGAATGGCGACTTTACCAAGCGGTTGGATGTCCACAATAAAGAAGGATTTTTCCTCGATATCTCCAAAGGACTAAACCAAATTGTCGATACCTCGCATCGCGGATTGGCCGATATTTGTCGAGTGCTGGGGGCCATTGCCGATGGTGATTTAACGCAGCAAGTGCACAATGATTATCAAGGTGCGTTTGCCGAGTTAAAAGATTACTGCAATAAAACCACGCATGAACTTGCCACTATGCTGGGTGAAATTCGCACCGTCGCAGAAGCTATTAATACGGCCGCCAGTGAGATTTCTCAAGGAAATACCGATTTATCCAGCCGGACCGAAGAGCAGGCATCCAGCCTCGAAGAAACCGCCTCCAGCATGGAAGAGTTAACCGGCACTGTGCGGCAAAATGCCGATAATGCCCGTCAAGCGAATACCTTAGCCGCCAAAGCGTCGGAAGTTGCCATGAATGGCGGTCACTTGATTGAACAGGTGGTGACCACCATGGCGTCCATCAATGAATCGGCGCAAAAAATCGCGGATATTATCGGTGTTATCGATGGCATTGCTTTCCAAACCAATATTTTGGCCTTAAATGCTGCGGTTGAGGCCGCACGTGCGGGTGAGCAAGGCCGTGGTTTTGCCGTGGTGGCGTCTGAAGTTCGTACGTTGGCACAGCGATCAGCCAACGCGGCCAAAGATATCAAAGCCTTGATTTCTGATTCGGTGGGGAAAATTAGCAATGGCAATGACTTGGTCGGTAAATCAGGCGATACCATGAAAGACATCGTGGTGGCCATCAAGCGGGTGAATGACATTATGGCGGAGATTGCCGCCGCATCAGCCGAGCAAGCCAATGGATTAGATGAGGTTGGCCGTGCTGTGACGCAAATGGATGAAATGACGCAACAAAATGCGGCATTGGTTGAACAGTCGGCGGCCGCGGCTGAGAGCATGCTAAGTCAAGCGGAGCAACTCAGTAGCCGGGTAAGTATGTTTAAAATTAATGAACAGCAACATTACATCAGCCGACTACAGACCTCCCCACCGGCTGGCAGCTCGGTAGGCCTTGCCAATACGCGGCATTATGAGCAAAAACCAGATCCCAAGACAGGGCATAAAGCCGAGTCCAAAACTAACCGTAAAGGTTTAGCAACCAAGGCGGCAAAAACGATGGTTAGTAAACCACAAGCGGGTGATGACGAGTGGGAGAGCTTCTAGCCAATGATGCCGCGCGCGAATTTGCCTACAGCGCGGCTGATTTTCAAGTCGTACAGCAGTTGCTGTTACAGTGGGCAGGTATCAAATTAGCACCAAGCAAAGATGCCATGGTCTACAGTCGTTTAGTGCGGCGGGTACGGGCGTTATCGTTGCCCAGCATTAGTGCCTATCTCCACTATGTGCAGCAAACTCAGGCGGAGCAGCAGCAGTTTATTAATGCGTTAACCACGAATCTGACGTCGTTTTTTCGGGAGTCGCATCATTTTAGTGTATTGGCGACCTTTTTAGCGGAGTATCCTGGACCGCGCCGGATTTGGTGTGCGGCCAGTAGCACGGGTGAAGAACCATATTCGATTGCAATGACAGTCGCGGATGTATTTGGTCGCTTTGATGTCCCTGTTGAAATCATCGCGTCGGATATTGATAGTCAAGTGTTAGCCGCGGCAGCGCAGGGCGTGTATCGCATGGAGCGGATCCAAAATTTGAGTGACCGGCAGCGTCAGCAATATTTTTTACGTGGTAAAGGACAAAACCAAGGATTGGTTAAAGTGCGAAGCGAACTACAGCGCATGATTGAGTTTCGGCAAATCAATTTACTGGCGGCCGATTGGGGCATCAAAGCGCCAGTGGATGTGATTTTTTGTCGTAATGTCATGATCTATTTTGATAAAAATGTGCAAGAGAAAGTTCTTG
>Ga0075154_10000463_pt1 | contig 34209 bp, 29 predicted proteins | sample JI71714BDNA_FD_70965 | JGI IMG/M metagenome (GOLD analysis project Ga0075154, IMG submission 70965) | Wastewater effluent complex algal communities from Wisconsin, to seasonally profile nutrient transformation and Carbon sequestration -... | ecosystem: Engineered > WWTP > Effluent > Algae...
CGAAGAAGCACAAAATAAAATAGGAGAAGAGCTGGCTCAAAAAATGATTGCAGCGCTAAAGGGATAAAATTGTGGCCGAAGCTTCTAGCTTCAAATTAATGTGGCCGAAGCATCCCTGCTTCGGGATGTTATATCTTCCGAAGCAGGATGCTTCGGCCACATTCGGATGCTTCGGTTACATTTTAGATGTTCTTTTGAACTCTGATAGCAATATCGGGAACAACAATACCCGCTTTGATTGGATTGTTTTCTATATATTTTCTAATTTGAATGAGAGATTCCTCATTTCTAATAATGTGGTCATAAGATTCGTGTTGCCATAATTGTCCTGTGAGTCCTAATATTTTATTGATCTTATTGGCAGAGTAGGATTTCCATGAATGTGTTATTTCACTTAAATTAAACCCATTAAGTGGGGCAACAATAACATGGACATGATTTGGCATGATTACAAAACTGTCAAGATCGTATTTTTGTCCTTCAAAAAATCTTAGACTATTTACAAACACTTCTATTATATCTTGTCGTTTTAGGATGCAGCTGCCATCTTGGGCATCGAGCCATTTCTCAATACGATCATGAAAAAGATAATTGTAAGTTGTCCAATCTTCTTTTGTAAAATTATACCCACTTTTATGTTTATACATTTTTATCCAAGCGGCCCTATCATCTTTCAGCTGTTGGATTTTTGCTTGTGGTAATGAATCTGCTAATCTAAATGTAACAAAATATATAGCTCCTTCCTGCCGCCAATGAGGCAAATCTCCATGATAAATTTCAAAATCATAGGCTGGATCAAAAAACTGTAATTTTGTCATTGTATTCTGAAATATTTGTTTTCTGATAAATGTGGCCGAAGCTTCTAGCTTCGGGATATTATTTTTTCCGAAGCAGGGATGCTTCGGCCACATACGACCACATTTAAAAATCTAAAAATACTTATCTTTCATCAAATAATCTTTGACGTATTCCTGGACGCCATCTTCTAGACTATAGAATGGTTTAGTATAACCGGCATCACGTAGTTTTGACATATTTGCTTCTGTAAAATATTGATACGTATCTCTGATGTCAATAGGTGTATCGATGTATGAAATGTTTTCAGGTATATTCATTGCAGCAAAAGTATTTCGTGCTAAGTCTAGAAATGAGCGTGCAACTCCAGTTCCAAAATTATATATACCACTTGCAGTTGATTGATGTTGGATAAAGAAGGTTATTATGTCAAGAATGTCTTTCACATAAATAAAATCTCTGCTTTGATGTCCGTCAGCATAGTCTGGTCTGTGTGATTTGAAAAGTTTCATGCTACTTGTATTTCTGATTTGGTGGTAGGTGTGAAAGATCACTGAAGCCATTCTACCTTTGTGATATTCATTTGGTCCATAGACATTAAAGAACTTGCAACCAACCCAAAAAGGTGGTTTTTCATCTTGATCTAGTGCCCACAAATCAAACTGTTGCTTACTGTCTCCATATGGGTTTAGTGGTTTTAATAAGTGAATATTTTCATGATTGTCATCAAATCCGAGATTGCCATCTCCGTATGTAGCAGCACTTGAAGCATAAATCATAGGTATTTCTTTGCGCGCACAAGCCGTCCAGATTCTTTTGGAATAATTGACATTTAATTGGTCAAAAATATCTGTGTCCATTAAAGTAGTATCTGTACGTGCACCTATGTGAAGGACTAAATCTACTTTTTGGGTTGTCTTTTCAAACCAGTCTAAAAAGATATCTCGATGCATCCATTCGCGAACAGCCTTATTATCTGTATTTTTGTCTTTGTACAATTTATAGAAATCATCTACTACAACTATTTCTCTATTAAACCCAGATTGATTGAGATGGGTGAGTAGACATGAACCAATAAAACCTGATACTCCCGTCAATATGATCATAACTTTCCTTTTATATACAATAGCAAAGATATGTTTTATATCTATTTTCCGGTCATAGGGTTTTGTGACATTCCAAAATTATATTATTTTGTAAGCATATTTAGCTAAAAATCCTTAAATTTGTCGACGATAACAAGCTTTTGATAAACAAAATGTATCAAAAGCTTGGCTATCCATTAATTACAAAACCCTTTTATGATCCAAAAATCTTTTTTACTTTTCGCTTTAGCTATCATTACAAATATCTCATGGGCACAAGGATTGGATACTTTGGTCAAAACGATCAGATTGGGTGATGATACAGTGTATTTAAAAATTTATACCAAACCAGGCAAAAATGTTGTCTATGCTCACGTACATGAAAACGAAGAAGCTTCACTCGAAGCAGGTATGGCAGTTTTGAATAAGTATGGTGGTAAACTCTTTACCTTGTCCCACTCGATAGATACAACCAATAGAAATGTTACATTTGAATACAATAAAACGATTTATCAGTTTGATCCTAATAGGATTTATACAACCAATGATACCATTCTTCAAAAAAATATAAAGATCATTAGCGGTGATGGTAAAGTAGATACAAAGGTCAAAAAAGATGTGCGAAATCTCGCTAATATCATATGGTCAGAAACCAAAGGCGCCAAACTGATCGTAGCACTTCATAATAATAAAAACACGCCCACAACATTTAAAACTTTATGGTTCTTTATCAATAATTTTGAGCCAGAATCATATAACATTACTTCTTATGTAATGAAGTCAGAATTTGCTAGCGATTCTAATAAGTCATGTGATGAAATCTATATAAACCCAAGACTAAATAACAGTGAGTTTTTTATTGTGACTGAAAAAAGAGATTTTGATCTTTTTCTTCAAAAAAAATATTCTGTTGTTTTACAGAATGCAGAACCTATTGATGATGGATCAATGTCAGTATTTGCTGTAAAAAATAAGAGAAGATACATAAATTCAGAAGCAAAAATGGGAAAAATAATAGAACAAACAGAGATGTTAGAGCTTTTACATAAGGCGCCCAATAATATTGATTGATATTAAGGCTTAGGCCAAATGATACTTTTTTGCTAGTTCCCATAATACAATGCCAGCGCATACAGAAACATTAAGCGAGTGTTTAGTTCCGAATTGTGGTATTTCAATACAAACATCTAGTTCATTAATAACTTCATCACTGACACCATCTACTTCATTACCAAAAACAACCGCTATTTTTTCAGTATTGAATGTATAATCTGTGAGAAGGACTGAAGCATCCGTTTGTTCGATACCAGCTATAGTATATCCGTCATTTTTGAGACTGGAAACAGCATCACTTACGTTTTCTATATATTCCCAAACCACGGATTCAGTGGCTCCTATGGCAGTTTTGGTGATTTCACGATTAGGTGGCGTCGCACTAATCCCACAGATGATGATCTTTTCAATGGCAAAAGCATCCGCAGTTCTAAAAACTGATCCCACATTCATTGCGGAGCGAATATTGTCTAACACTGCCACTACAGGGATTTTAGCTGCCGACTTATATTCATCGATAGATACTCGATCTAATTCTTCCAGTTTTAGCTTCCGCATATTTCCTTATTTGTTTTGCAAGGCAGCTTTTATAAAACTGACAAACAATGGATGTGGATTTTCTACGGTACTTTTTAGTTCTGGATGATATTGCACACCTACGAAATATGGATGATCCTTTAATTCTACTACTTCTACAAGTCCAGATTCTGGGTTTTTGCCTGTAGCAATAAGTCCGCCTGCTTCCATTCTTTCTAGATAAGCATTATTGAATTCATATCTGTGTCTATGTCTTTCTGAAATATCAGCTTTGCCATATGATTTATAGCTAAGTGAGTTTTTTGCCAATTTGCATGCGTATGCACCTAGTCTCATAGTTCCACCTTTGATGGTTACTGTTTTTTGATCTTCCATTAAGTCAATAATAGGCTCTGATGTTGAAGGGTCTACTTCTGTGGAGTTGGCATTTTCTATATGCAAGACATTTTTTGCAAATTCAACGACAGCACATTGCATACCTAAACAAATACCAAAAAAAGGTATATTATTTTCACGCACATATCGAATTGCTTCGAGTTTTCCTGCGATACCACGTTCTCCGAATCCTGGAGCTACTAGTATGCCATCCATATCTTTGAGCTTGGCAGGCACATCTCCTGTTTCTAGTGTTTCTGAATGGATAGGTATTACTCTGACCTTACATTCATTTACTGAACCTGCATGGATAAATGCTTCATAAATTGATTTGTAAGCATCTTGGAGTTCGTTATATTTTCCTACCAATGCGATGTTAACTTCATGGGTTGGATTTTTGAGTCTACCCAAAAAGTCCTTCCAATGGTTGAGATCTGGTTCTGTATTGTTTTTGATACCCAGTTTTTTGAGTACTGTTTTATCTAGTTTTTCTTTCAACATCAATAATGGTACATCATATATGGTTTCTGCATCTATGGCTTCTATCACAGAATTTTCGTCCACATTACAAAAAAGAGCCAGTTTTTCTTTCAGCTCTTTCGGCAAATGATGTTCTGTGCGGCACACTAAAATATCAGGTTGGATACCAGCCTGTAGCAATTCTTTTACCGAATGTTGGGTTGGTTTTGTTTTTAATTCTTTGGCTGCTTTTAGGTAAGGAATCAGGGTCAAATGGATGACTACACAATTTTCTTTTCCGACCTCTCTACGCAATTGTCTAAGCGCCTCTAGATAAGGTAGAGATTCGATGTCTCCTACTGTACCACCTATTTCTGTGATGATAATATCATAATTGTGCTCTTTTTCTAAGAGCGTCGCACGTCTTTTTATTTCATCCGTGATGTGAGGGATAACTTGTACTGTTTTACCAAGAAAAGCGCCTGCTCTTTCTTTATTAATGACAGTTTGATATATTTTACCCGTGGTGACATTATTACCTTGGGATGTCGGTTTGTTTAGAAATCTTTCGTAATGACCGAGATCTAGATCCGTTTCTGCACCATCTTCAGTGACATAACACTCTCCATGCTCATATGGATTTAGTGTACCAGGATCGACATTGATATAAGGGTCGAATTTTTGGATGGTCACGGTAAGACCACGCGATTGGAGTAATTTTGCAAGAGATGCTGCAATGATACCTTTCCCGAGTGACGATGTCACTCCTCCCGTAACAAATATATATTTAGCCATGTGTGATTGATAGGCAGGAGAGTTGAATTCTCCGCTACGGGACACAAAGGTAGCAGTTGTTTTTGAATTATTCAGGTTGAAGAGCACTTTTTGGTAGTTTTACCTTCATATTATTTTTAAACATACTCTAAAATATAGATTTTACTTTACTTAAAATGCAGCTTAATAGATTTAGTTATAATTAATGTTGTTCAGGCTTTACAATAACTTAATGTTCTGATTATATTCTGTTTATATTCGACCATTACTTTTGTATAAATTAATATGTTATGCAAAATAAATTTTTAATTTCGTTAATTATACTTTTAGTTGTGGTTTTCCCTTTCAGCTTAATTTACTACTTCATTTCCAGCGTGAAAAATACTGCTAATACATTGATTCAAAGTCCGTCTTCTGCACAATGGAGTAATGCAGCATAAATACGCTGCTCTTTATCGGTAAATGATGTCATTTTTGGCTTCAAAATGTCGCTAAAGGTACATTAGGAACTCAAAAATAATATTTTCATGTCCCTTTTGGATGTTGTTCTTTTTAATTTTTCTATTTTTACCAATCTATATGTAATATGTATCATTTCAGATGCAAAATCTAGATTCATAAAATAATAAATGATGTTTTTTACACAGACTGAACAATATGAAACATTAGTCATTGGACAATACGGAAGACCAGAAGACTATCCAGATATTGAAGCGTATGATCAACTATTATTTTATATTCAGCGTAATCAAAATAGGAATACGGTGGTATATGAAGCCAATTGCCTTTATAATGGTTTGTTAGATTTGAATAATCCCATCTCTATTAATTGGATTAAGTTTATGGATAATGGCGAAGAAGAAATTCAGCCGTTAAATTTTATTCAAAAAAAGCTAGCCTACGGTTATAACTTTGAAGTGATTTCCAACGATTTGATTGAGTTTTGTTTTGTCTCTTATTCAGAAATGAAATTTTATTTATCAAAAAATAAAAATGGAGGTTTCCATGTGTCCACCACATTGGATGGCATAATGTCAATTATTGAAAGAATTTACATATATGCAGAAGATATGGGAATCTTTCCACAAGTCAAGTTTGCTGAGTTTTTTGGTCGTTGTGCAACAACTAATAAAAGCACATATAAAAAGCTCTTTTTGCAGCTTTAATCAATTATTCACGACTGAGACAAAGTTTTTCCCTTTCCATAGTCAACATTCAGGTAATTGGTATCGTTCTTTTAAATAGTAATATTAAAGTAAAGTTATGCGTGCGATTTTAAGTTTGATAATATTTTTCTGTACATTTAGTTCTGCTGTTTTTGCTCAGGTGACCGATGAAGGCGTTAAGGCTGTCGATGGTAGTATCCTTAATTTTGGTTTAGGGATAGGATTAAACGTTCCATTAGGTGATATGGCCGATAGATATGGAAGTAATATGAATTTTGGATTAAGTGCAGAGTACATTACTAAAACAAATTGGCTAGTAAATGCAGAGTTTTTGTATCTATTTAGTGAAAACATTAAAGAAGATGTATTAGCTCCATACCGAACTATCGATGGATTTATTTTGGGAGATGATAATCAGTACGCAAGTCTTATCATGAAAGAACAAGGTTTTTTTATGGGGTTAGGCATTGGCAAGTTGATCCCGTTAAATAAAGATTCTAGATCAGGTATTAAAGTAGCACTTTCTGGTGGTATTCTCCAGCATCAAATAAAATTTTCTGATGCTCGTAATTCTATTGGTCAAGTTAGGGCAGGTAGACATATTGGTTATGATCGTCTGACGCGCGGCTTTTCTCTTAAAGAAACTATAGCATACAAACATTTAAGTCAGGATAGGAGATTAAATTTTGAATTTGCATTGGACTTTATTCAAGGTTTTACTTCTGAAGTGAGAGCCATCAATTTTGACACAGGCCTTGCGACCAATAAATCTCGTTTTGATATGCTCATAGGTGCACGTCTCATGTGGAATTTGCCTTTTTACAAGGGTGGCGAAAAAACGGTTTATTATTAAGAATAGTTTTGTAAGTCGTTGACTTAGAAATATGGTTTAAATAGTTAGTCCACTCCGAAAACACAAATTGATTAATAATCAAACATTTTTTACCCTGACCCTAAAGGGAAAACCCCTGCCCCTAAAGGGGTATAACATTTGATTATCTATGCAGTAGAAATAAAGGTTTTTCATTTTATTTGAACTAATGGCTTTTCAGAGTGGATTCATTAGTAATATTTTAGAAAGTTGTCTCCCAGAAAGTCTTGGTTGAAACTAATGAATGTAATTAATGTGTTTTATTTTCTTCAAATGTCTTTAAAATAAGCTATTCTCCCATTTCTTGTCTTCCATACAATATGGATTCATAGACATCTGTCCATCCTCTCCAAATACCAGCTTCATCTATCGAACTGTTGTGCCATATGACACATAGCGGAGAATCTATTTCTTTAGCGTATTTTATAAACCTATCTATTTCTGTTTTTGCTTGATTTGCACTAAGCTTTTTGTAATTTTTTAACGTCACATCCATAAGTTGAAATGGGTGTATAATCAAATCTGTCACACATTCATTTATCAGATCATACCAATAAAAATTGTGTCCCGTACCTGCTCTGTATCCATTCTCTTCGGGATATCCCATGCTGTAGTCTTCTTTTATCCCATTCAATATAAGGTTCCTATAGGTAGTTGGAAGTTCAAGCTTGATAAAATGCTGCCGAGATGTTGTAATTTTTGTTTTTAAAAGGTTATTAAGGTTTTTTATTTCTGATGAAAGTACATTTGGGTCTTCGTTTGATCTAAATGATGGATGAATTCCGACAGCATTCTTTTCAGCAAGAGCTTTTATTTTTATTTGGAAATTAGTTTCTGAAATATCATGATTCTTATCATAAGTAGAAGTTTTAGAAGCAAATAGTACAAAATAATTTGGTTTTATTTGATGTTTTTTGTGAAGGCTTTCTATCAGTTCGTAAGTATTAAATGGGTCATTTTTGTAATTATTAAAACTAGATAATCTTCGTTTGAATGAAAATAAATCTCCTTTGATCAAATCTTTGATGCCACCTGCGACATTTCTAAAACCTTTGTGCGCATATGCCCAAACTTGATCTATGTCGATAGTAGAATGAATAGCAAACTTTTTTTTATTCGAAAATACATAATTTGGATATTTCTCAGAAATAATATTTTTAAGATTTAATATACATTCATCTACAATAGCTCTGTCTAATATCTGCATCTGATAGCTAAGGCTGTTTTTAGCTTGATATCTGCCAAGTTGATCGGCTTCATGTGGCAGGTATTCTTCATATCGACTGATCAGAAAAAAAATTAACGAAAAGATATCATCTGTAAATATTTCTCTTTTTTCTATGGATGTCAATATATTTTTTGCCAAAGTCTCCATCTCTTCAGTGCAGTTCGTGATACCGTTTTGATTTAATAATCCTTGTGAAGGAATAAATATTTGATTTGAAACAATGTTATCAATTCCATAATTAATACATGGTCCATTAAATTCAACTTTACTATCTAATGTGTCTATAATTGAATAGTCTACACCCAACACTTCATCAAAAATGAAATCAAGTGTATAAGTCAGTCTATTATTTTGGATACTAGTTATTATTTGGATCAAAATCAGAATATTCTTTGACGATATTTATCAAATTAAAGTGTAAAGATGATCATTTCATTGATACCAGACATCTTCCATCTTGAATTCAGTGTAATTTTTGTTTGCCTTTTTGTTGGCAAAAATGGCAAGTTGTCTTGGTGACAGATATAAAGATGCATCCTGACCTTTTGCAATGGCACGATTTACCTTTGTTTTCTGAAGTTCTGTCATTGGTATGGATTTGTAAGGCGATTTTAGGAGATAATATTTGTCTTCGTGATCTTTTTTATATTTGGCTATTGGTAATACATTTATTTTAGTATTTGTATTAACTGGAGCATAGATTTGATCAGCACATCCCTTGTTTTTTGCTTTTTCTGCCAGCTCATCTAGAGATGTTTTTTCTTTGTCATAGGTGACTTTTACCACTTCTTTCCCATGCATAAATCCAGCTTCTGTAGCCAAAACACCATCAAGTGCTGCTATTTCTCTTTCGCCCGTCCAGAAGCAATACATACTAAAATAGACTTCATCAGTGTTGTTTTCAGCTATGGCAGATGTTTCTTGAAGGAGCAGCGTGAGATATTCATCCACTTCTTTTCCTGAAGATTGAAGAGCATTAATGATGGTGGCCACCGTTTTGGAGACATTTCTGAAATCTGCTTGCCTTTTGACGATATCTTTTTCTTGGTGATTTATGATTCGGACCACAGGGTTATTCCAAGAAGGCTCGTTGAATTTATCGAGGATTGCCTTATCATTTCCACCTTTATTATTATATATGCAAAGTGGGATAAAACAAGTCTCGATCGCTTCTACGACTAATGGATGAGAAAGGACATCATTACCAAATTGAGTACAATTGGCACATCCAGGCACTTCTTGAAACAATATAAATATCGGGAGATCTTTTTCTTTACTCAGGCGTAAAGCTTCGTTATAATCTCTAAGCCATTTAACTTTACCTAGCTCCACAGGATTATCTTTTGGATAAGAAAATGGCTGGCAATAAATGGTTTTACTGAAAAGCAAGACAACTATTATGACGTATATACTTCGATAATACATGTTTTAAGATCTTTTAATTATTATAACGAATAAATATAGGCATGTTGTTGCCTTTGGATTTTACACCCATGAAAAATAAGCACTAAGTTATCAAATGATGGTATTTTTTGGAAACATTAGCATCCATTTTTTCTTTTATTTAGATTTTTGTCTAATATTTGATTACGATTACATTTATCTTTACGGCTTAAATTTTAAAGATGCCCAGTCAACAAACAGATCAACTTATACAGCTCATTCACTCACTTACCAAAGCAGAGAAGAAGAGTTTTAGACTGTATGTTAATAGAGACAACAATGCATCTGACAAATTATTTATGCAATTATTTGACTACATTGACTCCAACAAAACATTTAAAGAAGCAGATTTACTTAAGAAATTACCTCAGATCAAAAAAGGTCAATTGTCTAATATCAAGGCCAATCTAATGAAACAAATTTTGGTCAACCTGCGCAATCTCCACAAACAAGAATTTTCAGACGTGGCCATTAGGGAATTATTAGATTACTCTAAAATATTGCAATCAAAAGGCATGACGAAAGCCAGTCTTGATATGCTCGAAAAGGCAAAAAAGATGGCACAAGTCAATCATGAGACTTTATTGGCCTACCATATTCTAGATGAAGAAAGAAAAATCGAGACCCAATACATTACAGGTAGCTCCACCCAAAAAGCCATACAACTCAACGAATTAAGCAATTTGATACTTTCTAAAGTTGCCATCCATGACAAACTTTCTAATCTTTCTCTGATGCTTTATGGCATGTATCTCAAATACGGATATGTCAAAGACAAAAAGGATTTTGAGCATGTCAAGGATTATTTCTATCAGAACCTACCAGACTTAAAACCTGAGAAATTAGGATTTTATGAACGCATATATTACTACCAATCATTTGTATGGTACTATCATATGACCCAAGATTTTGTAAATTATTACAAATATTCGCAAAAATGGGTGGATTGTTTTAGAGATTTTCCACATTTGATCAAGGAAGATCAAATCTTGTATTTCAAAGGTCTTCATAATGCCATGAATGCCTTGTACATGGCAAATAAAACAGAAAAATTCCTTCAGCATTATGCAACATATATTGAGTTTGAGAACCAATATATAGATCAGATGTCAGAAAGCCAACTGTCCAATTATCGGTTGTTTAAGTATGTACATTTGTTAAATAAGATATTCTTGATAGGTGATTACAAACAAGGTGTCAAGGAGATCGTAGAAATTAGAGATGTGCTCAAATCAGGAAAACATCATTGGGATATCAATAGGGAGATGGTTTTTAATTACAAGGTAGCATGTGTATATTTTGGGGCAGATGACTATAACAATGCCATAGAATATCTAAATAAAATAAACAATAGTCCTATCGGTGGTTTGAGAGAAGACATCCAGTGTTTTGCTAGGATATTGACGTTGATTAGCCACTTCGAATTAGGCAATGATTTTTTGGTCAGTTATCAAATCAAGTCAGTATATCGTTTTTTAATTAAAATGGAAGACCTGCAGTCTGTACAAAAAGAAATCTTGTCATTCATACGTAGGACACCGCAGATGACGAAGTATGATCTGATGTCAGAATTTAGCAAACTAAGGACAAAACTGATAAAATTCCAAAAAGATCCTTATGAAAAGCGACCATTCCTTTACTTGGATATCATCTCTTGGCTTGATAGTAAAATTGAAGGGCGTAGGATAGAGGAAGTAATCAAAGAAAAAATGAAAAAGAAATAAAGTACCTGTTTACCAGTATTTTTTGTTTTCTGAATATCACTAATCTAACCATATAGCAAGACAGAGCTTTTTAAAGATTATATTTTTCTTACGTCTATTAAGTTGGTAACTATAAACAGTTCATATCTTCATTTTTCTACCATTCATTCAACTAAGTTTCTTACTTTTGCACCAAAATTTAAAGCATTTATTGCTGAACACATAAATAAACCTTACCCAAATGAATACTTCTTTTTTAAAAAAATTAAACCTTCACAAAAAAAACGAAGGAACTTGGACAGGACAAAAGTCCCTAAAATCTGATACTTATATCGAATCTTTCTCACCTGTAGATGGTGAATTGATAGGAAGCGTTTCCGTCACTTCCAAAAAAGATTACGAAAAAGTCATCAAAACTGCTCAAAAGGCGTTCATTGAATGGCGCGAAATACCAGCACCAAAACGTGGTGAAATCGTCCGTCAATATGGCGAAGAACTCCGTAAATACAAAGAGCCGCTTGGTCAACTAGTATCTTACGAAATGGGCAAATCTCTTCAGGAAGGTCTCGGCGAAGTACAAGAAATGATCGATATCTGTGATTTTGCAGTAGGATTGTCTCGCCAGTTGTACGGACTCACGATGCACTCTGAGCGACCTTACCATCGTATGTATGAGCAATGGCATCCACTAGGCATCGTAGGTATCATTTCTGCGTTCAATTTTCCAGTGGCAGTTTGGTCTTGGAATGCGATGATCGCTATGGTATGCGGAGACGTATGTGTATGGAAAGCAAGCGAAAAAGCACCACTTTGTGCTGTAGCTTGTCAGAACATCTTGCATAAAGTACTAAAAGCCAATAAAGTATCTGAAGGTGTGAGTTGTATCATCACTGGTGACTACAAAGTAGGAGAGTGGATGACCCAGGATAAAAGAGTACCATTAGTATCTGCAACAGGTAGCACTAGAATGGGCAAAATTGTAGGCGCTGCAGTTGCGGAGAGACTTGGTAGAAGCTTATTAGAATTAGGTGGAAACAATGCTATCATAGTTACTGAGTCAGCGGACTTGAACTTAGTACTGACTGGTGCACTTTTTGGGGCAGTAGGTACTTGTGGACAGAGATGTACATCTACGAGAAGACTCATTGTACACGAAAGCATATACAACGAAGTCAAAACAAAACTGACCAAAGCATATACCCAACTGAAAATAGGCAATCCATTAGATAGCAAAAACCACGTCGGACCATTGATCGATAAAATGGCCGTGGATGCTTATCAAAATGCACTCCAAGCTGCAAAAGAGCAAGGTGCCAATATCTTGGTAGAAGGTGGTGTACTCAAAGGGAAACATTACGAAAGTGGTTGTTATGTCAAGCCATGCATCGTCGAGGCAGAAAATAGTATGCCGATCGTACAACATGAGACTTTTGCACCGATTTTGTATTTACTCAAGTATAAAGGAAGTGTAGAAAATGCCATTACCATCCAGAATGATGTACCACAAGGTTTATCTTCAGCCATCATGACCACCAATCTTCGTGAAGCAGAGAGGTTCCTTTCAGCTGCAGGTTCGGATTGTGGTATCGCCAATGTCAATATCGGTACGAGTGGTGCAGAAATAGGTGGAGCATTCGGTGGTGAAAAAGAAACAGGCGGCGGACGAGAATCAGGTTCAGATAGCTGGAAAGCATACATGCGAAGACAAACCAATACGATCAATTATAGTACTACTTTGCCATTGGCACAGGGGATTAAGTTTGATTTGTAAGGAAGTATTGTATATAGTTAAAGGAGACATTTTGACCACATTATCTTTGGTGTTTGAAATGTCTTTTTAAGTTTTAATAACTATAAACTCAAAACGATGAAGGTAAATTTTTTATTTTTTTTCCTATTGTGGTTTACTTCCATAATCAGTCAGAATAATAATACAAATGATTATCAGGCTTTAAGGGCGATATATTTGTCAACAAATGGTGATGATTGGAAATTCAAAAATGGATGGCCATCATCTGCAGAATTTAAATTAAATGATTTGCCTCCACCAAATACAGATTATAGCAAATGGTATGGAGTATATTGTGGAGATGGGAGAGTATTTGGACTTTGGTTTAAAGAAAATAATTTAACGGGAGTGTTGCCTGAAGAAATTAGCAACTTGACAGAATTATCTGATGTCAAAATTTATGGCAACCCAATAGGTGGGAAAATTCCAAGTTCGATAGGCAAACTTAAAAAACTTCAAATAATTAACCTTTATGACAATAAATTTTCAGGTAAAATACCTAAAGAGCTTTGCAAATTGAATAATTTAAAGCAGATAAATTTAAGAAGAAACGAATTCACTGGGGAAATTCCTAAGGAACTTGGAGATTTAAAGAGTCTTAAATTTTTGGATCTCGCAGAAAATAAGCTCAAAGGCAAAATACCAGTTGAGTTGGGGCAATTGAAATTTTTAGAATCGATTAGATTTGAGAGTAATAATTTATCAGGTGATATTCCATCAACTTTGGGTAACCTATCTGAATTAACAAGTCTATACTTAAGTAATAATATCCTTATAGGAAATATTCCGCAAGAGCTTTTCCAATTAAAAAAATTAAAATACTTTGATTTTGAAGGTAATAAATTAGATGAAGGAAGTTTAGAAAGATTTAAGGATGTTAGAGGAGAAGGTTACTAAAACTTGCTTTATTATGCAAATAAAATCCAAACTCTCCTCTTCCCAAACCACCATCTTCACCGAGATGTCTGCCTTGGCGACGCAACATCAAGCGCTAAATCTTGGTCAGGGTTTCCCAGATTATGATCCACCTAGCGCACTGTTGGACTTGGTCAAAGATGCTATTGATGACCATAAACATCAGTACGCACCTATGGCAGGTGTGATGCCGTTGCGAGAAGTTATAGCAGAGAAAGTATTTCTTGCTTATGGTCAATATGTAAACCCAACTACCGAAATAACAATTACCGCAGGGGCTACCCAAGCCATTTTTACTGCCATCACAGCATTCATCCATACAGGTGATGAAGTCATTATCTTCGAGCCAGCGTATGATAGCTATCGTCCATCGATCGAGTTAGCTGGTGGAAAGGGCGTGGTTTATACGATGGAAGCACCCGATTTTAAGATCAATTGGTCTTTATTGGCAACGATGATCAGCCCGAAAACCAAGATGATCATCATCAATACGCCACACAATCCTACAGGAACGATATTGAAAGCAGATGATTTGATTCAATTGTCTCGTATTGTGAAGGATACCGATATCATCATCTTGAGCGATGAAGTCTATGAACATTTGGTGTACGATGGTCAGCCGCATGAAAGTGTACTGAAATATCCAGAATTGTATCAACGAAGTATTTCTGTGTTTTCATTTGGAAAAACGTATCATTGTACTGGTTGGAAAGTAGGCTATTGTGTAGCACCTGAGTACCTTATGAATGAAATCCGCAAAGTCCACCAATGGAATGTATTCAGTGTCAATTCTTTTGTGCAGTACGCTTTGGCAGTATTTATGAAAGATGAGCAGCAATATTTGTCACTATCTCAATTTTATCAGCATAAAAGAGATTTCTTCTTAGAGATTTTAAAAACAACACGCCTTCGACCCTTAAAATCTGAGGGCACTTTTTTCCAATTGTGCGATTACAGCGAGATTAGCGACCTAGACGATGTAGCTTTTGCTAAAGAAATGACTGTAAAACACGGAGTAGCTTGTATTCCCATTTCCGTTTTCTATACTGACCATAGACAAGATAAGTTGATAAGATTTTGTTTTGCCAAGACGGAAAACCTTCTTTCAAAAGTAGGATTGCTACTATCTAAAATATAGACTTAAGCCTTCAACTTATCTAAAGGATTCATTTACTCTTGTCCTTTTAAGGACAACATATTGGTAGAAAAAAATACCAAAACAAACAAAGCGTGCCTTTAGGTACGCAATTTTACCTGACCTTAAAAATGGACTATCTTATTTATTTGCTCATTTCATGTGCCGCTACCATACCTCTCACTATTAGATATTGTGCTGTCATATAAGTACACATGATAATGATGTCTTGAAATGGTACAGCACCACCAAACTTTGAGATAGCCAAAACAGCATCGGATATTAAAAATAATACTACACCAAAAACCACGGCACTATAACCTTTCATTGTATTCTTTCTATAAATAGCTGATATAACCATAGCTGTAATTGCCATTGCATACACCAAAACAGGTATCCTGAGATCACCCAAATCATTCCACAATAATGAAATAATACCTACGGTCAATAATACTAATGGCCCACTAATGAGCATTAATCTTTTATTATCATTGCTCCCTTCCCTAGAAAAAAGGTAGGTATATAACAATTGCATTAACATAAAACATAATAGCCCTATCAAGAAAAAATCATCTCCCTTGAACATTAAAAACACGTCGCCAAGCAAAGCAAAGATCATGGCAAGTACAAAGGCATTGGATTGTCTACGCTCCACGGTGATATAGAAACCTATCAAACTCGCCATAATCATGGGTTTTGCCACCATCCTATAGTCTTGTAATACGTACATAAACAAGATGTTAAGAAAAAATATAACACCAAAAAACAAAGTGAACGGTAGGTGCTTTTTAAAATCTATCATTTGGTTTCAGTTTAAAAAATCAAAGGTAAATGTAATTTATGGACAGTCCAATTTTTTTAACTTTAACTTGAAATGACAATATACTTCATAAGCTTTTTTATAGTATGTTTAAAAAATTTCTTTGTTGGTAATCAATAGGTTATGGTTCTGACGATAAAAGAATTAAAGAGTTTTGTGAACTAAACGATGAGATTATTTTGAGGTCAGGTTCATAAGATATTGATTATAAAGCAATAAAAATTTAAACATACCCTTACTTAGTTCTTTTTTATTGTAAGAGATAATATCATTTATTGTTAACTTTGCGGCACTTATGACAGATTTAATTAAATTAGCAAAGGAGAAAGTTCTCGTTTTAGATGGTGCCATGGGTACTATGATTCAAAGGTATAAACTGGAAGAATCAGATTATCGTGGAGAGAGATTTAGAGATCATCATTCAGACCTCAAGGGAAATAATGACTTATTGTCTCTAACTAGGCCTGATATTATCGAAGCTATCCACAGAGCATATCTTGAGGCAGGTTCAGATATTATTGAAACGAACACCTTCAATGGCACTAGGATATCACAGTCTGATTATCACCTAGAAGCATTGACCTATGAACTCAACAAAGAGTCCGCACGTATTGCCAAAAAAGTTGCAACAGAATTTACCCAGAAGAATCCTGACAAACCACGATTTGTAGCTGGTGCTATCGGACCTACCAATAAAACAGCTTCTTTATCGCCTGATGTCAATAATCCTGGTTTCAGAGCTGTTACTTTTGACGAGTTGGTAGAAAATTATTACGAACAAGCGATGGGATTGCTCGACGGTGGAGCTGATATCTTGCTGGTGGAAACTGTTTTTGATACCTTAAATTGTAAAGCGGCCCTATTTGCTATACAAAATCTGAAGGAAGAAAGACAAATAAACACACCTGTCATGGTCTCAGGTACGATTACTGACGCAAGTGGACGTACCCTAAGTGGTCAGACAGCTGAAGCATTTTATATATCCATCGCACATGCTGACCTTTTTAGTGTGGGTCTGAATTGTGCTTTAGGTGCAAAAGAGTTGCGACCACATTTAGAAGATCTTAGCAATATTGCATCTTGTTTTATCAGTGCATATCCTAATGCCGGCCTTCCGAACGAATTAGGTGCTTACGATCAGTCCGCTGATGAGATGAAAGAATACATCCGCGAGTTTGTATCTTCAGGATTAGTCAATATCATTGGCGGTTGTTGTGGGACTACGCCTGAACATATTAAAGCTATGGCTGATGCCGTAGAAGGAATGTCGACAAGACCAATTCCATCAAAAAAGAAGCTGACATCTTATGCTGGTCTAGAACCATTGATCGTTAGAGAAGATCTTAATTTTATCAATATTGGTGAAAGAACAAACGTTACTGGTTCACGCAAATTTGCAAAACTAATTGCCGAAAATAAATATTCTGAAGCACTGTCAGTTGCAGCCCAGCAAGTAGAAAGTGGCGCTCAAATTATAGATGTCAACATGGATGAAGGCTTACTTGATTCCAAAGAAGCTATGAAGACCTTCCTGAACCTAGCCATGTCTGAGCCTGATATTGCCAAAGTACCTGTGATGATAGATTCTTCAAAATTTGAAGTCATAGAAGCAGGACTTAAATGTATCCAAGGCAAATGTATCGTCAATTCTATTTCCATGAAGGAAGGTGAGACAGAGTTCCGACGTCAAGCTAATCTTTTAAGAAAGTATGGCGCAGCTACCGTAGTGATGGCATTTGACGAGTTAGGACAGGCAGACACCATTGATCGTAAAGTCGATATTTGCAAACGTGCCTATGGTATTTTGGTCGATGAAATAGGTTTTCCTGCGGAAGATATCATTTTTGATCCTAATATTTTTGCCGTAGCAACTGGTATTAAAGAACATAATGAATATGCCATCAACTTTATAGAAGCGACCCGACGTATCAAGGCTGAGTGTCCAGGAGCTAAAATAAGTGGTGGTGTGAGTAATATCTCATTTTCTTATCGTGGCAATGACAAAGTAAGAGAAGCTATGCACTCCGCCTTTTTATACCATGCTATCAAAGCTGGCATGGACATGGGCATCGTGAATGCAGGTATGATAGAAGTTTATGAAGAAGTGGATAAAGAGTTACTTACGCTGGTAGAAGATGTACTTTTTAATAGAAATGAAAAGGCCACAGAAGAACTAACCAACTATGCAGAACGTGTGGCAGGTGGCGGACGGGTCATTCAGAAAGATCTAAGATGGAGAGAAAGTAGTGTAGAAGAGCGCTTATCTCATGCGTTGGTCAAAGGCATTACAGATTTTATAGATGAAGATACGGAAGAAGCTAGACTCAAATACCCATCATCGCTTCAGGTGATAGAAGGTCCGCTTATGGATGGGATGAACATTGTGGGTGATTTGTTTGGCGCAGGTAAGATGTTTTTACCTCAAGTGGTCAAAAGTGCCCGCGTCATGAAAAAATCGGTGGCTTATCTTACACCATATATAGATGCAGAAAAAGCACTAACAGGTGGTGGTACAGTCAAAGGTAAAATCTTGATGGCTACTGTAAAAGGGGATGTCCACGATATTGGAAAAAATATAGTTGGTGTGGTACTAGCTTGTAATAATTATGATATCGTTGACTTGGGTGTTATGGTATCTGCGGAAAGAATTTTACAAGCAGCTCGTGAGCATAATGTCGATGTCATAGGATTGAGTGGATTGATAACGCCATCATTGGACGAAATGGTGCATGTTGCCAAAGAAATGAAAAGACAAGGATTCAAACTACCACTCTTAATTGGTGGGGCGACAACATCCAAGACTCATACAGCATTAAAAATCGAACCACAATACGATGGTCCCGTCATTCATGTACTCGATGCAAGTAGAAGTGTGGGTGTAGTAAGTCAGTTATTATCCAAAGAAGGCGATGTGTCTGAGACCTTTGTCAAGGATGTGAAACAAGAATATGACGAACTTCGTATCAAACGTGCAGCAGGGGAGACAGCCAAAGAATACGTTTCTATCCAAGAAGCAAGAGAGAAAAAGCAACAGATCGACTGGCAGTCGTATCAGCCATATGAACCTGAGTTTTTAGGTGTCAAAGCGTTTAATGAGATATCATTGGAAGATTTGGTTCCTTATATAGATTGGACGCCATTTTTTGCAAGTTGGCAGCTCAAAGGTAAGTATCCTACCATATTTAGGGATGCATTTGTAGGTGTCGAAGCACAAAAGTTGTACGACCATGCGATTGAAAACCTTGACTTAATGATCAAAGAAAATAGGGTTTCTGCAAAAGGGGTGATAGGCATTTTTCCTGCCAATAGTGATGGAGATGATGTCATTATTTTTGATCATAAAACTGGCCAAAGTTGTGACAAAGTACATTTCTTACGTCAACAACGGAAGAAATCTGATGGGCTAGCTTATCATTGTTTGGCAGACTATGTTGCTCCAGTAGATTCAGGTAAAAAAGATTATTTCGGTGCATTCGCTGTCACAGCTGGTATTGGGATAGAGCCTTGGGTAAAAATGTACGAAGTGCAACATGATGATTATAATGCCATTATGACCAAAGCACTAGCGGATAGACTAGCCGAAGCATTGGCAGAGTATTTGCATGAGAAAGTAAGGAAAAGCATTTGGGGATATTCGAAAAGCGAACAATTACCAAATGAAGCTTTGATTGATGAAAAATATCAAGGCATCCGTCCAGCACCAGGTTATCCCGCTTGTCCTGATCATACAGAAAAAGATATTTTGTGGCGATTGTTAGATGCTGAGGTTAATACAGGTATTATACTAACAGAAAGCAAAGCCATGTATCCTGCTGCATCAGTGAGTGGTTGGTATTTCGCACATCCTGAGTCAAAGTACTTCGGTTTGGGAAATATTTCAAAAGATCAGGTACTCGATTACGCTAAAAGGAAACAAATGGACGTTAATGATGTAGAACGTTGGCTTGCACCCAATTTAAATTATTAGTTATATTGTAAATAATAGGTTTTGAATATTGGTTGGATCTTGGAAAGCAATTAAGAAATTGCTGGTTTTTGCTCCATTCATTAAGCTAAATCAATCAACATACGAAAAATGGTATTTAGATTTTTACTCCTTTTTTTTATTACTTTTTTGAGTCTGGAAGCAAATAGCCAGAATATGACAGAAGCAGCAGCACGAGCTGAGTTGCAAAAACGTGGTTATGACGAAACAAGATTTCGTGAGGAATTAACTAAAAAAGGTGTCAATATAGACACCGTCGACCCTAACAATCCAGTAGAACTTGCTCGTGTTAAAAAAGCGGTGGAAGAAGTCATGGTCATCCTAGATGCTGAAAAAAGAGCAGCTTCCAAAACAGCAGGACCAAATCAGACTTCAAAGAGTACAGATGCTTCTGTACCTCAATCAAAAATAGATGATACCAGATCTGTTGACGATAAAGCCAAAGTGGTCAATCAATCAAAAGATATACAGAAAGCGGTAAAAGATGGCGCTACCATAGAGGAAGCAGTTTCTGAAAAACTTCAAGAGCAAGCCAATGAAAAACTACCACCTGCACGGACATATGGACAGCACATTTTCCGAGATAAGTCATTACAGCTTTTTAGAACAGCCGAAGATGCCAAACCATCCAAGACATATATTCTAGGTCCAGGAGATAAAGTATCCATATCTATTTGGGGACCTTCACAAACCAATTATGCGCTAGAAATTGAAAAAGAAGGCTATATACAACCAACTAATCAACCTAGATACTACATTGCAGGGCTTACCATTGCACAAGCTGAACAACTTTTATACGGAAGATTGCGAAACTATCATTACTTCCAAAAGGAAAATTTCGAAATGGCGGTAACTACAGCGCGTACCATAAATGTAAATATCGTAGGGGAAGTTTTTAATAATGGAACTTTTAATGTATCCGCTATTAATACTGCTTTTAATGCATTGATTGCGGCAGGTGGTCCTAATGACATAGGTAGTGTGAGAAAAATCCAAGTACTGGGACCTGGGAAAAAGCCTAAGACACTTGATGTTTACAAATACTTACAAAACCCAACCGTAAGTCAAGACTTTTATTTATCAGAAAATGACTACATCAATGTGCCTGTAGCTGACAGATTGATATCTATTTCTGGTGCCATTAATCGTCCTTTTCAGTATGAACTAATCGAAAAGGAAAATCTTAAAGAATTGGTAAAACTTGCAGGTGGACTCAAAGCAAATGCACTCAAGGGAAATATCCAAGTTAAGCGTATAGAAAACGATTCTGTAAGAATTATCGATATTGACTATTTATCTCTGGAAAGAAGTGGTAAAGACTTTACTCTTTTAAATGGAGATATCGTAACCATACCAGAGATTAATACAAATATTGTAAATGAAGTGTCTGTATCTGGTGCAGTGGAGAATCCGGGTACATATGCTATGACTAATAATGAAAAAATATCCGACATCCTAAAAAAAGCGGTTTTACTCAATAATGCTATAACGGATATTGCCTATTTAAAGAGATATAACAGCGACTTTAAAACCATCAGGTATGAATTCATCAATATAAATGAGATTTTAGCTAATCCACAGAGCAATAAAAATCTAATTTTACAGCGTGGTGATGAATTGATTATCTCATCAAAAGCGTCTTTTACAGAAAATTACGAGATCAATATCGAAGGATCGGTGAGAACTCCTACAACAATGGCCTTGGATGTAGAGAATAATATCAAAGTTTCTGACGCCATCTTTTTTGCAGGTGGACTAAGTTATGATGCCATTACAGAATTTGCATACATTTTCCGTACTCGTACCGATGAGTCCAAGACCCAAGAGTATATTTCTGTAGATTTAAAAGAAGCTTTAGCAAATCCAACGTCATCTGCAAATATCAGTTTACAACCTAAAGATAGATTGGTCATTTATTCAAAAAATAATTTTACAGACGAGTCTTTTGTAAAAGTAGCAGGTGCAGTAAGAAACCCTGGGGAATTTTTGTACAATCCTTCTTTGACGTTGAGAGATGCGATCTTATTGGCGGGTGGACATAAAAGAGAAGCGGCATTAGATAGGGTAGATGTTTATAGACTGGAATTTGAAGAGAATCGTGCTACTAGAGTTTTGGTGGCGACCTTAAAACTGGATGAAACATATAATGTCAGGGGTGGAGGTGTCAATTTTGAGTTGCAACCTTTTGATCAGATTTTTATAAGACAAGCTCCGGAGTTCGAATTGCAAAGAAATGTTTTGGTAAATGGAGAAGTCAAATATCCTGGTACATATGCCTTAATGTCTGATAATACTAAATTAGCTACCATCATTCGCGAGGCAGGTGGTGTTACAGATGAAGCATTTTTAAAAGGTGCCACCTTACTTAGGGTCAAAGAAAATTTAGGATATATTATTATTGACCTAGAGCTGGCTATAAAAGAACCTAAGTCATTTGAAAATATCATTTTACAAGAGGGCGACGAAATTAGTATTCCTAAAATGAGTAATATTGTTTCTATCTCAGGAGCAACTCGAATTTCTGAGCTATACGTAAACGATATCGCTAATAAAAATAAGATCCAAGTTCCTTATAGAAAAGGTAAAAATGCAGGATATTACATTAATGAATATGCAGGTGGTTTGTCCAAAGAAGGATCAATTAATAAGATTTCGGTGATTGATGCTTCAGGTAAAGTGACCAAGGCGAAAAACTTTTTATTCTTTAAGAAATATCCCAAAGTAGGGCCAGGGTCAGAGATTAAAGTAGGATATAAAGAAGTAAAAGTTAAAGAAAATATAGAAGGTAAAGAAAGTGATGTTAAATGGGGAGAAGTGTTGGCAAACTCTATTGCACAAGCAACAGCTATCTTATCCATTATTTTGTTAGTTCAAAATGTCAACTAATTAAAATTGATGTATTATCTTTGAGTAATTTTTATACTCAATATGATTGAGACCCTTATATCATCCAAAACACGTATCAAGTTACTATTAAAGTTTTTTCTTAATAGTAAGGCAACTTCCTATTTACGTGGTCTAGAATCAGAGTTTGGAGAGTCGTCTAATGGTATCAGGGTAGAGCTGAACAGGTTTGAAAAAGCAGGTATGTTGACTTCATTCAATCGTAGCAATAAAAAATATTTTAGAGCCAACACGGATCATCCATTGTACATTGATATGCACAATATCATATTAAAGTACATTGGTTTTGATAAGATTATAGATAGTGTGATCGAAAATCTTGGTGATATCCATAAAGTGTATGTAACGGGTGCCTTTGCAAAAGGTCTAGATGATCAGCAAATCGAACTAGTGTTGATTGGTTCACTAAACAATGACTATTTAATTGAATTGATTACAAAAGTAGAAAAACTTATTCATCGCAAAATCATATGTACAACTTTTGATAGTACACAAGTTAGTCAGGAGCATTGGGCTGATTTAAATGACAATGCATTATTACTTTGGGAAAGTTAAAAGAATCGAGATGAAGGACAAAACACCAAAGCAAATACAGAATATTAACCAACTCTCATCTATGGAGAAACGTTGGTTTGCAGTATATACAAAATATAAGTGCGAAAAATATGTAGCAGATTCGCTTGCCAAAAAGCAAATAGAAGCCTACGTACCCATACTTACAAAAACAAAGCGATATAGTCGCAAGATAAAACATTACAGTGTTCCTCTTATAAACTGTTATGTTTTTGTTTGTATAAAAAAGGAAGATTATCTAAAAACGCTCGAGACAGAATATGTCATGAAATTTCTGAGAAATGGTCAAGACCTTTTGGCCATTCCTGAGATAGAGATTGAAACATTGAAAAGAGTGGTTGGTGAAGATATTGAAGTGAAAGAATCTTCTCGCTCAGATTGGTTTATGGGCGAAGAAGTAGAAGTAATCGCAGGTCAATTAGCAGGCATGCGTGGTAAAATAGTTTCTAAAGAAGGCAAGCGTAGCTTCGTCATAGATTTAGAAACCATCGGATATCAATTAAGAATCAAGGTAGACTTTAACTTATTGAAACCGGTGACGGACGGACTTTTAATTGCTTGATATTATATTATTGCAATGTAGTCACGCCCTTTCGAGATCAAGTACTTGCGACTTATCAGCGGCGAAGCCGTTTGTAAGATTTAGGTTAAGTTTAAGACTAAGTTAAACAATCCCAGATAAATTGGAATACAATAAGGACAATGTATCATTCATTTGAAGATATGCCTGTATGGCAAAAATCATTAGAACTGTCTGGAAAGATTTTTATTTTAACAATTAATCTTCCTAGAAGCGAAGATTACGGATTGACATCCCAAATAAGAAGATCATCCAATAGCATTTCGGGAAATATTGCCGAAGCATTTGGACGTATGACGCCAATGGATAAAAAGAATTTTTATGTATTTGCAAGAGGATCAACATTCGAAACTAAAAGTCATTTACTATATGGTATTACGGTTGGTTATTTTATTAAAGAAGATTGCCAATTTATTCTGAAAGGTTACGAAGATTTAATTTTTGAACTAAATAAGATAATCAAAACATTAAGAGACTCTAAACCTTAATCTAAACCTTAACCTTAATCTAAATCTTAACCTTAATCTTAAACTAAACCTAAATTATGGTGATACATATGGTCGACGTAAAGTCGCAATACCTTAAAATTAAAGAAGAAATAGACCGCGGCATCCAAGAAGTATTGGATACCACTGCGTTTATAAATGGGCCACAAGTCAAAAAATTTCAACAGGATTTTGAAGCATATCTTGGTGTAAAACATGTCATCCCTTGTGCGAATGGTACAGATGCGCTCCAAATAGCAATGATGGCAGTTGGTCTCAAGCCTGGTGATGAGGTCATTGTGCCAGCATTCACTTATGTGGCTACGGCAGAAGTCATTGCTCTTTTAGGCTTGATACCTGTCATGGTCGATGTAGATGCAGATACTTTTAATGTCAATATTGAAGGGATCAAAGCTGCAATTACAGATAAAACAAAATGTATCGTTCCAGTACATCTATATGGTCAAGCTGCTGATATGGAAGCCATCATGAAGATTGCTGAAGAGCACAAGCTTTGGGTGATAGAAGACAATGCTCAAGCTATTGGTTCAGATTATACTTTTAGCGATGGACGTAAAGTTAAAACTGGTACAATAGGTCATATAGGCTGTACGTCGTTTTATCCGTCCAAAAACTTGGGTTGTTACGGTGATGGTGGTGCAATCATGACCAATGATGACAACTTAGGTGCTTTGTTGTTAAAAATTGCTAATCATGGACAATCCGTACGATATTATCATGACGTAGTTGGTTGTAATAGCCGTCTAGACTCTATTCAAGCGGTGGTTTTAGGTGCGAAACTTCCACACTTGGATAGTTACTGTGATGCGAGACGAAAAGTAGCTGACTTTTATGATGCATCATTTGCAGAAGTTGATGCACTTGAGACTCCATTTAGAGCTTCTTACACCACGCATGTTTTTCATCAGTACACTTTAAAGGTAAAAGATGGAAGAAGAGATGAACTAAAACAATATCTCGACGAACAAAAAATCCCGAATATGATCTATTATCCTGTGCCATTGTACAAACAAGAAGCTTTCAAGGCATCTTCTAATGGATTGGAATACCTTGATAATACAGAAGAATTGTGCAAAGAAGTGATTTCATTGCCCATACACACGGAGATGAGTGAAGAACAATTAGCCTATATTTGTGATAAAGTCAAGGCGTTCTTTTAATAATTAAGCTTTAAAAATATTCCACTGATTAGCTTAGCGTCTTCGCTAAGCTAAAATTAGTTCAAGCTTCCAGCTTGTTTTAAAAAGATAATTAAACATAAAATATAAATGAAAATAGCAGTAGTAGGAACAGGTTACGTAGGCCTTGTATCGGGTACCTGTTTCGCCGAGTCGGGCAATTATGTGACGTGTGTAGACATCGACGCCACCAAAGTTGAAAAAATGAAAAATGGGTACGTTCCTATTTATGAACCAGGCTTAGAAGTGCTTTTTGAACGAAACACCAAAGCTGGTCGTTTACATTTTACCACAGACCTAGCGGAAGGGATAAAAGATGCTAAAATCATATTTCTAGCATTACCTACCCCTCCTGGCGCTGATGGCTCTGCAGATTTATCTTTTGTACTCAAAGTAGCAAAAGACCTTTCTGAAATTATAACAGATTATAAGGTAATCGTCGATAAAAGTACCGTTCCAGTTGGCACTGCCGAAAGAGTGGAAGCAGTATTGCTTGAAAAATTAGATCATTCGCTTTTCGATGTAGTTTCCAATCCTGAGTTTCTCCGTGAAGGAGTAGCAGTAGAAGACTTCATGAAACCAGACAGGGTAGTGGTAGGGACTTCTTCAGATCAAGCCAAAAAAGTTATGACAGCGCTTTACGAACCATTCGTACGTCAAGGCAATCCCATTATTTTTATGGATGAGCGCAGTGCAGAGATGACCAAATATGCCGCTAATTCTTATTTAGCAACTAGGATCAGCTTTATGAATGAAATAGCCAACCTTTGTGAGCGTCTCGGTGCTGATGTCGATATGGTACGGAAAGGTATGGGATCAGATAGCCGTATTGGCAAAAGATTTTTGTTTCCTGGTGTAGGTTATGGTGGATCTTGTTTCCCGAAAGATGTGCAAGCACTCGCCAAATCAGCCCAAGAAAATGAATATGATTTCAAGATTCTGAAAGCTGTAATGCACGTCAATGATTTACAAAAGGAAATCCTTTCTTCTAAGATATCGCAGTATTTTAACGACGATTTAGCTGGTAAAACGATAGGCGTTTGGGGATTGGCTTTCAAACCTAATACTGACGACATCCGCGAAGCACCTGCATTGACTATCATAGCTAGATTGCTCCATAAAGGTGCCAAAGTAAAAGCTTACGATCCAGAAGCCATGGAAAACGTGAAACAAATATTCGGCAATAAAATCGAATTTTCAGCCAATGAATATGATGCCATTCAAGGCGTAGATGCATTGGCAATTGTCACAGAGTGGAATGAATTCCGCACACCTGATTTTGACAAGATGAAACAAATCATGAATGCACCAGTCATCTTTGACGGAAGGAATATTTATGACGTGCAAGTGACTAGAGATTTAGGTTTTTATTATGATAGTATAGGAAGGTGATGCGTAATTGTTTAAGGTGTAATGTCTAAGGTTTATAGTGTAATGTTTAACTTTTAGGATAAATAAGGTTGTATTAGTCTTATTTGTCTTTAATGGCATTTATTCGATAGATTTTGACACTTTAAAAGTACACAACCATTGGAATAATTGCCCTTGCAGTGTTTCTGCAAATCTGCAGTTTATAAAGATAACACTTTATTTTTCATTGACACTGTAATTTATCTAAAATGAGTACTGAAAAATTAAAACCATATCAGCTTTTTGAAGATTTGGCAGAAAAGCAGAGAATTGTTAAAGCCAATGCCAAAAAAACAACACTCGAAGAAGCAAGAGCCATCATAAAATGGTTGAAAGATGGTAAAGCAGATAAAAAAGAAAGACCTGATATAACGAAGGATGATGATCAGACCAAACAGTCTTAACCAATTGTTTGCCTCAGCGTCATTTTGATGTACGATATCACTAGGCTCTACTGGACTTGCAAACTTGTTTGCAAGCTTTCAACCCAAGTGGTCTTTTGAACGTGTTTGAAAGGACAACCAGTATGTTGCAAACAAGTTTACAACTCCAATACAAGCTGTCTCGCTAAGATACGACATCACAAGGGTTCCATTCTTGTTTAATTTGGGTGTTCCAATATGTTTTACTCAAGCAAGATGCCTGAAGATACTGCATCGTAGCTAGGAAGCTACGACGAACGGAGGAACAGTTAATGCGTAGCTACAATTGTTTGTCTTAGCGTCTCGCTAAGATACGATATCACTAGGCTTCTAGCCTTTTTGGAAATTCAGTCACCAATAAGTGTTACTCAAGCAAGATGCCAGAAGATACTGCATTGTAGCTATGAAGCTACGACGAACGGATAAACCCTTAATGCGTAGCTAAACCTTAACAAGCAGTTCCTCGAATCAACAAATAAGCAAATACGGCAATTTAGTAGCATCAACAAATAAGCAAATAAACACTTCTACCAAATATTCAAATCCACAAATCCAAAGAAAATATGAACATACTAATCACAGGCGGTGCCGGCTTCATCGGCTCTCACGTAGTCAGAAGACTAGTTACACAGTATCCATCTTATCGCATTGTAAACCTTGATGCCTTGACGTATGCAGGAAATCTTGAAAATATAAAAGATATAGACCAAAGCCCTAACTACACTTTTGTAAAAGGTGACATAGGTGACGAGGCTTTTGTTAGTGAAGTATTTACCAAGTATGGTATAACTCATGTTGTACATCTTGCGGCAGAATCCCATGTGGATCGATCTATCAAAGATCCTCTTGTATTTATCAAAACTAATGTATTGGGTACGGCAAATCTACTACAAGTAGCCAAAAATCATTGGCATGGAAATTATGAAGGTAAGTTGTTTTACCATGTATCTACAGATGAAGTATATGGATCGCTCAATATGGGTTTTGACTTATTCACAGAAAAAACACCTTATGATCCAAGGTCGCCATATTCAGCATCTAAGGCAAGTTCAGATCATTTTGTCAGAGCATTTTACCATACTTACCACATGCCTGTGGTGATTTCTAATTGCAGCAACAACTATGGTCCAAATCATTTTCCTGAGAAGTTGATTCCTCTGTTTATAAACAACATCATTCAGAAAAAACCACTTCCCGTCTATGGAAAAGGGGAGAATGTGAGAGATTGGTTATATGTAGAAGATCACGCAAGAGCAATAGATACCATCTTGCATAAAGGCAAACACGGTGAGACCTATAATATTGGTGGACATAATGAATGGACCAATATTGATTTGATCAAATTGCTTTGTGATACCATGGATAAAAAACTAGGCAGAAGCGTAGGGGAGAGCCGCAATCTTATATCGTATGTAACCGATCGGGCAGGTCATGATCTTAGGTATGCTATAGATGCATCCAAAATAGAAGTTGAACTCGATTGGGTACCTGTAGAAACTTTTGAATCTGGAATCGATAAAACCATAGATTGGTACCTGAATAACCATGAGTGGCTAGAGCATGTCACAACAGGTGCGTATCAAGAATATTATCAGAAGATGTATCAGGAGTGATGGTGGGTTTAAAGTTTAATGTGTAACGTTTAAAGTTTAAGGGTTTAAAGTTTAATGTTGAGTTCACTTCGAAAACACAAATTGGGGGATAATCAAACGTTTTTTACCCTGATCCTAAAGGGAAACACCCCTGCACCTAAAGGGGTATAAATCTGATTATCAATGTAGTAGAAATCAAAATTTTTCATTTTATTTGAACTAAGGACTTTTCAGAGTACACTCAATGTTTATTGTTTACAGTTTAATGTTGAAAGATACTTTCTCTAAACCTTAGTCTAAACCTTAATCTTATTCTAAACCTTAATCTAAACCTTAATCTTAATCTCAACCTTAATCTTAGCATCAACCTTAGCCTTAATCTTTTTCAAATGGAAACCATCATAATAAAAGCAAATAAAAAACAATCAAAAATCGTAAAAGCATTTTTAGAAACGCAAAATGTGAAGTTTGATAGTTCGCCAACGCAAAAGAATGGTAAGGATAATGAGAGTCCTTATGATCCAGAATTTGTTGAAAGGATTCTTAGAAGTAGTCAACAAGCAAAAGAAGGGAAATACACAATCATTTCAATCGAAGATATGTGGAAATAGCTTACACCGATGATGCAAAAGCCCACTTATTCTTTTGGAAAAAAGTGGTAATAAGGCAATTCAAAGTAAAATTGCACGACTAATCGAAGATATTCTTAAAACACCCTTTTCTGGTCTTGGTAAACCCGAACAACTTAAACACGCATTGTCTGGGAAATGGAGCCGACGGATTTCAAAAGAAGATAGGATAATTTACGAAATTGATGAGACGAAAAATCTTTTAATAATTCATTCCCTAAAAGGACACTACTAAAATTTAGGTGATTCATTTATAAATTCAATAATCGCATTCAGCAATAGCAGCGTCTAACAAATTACGGTTCTGCAAGTTTACAATTCCGCAGGTCTGCAATCGTGTGCAGCTATAGCGGCATCAAACAATTCAACAATAATTAATACATGGAACAAAATAACATACCACCATACCAAGACGATGAGATCACACTCAAAGAACTCATAGAAAAACTCCTTGAATTTTGGAGAGAGCTTTGGTCCAAGAAATGGTGGATCATCTTAATTACCATTCCATTTTTGGTTTATTTCGGATACAAAGCCAAGACTAGCGTGATCACTTACACTGCTGTTTTGACCTACACTTTGAGTGATGGTGGCGGTGGCGGTGGCGGCCTTTCAGGAATCCTAGGTTCCTTTGGTTTAGGTAAAGGCGGCAAGGTGAATTTGGATAGGATTGTAGAGTTGTCTAAATCTCGCAATATTATTCAGAAAGTATTATTTACAAAAGTAGTTATTGATACTTTAGGAGATACACCTGATTATATTGCCAATCACCTTTTGACCTTGTATGAATTAGATAAAGAATGGACCAATGAGAATAAAGATTGGACTGGTTTTAGATTTACTTCTGATAGTATTAAGTCCTTTGGAAGTGATGAACTATCTGCTCTAAAGAAATTACATGGTAAAGTGGTAGGTGGGAAAGATGTCAAAGATCCAATTTTTTCTAATGGATTTAATGAAGATACGGGCATTTTATCAATGAATTCCAATACAGTTGACGAAGAGTTGTCCATCACTATTTGTAATGAAGTTTACAAACAACTTAAAAAGTATTACGAGCTGAGCAGCACTAAAGGTGGTCAAAATACCTTTAATTTTGTGGAAGCCAAAAAAGATTCTATACTCAATCTACTTAAGTCAAAAAAATATCAATTGGCAAAATTTGAAGATTCTCATCGTGATCTTACGGACCCAACATTACTGGTACAAAAAAGCATGATCGAAACAGAGATTCAAAAACTGACATTAATGTATGGAGAGGTCACTAAAAACTACGAATTAGCTGACTTCTCTCTAGAAACAAGCACACCAGATATCACCATCATAGACGAACCCTTACCACCATTAGAGCCAAATGCCATGTCACTTCTCATGGAATTGATTAAAGGTGGATTATTAGGCGGACTCCTTGCCGCAGGATTTTTTATTGCAAGGAAGATAGTAAGGGATGCGATGGGGTAGATGGAATTGTTTAAGGTTTAATTGTTAAATGTTTAAAGTTGAAAGTTTGTCAATTGTCAATGTCTGAAAAACGTTAATTTGTCTGTTTCAGTCATCGGCAAGATGCCTAATAATATTGCATCGTAGCTAGGAAGCTACGACGAACCAAGAGGTCACCAAATCACTAAATCACGGATCGCAAGATCACAGATCACAGATCACAGATCACTCATCACAAGATCACCCATCACCAAATCACAAAATATCATGTCTTACTTCGCACACGAATCCTCCTACATCGATGAAGGATGCACCATTGGTGAAGGCACAAAAATATGGCACTTCAGTCACATAATGCCGAACTGTACATTAGGCAAAAACTGTAATATTGGTCAAAATGTAGTTATATCGCCTGAAGTTGTTCTAGGCGATAATGTCAAAGTGCAAAACAATGTATCCATTTACACAGGCGTGACTTGTGATGATGATGTATTTTTGGGTCCATCATGTGTTTTTACCAATGTAATCAATCCACGCAGTGCTGTCAATCGTAAAAATGAATACTTAAAAACCAACGTTGGCAAAGGTGCATCTATTGGTGCCAATGCGACCATTGTTTGTGGCCATGACATCGGCAAATTTGCATTCATAGGTGCAGGTGCAGTAGTGACCAAACATGTACCTGATTATGCTTTAGTCGTAGGTAATCCTGCAAGACAAATGGGTTGGATGAGTGAGTTTGGTCAAAAACTAAAATTTGATGATAATGGCTTTGCTACTTGTGAAGAGAGCGGCGAGATATATCAACTGCTTGATGGAAAAGTTGAAAAAATAGTAAAGTAGAAAATTTTACCTCAAGCTTCACATAGAAATCACAAAGAGTACTTAGAAATAAAATTATCTTAGTGTTTCTTAGTGGTATAAAAAATCACCACAAAGTCCACATAGGACTCACAAAGGACACTTAGAATGGACGTTAGGTTAGTGATTCTTAGTGGTAAAATCTTTGTGTTTCTTAGTGGTTTAAAAAATTACCACAAAGTCCACAAAGGATTCACAAAGAGCACTTAGAAATTAAATTAGGTTAGTGATTCTTAGTGAAAATCTTAGTGTTCCTAAGTGGTAAAATAAATTAAAAAGTATAATGAAACAATTTGCCTTAATTGGAGCAGCGGGATACATCGCACCTCGCCATATGCAAGCCATCCGTGATACCGGTAATGATTTGGTGGCGGCTGTTGACACCAATGACTCTGTAGGCATTATTGATAGTTATTTTCCTAATGCTGCTTTTTTTACAGAATTTGAGCGTTTTGACCGTCATCTTGAGAAGATTAAACGAGCCAAAGCACCTATAGATTTTGTCAGTATCTGTAGTCCCAATTATCTACATGATGCTCATATCCGGTTTGGACTCAGATATGGTGCTGATGTCATTTGCGAAAAACCCATCGTGCTCAACCCTTGGAATATCGATGCCCTCGAAGAAATGGAACAAGAAACAGGACATCACATCTTTAATATCCTCCAACTTCGGTTACATCCGACAATCATTGCTCTAAAAGAAAAAGTAACACAGTCGCCTGTTGATAAAATATTTGATATTGACTTGACATACATCACTTCACGCGGCACTTGGTATTATACATCTTGGAAAGGCAACCCTGAAAAATCAGGCGGCATTGCCACCAATATAGGTGTCCACTTTTATGATATGCTTCAATGGGTTTTTGGTCCCGTTAAAGAAAATATTGTTCATATCCATACCCACGATCGTGCAGCAGGTTACTTCAAGTTTGCCAAAGCAAAAGTCAGATGGTTCCTAAGTATTAATGCAGATACACTTCCCACTGATGTCAAGGTACAAGGCAAGCGTACATACCGCTCCATCAATATTGAAGGCGAAGAATTAGAATTTTCAGAAGGATTTACGGATTTACATACATTAAGCTATCAAGACATTTTAAACGGTGGCGGATTCCGTATCGGAGAAGCACGTGCAGCTATCGACATCGTCCACGAAATAAGGACATGCACTCCTATTGGTTTGCAAGGAGATTATCATTCTTTTTGTAAACTACCTTTGGCTCCACATCCATTTAAATAGGAAGCGTCGTTTGAATTGCTGAACTGCGGAATTGCTTGAATTGCGGAATTGCTTTTGTACGATGTGCTTCGCATTAAACGAAAGTCTGTTTTTAAAAGTTGCTTGATGCCGCTAAAGCTGCACATGTTTGCGGAATTACTTAATTGCATAACAACTATAATTTTTTAATTATTTTGTAATAAAAATTAACATATAGATATGAATCAGACAGAATATTTGTTTCCTTTCGAAAAATTGGAAATTTGGAGACTTAGTATTGATATGGCAGAAGTACTGTACAAAGTTACTATTGATTTTCCATCGGAAGAAAAATTTGGAATCATTAGTCAAATAAGAAGGGCTGGCAATTCAATAGGGGCAAATATAGCAGAAGGCTCTTCTAGGTTTTCAGAGAAGGATAAAGCCAGATTCATAGAAATTTCGTTCGGTTCTTTAATGGAGGTAGCTCATTTTCTTTATTTGTCAAATAGATTAGGCTTTCTTTCAAATGAAAATTTAAATCATCTTAAACCCCAAGTTTTGGAACTATCAAATAAAATCAATGCCTATCACAAAAGGTTAAATAAATAGCTATTTGCTAATTTACAATTAGATCAATAAACAATTCCTCCAAATCAACAAATAAGCAATTTTACCAAATCCACCAAATCAACAAATCCACCAAATCATGAAAGGTATCATCCTCGCCGGCGGTTCCGGCACCAGACTTTATCCCATCACGAAGGCGATCAGCAA